>Ga0068872_10003055_pt1 | contig 12892 bp, 13 predicted proteins | sample NOAtaG_7_FD_66441 | JGI IMG/M metagenome (GOLD analysis project Ga0068872, IMG submission 66441) | Freshwater lake microbial communities from Lake Erie, under a cyanobacterial bloom - NOAA_Erie_Diel1S_2200h metaG | ecosystem: Environmental > Aquatic > Freshwater > Lake | place: USA: Ohio, Lake...
AGGCATCAGGGGTGCCTCCCGCTGACGCTCCCGATCGGACTTCTTCAAGGCATCCAGGATGTAGGACATATCACCTCCCGCGGAGCGCGCGCATCCAGCGACGCCAGCGACTAATCCGCACCGGAAGAACCTCGGAGATCGCTCGCGCGAGATGGCGACGGGAGACCGATCGTGCACTCTCGGCATAGACACCCAGCAACACGCGGTCGCAGAGCACGTTGATCAGCCGCGGAACGCCGCTGCTGGCGGAGTGGATACGGCGGAGCGACCAGTCCGGAAAAATCTCGTCATAGACACCCGCAACTGCAAGACGGTGGTGGACATAAGCTCGTGTCTCTCTGGCCGTCAGGGGGCCGAGGTGATAGCGCGCGGTGATGCGCTGCGCAAATTGCCTGAGCTCCGGCAACGCGAGCTTGTCGTTGAGTTCAGGCTGTCCGATCAACACCAGCTGTAGCAACTTGGTCTCGTCGGTTTCCAGGTTCGTGAGCAGGCGGATCTGCTCCATGGTCTCGACCGGCAGGTTCTGAGCCTCGTCTATGAGCACGACCGTGCGATAGCCCCGAGCGTGCGTATCGATGAGATGCGCGAGTATGCGATCCACCTGCTTGCGGATGTTGCCTTGGTCGTCCGCCGGTGGAAGCCGAAGCTCATCGCAAATGGTGGCTACCAGATCGGCCGGCGACTGCATGGGGTTGATGATGAACGCAACCTCGGTACCCTCGGGGAGCTGCTGGAGCAAACACCGGCAGACCGTGGTCTTGCCGGTTCCCACCTCGCCGGTGAGCAGCACGAAACCACCGCCCGCACCAACGCCATACATGAGATGCGCCAGCGCTTCGCGGTGCTGGTTGCTCAGGTAAAGGTAATGAGGATCGGGCGCAATCGAAAAAGGCAGGGCCCGCAATCCGAAGTACTGCTGGTACATGCCCGTCTCAACCGCGCAGCGTGATGCGCACGCTCACCTTGCCGGGCTCGTTCTCGCGCTCGATGTTGAATTCAGCCGCGCGAATCCCGTGGGTACCCTCGAGCACATACAGCCATTTGACGAAGGCATTGAAGCTGGCGCCCTCCATCCACACCCTCACGCCGTCCTCACCCGAAGGCTCGTAGCGGCGGATGGCAAGCCCGCCCTCCTCCGCTGTGGCATTGACGATCGTGGCGAGCGGCTCGTCACGTTGTGCGACCACCGTACTTGCGCCTGTGGCCGCAGGGTCGTGAGACTTCAGCCAGCTGAGTAGCGCCTGCTCGCTCTCAAGACGGCGTAATGCGCTGTCTACATGCGCGACCAGGGGAGAAATTGCAGCGAGATACACCAGCACTGCAGCCGCAAACCAGGACAGGCCGCGCAGCGCCATACGATCCCGCTCGCCAAGCTGGTCATATACCCCAAGGAGCCGCTGACCTGCATCAGACGCCATTACGCGACTCGCAAGGTCCTCGGCCTGGCGACGCATCTCACTACGGAAGGCAGCCAGATCAGCCATTCAATTGCTCCTCAGTTCGAGCCGTGCGCTGGCCAGCCCGGCATCTTCGCTCGCAGACAACACACGCGCGCTCGCCCCGGCGCCACCGAGCACCTGGCCAAGTTTGTCGAGCTGAGCCATGGCTGGCGCACTGACCTCAGCGCCAAGCGCACCACTGGCCGAGTCGTACCGCAAGCTCTTGACCGAGATACCCTGCAAATCCGGCTCTGCCATCGCCGACGCAAGCGCTGCAAGAGCACGCATACCATCACTGCCTTTTACCGCTCCCGCGGCGAGTCGACGCTCCGCCTGGCGTCTCAGATTCACAACCCGGTGCTCGTCGGGAAACATGCGACGGAACTCCTTTACCGAGGCATCGTAGGTCTCCCGGGCACGACTCTCGAGACTCCACCCCGAGCCCAAGCTCACGATGGCAAACACGGCGAAACCCGCTGCAGCAGCCAGCCATGCCCTACTCCAGTCCGCCGCGGACTCCCTCCCCCCTCCTGCCGGACGATAGCCGCCCTGGCACAGATTGAGGACAGGATCCGCGCCGCGCGCGTGCCGGGCCAACAGCTCCACCAGCGTTTCGGTGTAATTCGTGCGGCGCACAGGCAGCTGAAGGCTCTGCTCGACCTCTGCCGCCAGAAGATCGGCCCGGGCGATATCGTCAGGACTCGCCGCACACGCACTGATCTCGATGCGCGAGCACGGCATGGCGCGCTGTTTGAGGGCCAGCCCCAGCATGAGCGCAACATTCTCGTTCTCCACCACGATGCCTCTGCAGACCCCGAGTTTCACGTGCGAGCGTGACCAGTGGACGTGGACGAAAATTGACCCCGGCTCACGCGGTAGCAGCAGATGCTCGGGAATCATGGCCACGGGCGACAGCCCCGCCGCGTGGAGTACTTCGAGCCACGCGATCATCTGCGAATGGGCGACGATCCCGACGGGGACACTGTCGCCGAAACGCTGGGCGGATATGGCGAGGTGGGTCTGACGGAGGTCGCCCGCCACGTGGTCCTCGATCATGTACGGGAGCGCCTTGCGAACGTGCGCACTCTGCCGTGACGGAATGTTGACTTCGGCCAGGTTGACCGCACTGCCGGGAACAAAGATCACGACCTCCGCCTTCTCGGCGGCGGGGCCTGCCTGGACGCGTACGCGACCCAGCGGACCCTGCCCCTGGCAGAGCAGTGTGTTAGCGGAATCCATGAGCGCCCATGCGACCACGGTATTCTCGTCGGGCATCTTGTGCTCGAGATGTACAGCCAGCCAGTTTTTCCCGGCCATGGTCGTTCCTATGTTTTCGCGGCGTCGCTACGCCCCAGAATGATCGTACGTCCCTTTAGCGGGTCACGCTGTACCCGCGTTTCGAACCTCGCGTGACGCGATCGGTATTCGGCGTGCACCTGCAGTGAAAAAAAACTGCTTCGCACATCGAGTGCCGAAGTTGCGGCTCCGAAAAGCACCGCGACTTGGGGATCCGCTGCGTCACGGATCGGTTGCTGCTCACGAAAAAGCACAAATCGTTCCATGTCGGCCGGCGTGGACTTCTCGGCGTAGGCAAGCAGTACTTCCGGGGACGCCGTGTTGATATTGAGTAAAACGCCGGGCGGCAGCGCACTGACCAGGGGGCCGAGGCGCTTCCACGACTCTGCGTCCAATCCGGGCAATACCCGCAGCTCCGACGGATCGACGATGGGACGATCAGGCAGAAAGCGCAAGCCGTAGGCTGAAGACTCCGAACCTCCGCGGGAAGTAGATGTGTCGGCATCAACCCAGTCTGCCGCCGCGTCGGCAAGCAGGGGATCGATGTTGAGCAGACGCAGCAGGCGGCGAAAGCGGGCGATCTGCGTCGGCTGTGGTTTGCCGTTACGGTCGATCAGACCGTTGACGTTGAAGCGCCCCGCCAGATCCTCGATGCGCACATCGATGGTGGCGTCGTTTTCAGCGTCCTCGAAGCTCAACTGCCCGGAGGCCCAGCTTTCCCGCAGGTGATCTGTACCCTGCCCGCCCGGGCTCGACTTGAGGTCATTTGCAAGCAATTGACGGCCGAGCTCCTCCGCACCAAGCGCGTAATACCGCGCCTGAGTGGAATCGATCAGGTTGCCGGTTCGCTTGAGCGCCATGTAGCTGGTGCGCAGCATCTGGGTGGCAATCAGCGTTGCGATCACGAAAACGAGCATGACCGTAATCAGCGCTACGCCGCGCTGAGCAGACCTCGAGTGCGGTGGCTCAGCGAAGGGGTATGACACGGTTTACATCGCCTAATGTGGCGTGCGAAAGACGTACTTCCACCGCAACAGGCACAGGTTCGGCCTGTTTTATGGCCGACTCGCCTGCGGGTTCCGGCGGCCGTGCGGTGACGCCCGACTCGGGTGGCCAGCTGTCATGCCACTTGTCCTTGTCGTCGAGGTATCGGAGTTCGAAAGAATCGATCTTCGAAAGATAGACGCGCTCCACCGTCTCATCAGGATCGTTGTCGTCTATGGCACGGCGGTAGCGCCGCAGCAGCTTGCCGTCCTCGTCAAGCACCCAGGACACCCGCTGGAGTCCGGAGCGAGCGAGAGCGAGTGGGTTGCGCCACCCCGCACGCGTGAACTCCACCACCGCATCCTCCGGCTCTGCATCGAGCGCGGGGTTCAGCTCGCGACTGCCGCTCGCAACAGGCCTCACGGCAAACTGTGAGAAGTCCTCATCGACCTGACGCAGCGCAAGTTGCAAGCCGGTCAATGCTTCATAGCCCGCATCACCGTTCTCTTTCAGACGCGCTGTAGACGACAGCAACGTATAGGCTGCAACGCCGATGAACGAGAAGATTGCCATCGCCACCAGCGCTTCCAGCAGGGTGAATCCGGACGGGCGTCTGCTCATCGGGCATCAGCTCTGAAACCCGTCAGACTGAGGACGGCGCCCTCCTCTCCCTCCCGGGACACACTCACCTCCATCCTGCTGAATCCGGGGCGGGGTGTGGGCTTGGCGCGCAAGGTCACGAGCCATGTCTTACCGCCCATCTCGACTTGCACCGGCTTGGCACCTTCCGCGGGCGGGCTTTCCGCCAAGCGGGCTTCATCGAGGGCATTCTGAGCGACCCACAGCGCGAGGCTCTTGTCCTCGAGTCGAAAAAGCTGGGAGGAAAAGGCTCCGCTCTGTGACACGACGGTGGTGGCGAGGACGGCGAGAATGGCCAGGGCGACCAGGACCTCGATCAAACTGAAGCCTCGCGAGGGCTCAAAGGTCCCGCAAGCTGCCACTGCCATCGCTCTCGAGACTTGCGACAGGGTCATCTGCCGGCGACAGGCGAAGATCGAGTCGGAACTCGCTGATCTCCCCGCTGGAAGACACCAGGACTTCCGGAAAGAGATCGTCTTCACGGCTGATGGATGATCTGCGCACCGGCGCCTCGGAGAGCAGAAGTTCGAGACTCATCCCGGCGGGTAGCTCACGCGGGTCAAGGGGCTTCTCCGTGATCTCCAGCCAGGCCTCTGACTCGGGATCGAAGCGCAGGAGACGGTACGCGTCCTCATCCACCACGAGCCCGAGCTCCTCACCCTCGAACGTGGCTTCATCACGGGCGTAGGAGAGGACTTCGCGGATCCGTGACATCTCGTCACGCGCGGTGCGCTCGGCGTTTCCGCCGGCAGACAGCGTGGCAAGACCCGCCAGCAACGCAATGATGACGAGCGTGACGAGCATCTCTACGAGGGTGAACCCCCTCGCCCGGTCACTCCTCGGAGCTGATGTCGGCATCGTAGTCCTCGCCGCCCTCACGGCCGTCGGCACCGAGACTCACGATGTCGAACCGGCCATCCGGGTAGCGCACGTACTGGTACTCGTTACCCCAGGGATCCTGCGGCAGGGTTTTCTTCTTCATGTATCCCGAGGGATTCCAGTTTCGGGGCTCGGGGGTGCCGCCGGGCTTCTCGACCAGCGCTTGCAGGCCCTGCTCCGTTGTGGGGTAACTGCCGTTGTCGATGCGGTACATCTCGAGCGCCTGGGACATGGTGGCGATATCCGCCTTGCCCGCGGTGACCTTCGCCTGATCGACGCGCCCCATGATGTTCGGAGCGACCAGCCCGATCAGCACGCTGATGATGACGACGACGACCATGATCTCGATCAGCGTGAAGCCGCGATCGTATTTACCTGGGGATTTCACGGTAGGCACCTCTAGGTGATCAACTGATTCAGGGAGAAGATCGGCTGCAGTATCGCAACCACGATGCATAGTACCGCCACGCCCATGAATAACAGAACAGCTGGCTCGAGGAGCCCGAGCATGGTGGCGATACGGTTATCGAGTTCGGTCTGCTGGCTGTCGGCCACCCGCGCGAGCATGCGTTCGAGCTCACCGCTCTGCTCGCCGCTGGCGATCATGTAGATCATCATCGGCGGGAACCGCCCGCTGCGTTCCAGTGCGGCCTTCAGGCTGCTTCCCTCTCGCACCTGCCCGGCCGCTTCGCCGACCACCCGCTTCAACGCGGTGTTGGTGAGGACTGCGGCGGCAATATCCAGCGCATCGACCAACGGCACACCACTCGATACCAGCGTGCTCAGGGTGCCAGCAAACCGTGCACTGTTCGCCGCGAGGCTCATCCGACCCGCCAGCGGCAGCTTGAGAATCAGCGCATCGGCCATTTGCCGACGGCCTTCGTGCTGCAGTAGCGATCGGATGCCGAAGACGGAAATCACAATGCCGCCGAGCGCCCAAACGCCCCAGTTCACGAGAAAATCACTCGCGTCGAGCATCGCCTGCGTGAGCGGCGGCAGCGCCTGCCCCTGGTCGGCGAACACCTTCACCACATCGGGGACAATGTAGGTCAGAAGCCCCGTCACCACGAGCACCGCAAGCCCCAGCAGGACGCTCGGGTAGATCAGCGCGAGCTGCACCTTCTGCCGGGATTTGTGGCTGGACTCCGTGTAGTCAGCGAGCTTCGACAGCACGAGATCCAGTCGCCCGGTGTGCTCCCCTGCCGCCACGGTGGCGCAGTACATGGAGGGAAAGGCACGCGGAAACTGGCCCATTGCAGCCGCGAGCGAACGCCCCTCCAACACCTGGGACCGCAAGCTGGACACCAACGCCTTCGACTGGGCCCTTTCGCTCTGCTGAGCGATGGCCATCAGCGCGTCCGCAATCGGAAGCGCTGATTGGAGCAGCGTGGCCAGCTGACGCGTGAACAGCGCCACCTCCGACACAGGAAGCGAGGCACGTGAGGCAGCCGACTTTTCTTTGCCGCGGCGGTTATCCGCGTTGACAGCGAGCACTTCGAGCGGCACCAGACCACGGTCCCGCAACACCTGCCGCGCATGCCGTGGGTTGTCGGCTTCTACCGTCCCTTTGCGCTGCTTCCCGCCAGAGTCCAGAACCGCGTAACTGAAGACCGCCACCGCTTCAATCCTCCCGGGTGACGCGAAGGACTTCCTCAACGGTCGTCTTGCCGCTCAGCACCTTGGCGCGGCCATCGGCGCGCAGGGATTGCTGGCTCTTGCGGGCCTGGGCCACGAGTTCGTCCTCGGGCGCCCGCTTGTGGATGAGGGTCCGGATGATGTCGTCAACAACGAGAAGCTCATAAAGCCCCATCCTGCCGCGGTATCCGCGGTCGTTGCAGGCGGAGCACCCCTTCGGCCGGAACAGCAGATGTTCATCGGACCGACGGATCTGCAAGAGTTCCATCTCGGCGGCATCGGGAACGTGCGGCTGTTTGCACTCGTTGCACAGCAGCCGAACCAGGCGCTGCGCGATGATGCCGTTGATGCTGGAGGCAAGCAGGAAGGGCTCGATGCCCATGTCCTCGAGCCGTGTCACGGCACCTGCGGCGGTATTCGTGTGGAGCGTCGACAGTACAAGGTGACCCGTGAGACTTGCCTGAACGGCGATACCCGCCGTCTCTGCGTCCCGGATTTCGCCCACCATCACGACGTCCGGATCCTGACGTAGCATGGCACGCAATCCGGAGGCGAAGGTCATGCCTGCCTTCACATTCACCTGCGTCTGCCCGATGCCCTCGATGTTGTACTCGATGGGATCTTCCACGGTCAGGATGTTGCTGCTGCCGTCATTCAGGTGATTGAGGCAGCCGTAGAGCGTCGTGCTTTTGCCCGAGCCGGTAGGCCCCGTCACCAGAATGATGCCGTGCGGTCGCGCCAGAAGACCCTTCAGTCCTGTGAGCGCATCGGGATAGAAGCCAAGACGATCCAGATCAAGCCGTGCCTGGTTCTTCTCCAGAATACGCATGACCACCCGCTCGCCATTCGCGGAAGGTAACGTTGAGACGCGCAGATCGATTTCCCGCCCTCCCACGCGGATGGAGATACGACCATCCTGCGGTACGCGCTTTTCGGCGATATCCAGACGGGACATCACCTTGATGCGGGAGATCAGCAACGGCGCCAGCTCTCGGCGCGGCTCCAGAACCGAGCGGAGCATCCCGTCAACACGGAACCGCACGACGAGGCGCTTCTCGTAGGGTTCAACGTGGATGTCGGATGCACCCTCGCGGATCGCCTGACCCAGAATCGCGTTGATGAGGAGAATGATCGGTGAATCCTCTTTTTCCTCGAGGATGTCGGTATCGGTCTCGCGGACGTTCTCCAGCAGACTGTTGATGTCGACGTTGTCGGCGAGCCCCGCCGCCATGCGTTGTGCCGCACCGCTTTTCTGTTCATAGCTGTCGGCAAGCGCACGGTCGAAGTCATCGTCGCTCAAGGGCTCGCAGGTGAAGGCCACACCGGTGAGGCGCTGGATCTCGGCAACGGCCTGAACCGGCACATTTGCGCGGTGCAGCAGCCTCGGCTTGTCGTCGGATCCCTCATCGGGCATCCGCAACAGGGCTCCGTGACGCTTCGCGTATGCGTAGGGAATGGTCTGCATGGGCATGGCCTCGGAATTGCGTGTTTACTGTAGCACCGGCCGTTCTGTAGCGCTTCGAGGGCACACTGGAGAGACGGGAAACCGGCGCTGGCTTGCAAATTGCACAAGTCATGCCCGGCGACGGGGTTACGTCACCAAAAGATCACCGGGGGCCCTTCGCGGGGAAACGGAGTCAAGACAGATGCAGGCATCTATTCGCGAACTGCTGGACGAGAAGCTGAGCATGTCGGCACCGACGGTCGTTTCCGCGTGCCTGCTCCTGCTTGCGCTTTGCGCATCAGGCTGGCAATTGGCGCGCTGGCTCGCATCGACCGGGGACGCGACGGCATCAGAAGTTCATCCAGCCGTGGTTTCTGCACCAACACCGGACCCACTGCCCGTCATCCTGAGTGCGAACGTCTTCGGTGCCGCACCGACGGCAGCCGCCGCCTCCAGCACGGCAAACACAGCAACCCGAGAGGCGACAGGATTCGTACTTCGTGCGGCTTTCGCCGGAGAAAACGGCCGTGGTGGCGCCATCATCGAGAACAGCGCAGGGCAAGCAGACTGGTACTCGGTAGGCCAGAACGTCGTCCCGGGGCTGTTATTGAAAGAAGTTCACCCGGACCACGTGATACTCGATCGCGCGGGCACACCCGAGCGTCTCCAGTTCGAGCGATTGGCTGACACAGCCCTCGCACAGAGCGCCGCGTCATTGCCCACGAGTGAGTCGACTCCCGCCTTCACGGTGGAACCCGGACAACCGCAGCCGATACCACAGGACATGGCGCCAGACGAAAAGGCCAACCTCATTCGCCAGCGCCTCGAAGAGCTCCGCAACCGGACACGCACATGAACACATCACGGAAAGTCCTCACTTACCGCACCCGGCAGCATCTGGCCGCACTCGGGATTGCCATTGCCGCTGCCTGCCACAGTGCCGGCGCACTGGCCGAGGCCGGAAAGCTCGTGCTGAACATGCGGGATGCCGACATACGCTCCATGGTCCAGTGGGTCGCAGACGTCACGGGGAAGAACCTGATCGTACACAAAGACGTTCAAGGTAAGGTCACGGTCCTCTCGGCGGAGCCGGTGACACCCGAGCAGGCCTATCAGGTCTTTCTGTCGGCTCTTGAGGTGAACGGCTTTGCCGCCGTTGAATCGGGCGGCGCCATCAAGATCCTGCCCCAATCAATGGCGAACTCGAGCAGTCCGCAGGTGTCGCGCGGACTTGGCGGGGAGACCGTGATCACAGTCATACGCGCCAAGAACGTCCCGGCGAGTCAGCTGGCGACGAGCCTCCGCCCGCTCGTACCGCAAGCTGGCATGCTGACGGCCTACCCGGAGACCAACAGTCTGATCGTGGCCTCCAGCGCCACCAACGTACAGCGCGTAAACGAGTTGGTGAAGATGCTCGATCAGGCCGGCAACCTGCAGTTTGAAACGATTCGCCTGCAGCACGCCAACGCGCAGGACGTCGAGAAGAATCTCCAGCAGCTGATTCCTGCGATCCAGGGCAGTGAAGGATACAAATTCGTCAATCTCGCGGTCGACACACGAACGAACACCATCCTCATGGGCGGGGATCCGGCCAATCGCTCGCAGGTGCGCAACATCATTGCGAGCCTCGATCAGGAAGTCGCCGGGGGTAACACCGACGTGATTTACCTGAAGTACGTACAGGCCGACGAGATGCTCGCCATCCTGAAGGGCGTGGCGGAAGCGCTTCAGGGTGATAACCCGGCCGGCGCTGGCGGACAGCAGGGAGGCGGCTCGGGCGCGAAGGTCAGCATCGAGGCCAGCAAGAGCACCAACGCGCTGATCGTCAACGCGCCACCGGCGATTGTCGCCAAGATGCGGTCCATCGTGGAGCAGGTGGATATCCGCCGTGCGCAGGTGCTGGTCGAGGCCCTTGTGGTAGAGGTTACCGATGATGACGCGAGGGATCTCGGCATCTCGTGGATCGGCAGCGAACACAAGGGCTTCCCGTCACGCGGCGGCAACATCGCGGTGAATACGCTGGGTGCGAACCTGAAGACCGGAGCGGGGGTTGATAGCAACGGCAACGTGACGCTCGCGCCCGGCGGCGGACTTACGCTCGGTTATATCGACAACGGCGACCTCAAGGCCGTGATGCGAGCCCTGTCGACCACCACCAAGGCAAACATTCTCTCGACCCCCACCATCGTTGCGCTGGACAACGAAGAGGCCGAACTGCTGGTCGGCCAGAATGTCCCCTTCAAGACAGGACAGAGCACGGGGCAGGCCTCTTCGGTGGAGAATCCCTTCACGACCATCGAGCGCCAGGACATCGGCATCAATCTGGTCATCAAACCGCAGATCAACCAGGGCGACTCGATCACGCTCGATCTCAAACAGAGCGCCGAGGACATAGCACCGTCGAACACACTTGCGGCGGAGACCTCGGACATCGTCACCAACAAACGCATGATCAAGACGAAGGCCCTGATCAAGGACATGCAAACCCTCGTGATTGGCGGTCTGCTCCAGGACAAGGAAAGCGAGCAGCGCACCAAGACGCCCATCCTCGGTGACCTGCCGCTGATCGGTGGCCTCTTCTCCAGCAAAGGCAAAACCCGAGGGAAGACTAACCTGATGGTCTTCATTCGTCCGACCATCCTGAAGGACGATGCACAGATCGCGGAATTGACGCGGCAACGCTACGAGTTCATGCGCAACGAACAAAGCACCGCGATGAAACCAGACCAGCCCTTCGGGAAGGAAGACAGTCCGATGCTTCAGGAGTTCGAGACCTTCTCCCCGGCAGGCGGACGCTGAGGCCGTATCTCAGTGTTGCCAGGGGCCAGGGGAGCGCAGTTCATCGAGCGCTCTTCCAACACCACGAGTGACCGCGGCCTCTAGAAGAGCGCCCACACGGTCCACTATGCGCTTGCGCTCGGTGTAACTGACTTCCAGCAGGACGGTCCCTGCATCGGCGGCGTCCTGCAGCCACTCATCGCTCGTGCCGAGTCGGTCCACCAGACCCAGCCCCAGCGCCCGGTTTCCGTACCAGGTTTCGCCTGTAGCGATCACTGCAAGATCGAGTGCCGGGCGCCACCGGGCAACGTGCTCCTTGAACAGCTCGTGCGTCTCCTCGAGATCTTCCCGGAACTTTCGCCGTCCCTCTTCCGTGTTTCGACCAAAAAGGGTGAGCGTCCGCTTGAACTGCCCGGCGGTGATAACCTCGTAATCGATGTCGTGCTTGCGCAACAAGCGGTTGAGATTGGGCAGCTGCGCCAGCACCCCGATCGAACCGAGTACTGCGAAGGGCGCTGCGATCACCTCGCTGGCCACGCAGGCCATCATATAGCCACCGCTGGCAGCAACCTTGTCAACAGACACCACGAGCCGCAGCCCGCGCGCACGCAAACGTTCAAGTTGCGCAGCGGCAAGGCCATAGCCGTGCACCAGCCCCCCGGGGCTCTCCAGACGAAGCAGCACCGTGTCCTCGGCTTGGGCCAAGGTCAGCACGGCGCTGATTTCCTCACGCAGCGCACCCACCGCCTCCGCGCGGAGGTCGCCGTCAAAGTCGAGCACAAAAACACGGGGCCCCGGCGAAGCGTCTCCTGCCGCTTTCGCGGCACGTGCCTTCTCTTTGCTTTCGCGTTTGCGCAGCTTGCGATAGACCTTGGGATCAAGACTCGCGCTGCGCAGGGCATCACGCATGGCCTCGTACCGCTCGTTCAGCCGCCGAACCTCTATCTGGCCGCCCTCTTGCGGGCGAAGCCGCTGGCCCGCAACTGCAACGCCTGCAACCACCACCAGGAGCGAAGCCGCCACCGTAAGTGCCTGCGCGAGAAACATGCCGTATTCGGCCAACCAATCGATCACGGGGTTCCTCCGGTTGCGGATCTGGCCCGCAGTCGTGCTCAGGATGCGCCAGTCACGCTGGCGCGCATGGCGAGCAGACTCTCTCGACCCAGTTTGAGCATCAGGGGATCCGGATCTTCCGAGTACTCGAGTGCGGTCAGGTAGTACTCGACGCAGATCAGCAGATCGGCTAGCGACTCAGCGAAGGGATCAGAGGCAACGGAAACGCGTGCCTCTGCGACGGCGGCTACCATCGCAGCAGCCTCTGCAACCAGCCCCCCTGCCGTGCCGCGCTCGAGTATCAGCAGAGCGCCTCGCACACCCTCGAGATGGGACGCCGCCGGCACAAGAGCAGAGCGCTCAAAGTCGCCCTCCACATAGCCAGTTACGCCGATCTTCACCTGGTCGATGGCCTCGCGCGCCGTGCCCAGCATGGCGATGCGGGCTTCGTCCAGCAATTGTCTGCCAGCGTCCTCACCACCCTCGCCGCGCATCTGTTCCCGCAAGGCTCTCGCCAGCCCCTGGGCACTCGAGAGCCCCGTCAGCGTAGCTTCCACACCCACCATCGCATCGGCGACCGACATGATCTCCTCGCGGCTGAGGGCCGCCCCCTGCGATGCGATGCGATCGAGTTGCGTCTCGAGTGTGGCAGAGGTCCCTGCAAGCCCACCGTCACGCAGGGTCCCCGCAACCCGACGGAGCGTGTCCCTGATAGACGCCGCGGAACCGGCATCCAGCGAACCCG
>Ga0068872_10003058_pt1 | contig 12887 bp, 11 predicted proteins | sample NOAtaG_7_FD_66441 | JGI IMG/M metagenome (GOLD analysis project Ga0068872, IMG submission 66441) | Freshwater lake microbial communities from Lake Erie, under a cyanobacterial bloom - NOAA_Erie_Diel1S_2200h metaG | ecosystem: Environmental > Aquatic > Freshwater > Lake | place: USA: Ohio, Lake...
CGAGCCCGGGCTCCTCGATCGCGATCGCGAAGCGGCAGCCGGGGGTGCGCATCGCGGCCGAGACGACGTTGGCGGCGAGCGCCCTGCCCGAGACGATCACGCCGCAGGTCCCGGCGTTGGCCATCACGTGCCGGTTCTCCTCGGCCGTGTTGGTCGCGTAGGCGGGCACGGTGATGGCGCCGACGGACATGATCGCGTAGTCGGCGACCAGCCACTCCGGCCGGTTCTCCGAGACGAGCGCGACGCGGTCGCCGGGCCGCACGCCGAGGTCGCGCAGCGCGCGGGCGAGGGCGCGGACCTGCCTTCCGGCCTCGCGCCAGGTGGTCGCCCGCCAGGCGCCGTCGCGCTTGGCCCACATGAAGGGACGGTCGCCGCCATGGGCGATGCGCCCGAAGAGCATGGCCGGCAGGCTCTCGAGCTTGTCGTGGTCGATCACGGCAGCGCTCCTCCCTTTCGATGGCCCCGCGCTTGGCGGGACCTTGGACCCGGCTTATATCCGAAGGCCCCGGATGGAGCCAAAGCGATGAACGAGCCCGTGAGGAGCCCGCTGGACACGGCGGCAGGCGCCGCGCAGCCGCTGCCGACATGGAACCTCGACGACCTCTATCCCGGCCGGGACAGCGAGGCGCTGAGGCGCGACCTCGAGGCCGCGGAGCGCGAGGCCATCGCCTTCGGGGAACGGTACCGGGGGCGGCTGGCGGCGACGCCCCCGGCCGAGTTCGGGCGCGCGATCGCCGAGTACGAGCGCCTCGACGAGCGGCTGGCGCGCATGACCAGCTACGCCGACCTGACCTATGCCGGCGACCAGTCCGACCCGCAGGTCGCGCGCTTCTACCAGACGATCCAGGAGCGCGTGAACGCGATCGCCGCGCACACGCTGTTCTTCACGCTGGAGATCAACCGCCTCTCCGACGCCGAGGTCTCGGCGAAGCTCGCCGCGCCGGAGGCCGCGCGCTACGCCTCCTGGCTGCGCGAGCTGCGCGCCTTCCGCCCGCACCAGCTCTCCGACGAGCTCGAGAAGCTCCTGCACGAGAAGCACGTCGCCGGCCGCGCGGCGTGGACGCGCCTCTTCGACGAGACGATGGCGGGGCTGCGCTTCGCCATCGAGGGCAGGGAGATGACCAGCGCCGAGGCGCTCCACCTGCTCTCCGACGCCGATCCCGCGCGCCGCCGCGCCGCCGCGAAGGAGATCGGCGCGGTGCTGGGCCGCAACGCGCGCGTCTTCGCGCTCATCACCAACACGCTCGCGAAGGACAAGGAGATCGACGACAAGTGGCGCCGCTACCCGCGCCCGATCTCCGCGCGCAACCTCTCCAACCGCGTCGAGGACGAGGTCGTGGAGGCGCTCGTGTCGTCGGTGCGCGCGGCCTTCCCGCGCATCTCGCATCGCTACTACGCGATGAAGGCCCGCTGGTTCGGCGTCGAGGTGCTCGACCACTGGGACCGCAACGCGCCGCTGCCACGGGTCGTGGAGCCGGAGATCGGCTGGGGCCGCGCGCGCGACATCGTGCTCGACGCCTATGCGCGCTTCTCGCCCGAGCTCGCGGATGTCGGGCGCCGCTTCTTCGACCGGCCCTGGATCGACGCCGGCGTGCGCCCGGGCAAGGCGCCCGGCGCCTTCGCGCATCCCACGGTGCCTGGCGCGCATCCCTACCTGCTGCTCAACTACCAGGGGCGCACGCGCGACGTCATGACCCTCGCGCACGAGCTCGGCCACGGCGTGCACCAGGTGCTGGCGGCGGGGCAGGGACACCTGCAGGCGGACACGCCGCTGACGCTGGCGGAGACCGCGTCGGTCTTCGGCGAGATGCTGACCTTCCGCGCCCTGCTCGACGCCGAGGCCGATCCCGCGCGGCGCAAGGCCATGCTCGCGGGCAAGGTCGAGGACATGATCAACACGGTCGTGCGCCAGGTCGCCTTCGTCGAGTTCGAGCGCCGCGTGCATGACGAGCGGCGCGAGGGCGAGCTCACGCCGGACCGCCTCGGCGAGGTCTGGCTCGACGTGCAGCGCGAGAGCCTCGGTCCCGCCTTCCGCTTCGACGACGAGTACCGATTCTACTGGAGCTATATCCCGCATTTCGTGCACTCGCCCTTCTACGTCTATGCCTACGCGTTCGGGGACTGCCTCGTGAACGCGCTCTACGCCGCCTATCGCGCCGCGCCGCAGGGCTTCGCGGCGCGCTACATCGAGCTGCTGCGCGCGGGCGGCACGCGGCGCCACCGCGAGCTGCTCGCGCCCTTCGGGCTCGACGCCGCCGACCCGCGCTTCTGGCAGGGCGGCCTGTCCGTCATCTCGGGCTTCATCGACGAGCTCGAGGCGCTGTCGTGACGCGCCGATGAGCGGGAGCGACGAGAACACGCTCGGCGGCCGGCTCGGGCGCTACGCGCGCGTCGGCGCGGCGGTCGGCGGCCTCGGCGCGCGCTTCGCCGCCGAGCGCGTGCTGGGCATGAAGCTCGACCGCGGGCGGCACGCCGCCGACCTGCGCGCCGCGCTGGGCGGGCTCAAGGGCCCGCTCATGAAGGTCGCGCAGCTGATGGCGACCATCCCCGACGCGCTGCCGGACGAATACGTCCAGGAGCTCCTGCAGCTCCAGTCCAACGCACCGGCGATGGGATGGTCCTTCGTGCGCCGCCGCATGCAGGGCGAACTCGGCCCGGACTGGCAGGCGCGCTTCGCGGAATTCGGCCGCGAGGCGGCCGCTGCGGCCTCGCTCGGGCAGGTGCATCGCGCGACGCTGCGCGACGGGACGGCCGTGGCCTGCAAGCTCCAGTACCCGGACATGGACTCCGCCGTGGAGGCGGACCTGCGCCAGCTCGCGCTCGTGTTCGAGGTCTATCGCCGCTACGACCGCGCGATCGATCCCTCGGCGATCCACCAGGAGATCTCGGCGCGGCTGCGCGAGGAGCTCGACTACGGCCGCGAGGCCGGCCACATGCGCCTCTATGGCCTGATGCTGCGCGACGAGCCGCGCGCGAGCGTGCCGGTGCCGGTGGCGGAGCTCTCGACGCGCAGGCTGCTGACGATGACCTGGCTCGACGGCGCGCGGCTGCTCGACTTCCGCGACGCGCCCGTCGAGGTCCGCAACGACATCGCGCTCGGCATGTTCCGCGCATGGTACGTGCCGTTCTACGGCTACGGCGTGATCCATGGCGACCCGCATCTCGGCAACTACTCGATCCGCGACGACCATGGCGTGAACCTGCTCGACTTCGGCGCCATCCGCGTCTTCCCCGCGGCCTTCGTCGGCGGCGTGATCGACCTCTACCGCGCGCTGCGCGACGGCGACGAGGCGCTGGCGGTTCATGCCTACGAGACCTGGGGCTTCCGCGGCCTGACGCAGGAGAAGATCGCGATCCTCAACCGCTGGGCGGGCTTCGTGTACGCGCCGCTGATGGAGGACCGCAGCCGCGCGATCGCGGAGACGAATTCCGGCGTCTATGGCCGCGAGGTGGCCGAAGGCGTGCACGCCGAGCTCCGCCGCCTCGGTGGCGTGCGCCCGCCGCGCGAGTTCCTGCTGATGGACCGCGCCGCGATCGGGCTCGGCTCGGTGTTCCTGCACCTGCGCGCGGAGATCAACTGGTACCGGCTCTTCCACGACCTGATCGCGGGCTTCGACGTCGCGGAGCTCGCGCGGCGCCAGGCCGCCGCGCTCGCCGAGTCCGGGGTCCCGGCGGCGGCGTGAGCGCCCGCGCCCGCGCCCGCGGCGCTCAGCTGCCCGTGAAGCGGGGCTTGCGCTTCTCGAGGAAGGCGCGACGGCCCTCGCGGTAGTCGTCGCTCGCGAAGCAGGCCGCGACCATCGCGTCGCAGGCGGCGACATCCCTCTCGGCCTCGTCCCTCAGGGCCTCGGCGGTCGCGCGCTTGATCGCGGCGATCGTCAGCGGCGCGTGCCCGGCGATCGCCTCCGCGACGCCCATCACCTCGGCCTCGAGCGCGTCGTCGGGGAAAACCGCGTTGACGAGGTTCCAGCGCAAGGCCTCGGCGGCGGTCACCTGGCGCGCGGTGAGGAAGATCTCCTTCGTCGCCACGGGGCCGATCGTGTCGATGAAGCGCCGGATGCCCTGGTAGCCGTAGCCGAGCCCGAGCCGCGCCGCCGGCAGCGCGAAGCGCGCGGCCTCGCTGGCGTAGCGCATGTCGCAGCAGACCGCGAGGTTCAGCCCGCCGCCGATGCAGTAGCCGCGGATCATGGCGATGGTCGGCTTCGCGAAGCGGTGGATGCGGTCGTAGAGACGTTCCACCGTGGCGTTGTAGCGCCGGACGTCCTCCTCCGCGGCGCGCTCGCCATCGAAGCGCGAGATGTCGGCGCCGGACACGAAGGCCTTGTCGCCCGCCCCGGTCAGCACCACGACCCGGATGGCGGGATCCCGCTCGAGCGCCTCGAGGATCACCTCCGTCGCCTGCCACATGTCCAGCGACATGGCGTTGCGCTTCGCGACGTTGTCGAAGGTCACGACGCCGATGGCGCCGCGCCGCTCGCATAGGACCCTGCCCGTCATCCGGCCCGCTCCCCGTCTCAGATCGTGCCCGCGGCGCGCAGCGCCGCCACCTCGCCCGGCGACAGGCCGAACTCGGCGAGGATCTCCTCGCTGTGCTCCCCGCGCGCGGGCGGGGGGGCGGCGAGGCGGGAGGGCGTGCGGCCCAGCGCCACCGGCTGCGCCATCAGGTCGATCTCCGTGCCCTCGACCCGCGCGGCGACGCCGAGATGCCGGACCTGCGGGTCGGCGAACATCTGGCCGATGTCGTAGATCGGGCCGCAGGGCACGCCGGCGGCGTTGAGTCGCTCGACCCAGGTGGCGGTCGCCTCGGCGAGGAAGACCTCCTGCAGCGCGGCGTTCAGCGCGTCGCGGTTGCGCGAGCGCAGCGCGCCGGTCGCGTAGTCGGGATGCGCGGCGAGCGCCTCGGCGCCGATCGCGCGCGCGCAGCGCTCCCAGATCGCCTGGCCCGACGTCGCGATGTTCAGGTAGCCGTCGCTCGTGCGGAACACGCCGGTGGGGATCGAGGTCGGGTGGTTGTTGCCGGCCTGCTGCGCCACCTCGCCATGGACGAGGTAGCGGGCGGCCTGGAAGTCGAGCATGAAGGCCTGGGCCTGCAGGAGCGAGGTCCGCACCCACTGGCCCTCGCCGGACTGCTCGCGCTCGAGCAGGGCGGTGAGGATGCCCAGCGCGCAGAACAGTCCCGAGGTCAGGTCGGCGAGCGGTATGCCCGCGCGTACCGGTCCCTGGCCCGGCAGGCCGGTGACGGACATCAGGCCGCCCATGCCCTGGGCGATCTGGTCGAAGCCCGGGCGCTTCGCGTAGGGCCCGTCCTGCCCGAAGCCGGAGATGCTGGCGTAGACGATCCGCGGGTTGATCGCCCGCAGGTCCGGGTAGGCGATGCCCAGGCGCTGCTTCACGTCCGGCCGGAAGTTCTCGACCACAACGTCGGCCTGCGCAGCCATGCGCCGGAACAGGGCGATCCCGGCCTCCGACTTGAGGTCGAGGGTCAGGGACCGCTTGTTGCGGTGGAGGTTCATGAAGTCGGCGCCGTCGCGGGGGCCGCCCATGCCTTCGCCTTCCTCCAGGTGGGCCGGCAGCTCGATCTTCACGACGTTGGCGCCCCAGTCGGCGAGCTGGCGGACCGCGGTGGGGCCGGAACGCACGCGGGTGAGGTCGAGGACGGTGAACCTGCTGAGCGCGGCGGAAGCCTGTGGCGCGGCCATTTGCGAGGTGTCTCCTGTGGATGGGCCCCCGGCGGGACGGGGCCGCAAGACTGCGGGCGGGCTCCGGCATAAGCAACCTTCCGACGCGACCGGACGCCGCGGACGGGGCCATGGGAGGGGCGGTCTCCGGACGCAGGCTTGGCAAGCGGCGCGCGAACAGGCATTTTGCGCACTGCACAAGAAAACAGGCCGTTGCGGCCGATGCAGGGCTGACCACGCATGAAACTCGCCATTCCACGCGAACGCCGCGCCCATGAGCGCCGCGTCGCCGCGACGCCCGATACGGTGAAGCGCCTCAAGGGCCTCGGCATCGACGTCGTCGTCGAGGCTGGCGCCGGCGCCGGCGTGTCGATCCCGGACGAGGCCTATGCCGCCGCGGGAGCCACGGTGGCGCCCGACTACGCCTCGGCGGTCGGCGACGCGGACATGGTCCTCAAGGTCGCCCGGCCGCTTGCGGCCGGCGAGGGGCAGGACGAGGCCGCCGCCCTCAGGCGCGGCGCGGTGCTCGTCGCGATGCTCGATCCCTACCGCAACCGCGACCAGGTCGCGGACTTCGCCGCGCGGGGCCTCACGGCCTTCGCGATGGAGCTCGTGCCGCGCATCACCCGCGCCCAGGCCATGGACGTGCTGTCCAGCCAGGCCAACCTCGCGGGCTACAAGGCCGTCCTCGACGCCGCGTCGGAGTTCGGCCGCGCCTTCCCGATGATGATGACCGCGGCCGGCACGATCGCGCCGGCGAAGGTCATGGTCATGGGCGCCGGCGTCGCCGGGCTGCAGGCGATCGCCACCGCGCGCCGCCTCGGCGCCGTGGTCTGCGCGACCGACGTGCGCCTCGCCGCCAAGGAACAGGTGGAATCGCTCGGCGGCACCTTCGTGATGGTCGACGACGAGGAGGCCCGCCAGGCGGAGACCTCCGGCGGCTACGCCAAGGAGATGTCCGACGCCTACAAGAAGAAGCAGGCGGCGCTGATCGCGGAGACGATACGCAAGCAGGACATCGTGATCTGCACGGCCCAGATCCCGGGCCGCGCCGCGCCGCGCCTCGTCAGCGACGAGATGATCGCCTCCATGCGCCCCGGATCGGTGATCGTCGACCTCGCGGTGGAGACCGGAGGCAACTGCGAGGGCTCGGTCGTCGGCGAGGTCGTGGTCCGCCACGGCGTGCGCGTCGTCGGCCACGCGAACGTGCCGAGCCGCGTGGCGGTCGACGCCTCGCAGCTCTACGCGAAGAACCTGCTCAGCTTCGTCCAGCTGGTCGTCGGCAAGGACGGCGCGCTGAAGATCGACCGCGACGACGAGATCGTGAAGGGCGCGCTGCTCGCGATCGACGGCGCGGTCGTCCACCCGAACTTCCTTCCCCCGCCGCCAGCGGCTCCCGCGCCCGGCGCGGCGCCGACAACGCTCTGAGGCCCTGCCATGGCAACCACCGAGATCACGCAGGGCGCCGCGCAGGTCGCCAACGACGCCGCCGCCCTCGCCGCCAAGGCGCAGGCGCTGGCCGAGCAGGCGGCGATGGCGCAGCAGGCCGGCGGCGCCGCCGACATGCTGGCGATGTTCATGACCGTCTTCGTGCTGGCGTGCTTCGTCGGCTACTACGTGGTCTGGCGCGTCACGCCGGCGCTGCACTCGCCGCTGATGGCGGTCACCAACGCGATCAGCTCGGTGATCATCGTCGGCGCGCTGCTCGCGGCCGGTGCCTCGGCGGTCGGCTTCAGCCAGGCGATGGGCTTCCTCGCGATCGTGCTCGCCAGCGTCAACATCGTCGGCGGCTTCGCGGTGACCCAGCGCATGCTGTCCAAGTTCAAGAAGAAGCAGAAGTGAGGGCCGCCCCATGAGTTCCACGCTCTCGGCGCTGCTCTACCTCGCGGCCTCCGTCGCCTTCATCATGAGCCTGCGCGGGCTCTCCAGCCCGGAGACCGCGCGCGCCGGAAATTTCTGGGGCATCGCCGGCATGGCGGTCGCCGTCCTGACAACGCTCGCCCAGCCCGGCATGCAGGTGTCGCTCTGGATGCTGATCGCGATGGCGATCGGCGGCGGCGGCGGCCTCTACATCGCCGCGCGCATCGAGATGACCGCGCTGCCCCAGCTCGTCGCGGCCTTCCACTCGCTCGTCGGCCTCGCCGCCGTGCTCGTCGCCGTCGCCGCCTTCTACTCGCCGGCGAGCTTCGGGATCGGCGTGCCGGGCGCGATCAAGCTCGGCTCGCTCATCGAGATGGGCCTCGGCACCGCGATCGGCGCGATCACCTTCACCGGCTCGATCGTCGCCTTCGCCAAGCTCCAGGGCCTGCGCTCGCGCGCGCTCGAGGCGATGCCGATGCAGCATCCCGTCAACGCCGCGCTCGCCGCGGCCTGCGTCGTGCTGCTGGTCTGGTTCTGCCTGACCGGCAACGAGGCCGCGCTGTGGCTGCTCATACTCGCCACGCTCGTGATGGGCTGGTTCCTGATCATCCCGATCGGCGGCGCCGACATGCCCGTCGTCGTGTCGATGCTCAACTCCTACTCGGGCTGGGCCGCCTGCGGCATCGGCTTCACGCTCCAGAACACGGCGCTGATCGTCACCGGCGCGCTGGTGGGCTCGTCGGGCGCCATCCTCAGCTACGTCATGTGCAAGGGGATGAACCGCTCGATCTTCAACGTGATCCTCGGCGGCTTCGGCACCGGCGCGGCGGCCGGCGCCGCCGCGGGCGGCGCGAAGGAGCAGCGCCCGGTCAAGTCGGGCTCGGCCGAGGACGCGGCCTTCATCATGAAGAACGCCGCCTCCGTCATCATCGTGCCTGGCTACGGCATGGCGGTGGCCCAGGCGCAGCACGCGCTGCGCGAGATGGCCGACATGCTGAAGAAGGAAGGCGCGACGGTGCGCTACGCGATCCACCCGGTCGCGGGCCGCATGCCCGGCCACATGAACGTGCTGCTCGCCGAGGCGAACGTGCCCTACGACGAGGTCCTCGAGCTCGACGAGATCAACCGCGACTTCGCGCAGACCGACGTCGCCTTCGTCATCGGCGCCAACGACGTCACCAACCCGGCGGCGAAGAACGACCCGAAGTCCTCGATCTACGGCATGCCCATCCTCGACGTGGAGAAGGCGAAGACCGTGCTGTTCGTGAAGCGCTCGATGGCGACGGGCTATGCCGGCGTCGAGAACGAGCTGTTCTTCCGCGACAACACGATGATGCTCTTCGGGGACGCCAAGAAGGTCTGCGAGGAAGTCGTCAAGTCGATCGGCGGCGGCGGGCACTGAGCCCCGCCGTCATCCGCCGGGCGCCGGCAGCCTGAGCCGCGCCAGGACCAGGCAGCCCGCCGCGGCGATCGCGCCGAAGCCGGCCATCGCCAGGTAGGCGAGGCCGCCATGGGCCGCGTAGACCGGCCCGAGCGCCCACATCGCGATCCCCATCAGCAGCGCGTTCGCGCCGGCGTGCAGGCTCTGCGCCGAGGCCGCGTGGCTCGCCGGCATGTGCCGCGCGATGAAGTTGACCGCGCCCAGGTAGGCGAAGCCGAACGAGCCGACATGCAGGCACTGGAGGGCGACGAACTCCCAGAAGCCCGTCGCGAAGCCGTGCAGCGCCCAGCGCGGCACGGCGCACAGGCACCCGAGCATGAGCATCGCCGTCGGCGACATCCGCGACACGACGTGGCGGCTGTACCAGAGCAGCACCAGCTCGACGCCCGTGCTCACGCCCCAGAGCCAGCCCACGTCGCTCTGGCTCAGCCCGACGGCGTTCCAGTGGAGCGAGCTGAACGCGTAGAGGACGGCGTGGCTCGCCTGCACGAAGCTCGACGCGGCGAGGAACACCAGGAAGACGGGCTGGGCCAGGAGGTAGCGCACGGGCGCGCGCGGCCGCGCGGTCGCCACGGCGCCCACGTCGCGCGGCAGGCACCACGAGCCGAGCGCCGCGACGGCGAAGAGCGCGAGGCAGATCCACGGCACGGAGCCGACGCCGAAGCGGTCGATGAGCGGCCCGCCCGCGATCGCGAAGGCCATGAAGGCGGCGGAACCCCAGAAGCGCACGCGGCCGAAGTCGACGGGCTGGCCCCGGCCCGCCGCGACGGTGAGCGCGTCGGCCAGCGGGCCGGAGGGCGAGCGCACGATCGTGTAGGCGACCGCGATCGCCGCGAGCAGCCAGAACGATCCCGTCGCGAGGTTCAGCGCGAAGATCGCGAGCGTGGCCCAGTTGAGCGCGAGGACGACCTCGCGCGCGCCGCCCATCCTGTCCACCCAGCTGCCGAAGAAGGGCATGGTCATGACGCGCGCGAGGATGGTCACGAAGCCCAGCGCGCCGAGCTGCGCCGGCGTCACGCCCTGCGCCTGGTACCAGAGCTGCATGCCGGGCAGGTGCACGCCCATGCACGCGTAGTGCAGCAGGTAGAAGAGCGACAGCCGCGCCGCGATGCCGGGACGCCAGTTCACGCGCGCGCCGCGGCCCTCGCGCTCAGCCGAAGGCCCAGTTCGGCAGCCAGAGCACCAGGCCCGGGATGTAGGTGATCAGGAAGAGCACCAGGAACATCGCGCCGAGGAACGGCATCGCCTCGCGCGTGAACTTGTCGAGCGGCACCTTGAGGATCGCCGAGGTCGTGTACATCAGCGTCCCGACCGGCGGCGTCACGCCCCCTATGGTGAGGTTGAGCACGATGATCAGCCCGAAATGCACCGGGTCGACGCCAAGCTTGGTGACGACCGGGACGAGGATCGGCGTGAGCAGGATCAGGGCGGCGGTCCCCTCGATCAGCATGCCGACCACGACCAGCAGGAGGTTGATGGCCAGCAGCAGCAGCCAGGGCTCCCGCGTCAGCGACACGATCCATGCGGCGATCTTCGGCGGGATCCGCTCCCAGGTCATGTAGTAGCCGAAGGCCGAGGCGCAGCAGATGATCAGCATGATGACCGCGGTCGCGAGCGTCGCCTCGAGCAGGATCGGGTAGGCCTGCGAGAGCTTCAGTTCCCGGTGCCAGAAGGCGCCGACCAGGACGGCGTAGATCACCGCCAGCGCGCCGGCCTCGGTGGGCGTGAAGATGCCGTAGCGGATGCCGATGATGATGAAGACCGCGATGGACAGCGCGCCCAGCGCATCGACGAAGGCCTTCATGACCTCCTTCGGCGGCGGCATGGTCGCGCGCTGCGGGACGTAGCCGCGGCGCTTTGCGATGAAGCGCACCGTAACCATCAGGAACACGCAGACCATCAGCCCGGGGACGACGCCGCCGAGGAAGAGGCGGCCGATCGAGACGTCGGCGATGAAGCCGTAGATGATGAAGCCGATCCCGGGGGGGATGATCGGGGTGATCACCGCGGCGCAGGCGGTGACGGCGGCCGCGAAGGCCGGGGTGTAGCCGCGGCGGATCATCTCCGGCCCGACCATCTTGGCCTGCATCGCCGCGTCGGCGTTGGCCGATGCCGAGAGCCCGCCCATCAGCGTCGCGAGCAGGACGTTGACCTGCGCGAGCGCGCCGTTCATGTGGCCGACCAGCGCGTCCGCGAAGTTCATCAGGCGCCGCGTGATGCCCGCGTGGTTCATGATCACGCCGGCGAGCGTGTAGAAGGGCACGGCAAGCAGCGGGAAGGAATCCGTCGGGCTGATCAGCCGCTGGGCGAACATCTCGAGCGGCAGCTCGTCGCCCTTGAACATGAAGTAGGCCATCGCCGCCGCGCCCATCGACACGGCGATGGGCACGTTGAAGGCGAAGAACACGAACATCAGCAGCAGGGGCACGTATTCCATGGCCTCAGCCTCCCCGCGCGGCGGACACGCGGCCGCGCGCGGCGATCGCGTGCCGCAGGGTCATCGCGCCGAGGCCGAGCGCCGCGCCGGCATAGTGGATCGTGTAGGGCCATCGCAGCGACGGCATCGGCGTGTCCCAGGAATCGATCGCGAACGTGACGGCGAGCCAGCAGACCCAGGCCAGGAAGACGAGGGTGAGCAGGTCGGCGAGCCCCGTCGCGACGCGGCGCGCCGCATCCGGGAACAGGCCCGTGAGCATGTCGATCGACACGTGCTGGCCGCGGCGGAAGGCGGCGGCCGAGCCGAAGAAGATCGCCCAGCAGAAGCCGACGGCCGCGATCTCGGTCGTCCACGTTGCGGGCTGCGCGCTGACGTAGCGCGTGAAGACGCCCCATGCGGTGGCGAGCACGACCACCACCATGGCGGTGCAGGCGACGAGCTCCTCGAGGCCGCGCATCCCCGGCGCCTCGCCGCTCGTCGTGGCGCCGTTCCTGTCCTCGGCCATCGGTGGCGCTCCCCTCAGCCGTGCGGCTGCTGCTCCTGCGCGCCGAACCTCTTCTGCCCCGCCTGCGGCGCGCCGGCGAAGAGGAACTTGGTCACCCGGTCGATCATCGCGCCGTGGAAGGCGACGGCATCGGGGTGGAAGTCGGCCTTCGGGCGCGGCTCGGGGTCGAAGTTGTGGAACTCGTCGACGCCGCGCACGAGCATCGCGCTGTCGCGCCCGCCGATCTGGCGCACGTAGGTCGGCACGTAGCGGATGGTGAAGCCGATCCGGTCCCAGTCCGCGTTGTTCGGCTCGGAGCCGTGGATGATGCGCACGTGGTGCAGCGAGAACTCGCCGGGCTGCAGCACGAGGTCCGCGGCATCCTTGTCGTCGATGTCGACCTGGATCTCCTGGCCGCGGCTCAGCAGGTTGTCGGCGGCGAAGGTGTCCTTGTGCGGCACCTGGTCGTGCGCCTGCGTGCCCGGCACGACGCGCATGCAGCCGGAGAGCGGCGTCGATGCCTCTAACGCCACCCATGCGGTGACGACGTCTGGCGAGGACAGGCCCCAGTAGGTGGAGTCCTGGTGCCAGGACACGAAGCCCGGGCTGTGCGCCGGCTTGTGGAAGAAGCCGGAGGCCCAGCACAGGATGTTCGGCCCGAGCACGTCCTCGACCGCGTCGAGGATGCGCGGATGGCGCACGAGTTCGTCGATCCAGGGCAGGAGAAGGTGGGGCTTCTGGTTCGTGCGCTTGGACAGCATGCCGCCCTCGCGCGCGCAGAGCGCGGCATATTCGCGGCGCAGGGGCGCCATGTCGGCGGCATCCATCGCGCGCAGCGGCGACAGGTAGCCGTCGCGCCGATAGGCGGCGACCTGCGCCTCGGAAAGCATCTTCGGCATGTCCGGCATCTCCCCCTCGTGTGGTTGGATTAGAGGGGCGGCGAGCGGGTGGCGTCAAGTTCGCGCGGCCCGGTCCCCCGCGCGCGGGGTG
>Ga0068872_10003059_pt1 | contig 12882 bp, 8 predicted proteins | sample NOAtaG_7_FD_66441 | JGI IMG/M metagenome (GOLD analysis project Ga0068872, IMG submission 66441) | Freshwater lake microbial communities from Lake Erie, under a cyanobacterial bloom - NOAA_Erie_Diel1S_2200h metaG | ecosystem: Environmental > Aquatic > Freshwater > Lake | place: USA: Ohio, Lake...
TTCGACCTCGTGGTCTGGAATCGCACGCGGGCCAAGGCCGACGCGTTCGGAGCGGCGCACGGCGCACGTGTGGCGACCTCACCGGCGGAGGCGGCGCGCGACCGGGACGTGGTCGTGACCTGCCTCCCCGTCTCCGCCGATGTGGAGGCGCTGCTCGATGGGCCGGACGGGCTGCTGGCCACCCTGCCGGCCGGGGCCGTGCTGGTCGATTGCACGTCGGGGGACGGCCCCACGTCGCGCCGGATGGCGGCACGTCTGGCCGAGCGCGGGGTGGGCTTTCTGGATGCCCCTGTCTCCGGCGGTGTCGCCGGGGCCGAAAAGGGCGCCCTCACGGTGATGGTCGGGGGCGAGGCCGCCACGCTCGAGGCCGTGCGCGCGGTGCTGGCCTGCTTCGGGCAGAAGATCGTCCATTGTGGTGCCGTGGGAGCCGGCGACGCACTCAAGGCCGTGAACAACGCCCTCCTCGCCATGCACCTCTGGGGCACGGCCGAAGGGCTCGTGGCGCTCGCCAAGGCGGGGGTGGACCCGGCGGTGGCCCTCGATGTCATCAACACCTCGAGTGGCCGCTCCAACGCCAGCATGAACCTCTTCCCTGAACGCGTCCTCTCCCGGGCGTTTCCCCGCACCTTCCGTCTCGCCCTGCTCGACAAGGACGTCGGGATCGCCGCCGATCTGGCGCGCGAGCAGCGGGTCGTGTCGCCTCTCCTGCAAATGACGAACGAACTCTTCCGTCAGGCTCGGCTCGAACTCGGTGAGGAGGCGGACCACGCCGAGGTGGCCCGCGTCGTGGAGCGCCTGGGTGGCGCGGAGATCCGTGCCCTGGGGGGCAACGCATGACGACCACGCCAGTGACCGCCGCAATCCCGTCGGTCGATGCCATCCGGGCGGCGTTTCCGGCCCTCGCCCGTCGCGAGACAGGGATGCCCGTGGCCTTCTTCGACGGCCCCGGGGGCACGCAGGTGCCGCGGGCCGTCGTCGCGGCAATGACGGCGTATCTCTACCACCACAACGCCAACACGCACTGGGCCTATCCCACGAGCGCCGAGACCGACGCGCTGCTCGATGAGTCCCGTGCCACGCTGGGGGATTTCCTCGGGTGCGGCCCCGGGGAGATCGCGTTCGGCGCCAACATGACCACGCTGCTCTTCCACCTGGCGCGGGCCATCGGGCGTGGGCTTGAACCGGGCGATGAGATCATCGTGACCGAGCTCGACCATCACGCCAACGTAGCGCCCTGGCAGGCGCTGGCCCGGGAGCGTGGGGCCGTGCTCAAGTGGGTGCCACTCGATCGGTCCACCTTTCGCCATCAGGCGGGCGCGCTGGCGGCGCTTCTCTCCCCGCGCACCAAGGTGGTGGCCATCGGGGCGGCGTCCAACATCCTGGGGACCGTGAGCGACGTGGCCGAGGCGTGCGCGCTGGCCCGGGCGGCCGGCGCCATCTCGGTGGTCGATGCCGTGCACTACGCGCCGCACCATCTGGTGGACGTGGCCGCCATTGGTTGCGATGCGCTCCTGTGCAGTGCGTACAAGTTCTACGGGCCGCACGTGGGCGTGCTGTATGCACGCAAAGCCTTCGTGGACGCACTGGACGTGCCGCGTCTCGAACCCGCCCCTGACTGGGTGCCGGAGTGCCTCGAGACGGGAACGCAGAATCACGAGGGCATCATCGGTGCGGCGGCGGCGGTGGAGTATCTGGCGTCGCTTGGTGGAGACGGCGGGACGCGTCGCGAGCGGCTCGCGCGGGCCATGGCCGGGCTGCACACGCGAGGCGAGACGCTCTTCGCCCGGCTGTGGGATGGGCTCGCCGCCATCCCGGGGGTCACGCTCTTCGGGCCGCCCCCGGGCACCGCCCGTACGCCCACGCTCTCGTTCCATGTGGCCGGGCATCCGGCGGAATCGGTGGCGCGGTCGCTGGCGCCTCGGGGTGTCTACGTCTCCCACGGCGACTTCTACGCCACCACCGTGGCGCGCGTACTCGGGCACGCCGACGAGGGGCTCGTGCGGGCAGGGTGCGCCTGCTACACCACGGCCGAGGAAATCGATCGGCTCGTGGACGGGGTTCGCACCCTCGGACCCCGATGACGCGCCGGACGGCAGTCACCGCGGCCGTGCTGCTGGCGGCCGCCATGGCCGGCGTGGCGTGTGCCGGGACCGACCGCGGGTCGGGGGTCCAGCTGCCGACGGCCGAGTTTCTTTTCGCCTCCGGCGACTCCACCTACTGGGTGCGGAGCGGACCGGACGGGATGCGCGTCCGGAGTGCGCCGATCCTGCTGACGCAGGTGGATCAGGTGCTCTACGAAGTCTTCCTTTCGGATGACGGCGCCGAGTATCCGGAGGCCTCGTTCGCCACGTCCCGCCTCTGGGCCCGGGCGCTCGCGCGCCCGGACAGCGTGGCGCTTTTTGCCGATACGACCGTGATGCAGGCGCTGGCCGCCTGGCGCCGCCGTCACCCGCGCGAGTCGGAGATCGACCCGGCCGACGAGGACGCCCCTGATGATCCGGCAACGGTGGTGCAGGACGAGCTCGACCTGCTCGATGTGCACGGTCCCTATCTCTCATTCGAGCACCTGCTCAATGTCGACATCGATGGCGGACCGCCGCATCAGCATGCCGGCCGGCGGTACGTGGTGGACGTGCGCACCGGTGAACGCCCCTCGCTGACGGCGCTGCTGGGGGCTGGCGAAGCCGGGCGGGTCCTGCGCGATGCGCAGCGGTCGTTGCGTCAGCTTACCGATTCCATCCGGCGGGCCGGGGCCGCGGGCGATGCGCGCGCCGAGGCGGCGCTCGAAACGCTCGACAGCTTTCGGTTCGACAGCACCAGCTTCGGCCTCACCGATGTCGATCGGCAGCCCGCCATCGCGTTCCTCGTGCCGGGGCACTCCGCGGAGGGCGAGGCTCTGGCGCTCAACCTGCCGCCGCTGGTGGTGGCGCCTCCGGCCTGGTGGCCGGCGGTGGCGACGACGCTGCCGCAGTGGGCGCCGGATTCCTCGCTCGTGCGCTGGCCACGTGGTCGCTACGAGGTCCTGGCCCGTCCCGCGTCCTCGAGCGACGCGCTGGCGCTGCTGCTGCGCGAAACCGTCAACGGGACCTCCGGTCGCGAGTGGCCCGTGGCCACGGTGGTGCCGCCGGCCTATCAGGTGATTCCGCTGGAGGCGCCCGCGCTGGACAGTGCGGGGCGGGCGGCCCTCGGCAGAGCCTTTGATGCCTCCACGGCCCTCGATGGGCTGATGGAACAGGCCGGACGCCCCCATGGGCCGGGGGCGCGTACCCTTCAGGCGCTTCCCGCCTCCGCCGCCGTCTCCTCAGTCAGCGGCAGTTCCACCTCAAAGCCGTCCTTCGCCACCACGGTCTCCGGGAAGACCGCGCGCGCCTCCCGCTCCAGCTCCCTCGCGTCGCGCGAATAGCGCGCCGAGATGTGCGTGAGCACCAGCCGGCGTGCCCCCGCCATGCGGGCCACTTCGGCGGCCTCGCGCGCCGTGCTGTGCCCCGTCTCGACGGCGCGCGGCGCCTCTTCCTCGGCGAAGGTGGCTTCGTGGATCAGCAGATCGGCGTCCTGCGCGGCCGCGATCGTCCCGCCGCAGGGGCGCGTGTCGCCGGAGATCACGATCCGGCGCCCCCGGCGCCGCTCGCCGACCAGCATGGCGGGCGTGATCACGCGGCCGTCCTCCAGCGTGATGGCCTCGCCCTTGTGGATGCGCCCCCAGAGCGGTCCCTCCGGGATCCCCATGGCGCGGGCCAGCTCCGGGTTGAAGCGGCCCAGCCGGTCCTCCTCGATGAGCGCGTACCCGAGGGACACCGATCCGGCATGATCGACGGTGTACGGCTCGATGCGGTAGTCCCCTCGGCGCAGCACGGCCCCCGCCTCGAGTTCGGTGATCTCCACCGGGAAAGGGGTCCGCTCGCCTCCCAGGCTGATGCACTGGCGCAGCGTCCGGGCGGCACCCCGAGGCGCCCAGAGGCGCAGCGGCTCGGCTCGGCCCTGCAACGCCATGGTGCGGATGAGCCCCGTCACCCCGAGCAGGTGATCGGAGTGCAGGTGCGTCAGGAACAGCTCCTCGAACGCGAAGGAGATCCCGTAGCGCATCATCTGCCGCTGGGTCCCCTCCCCGCAGTCGAAGAGGAGCGTTTCCCCCTCGCGGATGACGGCGATGGCGCTCAACCCGCGCTCCACGGTGGGGCGGGAGGCGGCGGTACCCAGGAAGCGGACCAGAAACGGCATGGGTCGAATATAGGGGCGCCGGCAGGCCCCGATGGCGGGGCGGCCTGAGGCTTGCAACACGTCGGGGCAGGAATGCGGCGGGCGGCATCCTCGAGACAGCATCAGGCGGCGACGGCGCCGCATCCGCCCCCGCTTCCGGTAGACGCCAGGAGGACAGATGACTGCAGGAAAGAGCCGGCGCGGGTTTGCGTCGATGGATCCATCGCGCCAGAAGGAGATCGCGAGCAAGGGCGGGCGTGCCGCCCATGAAAAGGGGACGGCCCACGAGTGGAGTTCGGACGAGGCCCGTGTGGCCGGCCGGAAGGGTGGCGTCACGGTGAGTCGTGACCGGGCCCACATGGCCGCCATCGGCCGTGAGGGGGGCGAGTCCCGGAGCAAGGCGGCCCGTGCCGCGCGGATGGCGCGCAGCACCGAACGCGAGGTCCCGCTCACCTTCGGTCGCGATCAGGAACGGGCGGCCGCCAGCGGACAACCCCCGGTGGAGAAGGCCGCCGCCCCCAGCGCGTTGGAGCAGCGCTAGAGCAGCGCCTCGAGCCGCGCGCGGTCGATGTTGCGGCCGCTCACGACCGCCACGACGGGGCCGCGCGGCGACGAGACGTGCCCATGGCGGAGCGCGGCGAGCGTGATCGCGCCCGCCCCCTCCACCACGAGCCCGAGCGCGCGATGGCACCACGCGATCGTCTCCGCGAGCTGGGCCTCGGGGACCAGCAGCAGGTCATCGGCGCAGTACTGTCCGATGTGCAGGCCATCCTCGTCGATGGCGCCGGCCAACCCATCGGCGAGCGTAGGCGTTACGGGCCGGTCCACCACGCGACCGGCCCGGACGCTCCACGTGAGGTTGGGCGTTTCCTCGCTCTGCACGCCGATCACGCGCACCTGCGGAGCCAGCGCGCGGAAAACGGCGCCCATGCCGCCCAGCAGCCCACCCCCACCGGTGCAGATGAGGCAGGTGGCGAGATCGGGGCGTTGCTCGAGCAGCTCGAGCGCGACCGTGCCCTGACCGGCCAGCAGGTCGAGGCCGAGGCACGGGTTGATGTACCGGATACCCTCACGCGCGGCGTGGGCCTTGGCCATGTCCATGGCCACGTCGTAGTCGGCCGCCTCGTCATTCACGAGGGTCCCGAGGGCGCGGATGCCGTCCTTCTTCACCTGCGGCGCCGTGGTGGGCACATACAGCATGGCCGGTGCGCCGAAGGCCTGCGCGGCATACGCCACACCAAGGCCGTGATTGCCGGCGCTCGAGGCTACCACGCCACGAGCCCGCTCCTCCGGGGCCATGGCGGCCAGCACGTTGTAGGCGCCCCGCACCTTGAACGAGCCGGTCGGATTCTCGAGCTCCAGCTTGAGCCACACGTCCGTGCCGAGGGCCGCGGACAACCCCTCGTGATGGATGAGGCGCGAGGGTGGCAGGAAGGCGCGCAGCCGGTCGGCGGCGGTGCGCACGGACTCGATGGAGGGGATGACGGCGGGGTTGGGGCGCATCTCCCAAGCTACCCCAGCAGCGCGCGTTGCTCCACGCGGGCGATGTAGCCGGCCACGTCGAACTTGAGCTTGGCGCGCGAGGTGACCATGGGGCGGATCCCGCCCCATACCGGCTTGTTCCCCCACGGCCGGTCCCAGAGCCCAAGGCACCACATGATCCCCCCCACGCTGTTGGGGTCGCGCCCGTCGAGCGCGTACTTGTCGTTGAGGTGAAAGAGCCACGTGCGCGCCTGCTCGCAGCTCTCCGTCCAGAGCAGCATTGTCTTACCCCAGAGCATGCGTGGATAGTTGTGGATGAGCCCCTGCGTGACGAGCTCCCGTTGCGCCGCGTTCCAGAGCGCATCGCCCGTCTGCGCCGCTTCGAGCGTGGCGAGATCGTAGCGGGCGGGGCGTGGGTCGGCGGCATGGTCGCGCATGGTGCGCTGCACCCACTCGGGGAGCGCGTGCAGCTGGTCGAAGGCCGGCGTGCGCAGGCACCAGTTGTAGCCCAACTCGCGCCAGGTGGTGACCTGCTGCACGAAGGCGTCCACGCTGGGCGCCGGGGCGCCGGAGGCCAAGGCGGCCCGCACCACCTCGGCTCCGGCCACCTGCCCATAGTGCAGGTACGGCGAGAGCCGCGAGGTGCCGTCCACGTCGCTCGCCTCGTTCCGCTCCGTGTCGTAGGCCGGCAGGTGCTGCGCGATGAATCGCGTGAGCCGAGCCTGACCCGCCGATCGGCCGCCCGGCATGTCAGGCACTGGGCCCACGGCGTGATCGATTTCGCAGCCCGTCACGGCCTGCTGCAGCGCCTCGTCGGACAGGGAGGCAAGCGGCAGGGCCGACAGGCCACCCCCTTCCGCCACAAGCGCGGCGAGCGACCGGCGGAGCGCGTCCGACACGGGCACCTGCGGCATCCCCTCCGTCACCGGCTCCAGGGCATGCGGCAGCAGCTTGGCAATCTTGGGACGAATGGTGCGCGCGGCGAACTCCGCCTTGGGGAAGCTGCCGCTGGGCACGCTGCATACGCTGTCCACGGCCAGCAGACGGCATCCGATCCGATCGGCGAAGCGGGCATTCCGTTCGCGGATCCCCGCCGTGGGGAAGAGGTCGGTGATCACGACATAGGCACGGGAAGCCAACCGGTCCACGACACGCCGATCGTCGTCACGATGGGGACGCAGCACGAACTGGTAGTGAAGGCCGAGCGCCGCGGCTTCGCGTGCCGTCTCCCGCGCGCCCTGCACAATGAACAGGTGATGCCGATCGGCCGCGTGCGGATAGGTGGGATCGAGCCCCTGATGGATGACCAGTGGCCGGTTCACCCGGTTGGCGGTGCGGATGGCCGCCCGCAGCGCCCAGTTCTCCGTGAGACGATGGGTCGACTGCATCCAGTACAGGACATACTCGCCTTCCGGGCGGTAGGTCTTGCCGTTGAGATCCACGGTGCGCGCGACCAGCTGGTCGCGGACGAAATCGGAGTCGAGCGCATGCGTCGTCATGGCGGGAACGCAACGCCCGGCGAGCCGGTGAGGTGCCCACCGCATGGCGACGGGATGCCCTGCGCGCGCCTTCGGCGCCGCTTGACACCCCGGGTCGCGCCGCTAGCTTCCCGGTGTTGTCCGAACGGCCCCGCGCGACCGGAGCGGGGCCATTTTGTTCCGGGCACCTCGGCCTGCATGGCGAGCCCAGCCGGTGCATCGGGGCTGTAGCTCAGCTGGGAGAGCGCTGCATTCGCATTGCAGAGGTCAGGGGTTCGAGCCCCCTCAGCTCCACTGGTTTGCTTTCACGAACTCGTGGCCGATTGGTGACGATTCGGGCAAAAAAAAGACTGGCGTGACGCGGGAACCCAGGTCATCGTCTTGGGTAGAGAGTGACAGCCCGCCGCTGTTCGGTAGGACGGAGAGTTCCAATGGCAGCGCGCGTGGCACCCCTGTGAGCCCCCGGGACCGTTTGGTTCCGGGGGCTCGTTCTTTATCTCAGGGCACCAGACGGGCCAGGTCGGCGCGGAGCGCCTGCAGCGTCTCGGTGAAGAAGCGGTTTTCCTCCTCTTCCACCGCGCCGGCATAGTCGGCGATGGCGGTGAAGCCCAGGGCGCCGAGAAAGCGCATGATGGCGCTTTCTCGCACGGTCATGTCCAGAATCCGCTCACTGAGGGTCTGGCCGGCCTCCCCGGTGCGGAACCCGATCTTGAAGTAGACCCCCGTCCCCTCGAACGGTCGCCGCAGCGGATCGTGCAGCAGCTGTTCGGCGAGGAGCGGCAGGTCCCACTCCGGCTCGCGGGTGAATCGGAGGAGCCATGCGTTGTCGCGGGGGGTGTCGAGGTGGACGAACTCCCCGATCAGGCGCTGCGCCCCCACGGTGAACGGGCCGATCTTCGCGGCGCCGTCAATGTGGATCGCGAGCGTATCCGGGATCTGCCCACCCCCTCCCCGGATCGGCTGCAGCACCCCGCCCCGGGAGCGGAAGCGGATGGTGTGCACCCGCTCGGCCGCCTGGACGTCGAACCAGTCGGCCCCGCCCCGGTCGGCCAGGCGGATGTGGTACCGCACCGGTTCGACGTATTTCCGGACGTACTTCCCGTAGGCTGGGAAGGTCTGTCCGAGCCGCTTGCCGTCGACGCGGAACATCACGGTCACCAGCGACGACCCATCCCGCTGCGGGATGGCGCCGACGCTATCGAGGATCAGCATCCGGCTCATGGACTGCGCGGTACGCGCAAAGGTGCCGCGATAGTCGGCCCGTACGGTGGCGCCGGGGCGTTCGAGCGAGGCGAAGAGCCCGCGGAAGACGGCATTCAGTTGGGCCGGGGGGAGGCGGCCGACGGCATGCTCCACCACGGTATGCCAGTACCAATCCGACGTGGTGCGCTGCGACACGCTGATGAGGTGGCGTTCATCCCCTACGGCCGTCGGGGAGGCGACCCCGGGGCGGGCATCGAAGCGGAACTGGTTCGCGACCAACCGGGCCTGGATCTCGAGGTCGCGCGCCGCCCCTTGCGGCGTGCTCCGCATCCCGGTCCACACCCCGGTGTCGCCGGCCAGCTTGGATGGGGCAAAGGCGTAGCGCGCCAGGCGCATCCGGGCATATGCGAACTTCGGCGTCCGGGTGGTGTTGGTGAAGCGGTCCTGAAAGGCTGACGCGAGGTCATCCAGGTGCTTCCGCGCACTGGCGGGGACGTCCCCGAAGCCCAGCGCGGTGCCGGCGCAGGCGCCGAGCAGGGGGAGCAGCAGGAGCGCCGGCACCCACCGCCCACGAGGCGCCCCACGCAATCCGGGACCGTTAGATTGCCCCACGTCCCCAGCCCCGTCCTTGCCGTGACCGATTCCGCCTCCACGTCCCCCTCGTCCCCCGAGTCTCCCTCTGCGCCCCGCCGCGATTTCATCCGCGAGCTGGTGGCCGAGGATGTGGCCACCGGGCGATTCGGCCGCCCGCCGGCCACCCGGTTCCCGCCGGAGCCGAACGGCTACCTGCACATGGGGCACGCCAAGTCGATCTGCCTGAACTTCGGCATCGCGCGCGAGTTCGGCGGCACCTGCAACCTGCGCTTCGACGATACCAATCCGGCCACCGAGGACATCCGGTACGTCGAGGCGATCAAGCGGGACGTGCAATGGCTGGGCTTCCAGTGGGATGGGGAGTACTACGCGTCGGACTACTTCGAGCGGCTCTACGAGATCGCCGAGGGGTTGGTCGAGGGGGGGAAAGCCTACGTCGATTCGCAGAATGAGGAGGAGATCCGCACCGGTCGGGGAACGGTAACCACGGCCGGCACCCCCAGCCCGTTCCGTGACCGGAGTGTCGCTGAGAATCTGGAGCTGTTGCGGCGGATGCGCGCGGGGGAATTCCCTGACGGCGCCCATGTCCTGCGGGCGAAGATCGACATGGCGCACCCGAACATGATCATGCGGGACCCGCTGCTGATCCGGATCCGCCATGCGCACCATTACCGCCGCGGCGACGCCTGGTGCATCTACCCGTTGTACGATTTCGCGCACGGCCTGAGCGATGCCATCGAGGGGATCACCCGGTCGCTGTGCACGCTGGAGTTCAAGGACAGCCGCGAGATCTACGATTGGCTGGTGGCGGAGGCCGGTTTCACCACGCCCCCCACGCAGATCGAGTTTGCCCGCCTCGAGCTCGACTATACCGTGCTCAGCAAGCGGAAGCTGCTCCGGCTGGTCAACGAGGGGCACGTAAGCGGGTGGGACGATCCGCGCATGCCCACCATTGCCGGCTTGCGGCGCCGGGGCGTCCGTCCGGAGGCCATCCGGGCCTTTGCCGAGGTGATCGGCGTGGCTCGCAAGGATGCCCGCGTCGAGATCGCCACCTTCGAGCACGCCGTGCGCAACGACCTCAACATGGAGGTGCCCCGCCGGCTCTGTGTGCTCCAGCCGCTCAAGGTCGTGCTCACGAACTATCCCGAAGGCCAGGTGGAGTGGCTCGAGGCACAGGACTATCCGCACGATGTCCCGAAGACCGGCACCCGCACCATCCCCTTCTCGCGCGAGCTGTACGTCGACCGCGACGATTTCATGGAGGATCCGCCGAAGAAGTTCTACCGGCTGGCGCCGGGACGTGAGGTGCGCCTCCGCTTTGGCTATCTGATCACCTGTCAGGAGGTGATCAAGGATGCCGATGGGCACGTGGTGGAGCTGCGCTGCACGTATGACCCGGCCACGCGGAGCGGCAACGCCCCGGACGGACGCAAGGTGCAGGGGACCATTCACTGGGTGAGCGCGCCCCATGCCCTCTCCTGTGACGTACGCCTCTACGATCGACTCTTCTCGCAGCCGGATCCGGATGACGTGCCCGAGGGGCAGGATTTCCTCTCGTCGCTCAATCCCGCGTCGCTGCTCGTGATTCCGGATGCCAAGGTAGAGCCGACAGTCGCCGCGGACCCGGTGGGCTCCCGCTACCAGTTCGAGCGCGTGGGGTACTTCTACAGTGACCCGGAGGCGAGCACCCCGGACCGGATCGTCTTCAACCGGATCGTGGGGCTCCGCGACAGTTGGGCGAAGGAAGTGAAGAAGGGCGGATGACCGGGACGGTGCTGCCCCGGGACGACGGGCCGGAGGGACCGACCCTCGCGCTCTATCGCCGGGTGGCGTTCCTGCAGATCTGGATCACCGGCATCCTGCTGGTCAGCCGCCTGCTGGCGCCGAAATCGCTGGACACCGTCATTCATGTCACGCTCAACGCCCTGATCGTTGCCGGGAGCACCGCCGAGTGGTGGTCGCTGCGCGCGCGGGGCAAGAGCGTTCCCGGCGCGATCGGCCTGCCGGTGCTCATCACGGCCACCTCCATCTCGGCCGTGTGGTTCATGAGCCCGGAGTCGGCGCTGTTCGTGCTCATGTCGATCGCGCTGCTCTTCGTGCGGCTGCCCATCTGGTGGGCCCTCGGTACGAGCATCGCCGCCCTCGTGATCACCGCGGGGATCTACCTGATCCGCTGGGACGCCGACACCTCCATGTTGGCTCGCCTCAATCTCTCCGGGCTGGCGCTGTTGCTCACGGTCTGGTCGGTGCGGCGGACCACGAACCGCATCAACGACCAGCTTCGGCAGACGAGCCGGATGCTGCGCGAGACGATCGAGTCGGTGGGGCAGGGCGTGGCGGTCCTGGATCAGGCAGGGATGGTGGCCCTCATGAATGCGCGTGCGGTGGAGCTGCTCGAGGTACCGCCGGGCATGCTCGAAGGGCCCCTGTCGGCAGAGGCCTTTGCCTCCCTGCAGGTGGCACGCGGCGACCTGATCGAGCTCGGGGAGCAGGATCCGGCCATCCGCGCCTACGTGTCGGACGGTCGCAACGTGCTCGCGCCCGGGATCCCGGAACGGTACACCCGGCGGACCCGGCAGGGGACGTGGCTCGAGGTCCGCACGCATCGCATGGCGTCGGGGGCCATCGTGCGCACGTGGACGGATGTCACCGCGTACATCGAAGCCCGTAAACAGGCCGAGTTGGCGGTGCGTGCGCGCACGGGCTTTCTGGCGAGCGTCAGCCATGAGTTCCGCACTCCGCTCAATGCCATTCTGGGGTACACCCGGCTGGCCATGGCGCAGGAGGAACGGACCGACCAGCGGGAGCGCCTGCACGGTGTCACCGTGGCGGCGACCCAGCTGCGGCAGCTGGTGGACGGCGTGATCGACCTGGCCGGTTTGGACAGCGGGGCGCTGACGCTCGCCGCCGAACCCTTCGATGTGGATCCGCTGGTGCATCGCGTCACGGCGCCGATCGCGACGCGGTGCCGAGCTCGCGGCGTGGATTTCCAGATCGATCTGGCGACCGCCCTCCCCGCTCGGCTGGTCGGCGACCCGGTCCGCCTTGGGGGGATGATCCGGACGCTGGCCGAGTTTGCCGAACGCCATACCGAACAAGGGTGGATCGGGGTGCGGCTCGAACCGGAGCAGGAGCTCTCCGAAGGGTTCGTGCTACGGGTGACCGTGCAGGATACCGGGCGCGGCTTCACGCCGGCGGAGCACGCGGTGCTGACCGGCCACCAGCCGACGTCCTCCAGCGTTGGCGAGTTGACGGACGGCGGGGAGGCCATCGCCTTTCTGCGTCGGTACGCAGAGCTGATGGGGGGCACGGTGGGTGCCTCGAGCGAGTATGGGAAGGGGACCACGCTCTGGATGACGCTGCGTCTCGCCGCGGAAGCGCAGGCGGTGGCGGCCGGTGCGGTAGTCGTCCCGTCCATTCGGGCGGCGGCCACCGCCACGTCGCCGCTCCTGCCCCAGGATTCCGCCGTCTCGCCGCCCGCCACCGAATCCGCCTCGGTACAGCCGACCGGCGCGGATACGCCGCCGTCGGGCAGCTTCATGGCGGCGTCGCAGCGCTACGTCGAACAGCTGTTGGATGACCTGCAGATCACGCGGGACCAGCTGGACGCGTTCCCCCATCGCGCGTGGGTCCTGAGTTGTTCCGTCTTTGCGATCACCATCGGCGTCCTGGTGCGCCTGCCGGTCGACGGGACCCTCCCCTGGTGGCAGACCAAATCCCATCTGCCGTCGCTGTTGCTGATGCTCTGGCTGCTGGGGATGGCCATCCGGCACCGGCGGCATGACCGCCCCTACCGGCGGGAGGCGGTGATCACGCTCGGCTTCACCGTCCTGGCCTATACGGTGATCGTCCAGCGCAACGGCGCGTTCCCGTCGCTCCTCCTGGCCGGCGCCACGGTGGCGATGTACATCGCCCACCCCCGGTGGGC
>Ga0068872_10003074_pt1 | contig 12856 bp, 10 predicted proteins | sample NOAtaG_7_FD_66441 | JGI IMG/M metagenome (GOLD analysis project Ga0068872, IMG submission 66441) | Freshwater lake microbial communities from Lake Erie, under a cyanobacterial bloom - NOAA_Erie_Diel1S_2200h metaG | ecosystem: Environmental > Aquatic > Freshwater > Lake | place: USA: Ohio, Lake...
GGGCATGCGCGGCTGGCCGCCCCTCAATCCGCGAATGGATCGGACACGAGGATCGTGTCGTTGCGCTCGGGGCTCGTCGACAGCAGCGCCACGGGCACGCCAACGAGCTCCTCCAGGCGGCGGATGTACTTGATCGCGTTGGCCGGGAGCTCGGCCCAGCTGCGCGCGCCGCGCGTCGACTCGCTCCATCCGGCGACGGTCTCGTAGACAGGCTCCAGCCGCGCCTGCGCGCCTGCGTTCGCCGGCACGTGGTCGATCGCGCGGCCATCGAGGCGATAGCCGGTGGAGATGCGGATCTCCGGAAGCCCGTCGAGCACGTCCAGCTTGGTGAGCGCGATCCCGCGCACGCCACCGACGCGCAGCGCCTGGCGCACCATGACGGCGTCGAACCAGCCGCAGCGGCGGCGGCGGCCGGTCACGGTGCCGAACTCCTTGCCGCGGTCGCCGAGCAGCTGGCCCGTGGCGTCGGTCAGCTCGGTCGGGAAGGGACCGGAGCCCACGCGGGTCGTGTAGGCCTTGCAGATGCCGAGCACGTAGCCCGTGGCGAGCGGCCCGAGCCCCGAGCCCGTCGCGGCCTGCCCGGCGACCGTGTTCGACGAGGTGACGTAGGGATAGGTACCGTGGTCGACGTCGAGCATCGCCGCCTGCGCGCCCTCGAAGAGGATGCGCTTGCCCGCGCGGCGCGCCGCGTCGAGCGTCATCCAGACGGGCTCGGCGAACTCCAGGACCTTCGGCGCGACCTCGACCAGCTGGGCGCGCAGCGCCGCGCGATCGATCGCCGGCGCGCCCATGCCGCGGCGCAGCGCGTCGTGGTGGCGCAGCAGCTCGTCGAGCTTCCAGTCGAGCGACGCCTCGTCGGCGAGGTCGCAGAGGCGGATGGCGCGGCGCGCGACCTTGTCCTCGTAGGCGGGGCCGATGCCGCGGCCGGTCGTGCCGAGCTTGCGCTCGCCGCGCGATTCCTCGCGCATGCGGTCGAGCTCGCCATGCAGCGGCAGGATCAGGGCGACGTTCTCCGCCACGCGCAGCGTCTGCGGCGTGACGGCGACGCCCTGCCCGCGCACGCGCTCGATCTCCGCGAGCAGCGCCCACGGGTCGACCACGACGCCGTTGCCGATGACGGAGACCTTGCCCGGGCGCACGACGCCGGAGGGCAGCAGGCTGAGCTTGAACACGCTCTCGCCGACGACCAGCGTGTGGCCGGCGTTGTGCCCGCCCTGGAAGCGCACGACGATCTCCGCGCGCTCCGACAGCCAGTCGACGATCTTGCCCTTGCCTTCGTCGCCCCACTGGGCGCCGACAACGGTGACGTTGCTCATGGGGTTCTCACTCTTCTCCGAGGGCGAGGATCGCGTCGTCGATCCAGGCGTGGCTGCAGCCGAGGCGACGGGCCTCGGCCGCATGGTCGGCGACCGGGTCGAGCCCGGCCACCGTCGTCCATCCATCCCTGCGCAGCGCCTCTCCGCGCGCCGGGGACGTCGCGAGCGGCAGGAAGATCCGCCGCGCGCGGCCCACGGCCGGCAGGGCGCGCAGTATCGTGTCGGTATACAGCGTGAACCCGGTCGCCGGCTCGCCGGCCTCGCCGGAGAAGTCGCCGCCCGCGAGGTAGCGCCCCCCGCGGCCGAGCTCCCCGCGCACGCCGCGGGCGAAGAGCGAGAAGCAGAGCCCCGTGTGGTACTCGAAGCCGCGATGCTCGACGAGGTCGACGGTGAGCGGCAGGCCCGGCCTGCGCGCGCCGATCGCGTCCACGACCGCGCGCAGCCGCCGGGCGTCCTCGGCCGCGCGCCCGGGCAGCGCCACGCGCCCGAGCGCCGCGAGCGCGCGCGCGACGTCGCCCGAGCCGCGCAGCAGTTCCCCGAGCGCAGCCGCCGCGCTGCCACCAAGCGTGGCCACCGACGCCGCGTCCTTCCGGTCGAGCGCGGCGCGCAGCTCCGCGGCCCGCTCGGCAGGCAGGCCGGCCGCGTCGATGACCGCGCCGGCGAGGGTGGGCGAGGACAGGTCGACGCAAAGGCCGGGCGTGCCGATGTCCAGCAAGGCGCTCGCCGCGAGCAGCACGGCCTCCGCGTCGGCATCGACGGAGGACGCGCCGATCAGCTCGCAGCCGATCTGCCCGAACTGGCGGGCCGGGCGCAGCGCGTCGCCGACGACGCGCACGACCTGGCCGGCGTAGCAGAGGCGCAGCGGCCGCGGCTCGTTGCGCAGGCGAACCGCCGCGATGCGCGCGACCTGGAGCGTCATGTCCGGGCGAAGCGCGAGCATGCGCTGGGACACGGGATCCATGAGCCGGAAGCTGTGGCGGGCCATCGCCGCGCCGCTGCCCGACAGCAGCGCATCCTCGAACTCGACCAGGGGCGGCTTGACGCGGACATAGCCCTGCGTGGCGAAGGCCGCCATCAGGCGCTCGACGGTCGCGGCCTCGAAACCGGCCTCCGGTGGAAGCAGGTCGGCGAAGCCGGCAGGCAGCAGGGCGCGTCGGGCGAGGTCGTTCATCTTCGGGGCCAGGGGAGCCGCGGGTAGGTAGCGCGCGAGCCGCGCACGAGCCAGCCGATTCTAGCCCCGCCGCGGGGGGCGCGCCCCCGATTCGTGAGCGCGCCGTCCCCTGCCCCTTGTGGAGCCGCCCGCGTCCACGCATAACTCGCGCGTGGCCCCCTCGGTACTTCCCCCCAGCCGCCTCGAGCGCGGCGTCGCAGCGGCGCTCCTCGCCGCGCTGGCCATCGGCTGCTTCGTGGTGCTGCGGCCCTTCGTCGCCGCGATCCTCTGGGGCGCGATCCTCGCCTTCGCGACCTGGCCGGTCTTCGGCCTGGTCCAGAGGCGCCTCCACCTCGGCCGCTCGACCGCCGCGCTTCTCATGGTCGTCGCGGCCTTCCTCGTGATGCTCGCGCCGCTCTTCCTCGTCGTCGCCGACGTGGCGGATGGCGCCAAGCAGCTGGTCAAGGCCGGCAAGGACATCCTCGCCGCCGGCCTGCCCGGCCCGCCGGACTGGATCGCGTCGATCCCCTTCGTCGGCGCCCGGATCGACGAGCAGTGGCGGCACATGACCAGCGAGGAGCAGGAGATCCAGGTCCTGCTCGCGCCCTATGCCGCCGCGATGGGCCGCTGGGGCCTCGACAAGGGCGTCAACATCGGGATCGTCCTCGCGCAGGGCGCGCTGGAGCTGGCGCTGGCGCTGTTCGTCTCGTTCTTCTTCTACCGCGACGGCGCGTCGCTGGCGTCGCGCCTGCGCGACGGCCTGTCCCGCCTGCTGGGCGAGAGCGGGCCGCGGCTCCTGTCGGTCGCCGGCAACACCGTGAAGTCGGTCGTCTACGGCGTGCTCGGCACGGCGCTGGTGCAGGCGATGCTGATGCTCGTCGGACTGCTGATCGCGGGCGTGCCCAACGCGGTGCTGCTGGCATTCGTCACGGGCATCACCTCTCCCCTGCCGATCGGCCCGCCCGTCGTGTGGCTCGGCGCCGCCGCCTGGCTCTACGCGACCGCGGGCTGGGGCTGGGCGGTCTTCATGCTCGCCTGGGGCCTCGGCCTCGTGAGCATGGCGGACAACGTCGTGCGGCCGCTGCTGATCAGCCGTGGCGGCACGACGCCGATCGTCGTCACGCTGCTCGGCATCCTCGGCGGCGTGATCGCCTTCGGCTTCCTCGGGCTGTTCCTCGGCCCGACCCTGCTGGCGGTCGGCTATTCGCTCGTCAGCGAATGGACGGCGCGGCATCCCATCGCCGAGCGCCAGAAGCAGGCCTGAGCGCGCGGCCTCAGAAGCGGAGCGCGCGCACCCGCAGCACGTGCGGGATCGCCAGGATCCGCGCCATCGTCGCCTCGTCCACCTTCTCGTCGGTCGACACGAGGCAGAGCGCGTCGGCGCCCGGCTGGCTGCGGCCGTTGTTGAAGGCCGCGATGTTGATGCCCGCGTCGCCGAGCACGTGGCCCAGCTGGCCGATGAAGCCCGGCTTGTCCTGGTTGCGCACGTAGAGCATGTGCGCCGCGAACTCGGCCTCGATGGCGACGCCGGCGATCTCGACGATGCGCGGGCGGCTGTTGCCGAAGAGCGAGCCCGCGATCGTCCTGCGGTGGCCGTCGGCCTCGACCGTCACGCGCAGCAGCGTCGGGTAGTCGACCTGGCGGTCGTGCCGCGCCTCGGTGACGGCGATGTTGCGCGAGCGCGCGACCGCCGGCGCGGAGACGGTGTTGACGCTGTCGAGCTGCTGCGAGAGCAGGCCGGCCAGCACGCAGGCCGTCACCGGCTTCGGGTTGATCTCCGCGGCCGCGCCCTCGTACTCGACCGAGATCGCGCGGATGTTCTCGTCAGCGATCTGGCCGAGATAGGTGCCAAGCCGCGCGCCGAGCGCCATGTAGGGGCCGAGCTGCTTCGCCTCCTCGGCGGTGACCGAGGGCATGTTGATGGCGTTCACGACGGCGCCGTCGAGCAGGAAGTCGCAGACCTGCTCCGCCACCTGCAGCGCCACGTTCTCCTGCGCCTCGGCGGTCGAGGCGCCGAGATGGGGCGTGCAGATCACGTCGTCGCGGCCGAAGAACCGGCTCTCCGTCGCCGGCTCGACCGGGAAGACGTCGAGCGCCGCGCCCGCGACCTGCCCGGACTCGAGGGCCGCGAGCAGGTCCTCCTCCACGACCAGGCCGCCGCGCGCGCAGTTGATGACGCGCACGCCGCGGCGGCACTTCGCCAGGGCCGCCGCGTCGATGATGCCGCGCGTCGCGTCGGTGAGCGGCGTGTGCAGCGTGATGAAGTCGGCGCGCGCCAGCAGCTCGTCCAGCTCGACCTTCTCGACCCCGAGCTTCTGGGCCCGCTCCGGCGTCAGGTACGGGTCGTAGGCCGCGACCTTCATCTTCAGGCCGAGCGCGCGCTCGGCGACGATCGCGCCGATGTTGCCGCAGCCGATGATGCCGAGCGTCTTGGCGGTGAGCTCGACGCCCATGAACCTGTTCTTCTCCCACTTTCCGGCCTGCGTCGACCGGTCCGCCGCGGGCAGCTGCCGCGCGAGCGAGAACATCAGCGCGATCGCGTGCTCGGCCGTGGTGATCGAGTTGCCGAAGGGCGTGTTCATCACGACGATGCCGCGTCGCGTCGCCTCCGCCACGTCGACGTTGTCGACGCCGATGCCGGCGCGGCCGACGACCTTGAGCCGCCTGGCGGCCGCGAGGATCGCGGGCGTCACCTTGGTGGCGGAGCGGATGGCGAGGCCGTCGTAGTCGCCGATGATGGCCTCGAGCTCGGCCGGCTTCAGGCCGGTGCGCGTCTCCACCTCGACGCCGCGGCGCTGGAAGATCTCGACGGCGCGCGGCGAGAGGTTGTCGCTGATGAGGACCTTGGGCATGGGTCGGTTCCGATCGATTGCGCGGGGCGCGCGCGGCCAGGTCGCCGCGCCGCGCTCCCGCTGGTCTGGCAGGAAGGGGAAATCAGGCCGCGAGGGACAGGCCGGCGCGCGCTTCCTCGAAGGCCCAGTCGAGCCAGGGGAAGAGCGCCTCGAGGTCTGCCCGCTCGATCGTCGCGCCGGCCCAGATGCGCAGGCCCGGCGGCGCGTCGCGATACGCGTCGATGTCGTAGGCCACCTTCTCGGCCTCGAGCAGCGCCGCGATCCTCTTCGGCAACGCGGCCTGCGCCTCGGCAGGGAGGGCAAGGATCGCCGGATCGACGATCCTCAGGCAGACGGAGGTGCAGGAGCGCGTCGCCTTCTCGGCCGCGAGGAAGCCGGCCCAGCCGGACCGCGCGACCCAGGCCTCGATCGCCGCGAGGTTGGATTCGCTGCGCGCGACCAGCGCGTCGAGGCCACCGATGCCCTCCGCCCAGCGCAGCCCGTCGATCGCGTCCTCGACGGCGAGCATGGAGGGCGTGTTGATCGTCTCGCCCCGGAACAGGCCCTCGACGAGCTTGCCGCCGGAGGTCATGCGGAAGAGCTTCGGCAGCGGCCAGGCCGGGACGTGGCCCTCAAGCCGCTCCACGGCGCGCGGGCCGAGCACGATCATGCCGTGCTGCCCCTCGCCGCCCAGCACCTTCTGCCAGGACCAGGTCGCGACATCGAGCCGGTCCCAGGGCAGCCGCATCGCGAAGGCCGCCGAGGTCGCGTCGCAGATCGCCAGGCCAGCGCGATCCGGGGCGATCCAGTCGCCGCCCGGCACGCGCACGCCGGAGGTGGTGCCGTTCCAGGCGAAGACCACGTCGCGCGCGAAGTCGACCTGCGCGAGGTCGGGCAGCGCGCCATAGGGCGCCTTCAGCAACCGCGCGCCGGGCAGGCGCAGTTGCTTGACGATGTCGACCGCCCAGGCCTCGCCGAAGGATTCCCAGGCCAGCACGTCGACGCCGCGCGCGCCGAGCAGCGACCACAGCGCCATCTCCACGGCGCCGGTGTCGGACGCCGGCACGATCGCGATGCGATGGGTGGCGGGGATGCCGAGCACGGCGCGCGTGCGGTCGATCACCTCGGCGAGCTTCTGCTTGCCTGGCTTCGAGCGGTGCGAGCGGCCCAGGAGGGCCTTCTCGAGGGAGGCGAGCGTCCATCCGGGGCGCTTCGCGCAGGGTCCGGAAGAAAAATTCGCCACGCCCGGACGGGCGTTCGGTCTGGTCGTCATATGGAGCCATCCTTTCAGATGGCCGGGACCCGTTGGGAGGTCCTGGCCCGGGGCCGCTTCTATGGAGATGCCCGGGCGCGTGCAAGCGCGAAGAGACGCACGACCGCGGCATCTCGCCGCGCCCGCCGCCGGTGCTAGGCGGCCCGGGCGCCGCCGAAGCCGTAGGCGTCGAGCGCGAGGATGCCGTAGGCGAAGGAATGGTGGAGCAGTTCGCCGCGCCCCTGCCCCGCGCCGAACGCGACGTGGAAGGGATAGAGGTGCTCGGTGGTCGGGTGGCTGGACAGCGCGTCGGGCGCCTCCCAGACGGCGGCGATCGCCGCCTCGTCGCCCTCCTCGGCGGCGCGGCGCAGCCAGCCGGAGAAGCGGCGTGCGTCGTCGACGGGCGTGGCGTCGATGCCCTGGCCGCGGAAGCGCCGGAGGTCGTGCGTCGCCGAGCCGGAACCGAGGACCAGCACGTCCTCCGCCGCCAGCCCGGCCAGCGCGCGGCCGAGCGCGACATGGTGCGCCGCGTCCTCGTGCGGCTGGACCGAGAGGCTGACCACCGGGATATCCGCGTCGGGGTACATCAGCATCAGCGGCGTCCAGGCGCCGTGGTCGAAGCCGCGCCCCGGGTCGACGTCGCATTCCATGCCCGCCGCGCCGATCCTCCGCGCGACCTCGGCCGCGAGCGCGGGGTCGCCTGGCGCCGGGTAGCGCATCTCGAACAGGCGGTCGTCGAAGTTGCCGAAGTCGTGGATCGTCGCCGGCCGCGGGGCCGTCGAGACCGCGGGCCGCCGCGTCGTCCAGTGCGCGGTCGCGACGACGATCGCGCGCGGCCTGCCGAGCGCGGCGCCGAGCCCCGCGAGGAAGCGCGCGGCGGGCGAGCCGTCGAGCACGATCGTCGGCGCGCCGTGCGAGACGAAGACGGCACGGTGCGGGCGCGGGGCCATCGCGTCAGCGGATGCGGTCGAGGTCGCCCTTGAACTCCATGTCGCAGAACATGCCGCCGATGAAGGTCGCGGAGACCTCGCTCTCGGGATTGGCCGCCGTGGCGGCGAGCGCCGCGTCGCGGTGGTCCTCGGCGACGTCCTGCGGGCGATAGCCGAGCCGCTCGGCGTTCGAATTGTCCCACCAGGCGCGCTCGCAATGCGAGGAGCCGTAGACGATCTCGAAGTGGATCTCCGGGTGCTCGAGCCCGATGCGCACCAGTTGCACGAAGTCGCGCGGGCTGAGCCACATGCTGAGGCGGCGCTTGTCGAGCGGCTTGTCGCCGTAGTTGCCGATGCGCACGCACAGGCTCTCGACGCCGTACTTGTCGGCGTAGAGCGCGGCGAGCGCCTCGCCATAGGCCTTGCTGACGCCGTAGCGGCTGTCGGGCCGCGGCTGCACGCGGTTGTCGATCCGGCGGGTGCGCCGGTAGAAGCCGACGACGTGGTTGGTCGAGGCGAAGATCACGCGCTTCACGCCCTTGCGTCGCGCCGCCTCGTAGAGGTTGTAGCAGCCGACGATGTTGGCGGGATGGATCTCCTCCCAGCTGTCCTCGACGCTGCGACCGCCGAGGTGGACGATACCGTCGACGCCCTCGCAGATCGACTCGACCTGGGCGAGGTCGGCGAGGTCGGCGGCCACGAATCGCTCGTCCGGCGCGAGGTCGGCGGGCGCGACCCGGTCGCTCAGCACCAGCTCGGGATAGGCGCCGCGCAGCAGCCCCCGCAGGCTCGTGCCGATGCCGCCGGCCGCGCCGGTGATCAAGACCCGCTTCATCTTCCTGCCCATCTGCTGCTCCATGGCCATGCGCGGGGGATGGAATTGCGCCCGCGACCGCGGCGCAATCTATGCGACCGGCGCGGCGATGCCCAATGCTTCGCCATGCCCTTTTGCTTGACGCTCCCGCGCCGGAGTCGGTCTACTCCCGCCGGTCCGGACGGCCGCCTGGCCGCCGGGAAAGGGAGGACGCATGAAATCTCGCAGGCAATTCCTGGCGCGCCTCGCGCTGGGCACGGCCCTCGCGATCTCGCTGCTGCCCGCGCTCGAGGCGAAGGCCCAGAGCGCGCTGTCGCAGTCCGGGCTCGTAGGCAAGCCGGAAGGCATCACGATCATCACCGACCAGGCCCAGTGGCCGAAGGCCTTCAACGAGGCGCCCCAGCTGGCCGAGCTCGTGAGGCAGGGCAAGCTGCCCGCGGTGAAGGACCGCCTTCCGCAGGACCTGATGGTCATCAAGCCGGTGCAGGAGATCGGGAAGTACGGCGGCGTCTGGCGCCGCGGCTTCACGGGCCCGGGCGACAACGAGAACGGCAACCGCATCAACGCCTCCGACCGCCCGATCCTCGTCGACCACACCGGCGCCAAGCCGAACCCGTCCCTCGCGAAGGGATGGAAGATGAGCGACGACGGCAAGACCTTCACGCTCAACCTGCGCCGCGGCCTGCGCTGGTCCGACGGCACGCCGATGACCGCGAACGACTTCGTCTTCTGGTTCGAGGACATCTACGGCAACAAGGACATCGTCCCGACGCCGATCCCCGACATGTCGCCGCAGGGCAAGCCCGGGCGCATCGTCAAGGTGGACGACTTCACGGTGAACTTCGAGTTCGACGTGCCGTTCTACCTGTTCGAGGACCTGATGGCCGGCGACACGCTGATCGGCGGCGGCCAGGCCGTCCGCCAGTCGGACAAGCGCAGCCACGGCGCCTACGCCCCGGCCCACTACCTCAAGCAGTTCCTGCCGAAGTACGTGCAGGGCGGCGTCGACGCGGCGAACGCCGCGGCGAAGGCCGAGGGCTATGACAACTGGGTCGCGCGCCTGCACTTCAAGAAGGACTGGACGCTCAATCCCGAGCTGCCGGTGCTCGGCCCGTTCAAGACGGTGCAGCCGATCAACCGCGCGACCTGGGTCATGGAGCGCAACCCGTACTACTGGGCGGTCGACACCGCGGGCAACCAGCTCCCCTACCTCGACGGCGTCGTCATGACGCTGGCCGAGAACCTCGAGGTGCTGAACCTGCGCGCGATGGCCGGCGAGTACGACCTGCAGGAGCGCCACATCGACATCGGCAAGCTGCCGGTGATCCTCGAGAACCAGGCGCGCGGCCGCTACAAGGTCCACCTGGACCTCGCGCTCAATGGCTCCGACGCGGTCTACTACTTCAACCAGAGCTACGACGCGGATCCCGAGATCGCGAAGTGGCTGCGCAACGTGGACTTCCGCCGCGCGCTGTCGCTCGCCCTCGACCGCAAGCAGCTCAACGAGGCCTTCTGGCTCGGCGTCGCCGTCCCCGGCTCCACCGCGCCCGGCGAGGCCCTTCCCTACTTCCCGGGCCAGGGCTGGCGCGAGAAGTGGTCGACCTTCGACCAGAAGCAGGCCAACGAGATGCTCGACCGCATCGGGCTCTCGAGGAAGGACGCGCAGGGCTTCCGCCTGCGTACCGACAACGGCCAGCGGCTGCGGCTCCAGATCCAGGCGGTGCAGGCCTTCCTGCCCTGGCCGAAGATCTCGGAGATGGTCGCCGACCAGTGGGCGAAGGTGGGCATCCAGGCCGACGTGCGCGACACCGAGCGCACGCTGGCCATGACACGCACCTTCAACAACGAGCACCAGATCATGGTGTGGAACAACGGCGGCACCGAGCTGCTCTACCTGTTCCCGCGCCATGCGATCCCGGTCGAGGCGCCGCCGAGCGAGGCCTTCATGGGCCCCGAGTACGGCAAGTGGTTCGCGTCCGGCGGGGCCCAGGGCAAGAAGCCCGAGGACCCGAACATCCTGAAGATCTTCGACCTCTTCCGCTCGGCCGCCGGGCAGAAGACCGAGGACCGCATCAGGACGGCCCAGGAGATCTGGAAGATCGAGATCGACCAGCAGTACGGCATCGGCACCGTGGGCCAGTCCTCGGCGCTGATGGGCGTGCGCCTGGTGAGCAACCGGCTGGGCAACATCCCGTCCCGCAACTGCATCGCGCAGCACTGCCGGACGCCGGGTGGCGCCCATCCCGAGACGTGGTTCTACAAGAATTGACCCACGTCCCGGCACGCACCGGAACGGGACAGCCCGCGGATGACCTCCGCGGGCTGGCCTGCCCATGGTGACCTACATCCTCCAGCGCCTCGGCCTCGCGCTGGTCACGATCTGGGCGATCTCCGTCGTCTCCTTCGTGATCATCCAGCTTCCGCCGGGTGACTTCGTCGATACCTACATCACCAACCTCGCCTCCTCGGGCTCCGCCGTCGGCGCCGCCGAGGCGCAGGCGCTGCGCGAGCAGTACGGCCTCGACAAGCCGATCTGGGTCCAGTACGCGAAATGGATCAGCCAGATCTCGCGTGGCGACTTCGGCATGTCGATGGAATGGGGCCGCCCCGTCCTCGAGGTGATCGGGGACCGCCTCTGGATGACCATAGTCATCTCGCTCGCCGCCATCCTCATCACCTGGGGCATCGCGCTGCCGATCGGCATCTACTCGGCCGTGCGCCAGTACTCGATCGCCGACTACATCTTCACCTTCGTGGGCTTCGTGGGCCTCGCGGTCCCGAACTTCCTGCTCGCGCTGATCATCATGTACTTCGGCTTCAAGCTGTTCGACCTGAACATCGGCGGCCTGTTCTCCGCCGAGTACCAGCTCGCGGCATGGTCCTGGGCCAAGGCCTGGGACATGGCCAAGCACCTGCCGCTGCCGGCGACGATCCTCGCCCTGGCCGGCACGGCGCAGCTGATCCGGATCATGCGCGCCAACCTCCTCGACGAGCTGCGCCGCCCCTACGTGACGACCGCGCGCGCGCGCGGCCTCGCGGAGTGGCGCGTGATCATGAAGTACCCGGTGCGCGCCGCGCTCAACCCCTTCGCGAGCACGATCGGCTACCTGCTGCCCTTCGTCGTGTCGGGCTCGATCGTGGTCTCGCTCGTGCTGTCGCTGCCGACGGTCGGGCCGCTCCTGCTCCGCTCGCTGATCGCGCAGGACATGTTCCTCGCCGGCTCGATCGTCCTCCTGCTCGGGATCCTCACCGTGATCGGCACCTTCATCTCCGACCTCATCCTGATGTGGATCGACCCCCGCATCCGCGCGGGCATGCACGGATGAGCGCGCCCGCCCCCGCGGCCGCCGCGCCGATCGTAACCGCCGCCGAGGAGAAGGTCGCCGCCGCCACGCAGCTGCAGCTGACCTGGTGGCGCTTCCGCAAGCACAAGCTCGCCGTGGCGAGCGGGGTCGTCGTGATCCTGTTCTACGTCATGGCCCTGCTCGGCGACTTCCTCGCGGTCACCGAGCCGCACGCCACCGACGCCTCGCGCAGCTACATCCCGCCCCAGGCCATCCACTTCTTCGACGATGGCGCCTTCCGGCCGCATGTCTACGCGCTGAAGGGCAAGCGCGACATGCGCACCTTCAAGCTCGTCTACGCCCCCGACCCCAGCGACAAGCGCTACCTTCGCCTGTTCGCGCCGGGCTACCGCTACGAGTTCCTCGGCCTCTTCGAGACGGACATCCACCTGCTGGGCCTCGACCGCGGCAAGCCGGAGGAAGCGCTGTTCCTGCTCGGGACGGACCAGCTCGGCCGCGACGTGTGGTCCCGGCTGATGCTGGCGACGCGCACGTCGCTGACGATCGGACTCGTCGGCGTCGCGCTCTCCCTCTTCCTCGGCGTGCTGCTCGGCGGCATCTCCGGCCTCTATGGCGGCGTGGTCGACACCGTGATCCAGCGCGTGATCGAGATCCTGCGTTCCATACCGACGATCCCGCTCTGGATGGGCCTCGCCGCGGCCCTGCCGACCACCTGGTCGGTGACGCAGGTCTACATCGCGATCACCGTGATCATCTCGCTGATCGGGTGGACGGAGCTCGCGCGCGTCGTGCGCGGGCGCTTCCTCGCCCTGCGCGAGGAGGACTTCGTCACCGCGGCCGAGCTCGCCGGCGCGTCGCGCCTGCGCATCATCTTCCGCCACATGGTGCCGTCCTTCCTCTCCCACATCATCGCCGCGATCAGCCTCGCGCTGCCCGCGATGATCATCAGCGAGACGACCCTCTCCTTCCTCGGCCTCGGGCTGCGCCCGCCCGCCATCTCGTGGGGCGTGCTGCTGCAGGACGCGCAGAACATCCAGGCGCTCGGCATCGCGCCCTGGCTGCTCGCGGTCGCCGTGCCGGTGGTCGTGGTCATCCTCGCCTTCAACTTCCTCGGCGACGGGCTCAGGGACGCGGCGGATCCATATGGCTGAGCCAATCCTCTCCGTCCGCGGCCTGGAGACGTTCTTCCGCGCCGACGAAGGCACCGTGCGCGCCGTCGATGGCGCGTCCTTCGACCTGCATCCCGGGCAGACGCTCGG
>Ga0068872_10003081_pt1 | contig 12844 bp, 7 predicted proteins | sample NOAtaG_7_FD_66441 | JGI IMG/M metagenome (GOLD analysis project Ga0068872, IMG submission 66441) | Freshwater lake microbial communities from Lake Erie, under a cyanobacterial bloom - NOAA_Erie_Diel1S_2200h metaG | ecosystem: Environmental > Aquatic > Freshwater > Lake | place: USA: Ohio, Lake...
TCCAAGTCAATTTTATTTGATCCAATCGATCACAAAATAATTACCACCCTCCTATCACGGCCTGACTTTTCCATTACCGCAACTGAGCTAAATGAATTATTGGGGGCATCCTCTAAATCTGATGATGTGCAACGCAAAGTCAGAAGCGAGTCTATAAAACGGATCAATGCAACCTGGAGCCGAATTACGGGAGTAGAGGAAACCCTGATCAAATCACATCGAATGCCCTCCGACCGACGTATGGTTATCTATGCACTGGATAACAATCTTTATCAAAATTTTGAAAGCCTGATGAAAAATACATGAGACGTAAAGAATAAGAACTAACTTAAAGTAGAATCGATTATCGAAACCTACAGAGAAAAGTCAATGTGAACAGAATACACTCTAATAGAAAGTTAATTCTTGCAGGCTTTTAATTTTTCAGCTACCCCATCGTAATAATCCTGCGTCAGTTTTTCGGTCCAGATGGTCGGCTGCTTTCCCCCATAAATGGCCAGGTAGGTTACAGCATTTTGTTTAGTAGAAGAATGCCAGTGTTCGGTTTCCTTTTCACAGGTAATCACATCTCCCTTTTTGAGAATCACAGGATCTTTTCCTCTTTCCTGGTAATAGGCATCGCCATCTGTTATGATGATCACCTGCGGTGTTCCATGTTTATGCCAGTCGAGCGTAGAGTTGGCTCTGAACGTGGCCTTGGTAATGTTGTAGCTGATATCTCCACTTGCCTGAACGAGCGTATTCAACCAGGCTTCGCCAATAAAGTGCGTGTTGGGCGCCTTCATTCCCTCATCAAGAAATGAGGAAATGGTGTAGTTAGCGTTTTGACCAACGGCTGATAATGGAAATGCGAGCAGAAAGAGTAAAAGGTTCCTATTCATAATTTATCAAGACAAAAAAGAAGGGATGTTTTTTTTCAATATTACTCAAATCACTTACCATTCAAAAGTCAATTTGCTTGAAAATAAAAAAAGCCGCTGAGCGGCTTTTTTTGTAGGCAATCGACTCATTTTTATTGGGTCGTAAAGCTTCTTGAAGATGACCAGGCACTTAATGTTCCGTTAGAAGTGCGAGAGCGAACTCTCCAAAAGTGAGTAGTACGACTTCTTAATGCAGTGGTAGAGGTAAAAGAAGTGTTTACCAAACCATTTACATTGACAACCAATGAAGAGGAAGAAAAGTTTGAACGGGTCGCCACCTGGACATCATAGGTAGCCGCACCAGTTACTGCACTCCAGCTTAATGTAGGAGTTCTCGTAACATTAGTGGCTTTATCAGCAGGTGAACCCAAAACTGGTGCAGGTAGCGCTGTCGTAAAGCTCCAAATGGCAGAGGAGGTAGCTCCAGAAGCATTAGAGGCCACAACCCGCCAATAATAGGTGGTAAGAGTGGACAATGCCGTGAAACTGGCAGAAGTATTTGATGTGATGATCTCAGGCTTAGCTAATGTGGTAAACGCATTGGAAGTAGATAGTTCAACTTTATAGCTTGTCGCACCGGAGGCCGCTGACCAGCTCACATTTACCGTGGTTGAAGAAACACCTGAAGCATTGTTAGCAGGGCTAATCAAGCTTGGCGCTAATGGGGCTGGTGTGATGGAGAAATCTCCTGAATATAAAAGCAGGTTAGGACTTCCAGTGCCGGCACTTGTTACTTTTCCAACAGTAGCAAATGCTTTCAAACCCTGGTCCACTTGTGCCGGTGTAGATCCGGGCTTAGCCTCGAGGTAAAGGGCTGCAACTCCTGCTACATGAGGCGCTGCCATAGAAGTTCCGGAAATGGTATTGATGGAGCTGTTGGATGTAATCCAGGCAGAGGTTATTGATGACCCCGGCGCAAAAATATCCAAAACAGAACCAAAGTTTGAATAAGAAGCTCTGGCGTCAGAGGAGGTAGTGGCACCTACCGTAATGGCCTCCACCGTACTTGCAGGAGAGTAATTGGCTGCATTGGCATTTGAATTACCAGCAGCAACCACCATCACCACTCCATCCGCAACTGCTTTTCGCACGGCATCATTCAGTGCAGTGGAAATACCTCCTCCCAGAGACATATTCGCTACCGCAGGCTTACCTGCCGCGTGATCGGCTACAACCCAATCGACACCTGCAATGACACCAGACCAGGCGCCTGATCCGCTATTATCCAGCACTCGTACGGCTATCAGGCGTACTTCCTTTGCAATACCGTAAGTAGTCCCACCAACTGTACCGGCAACGTGTGTGCCGTGTCCATTTCCATCTGCTGTGTTTCCGCCGAAGGCATCGTAACCGCTAACCACTCGACCTGAAAATTCATTATGATCCGGACGGATGCCCGTATCAATAATGTAAGCATCAACCGTTGAACCATTGCTGAAGTAGGTATAGCTTGAATTAAGTGGCAGGTCCTTCTGATCTACACGATCCAAACCCCAGGTCGCATTGCTTTGCGTGGCGCCAATGGATACCAACTGATCCTGTTCAATATATTTGACTTTAGGGTTATTTAGGAGGCGCTGAACAGCAACCTCAGGAAGCTTGATGGAAAAACCCTTGATCGCGTTTTTAAATACACGGTCAGGCTTAACTCCTCCGAGTGAAGCACTCATCTGAGCAACCTCATTATCCACTGATTGCACATCATCTTTGAGTACGATGATATAAGAATCTTTAATAGCTTGTCCGGTTGCACCCAAAAAAATAGGGGCTTGACTACCCGAAACATTTTCGCGGCCGGATTTAATTCGGTCCAGTTTATTACTTAAGTCGAAAGTTTCGTTACACGCATTTAAAAGAAAGGCCAAGGCCAAAAGGACGGAAAGTAATTTTTTGTTCATAGAGAAAAGAGAATTAGAGCTTTTTGGGGTTACGGTAAAGAAAATTGATTTTTAGTGAGTTACATTTTTGAATGAAACAAGGCGAACTTAACGTTTTATTAAGCATTACGCTACCTGGATAAAAGGAGAATTTAATATTGTTCCAAAAATGGGAAACACCCTAAGTGATCTAAACTGGAGTCATCCCGTCCCAAATTCCAGCACCCTGCCACCAAATCAAAACGGTAGGAAATAAAGTGGTTTCCCTACGGTACCAACTCCTAAGGCTTCGAACCGAAACGCATACGCTACGTTCCGAAGTCTTGGCCAAAATCAATGAATTTTGTTTATTCTAACCCTTCCCTTCCAACTGAGGACTCATTAAAGGGTTCAACCTATTCGCGCCTACTGAAATACGCAACTGATAATTTCCATGTATTCGATTAAATCCTGACCGATTGCTGCTGAATTTTCCTGTTAACTAAGTTAAAATGCAGGGTGATGAGCAGCGAGGCCACCAGATAGATCAGAAACAACTTATCTGCAAAAGGAAATACCTGGTTAAGTCCAAACCAGTCACCGGTATACAGAAGAATGGTGGCGCCGAAAAAGAATTTCAGAAACTCCCAAAATACGGCTGACCGATTACCGTCCATTAGATCGGTTAGGGCATAGATAAACACATAGATAAATGCTCCATAGATGAACATAGCTGGAGCTCCGATAGCAGCAATATTACCAAGCAGATAGGTGGTCACCAGAAATCCGAAAGCGACCTGCACCCATATCCAGCGTATAAAGGCGAGGGAACGATTCTGTGCGTATTTCTCAAAATGATACACATCGTCGATCTTAAAAACTGGAAAATTTTTTTGAACATCATCTGGACGCCATCCCGTGGGATTAGACCAAACACGAATTTTATTTTTCCAGCCGGTTGTACGCCAGGAGTCTGTGATCAGTAGCCATAAGTGTACGAAGTTGATGCGGATGGGATTCCAGGTGCGCATCGGTCTTGTGATTCCGTAAACAGGCGGAATGTCGGCCCGCTCCACCTGAAATGTTCCAAACAGTTTGTCCCAGATGATGAAAATTTGTGACAGATTTTTATCCAGGTATTCCTTGTTGATGGCGTGGTGTACGCGGTGATGAGAGGGTGTGACGATGATATGCTCCAGGAAGCCCATTTTGCCAATATGCCGGGTATGGTACCAGAACTGTGCAAAAAACTGAATGGGAGTAACCGTGGCAATCACCGCCTGGGGAACGCCCAACAGGGCAGCAGGTAGCATAAAAAATGAAAAGAGCTTGACAAAGGATGAAATGGGCTGCCGAACTGCGCAGGCCAGATCAAATTCTTCACTGCTGTGGTGAACAATGTGACTATTCCAAAAAAAGTTATTGGCATGCTCCAGGCGATGAATCCAGTAGTGCGAAAAGTCGATGGCTATAAAAGCCAGAACATAGGTCACCCACGTAGATTCGATATGCGTGAGTGCCACGCGGGCTTCGATCCATTGATAACTCAGGATGGTAACACTTAACCCAAGGACATTTTTGGTAACCATAGTGATCCCTGAGGTAAGACTACTAACGGTATCTAGGTGGTTCAGTCTCTCATTCCTGATGTAGCGGCTGTACAATTTTTCCAGTATGACCAGTGTCAAAAGGGCTGGAATAGCGTATAACAAGATTTGACCGTATTTTACCATGGATGGGGGTTAGTGGACGTTGGAAGGAGTAATAAGTGAGGCTCCACTTGCTAAGATATTTAAAACAAAGGTTTCGGGCACTTATACCTAATATTCTTCCAAAATTGAGGATTGCCAGAATGATGCGCATTCCTTAATGGATTGGCACTTAATGGAGTAAAAACCCCAAATTAATGCCTAAAACGGTTTCAGGACGTTTCAAAGCTTTATCGGTACAAGCCGAATCGTTTTCACAACGAATCCAACTCCAAACGCTACGAACCCAAACGTTTTCGGTACAAACCTAAATCCAAACGCTACGAACCAAAACGTCTTCGCTACGAACCTAAATCCAAACGCTACCAACATAAACGTTTTCGGCACGAACCTAAATCCAAACGCTACCAACCAAAACGTTTTCGGTACGAAACCAACTCCAAACGCTACCAACCAAAACGTTAACGCTACGAAACCAACTCCAAACGCTACGATCTAAAAACCCGGTAAAGGGCCGGGAAGTCCTAGCCTCCGTCAAAGAGAGCTAAAAAAGGGTGTAGAAGGATTTCCTAAGAATTGTTGGTTTTTACCCAATTCCACAATTAAACCTATGCCTATTGTTTGATAAACTTCCTGTAAACCTGACGCTTCTCTGCAATAACCCGTAAGAAATAATTCCCCGGCGAAAGACTTTCAACGCTCAGGAATAACTCACCGCCAGTAAACTGCTGACTCCGGATTATTCTGCCAAATTGGTCTAGGATTTCCGCCTGATGAGTTGTCCCATCGTTTAGTCCGGGAATCATCCATCTCAGTTCATCCTTTACCGGATTCGGATACAACAAAATCGCTGCATTCCTTTCCTCATCTGTTGCCGTAATGATCAATGAAACAGCATCAGAGTCCGTGGAACAACCATCAACAGAACACCGAACAACATAGGATCCACTTTCCGTAACCTGAAGATCCGGAGAAGTCTGGCCAATCATAGGCTGACCATTCCTGAACCACTGAATGTCGGTTTTGGTCGACGACGTCAGCACCGCATTTTCTGTTCCCGATCCACTGGTAGAGATCACAGGTTTTTTTGGCAGAATGCAGAATGATTGGGTTACATCATTTGCAGCCTCATAATTATTGTTTCCGGGTTGGGAGGCTTTGACTGTTGCCAAACCAGGGGCCTTTATGGTGGCCGTATTTCCTGACAAAGTCAATTTAGTCTGGTCTGTCGATTCAAATCCTACGGCAAGATTCGAGGTTGCTGTTGCAGAGAGGCTAAAGCTGCCAGCCGTTTCCTGAACATCATTGGGCTTACCAAAAGTTATGGTTTGACTCGCCTTAGTAATCGTAAGCTTACCTGAAACATAACTCAAATTATAATTGTTATCGGAGCCACCCGCTACAGTAATTGGATAGACACCTACGTCCGAGGTAGCCGTAGCATCAGCAGCAGTTGTGGGCGCCGTATCGAGCACCGTATTGCTCTCATTATTTTTAAAACCGGTATAGAAAATCGTGAATGAAGGATTGGGCTGACCAAAAACTCTGGTCTTATCATCAGCCTTAGCCGTAAGGATTGCCTTGGTAACAGTAAGGATACCAGTTATATTTTCAAATGTATAATTCGAATCCATTCCGCCCGATAAGGTGATTGAATATGTCCCTGCAGAACTCGTAGCATCGGCCGATGTTGAGATTATTGGAGCCATATCAATTACAGAAGCTGTTTCATTGTTTTTAAAACCGGTGTAGATAAATGTCAAAGCAGGATTAGCATCACCATATATTCGTGTTATGTTATCCGCCTTAACGGAAAGCGTTGCCTTTGTAACCGTAAGGGTGCCAGGTGTGAATTGAAACGTATAATTAGTATCCATTCCACCCGATACGGTAATCGAATAGGTCCCTGCGGCACTCGTAGGACCAGCCACCGTTGAAATCGTTGGAGCCATATCAATCACCGACGCGGATTCATTGCTTTTAAAACCGCTGTAGGCGGAAGTCAAAGTGGGATTTGCCTCTCCATAGGTCCGTGTTTTAGGGTCCGCAGTTACGGTTAGTGTCGCTTTTTTAATAGTAAGGGTTTGTGTGACGGATTTAGCAGCTGCATAATCATTATTCCCTTCTTGCAAAGCCGTTATGGTCACAGTTCCCGCACCAACAATGGTTAATTTATTTCCGCTAATGGAGGCAATGTTCGAATCAGAACTAAGATAGGTTACTGGCAGATTAGAAGTTGCGGCAGCATTTAAATCAAATGGTTCATCACCATACGAGCGATCAGACAACGCTTGAAAGGTTACAACCTGATCAATTTTGCTGATTGGCGGAGCATTAACATTTGGTGAACTCTTAAGAGGAGCGAAAAATATTTTATTACGGGTAACATCGTTAAAAAAATCAACTGATAATCCATGCAAATAGGACGAATCGGAGTTTATGACATTGTTGATTTTCCAAAAATTATCTTTAAGAAATCCAGAAACAATTGGATTCGCATTTTCAGAAGCTAAATAAATTTTCTGTCCATCTTTTAAATTAAAATTTGAATTTTTAACATTTATTTTAATGGAGTTAAATAAATAATTAGTGATTTGTAGTTGATCAAAAGTTGAATTTTCTACCGTATATATTTCATTTAATCCGCCCTTACGTATCAACTCAGGACTAGTTATATTGCTAAGTAAAACATTTTCAAATTTGACAATCGGGTGATTTAAGTATTGAAATTGCTCGTCACAGATGATATTGGTAAACGACGAATTTTTGACAATCAGACTATCGCCTTGATCGGTATAAAAACCGCTTAGGAATTGATTGGTACGTATATCTGAAAAATGACTATCAACTATTTTGATTCGGGGATTCTGAATAAATAAGGGCCCATACCCATTTTTGCTAATCTGAGAAAACGTACAATTGTAAATGGAGACACTGCTGTTCACACGATTCCCTATTAAACTCCAGCCTAATTTAAGGTTGCTAAATTCACAATGATTGAAAACTGATTCATTAACGTGACTGATCAGATCATAGGAATATTGCCTGGGGTCATTAAACTGACCACTTATCAGATTGGTGAATTTACAGTTATCAAAAAGTAATCTTACACTTCCTCTAAAATTACCATTGTACGAATCCCAATAAGAACCAGTCCAATAACCACCAACCAATCCCAATCGATCAAATTTCACATAACTAAAAATGGATCCCGATACAAAGGTTGTATCGTTTTGAGTTACTGAGCCGGAGGAAGAATCTTCGAAAATAAATCTTCCACTGTGCACCTGCTCAGTACTGGTTATTAGGATACTATCCTGTCGAGTACCTCTCGCATAAATACTGCTATTAGATCGGAATCGAATACTGTAATCGGAGTTAAAAATAACCTTGACACCAGGATCTATTGAAAGCTTTGCATTTTCAATGATCAAATTGCCATTGACATAATACGGACTTCCTGCAACGGACCATACTACATCCTGATTAATAATAGAACTAGGTACGTTCGTTTGTGCAATTAAATTGGTGTTAATGATGGTAAGGACAAATAAGGCCGAGAATAGAAAATTATAGTTCATTTATGGAGGACGGTTGGGTTATAGAAGCTCAATTCTGGAAATGGAGTTCTTTGAATTTAAATTTTATGCTTGTTAGGAAGTGTTTTGATTAGAATAGCGGCTAAGTTAATTAAATCTGCATCCGTAGTAAAGAGAACTATGGTTAACGTAATATAAAGCGAATGATACTTGTTTACTTTTTAAATCTGGTAAAAAGCCCTACTTAAGGAAGCTACTTAATTGCACTTCTGCCAATTGACGAAAGATATAGCCAGGATGCCTTGACTCGGTTTGTGTCTATTAAGAAATTTGCAATCGTCAGCTATTCTTGAAACTATTTTAATCACCGAAGAAAACAGAGAATTAAAGAATTATTGAATGAAGTACAATCAAAGAAATATTCTTTTATATAGTTCATTTTTACTCATTGCACTTGTAGGTATTTTTTATGGTAATGTGATTAAATCGAATCAATCCTTCTTAAGGATTTGGGAATTTCAAAACATTTTAATTCTTGGACTGGGAATTCCATTTTTATTCTTACAATCAAAAGCCTCCTTGCCCAATTTTTTTGAAAATAACATCTCCAATAAAAAGAGATTCGTACATCCGCTTCTCATTGGAATAATATTTGGACTATTGGACATCCTTGTGATTAAAGTAATTCAACATCAGGAGCCGTACACAGAACTACCCCCTTTTCTACAACCCTTTCCCTATTCCCTTTTTCTATACTTTTCGGGGGCTTTAGAAATTGAAGTCTTTTATAGGCTGATACCCATGACGTTGATTTTACTTCTTGGTAAATGGATCGCCGATGGAAAATATTTTACTTATTTTCTTTGGACTGCTGTAGTAGCCACTTCGCTAAGAGAACCCTTAGAACAACTTCCTAATGGTTCGGACTGGTTTATAGCCTATTCCTTATTAACCGGATTTTTAATGAACGGTGCTCAGGCATTGTATTTTAAGCATGCGGGATTTTTAGCTTCACTCACTTTAAGGCTGGGACATTACTTATTCTGGCACATTCTTTTGGGCATTTATGTTGAGTATGTTGAATTGGTCAGGTGAAGAACCGTGAACCTTCTTTATGATGTAGTTCCCCTTACAGACGAAAGATGCAGCTACAATGCGATGATGAAGTATGTAGTTTAAAAGGAAATAGTAAGCTAAAAAAAATTAAACACCTCTTTTTAGTGTAAGTGCTATTTGACCTGAATGATACGAATTGTGATATAGAATGTGGGCAAACAATTTGGCTTTTGACACAGCTCCAAAAAAGGGGGTTTGTATTATTTCTGACCATCCTGAGCTAGGCGTACCTTCTATAATCTCTTCCAGCATTTTAAAGCCTTTTTCAATCAATAGTTTACTTTCTTCAAAATCTTTGCCTTGTCCCTCATCTTGCTTACCCATTGTGGTATTTTGAACCTCACTCGGCTTACCGAAAAAATACCCAAACATTAACATGGTCTCACCGATATGCCTGAATATAAATCCAACCGAAGATGTATTTTCATTCAAGGTTTTAGAAATATTCTCATGATTAACCAATTTCAATGAGAAACTGCAAGAATGAATATTTTGCGCTAAAAGGTCTTTAAATATTTGTGTTTCCATTTTTAAAATCGAGAGTTTAAAGAGTGTATAAATAAAAAGGTTACACTATAAAAGTATAACCTTTTTATCAGTTTCAATCCTCTTATTGGCGAAAGGTCCAGTTATAATTCGAAGATTGTGTAAAGAACTATCAGGAAATTACAGAGATTAACTTCGTATCATATCACAAGAGGATTAATTCCCCTTTTCTTCATTACTTTTTCTTCCAAACTGAATAAAAGTAGTAAATGAAATAGATGACACTTTTCTATCTGTAGATTTAAACATTGAGTTCAATCCCCATTCATATCTTGTTCCTAAACTAATTTTAGAACTTATTTGATGTCTGAAATCAAAGAACAGAGAAGAATAATTTGTTGTTTCAATAATTACGTCTATGGTACCCGTTGTAGTCTTAAGCTCAGAGCTGAATAAGTAGTTTTGCACTCGACCAAAACTTAAATTCGACTTCTTTCCAAGGTCAAACATTGGGCCGATATACATGGCAAGATTGCCGGTCGTAAATTCTCCGCTTAAAGCGGGCGATATTGCTAATTCCCCAAAATTTCTACTTGAGCCGTCAATCTCGGTATAGATAGAGAACCTTTTGGATATTTTTGCGCTAAAATAAAAACCGCCTCCAACATCAACTTTAGTCAGGTCCCCATTGATTCCAAAAATGTTTGTGGAAATAGTGGCGCCTAATTTATTTTTTGGAGACTCGGCATTTTGAGCAACCACGGTGCTTAGAGCAGAGTAAATTATTGCGAAAATTAAAATTGATTTTTTCATAGTCATTTTTGAATTGAGGTAAGTGATTAGTGGAATTATCCTAATTCATAACTTTTTTCAGGTTATCATCCGGGATTCGGTCAATCAGATAATGATTCGGATCCACTCCTGCCTGCCATGGTTTTTCTTTGGTAAAAAAAGTGATGGTTCTCTCTTTTTCACGAACCTTAATACGCTTCAGTTCAATGGGTCTGCCTGTCTTTTTTCCTTCTTCGGGCTTGGTGAAGAGTCCAACTTCAATCCAGTCATCAAGTACGGCAGTGGTTTCGCGGCCGGTGGAATCGGCATAGACCTTGGCGGATTGAATCTTAATGGTGGTTTCAAATCCGTCTTTAACCTTTTTGGTACTTGCTTCCAGCGTCCGGTTGTCAAAAAGGGTGATGCGCTGGAAGAGATCATCTATTACATTGCGAAGGCTGTCTGGCGCCTGAGCCTTAAGACGGCTTACCAGTTCCCGTGAATTGGGATAGGGCGGGCCACGATGACCGAAGGTAGCCACCAGGTCTTTCAATACCAGATTGACTTTTTCTACTCCGAGTAATTCCCGAAGATGAAACATGACCACACTCGCCTTTTTGTAGTGAATGTAACCCTGGTCCTCCACCTCCTGCAACGGTAATTCTTTGTCAGCCTCGCTTCCTCTGGATCTAAGGTAACCATCCATCTCATAGCGAAGGAATTTATGCATCTGCTCTTTGCCATACATTTTTTCCATCACGAGAAGAGCCGAATATTGAGAAAGCGATTCACTAAGCACGGTAGATCCCTGCATTTCCGGACCGACCACCTGATGAGCCCACCACTGGTGCGCCATCTCGTGAGCCACCACGTAAGTAACCATATCAATGTCTTCAGGGTCTTCCAAATTCGCGATGAATCCGATGCTTTCGGAGTATGGCATGGTTCCGGGGAAGGCCTGTGCAAAACTTGCATAGCGCGGGAATTCTATGATCCGTGCCTGTTTGTGACGATATGGCCCAAAGTTTTTGGAATAGTAATCAATTGATCGTTCCATGGAAGTGAGCATCTTATCCACATTATAATCGTGGCGCTGATCATAATAAACTTCCAGACTGATACCCTTATAATCCTTTTTTCTAACCTGGTATCGGCCAGAAAGAAAAGAATAAAAATTCATGGATGGATGGTCCAATTCATACTCGAAATAATTCCGACCGTTCTCCTTCCATTGCCTGCGCAGTGAGCCGGGAGCAATAGCGGTCTGGTCTTCAGAGGTACCAAACACACTGTGAACGCGAACCCAGTCTGAGTTATTATTTAGGTAGGTGTTCATGCGGCTAAGTGAATCGTCGCTAAGCCTGGGCATCCTTCTCCGCATGGGTAGTCCGTATTTCTTACGCTTGTTTTTATCAGCTAACTCCATGCTCGGCTGATAACCGATCTGCGGGAGAATACCCATGTTGTTGAAGAAAGTGCCGTTGTCAACTACCGATGTGTTGGAAACCTCATTTTCAATCCCTGAAGGATGGTATTGCATGGACATTCTGATTAATACAGAATCGCCCGGCAGAATCGCCTTCTCAAGCTTGTAAATAGCGAACTTATTTACCGTATCCATTAGCTGCACGCTTGAACCCGGCAATTGAATGGTTGACTTCCAGGATGCCGGCAAGGTGAAGTAAATGATGTTTATGGGCTTGGCGTCTTTATTCTGAATCCATTGTTTGCACTCCAATTCCAGCCAGCGTTTCTCAGGATACAATTCAATTCGGTAGTCCAGTGAGATAGTTCTGGGGAGTGACTGGAATTCGTATTTCTTATAAAGCTTTTCATAATTCACCTGGGCCTGCTCCATTTCATCGCTGGTCTTGTAGGAATTGCGCACTTGTGTATCGTAGAATAGCCAGCACCCGTATACAAACCAAAGTAAACCAATTGTTATCAGCGCAGGCCGGTAGGATAAAAGCTTCTTCAGCGCCATCCTGGAACGCATACCGAATCCGGCTTCCCGGCCTCGGACCCAGTAGGCCAGTCCTACTGCGAGCATGAGCAGTCCTGCCAGTTGCCAATATAACCTGAATGCAATCTTTCCCTCAAGGAAAGGTCCGAATTGATTAATGTCTGAATAAATGAGGCTTGGTGAGCCATTGAACTTGACCAGGTTGCTCTCTACATCCAATGCCTGCCAGATGAAGGCGTTGATGATTAGCACAATAATAAATAGGAAGTAACCGAGGTATCGGTTATTGGCCAGTGCATGAATGACGATACTCAGGATGATGAGCATGAGAAACAACAGTCCGTCGGAAACCAGCAGTTGTATCACATATACTTCAGGGCGTATATCCGTGAATCCGTAGATGAGCTGGGTAATTACCCCAATGCCAATTCCCATCAAAAGAAGAGACAGGACCACAACAAAGAGTGCGATGGTCTTGGATATT
>Ga0068872_10003084_pt1 | contig 12842 bp, 9 predicted proteins | sample NOAtaG_7_FD_66441 | JGI IMG/M metagenome (GOLD analysis project Ga0068872, IMG submission 66441) | Freshwater lake microbial communities from Lake Erie, under a cyanobacterial bloom - NOAA_Erie_Diel1S_2200h metaG | ecosystem: Environmental > Aquatic > Freshwater > Lake | place: USA: Ohio, Lake...
TCCCATCCAATGTGGGGCCTTACAATCACTTGTCGGTGTTGTACCGTGGGGTGTTCGAAACGGTTTATTTAACTGATTTGTCTCCGAATGGTCAGGTAGTGAATGATAAATACTTCAACAACATCGAGGCTCAGGTCAAGTACAAATTTGACCTTTTCAAGCGCCCTTGGTACGTTTTTTACCTTGGTTCATACAATTCCGTGCAGACCTTCTTTGCTCCAGTGACTGTGTTTACAGAGAAAGCATACCTCCGTTATTATGCGCACCAATTGGAGAACTACTACACCATCCATCCCAAACTTGTTCTGGCCCAATACCTCGGCTGGGAGCGTGTGATCGGTAATTACGATACGCAGGTTGATATCCAAACACGCCGTCCGCGCAATCAGGAGGGCTGGGCATTGGGATTTGGATTGGACTACCTGATGGCGAAAAATACGGCACTTTATCTCCGGCATCGATATTTCAAATTCGAAGACCGGGCTTTTACGCTGGACCGATTTGCTGGTCATGAATCCACTTTGGAACTAAAGATATTCTTCTGATGGGAAAGAAAATCATCTTGATTGTGAGCCTGCTCGTTCCATTTTTGGGATGGGCACAACGGCAAAAGTTCCAAATCAACGGAGCGGCACGTGGATATTATTTCGTGAATCGGCTTGAAATCGACCCCGAGTTGGACAGCATCACCACGCGCAAAGCAAACTACGGGCATACCTTGTTCGACATGGGTGTCAGTGTATTTCCAAATGAAAGCACCGAAGTGGAGGGTATTTTCCGTATTCGAAACGAACTGGGTGGATTTTGGGGTGGAGGCGTTGCCTTCGACGTGAGGCAATTGACTCTCCGCGGAGTTGCAGGTAAAGTTGTGCGTTACGAATTGGGAGACATCGATTTGTCCATGACCCCATACACCCTGCAAAATTTTCAAGAGGAGGGAGTGGTGAATGAGGCGGATGTATTTGCGCTCAGAAGGGACGTGGTACATTACGACATGTTCTATCAAAACGACACTTGGCGCATGCAAGGTGCCCAGACTTCCTTTGGATTGAGTTTCGACAAATTCATCAAAGGTCTGGATGTGAGCTCCTTCCTCACACGTCAAAGGCCGACCGACGGCATCAGGCAACCTGAACGGCTGTTTGGTGGGGGCACCCTCACCCTCATTCAAAGCGACCGTTTGCAACTCGGATTGAACAGCGTGAATATTTTTGACCTTCAGAGGACCATTCCCGACAGCATCCAATACAAAAACAACGTTCACACGGGCATTCTGAAATTCAATCAGCCTTTGAATGAAAAAATCAAACTCGGTTTGGAGGCGGAGGGCGGTATTTCCAATGCGAGGTACGTCAACTACCGGGACCCCAAAGCACCCGAAAAAAGGAATGAATGGTTTTATGACGCCGCTGCCAAACTGGATTTGCCCACCACGGGAATATCCATTACCGGAGGATACAAAGACATAGGTGCTGATTTCCTTTCACCCGGCGCCCAAACCAAACGCATCAACTTCGGCAGGTTCCCAGGGCTATTCCAACAAATAACCAACAATGCGTCAGGTAGACCGGCTAGTTACACGGATTTTATATCCGGAGCCACTGACAATTCATATCGGATTTCGGAGCAATTGATGCCCTACGTGGCTGCATATACCTACAGCAACCCTTACGGCTTGGCAACGCCCAATAGGAGAGGGGCATACCTCAAAGCCGAGCGCCTGGACAGCACAGGATTCAGAAAATCCTTCCTTCAAGCAGCTCTCCTAACCGAATCCAGAGGCACAGGAACATTGGAGAAAAAACGTTTCTTGCTCATTGAAACGGGGACAGATTGGTATGTCAATGACCACTTGGGATGGAAAAAAGACATCAAATTGGATGTTGGATTGCGTTATGAATTGACCCGTAGAGGCGGCCAGGAATTCGAACAAATCAACCTTGGAAGTATGATGGTCGATGCAGGACTTAGTTTGGAGGTTGTCGATAATTTGGACCTCATGGGTGGCCTCAAACTTTGGCGCGCGAAAGGGAATGCCCTCATTGATTTGCGAAACCGGTACAACACCATCGAAAATTTTGACATCGTGGATTATGATTTTTGGGAAAATGCCTACGCAGGTGGGGTACGGTACCGCTTCAATCCGCGGAATGCTTTGTCTGCCCAATACCAGGTTTTCAATATCCGGCATTTGGACGCGTCCGAAACCGATTACGGTATTTCTCAGTTTACCATTTTGTTCAGCCTAGCCTTTTGAACCATGAATACTCGCTATGCCTTCCTGTTGTCCCTGCTCTTGATTTTGTCTTGCCGCAAAGATGACAAGGACATGATCGATGGTCCTGATCTCAATGATTTGTTCGGTCCTTTCACCGTCATCCAACCCGTGACGCCCGATCGCAGTGTCGTGAATTTTGCTGCCGACGGGCCAGTGGGTTTTAACGGCGAATTGTCCAAAAACACCGATTGGGAAATCAAATTGGTAGGTGCTTCTACGGGGGCAAGAAGAAGCATCACAGGTTTTGATCGCGTCATTTCAGCTGAGAATGGGACTTGGAACGGAGGAGCGGCAAGTTTTCCAGCCTTTGGGTTGGAGCAGGTCTACATGGAAGTTCATTTCCCAAATGAGCCTGGGGCCCCCATTATCCGTGATACGCTCACCATTACGGGTCTCAAAAACGATGAAGGCATCCTGATTACCGGATTTGAAAACGGTACAGGGCCGAGATGGTCATTCTTCAATCAAACAACTGTCACGGGAGGAATTGTATGTGGAAACGGGCAGGCAGCAAAAGGAAATTGCTACTACAGTTGGAATGGTACCGTCGGCTGGGATTGGGCCATCGGATCGGTCATGGTCAAACCCGACTCGGGAACCTTCAATTTGCCGGCATCGGCATCCAACCTGTATTTCAACATGGCCTTCAAGGCAATTCAAAACGTCGGGCCCACCAATTCCTTCATGCTGTTTTGGTTTGATGAAGACGATGACGGGGATGGTGTTTTCGAGGAAAACACAGAAGATCGATACACCCATGAGCATTGGTCCACGGGAACGGATTGGGATCTCATCAGCCTGAAATATGCCGACCTCCAATTTGATGAAGACGGAAATCCGGTCACTGTAAACGGAAACGGACTTCCGGAGCCAGCCAAACTTGTTTCAATCAATGTTTTCTTTTTGGCCAATCCGGGCAATGGAAACGCAAGGGCTTACGCGGATCACTTGATTTTCACACTCGACCAACCTTACACGCCTTGATTCGATTCCTGCCATTATTATGCTTGTTGTTGGTCCTGCAGGGCTGTGGGGCGGTGCATTTCAAGGAAATGCCCCTTTACAACCGGTATGAACAAACGGCAGACCTTGAGAAGGAGGCCTACGTGGTCTTCGATGAAGAGTCGGGTACCCTGTGGAGTTCTTTGGGCGATTGTGGTGAATTCAATGTGTTCAAGGGGAAAGCGGCCGTTGGCAATTCATTTATATCCTTGGCTTGGAACAAAGGTAAAGACTGCGAGTGGTTGGGTTTTGGCAATAGCTTTTCCAATTGGAACGCGGTGGATATGTCGGAGGAGCGGAATTCCTTGGCGCTTTCTTTTTTCGTCCGTTCCACTCAAGAAACGGTTAATGCGATTCCCATTGTGGCATGTTTGGAAGATTTTGGGGGTGGGGGTAGCTATCTGTTTCTGGATTCGAAAAAATATCTGTTGGGACTGCAAATCGACACCATTTGGAGGCGCATGATTGTGCCATTGTGGGATTTTCCCGTCAGGGAAGAAGAGGTCGACATCCAGGCCATCAAACAAATGAAATTTCAATTGGAGGGTTCAGGTGCTTTTCAATTGGATGAAATCAAACTCGTGCCATTTTCGAGAGAAGAATACGCGGAGTCCAGGCGATGGGTGGCATCCACCAAACGGAAAGGAGAACCGGAGCAGGAAATTTACAAAGAAGGTTTCTTGGACGAATACGCCTGGGGACAGCATGCGCCTGGGAGTCAGGTGCTGGCCGAACGGACTGGTCCATCTGGTGAAAGATTCATCCATTGGGACATCATTGAGCCCGGAACTGGGTGGGCCAAATGGGGCATCAATTGGAACGGATGGTATCAAGTTAATCTTTCCGGTTTGGGACCCGACGCGCGCCTCAAGTTCAAAGTCAAGGCCGAGGACTCCGTAGCCTTTCGCATCGAATTGTATGATTTCCAAGGTCATGTCCTTCCCTTGGGCTCCTTTTCCAAAGGCCCTGGGGACCAAGGTTGGACCGAGGTGGAAATCTCTTTATCGGAATTGGGGGCCACAAACCATGGCTTGGTGTTGGACCAAATCAAGGAGCTTCAATTTCAAGGACTTGCCAAAGGCAAGGTATTGTTGGACGACATTCGGATCACCAAGCGATGAGAAGCTTTTTCAATTCAGTAATCTGGATATTCTTAGTGCTGTTGCCAGCCTGCAAAACAGCGACCGCTCCAGAGAAACATTCGGGGCAGCTTACCCAAATGGCATTTGACCCGGAGATAGAGGCCATCATCGACCGCATGTCAGTCGTTGAAAAGGTGGGCCAAATGTCCCAAATCAACATTGACGTGATTTCGAAGGGAGAAATCTACAACCTCAAGGAGCCACATGAACTGGACCCGGTGAAGTTGGATTCGGCCATCAATCATTATTTCGTGGGATCGGTTTTGAACGCGGGCGGTCATACCTATAGCCTGAGCCACTGGAGGGATGTCATCTCCACAATCCAGGGCAAGGCGACCCGTGAAGGCAATCACATCCCGATTTTGTACGGCATTGACGCCATCCATGGCGTGAATTACACCATGGGATCCACCCTTTTCCCACAAGAAATCGGACAAGCCGCCACTTGGAATCCTCAGTTGGTGGAAAAAGCTGCAGCCATAACCGCCTATGAGTGCAGGGCCTCGGGAATTCCATGGAATTTTTCGCCCGTTTTGGATTTGGCTCGCCACCCGCTTTGGTCTCGGTTTTTTGAAACATACGGCGAGGACGTCTTTTTAGCCAAATCGATGGCGAGGGCCTGCATACGGGGTTATCAGGGAAATGATGCAGGTCGTCCGGACAAAGTGGCTGCCTGCATGAAACATTTTCTGGGCTACAGCATGCCGCTCTCCGGAAAGGACCGCACGCCAGCTTGGATACCTGAAATCCATTTAAGGGAGTATTTCCTGCCAACTTTCCAAGCTGCGATGGAGCAGGGAGCCTTGACCTTGATGATCAACTCCGGGGAAATCAACGGTATTCCGGTCCATGCCGACCATCGGATTTTGACGGACTTGCTCAGGGAAGAATTGGGATTCAAAGGCATCGCGGTCACCGATTGGGAAGACATCATCAAGTTGTATCGGGACCATCGGGTTGCCAAAGAAATGAGGGAGGCCGTGAAAATTGCAGTTATGGCAGGCATCGACATGAGCATGACCCCCAATGATTATTCCTTCAACCGGGCCTTAGTCGACTTGGTCCAAAGCGGGGAAATCCCAGAAAGCAGGCTGGATGAGTCTTGCCGTCGCATCCTGTGGGTCAAAAAACAGCTCGGGATTTTGAAAAACCCTCTGCCTGACAAAGATTATCCTTTATTCGGCTCGAAAGAACACAAGGATTGGGCCCGTAAAACTGCCGAAGAGTCCATCACCTTGCTCAAGAATCAAAACGATATTTTGCCCTTGGCCAAAAAGGCAAATTTGCTCGTTTGCGGCCCAGCGGCCAATTCACTGAACGTACTGAACGGCGCTTGGACCCATACCTGGCAAGGTGTCGATACCAATTACAACACCCAAGGTTGCCCGACCATTCTTCAATCCATCCGGTCCCAATCATACGGAAAGGTGGAATATGCTCTTGGCAGTGGACTCAATGTTAAAGCCGACATTGAAGAAGCCGTTCGCAAGGCAGGTTCTGCGGATGCTATCGTGGTATGCTTGGGAGAAAAGCCCTCAACGGAAAAACCGGGTGACTTGGAGGACCTTTCCCTTCCCTTGGCACAACAACAATTGGTGCAGGCCCTTTATCTTACCGGAAAGCCCTTGATTTTCGTTTTCGTATTCAACAGACCCCTGTTGGTGCGTGAAATCGAGCCCTTGTCTTCAGCGATTGTCCATGCCTACTTGCCGGGTGATTGGGGCGGTGAAGCTGTTGCACGCATCTTGTTTGGAGAGGTGAATCCCTCCGGGAAATTGCCATTCACCTACCCCAGGTATTCAGGAAGTTTTGTTCCTTATGATCACAAATACACAGAAAAACTCGACACACAATTCGGCCAGAATGCATTCAACCCTCAGTGGCCCTTTGGATTTGGATTGAGTTACTCCCGATTTGAATACTCAGGGTTGAAATTGGACAAAGCTGTTTATGGGATGGAAGATACGATTGAGGTATCCCTGACCGTTCGAAATTCTTCCAACCTCTCTGGACAAGAGGTGGTTCAACTTTACATCGGGGATTTGGTTGCCTCCATCACGCCCAGCGTCAAAAGGTTGAGGGATTTTGAAAAAGTGACCGTCGGTCCTCAGGAAAATGTGGAATTGACCATGGAGATCCCGGTTCGTGAGTTGGCTTTCGTGGGAAGCGATCTTCAGTGGAGGGTAGAGGCTGGCTCGTTCAGGTTGGAGGTGGGAAAAGAGTCCATAATTTTTGAGGTGGAATAGTTGGCATTTTTCATCGAGTCAAATTAAATTGCATATAGTAATTGTATTAAATACAGGAAGTCAAATGAAGACAAAATTTACTTTTCTGCAGGCAGTTCTTCTGGTCATGTGCCTTGGAGTGAACGCCCAAACCGTTTGGGATGATTATGACAATCCCGAAAATGTGGTTTACACCTACTTCGATGGCACGGCTTTCGACCAAGCTTTTGCCAATCCTTCGGCCACTGGCATCAATACAAGTGCACTGTGTGCAAGGTACGTCCGGAATGGCGGTGCACAATACGATGTGATTGTGATCGACCCTGCTGGTAGCAACACCGTCGACAATGTGTCTGGCTATGTTTCGGGTGCCAAAAAAATGTCGGTCAAAGTATTCAGCCCAGCTCCTGGCTTGACGGTTCAAATCACGTTGGAAAACAGGAATGCGGCTGGTCCTACCAACTACCCAACTGGCCGTCACAGCTTTTACACGGCCACCACGACCCAAACCAATGCATGGGAGACCTTGGAATTTGCGTTTGGTCAACAACCCGACCCCACTGTACCCGACACTTCAGTTAACCGTTTGGTCTTGTTGTTCGAGCCCGGCACATTCAATTCCACTGTTTGGGTGTTCGACGATCTCATGGGTCCTGAGTTCATCAATCCGTGTTCGGGTGTCACGCCTGACAACTCCATCATCGATGATTTCGAGTGCCAGCGTCACCTTTCCTACACATTCTCCAACGGAACTTTGGCAAATGTTGCCAACCCATCTACTGGCGGTCTGAATGCTTCGACTTCCTGCGGGAAATTCACCAAATACGCTCCTCCCACCAGCGATGGTGCTTTTGGAGGCTCGTTGAACAATGCATTTACAAATACCACCTACAACCGTCTCAAGGTGCATTTGTATGACCCTGCATCCCCGCAAAACTTCCACGTGATCTTGCAGGATGCGGCCAATCAAGACCTCATCGACACGATTTTCACCACCACTGGTTCTTCCGCTTGGACGGAATATGTCATGGATCTTTCTCCATTGGCGCCTACGGCTTCGGTTGAAAAAATCGTGTTCTTGCTCAATCCTGCCACGACCACCATTGACTCTATTTTCTTCGACAACGTCACTTTGGCATTTGACTCTTTGGTGAGCTCGGTGGCTACTCCGCTCGAGAAGTCATGGACGAAAATCGCTCCTGTGCCTTTCCAAGACTATTTCGAGGTGTTCGGTGAAGAGCCAATCCAGAGCGTAATGCTCCACGATTTCACGGGAAAATTGTTGGGAATGGTTGAACAATCCACCGGCAACACGCTGAGGGTTGAAACGGCTGCCCTTCCCGCAGGTGTTTACTTTGCTACCGTCAACGGATTGGACGGAAAGCAGAGCGTACACAAATTGGTAAAGTATTGAGTTCTGATTTTTATTGAACGTTGAATTCCTTCCAAATCATGCGCATCCGTAATTGGATCATCGGTTTGAATGCTGCTTTGATGGTTTGTTCCTGCCAACAGAGCGATCCGCCCATACTGGAGTTGAATCTGGTATGGGCGGATGAATTCAATGGAACGGAACTGGACCTTTCTAAATGGGACGTGCAGACCGGCGATGGCTCAGCGTATGGTTTGTGGCGCTGGGGCAACAACGAGGAACAGTACTATCAAGCCGACAATTTGCTCGTCCAGAACGGATTGCTCAAAATCAAATCTGAAGCTGATTCTGTTTCAGGCTATGCCTACACCTCGGGTCGGATAAGGTCCTTGAACAAAGGTGATTTTAAATACGGAAGGGTCGAAGCTTCTATCCGCATGGACGAAACACCGGGCTTGTGGCATGCTTTCTGGATGTTGCCCTCCGAGCCTGCGGTCAGTTGGCCGGCCAGTGGTGAGTTGGACGTGATGGAATATGTTGGCAATCAACCGGATGAAACTTTTCACACGCTTCATTTCGCCGACCTATGGGGGGCTCATTTGATGTTGGGCAATCCCCATCCGATGCCGGCTGACAATTCCTTCCATGAATATGCTTTGGAGTGGGACGAGAATCGGGTAAAATGGTTTGTGGACGATGCCGAGGTGTACGAAGTGCTTCGCACGGAGGATGCCATCAGCAATACTTGGCCTTTCGATGCCCGTTTTCATGTTCTGCTGAACACCGCCGTCGGGGGAAACCTTGGAGGTAACATCAACCAATCTGCCATGCAGACACCCAGGTACATGGAAGTCGATTACGTGAGAATATACCAATACAAATAACCTGAACAAGCCATGAGAGTTCACTATTACCTCTTCCTGTATTTCTTTTCAATCGCCTTGATTGCAAAAGCCCAGTGTCCCGTTACCTCGCCCACGGCCAACCTTAACACATCCGACTCCAATGCGCCAGGCTGCGATGCCGGGACCTACAGATTCGTGGGACAGGCAGGACCGAATGCAGGTGGAACTTGTTTTTCTTTCACTGGCTCCAGTTGTGGAATCGCATACTACGGCAGTACCTACAGCCTGAATTGTGGGTTTTGTGTCTCATTCACATTCAACCTCTCCACCTTCACTTCCGACGGCATTGCCTTCACCATGGCTGATTTTTCTCAGACGCCGAGCGGAGACCCATGCTCTTCACCTTTGGATGCCTGTGCAAACGGGGGCAACATCGGGTACAATACTTTCAACAACTTGGCTTCCAATCTGAATGGCGGTGGGGCACTTACCATCGAATATGATTGTTTCGACAATACTGCACAAGGCGATGCTGATTTGTCTTGTGACCACATTGCAATCGTGGAAGACGGTAATAACAATGCATTCGTCTCCCGAGCATGTTCACCCGTCAACCTGGACAATGGCGCAAATCATACTTCCCAAATTTGTTGGGATCCCAGCATCAACAGGCTTACCGTTTCGGTTGATGGTTCCACGGTTTTGACCCTGAATCAGAACATCCGGAATTATTTTTCAGGAACCAATCTTCATTTTGCCTTTTCCAGCGGATACAATCCATCCTTCATCGGTTCTAATACGGTTTGCAACTGGACTGTTTCCCCATTCGGTACAAGCTTGGATTTGGATGTAACTTCATTGAGAGGGGAGTTCCTGGGGGGTAAAGCGAAGTTGAATTGGGTCAATGCCTTCGAAGCTTCAACTGTTTTTCAAGTCGAAAGGAGTACGGACGGCTCATTTTTTGAAACCATTTCTGATGCTTTGGTATTTCCGGGAAGCACTGAAGCCGCTTTCGAAGACGAGAGACCGCAACACCGTATCAATTACTACCGTTTGAGGATGCAATTGGAATCGGGCGAGACTGTTTTTTCTGAAGTAGTATCAGTAGATGCCTCCCTCAAATCCCCCTTCGAACTATGGCAAATCGAAAAGGATGTAATGGTCCGCACTGATTTCCAGGGTTCTTACATTGTGCGTATTTTGGACGGGAAAGGCATGGAAATCAAGCGTATTCAAGCATCTGGAGATGTAGATATTTCTATCCAAGCCCTGGCAGAGGGCCACTATTGGGTCAGTCTAGTTTCCCAAGAGGGGGTATTCACCAAGCGGATATTGTTGATCAATGATTAGATGGGCATCGGGGGTATTGTTCCTCCTCGTTTTCACGTCGCTTTGGGCCTCCAAAGTAGAAGTCGTCCACACCGATTTGGGATTTCAATTGTTGAAAGACGGCGTTCCTTATTATATCAATGGGGCGGGAGGGACGGTCGAATTGTCCAAACTCAAGGAATACGGAGGGAATTCCATCCGCACATGGGGCGTCACCGATGAGACCGATAAGATCCTGGATGAAGCGCATGCCAACGGCCTCACCGTCACCTTCGGCATCTGGATGGGTCAAGAAAGGCAAGGGTTCGATTATAGCAATCAGGCCGCAGTCAAAGCACAATTGGAGGAATTCCGGAAAGTAATCAGGAAATACAAGGACCATCCTGCCATCTTGATTTGGGGTGTGGGGAATGAGATGGATTTGGACTATTCCAACTTCGATGTTTGGAAATACCTTGAGGAAATCTGCAAAATGGTTCACGAGGAGGATCCGAACCATCCTACCATGGCAGTAACGGCCGGCTTGGATGTAGCTGAAATCAAACTCATCAATCGCCATGCCCCGAGTTTGGACATTTTGGGGGTCAACACCTATGGAGACATTTCCTACCTACCTAAAGCAATCCAATCTTACGGTTGGACCAAACCCTACATTGTGGCGGAATGGGGCCCTTACGGATGGTGGGAAGTGCCCAAGACATCATGGGGAGCCTCGCTCGAAGAAAACAGCGCCCAAAAAGCCGGCACCTACTCCAAAAGCCTGCAGGCCATTCTATCTGACAAATCGAATTGCTTAGGATCGTACGTTTTCTACTGGGGACAAAAGCAGGAGCATACCTCGACCTGGTTCGGACTTTTTACAGCCGCGGGTGAAGAAACTGAGGTCATGGATGTCTTGGTGGAGGGTTGGAGCGGTTCGAAGCCTGGCAACAGGGCCCCACATTTGGAATCATTCTCAATCGAGGGGTATGTACCCGGAAAGGATTTCCTATGCCTACCCAATTCCACAATGAATGCTGAAGTTGTGGTGGTCGATCCTGACAATGACCCATTGAAATATGAATGGCAATTGGTACCCGAAAGCAACGATAAAAAAACGGGGGGCGATGCGGAGCGGGCTCCTCTTCCGGTGAAGGGAATTTTCTCGAAATCTGCCTTGGAGAAGACCAAAATAACTTTCAAGGTACCTGCTTCAGGGGAGTATCGTTTGTTTATTTTTGTCCACGATGGAAAGGGCAAGGTCGCTACCGCCAATGTCCCCTTCAAAATAAAAACATGAACACCTACAAAATTGTAGCCGATAGCGGCTCGACCAAGACCGATTGGGTCGTTTTGAATGCTTCATCTGAAACGGTTTCGAAAATCCGGACAATCGGGTTCAACCCGTACTTCCATACCACTGAGTTCATCCTATCCGAAGTTTCGAAAGGATTTGCCAGTGCCAGCTTTGATAAGGATTTGGTTTCCGAAGTTCATTTTTATGGGGCAGGCTGCTCCAGTGAAGAAAAAAATGCCATTGTTGAAAAAGCGCTCCAATCCCAGTTTGCAAAAGCAAAAGTTTTCGTTTCCCATGATCTGATTGCTGCAGCACGTGCAACATTGGGGCATGAAGATGGTATTGCGTGCATCATTGGCACAGGATCGAATTCATGTGTTTGGCAAAACGGGATAGTCACAGCCAACGTGCCTTCCCATGGTTATATCTTCGGAGACGAAGGAAGTGGTTCCTACCTTGGCAAGGAGTTGTTGAAACTCTACTTGGAAGACCGCATGCCGGCTGACCTCAAGGATGACTTTGAAGGCACGTATGGCCTGAACAAAGAACAGTTGTTGCACAAAACATACAGGGAGCCCAATCCTAACGTTTTTTTGGCCAGTTTTGGGGCCTTTTACGACAAGCGAGTACAACACCCCGTTCTTCAAGATATTCTGGACCAGGGATTTGATGCCTTCTACCGCATAAGGGTAAAATCCTATCCCAGTCATCAACAATTCGCTTTGGGTTTCGTGGGCTCCATCGCCTATTTCTACCAAGATATTTTGAAGGAGGTCATGGGCCGTCATGGCATGACCGTGAGCAGAATCGTGAAGTGTCCAATCGACGAATTGGTCAATTATGAAGTCAAAGTGAAGGTTTGAATCCATGCAGTCAATAGCATGGGTGGGGCAGAAGGTTGGGTTGAAAGGAAAATTGAGAATCGAGGGATTGGAGTCATTGAAAATCAAACAGGATGGAGAAAGAACTGAAAGATTTTGACCTTGTCATTTTTGGTGGCGACGGGGACTTGGCATTCCGTAAAATATTCCCCGCCTTGTTGCTAAGGCTTCAGGATGGACAAATCAAACCCTCCTCCCGTTTCATTGTGGTTTCCAAAAATTCGCGGGACACATCCTCATTCACCGGGGTGCTTTGGTCGCATTTGGATGGGGATTTACTCAAAAGCGAACCTGAGTTGGCTGCGAATCTCCGTTCCATGATCCATTATGTTCAAGCTGACCTGATGGTATCGGACGACTACAAGAAGTTGGTGCAGGCATTGGGTCAAGACCGTCAAAAGCAGACCCTCTTTTATTATTCTACACCTTCTTTTTTGTTTGGTACGATTTCGCGGATGTTGCATGAACATGGATTAATAGACGAGCAATCCA
>Ga0068872_10003089_pt1 | contig 12831 bp, 12 predicted proteins | sample NOAtaG_7_FD_66441 | JGI IMG/M metagenome (GOLD analysis project Ga0068872, IMG submission 66441) | Freshwater lake microbial communities from Lake Erie, under a cyanobacterial bloom - NOAA_Erie_Diel1S_2200h metaG | ecosystem: Environmental > Aquatic > Freshwater > Lake | place: USA: Ohio, Lake...
GCGGCGACGGGCGGCGGCGGGGGCGGCTTGGGGGCCGGGCTGAGCCGCGCCTTGGCCAGGGCGTCGCCGGGGCGATGGGCCTTGGCCTTGGCTTCGAGCGCCTCCAGCGCCGCGCGCTCCTCCTTTCGGGCCGCCAGCGAGAGCGAGATGGGCTTGCCGTCCTGGGCCTCGCGCCAGGCGCGGATCTCCGCCTGGACTTGGAAGGCCGGATCCTGGGCGACGCGGGCGGTGCTCGCTTGCTGGAGCGCCGGCACGACCGCCGCGACCGAGGACTTTTGGACCTTGGCGGGCTTGATCTCGTCGTAGGGCAGGGCGTTGGGCAGGCTCTCCTCGCCCTCGGCCACGCCGTCTTCGGGCGAGGGCAGGACGACATCGGCCGCGACCCCCGAGAACTGCGTGCTGCGACCGCTCACGCGGTAGAACTGGTCCGTCGTGAACTTGAGGGCGCCGCCCGTGTCTTCGGAGAGGCCGTCGGCCATGCGGCCGAGCAAGGGCCCGAGGTCGATCAGCTGCTGCACGGTGCCCTTGCCGTGGGTCTTGCGGGCGCCGACGACGAGGGCCCGCCCGTAGTCTTGGAGCGCGCCGGCGAGGATCTCGGAGGCCGACGCCGACCAGCCGCTCGTCAGCACGACGAGCGGGCCGCCCCAGACGACGGAGGCGTCTTCGTCTTCGAGGACTTCGAGCTTGCCGTCGCGGTCCTTGACCTGGACGACCGGCCCGGTGGGCAGGAACAGCCCGGTGAGCTCGATGGCCTGCTGGAGGGAGCCCCCGCCGTTCTCGCGGAGATCCAGCACCACCACCTGCACGCCCTGGGCCTCCGGGCTGGTGAGCAGGCGGCGCACGTCCGCCGCCGTGCTGCGCACCGGCCCGCCCTTCCCGTTGGGCCGGACGTCCTGGTAGAAGGTGGGGATGTCGAGGAGGGCGACCTTCACGCCGTCGAGCGCGTAGACCTCCATCTGCGCGGCGGACTCGGCGACGACCACCTCGTCTCGGGTGATGCGGACCTCCTTGGTGCCCGCGCCAGCCGGGGCGTCGGCCGGCAGGACCGTGAGGATGACGTCCGTGCCCTTGGGCCCCCGGATGAGCTTCACGACGCGGTCGATGCGGAGATCCAGGATGTCGGTGGGCTCGGCGCCGGGAGCCGACACGGCGACGATCTTGTCGCCCGGCTTGAGGATGCCTTGGCGATCGGCGGGGCCGCCCGGCACCAGCGACTTGACGACGGTGTACTCGCCGTCCGTTTGCAGGGTGGCGCCGATGCCCTGCAGGCTGTCGCGCATCTGGATGTCGAAGTCGTCTTTGGAGGCCGGCTTCATCCAGAGGGTGTGGGGGTCGAAGGCGCCGCCCATCGAGGAGAGCCAGATCTCCAGCACGTCGAGGGCGTCTTGCTCCGAGAGGTCCTTTTGCATGCGCTTGTAGCGCTTGCGCAGGCGATCCCGGGTTTCGTCCTCGGACTTCTCCTGAAGCGCGTTGTTGACCACCTCGGAGAGGATGCGCTGCCGCCAGAGGGCGTCCTGGGCCGCCGCGCTGGAAGGCCACGGGTCCTCCTCGCGGTCGATGTCGAACGAATCGGCGCTCTCGACCGGCAGCGGGCCGTCCAGGACCGAGAGGGCGTAGCCCACGCGCTCGCCGAAGCGCGACTGGTAGAGCCGGTAGATCTCCCACATCGGCGAGAGATCTGCCGGAGTGACGCCGAGCGTGTCGTCGAGGCCGCGGCCGTACTTGCGCTCGAAGGCCTCGACGTCGGAGGCGAGGAAGATCATGTGGTTCGGGTCGAGCGCGTCGAGGTACAGCCGCAGCCAGCGCGCCGAGGCGGCGTCGTCGAAGCGAGCCTCCCGGTAGTGGTAGCGCTCGAGCGTCACCCCCGCGAGGCTGGTGATGAAGGCCTCCGCGGACGGCGAGGCCGGCGGCACGGCGGCGGCCTCCCCGGTGCAGGCCGGAGACGCGAGCAGCGCCCCGGCCAGGAGGAGGGCCGACGGGAGGGCGACGGGGAGCCAGGAGGGGGCGCGCATGGTGCTCGGAATTTAGCCCGAACCCACGAGGCCGGGAGGGACTTCCCGCCGCGCGATCACCCGGCGGGGACGGTGGCCGCGTCGAGCAAGGGCGCCAAGGCCGCGCGGACCCGCGCTTCGACGTCTTCGGGCGGGCCGCTGGCGTCGACGCGGAGGATCGTCTCGCCCTCGGCGCGGCAGTGGACGAGCACTTGGTCGTAGGCATCTCGCACGAGCCGCAGGCGGTCCAGCGCCTCGAAGCGCTCGCGGGCGAGGCCGCGGGCCATCACGCGGGCGAGGCAGGCCTCGGGTGACAGGCCCAGGAAGACCGTGGCGTCGGGCTTGCGAAAGCCAGCGTTGAGCGTGGCGACCATCGGCAAGCCCAACGCGAGGGACTGGTAGGCCAGCGAGGAGTGGTAGTAGCGGTCCGAGAGGACGACGGCGCCGGACGCGAGCGCGGGGAGGATCTCGCGGTCCAGGTGGTCCCGCCGGTCGGCCGCGAAGAGGTAGGCCAGCGCGGCGTCCCCGATGCCCGCGGACGGGCCGTCCGGGCGCAGGGCGTCCCGCAAGAAGCGGCCGATGGGGCCCTCCGAGGGCTCCGTGGTGGTGTGCACGGCCCGGCCCTCCGCGCGGAGCGCAGCGGCGAGGCGATCGACCTGGACGGTTTTCCCGGAGCCGTCCAGCCCTTCGATGACGATGAACGCGGAGCGGGCCATGACGAACCGCTAACCGGCCCGGCGCGCGGGTGTCCGACCCCTGGGATACCCTCCCCGCACCTTTCGCTCGGGTGCTCCATGCTCGTCGTCCTGCTCGCCGGAATCGCCGCCGCTGCACCCGCGTCCGCCTGGGAGCGCGAGCGCCTCCTCGCGGCCTTCGACGGTCACTTCGCCGCTGCTGCGCCCCACGCCCACGCGGGTCCCGGCGCCGGGTCCTGCCTCACCGGGCTCGTGGCCGAGCTGCGCGCCGGCTGGCAGCACCTCACGCCGGCAGACCGCGCGCGGGTGTCGGCCACGCTGTCGCCGGGGCGCGCGCTGGTGGAGCCGCCGGCCCCGCCGGCCGGCCCGCCGCCCCCGCCCGAGGCCCCGTGCTTCGGCTACATCGAGCCAAACCACCTCGACGGCGAGCACTTCTCCGTGCAGTGGGCGGACGGCACGATCTCCGAGGACGACGCCCAGGACTTCCTCGACGCCTTGGAGCTGTCGTGGTCCCGCGAGGTGGACGATCTGGGCTGGCTGCAGCCGGATCTCGACGGCCAGCCGATGTTGGTGCAGGTGATCGACGGCAACTACGCCGGGGCCTACACCACGGTCGACCGCTGCGGGGCCAGCTACGTGCCCTATGTCGTGGCCTACGAGGGCAGCTTCAACCAGGGCATCTGGCACCGCATCATGGCGGCGCACGAGTTCAACCACGCGAGCCAGTTCTCGTATGGGTACGCCCATGAGTTCTGGTGGTGGGAGGCCACCGCCACCTGGATGGAGGAGTACGTGTACCCCTCGTCCAATGACTGGTCCAACTACGTGTGGGCCTACGGGGAGATGCCGGAGGTCGGCCTCAACGCCTCGGCAGGCAACAGCAACGACCAGTGGCTGTTCTACCACACCTACGCGATGGCGATCTTTGCGTTCTACCTGGATTGGAACCACGGCGGCCACGACACCGTCCTCGGCACCTGGAAGGAGGCCCGGACGGAGGCCTTCGAGACGCGCGGCTACGACTACTGGATGCCCGACGTCATCGCCGACCTGGGCCTCGATTGGGACGAGGTGTGGACCGGCTTCCTCGCCGCCCTGTCCGTGATGGACTTCGAGCAGCGCGGGTCCTTCCCGCGCACCCCGCTGCTCGACACCGTGACGGCCCTGCCCGCCGAGGGCGGAGACGACGGCCGCAGCACCCCGCAGAGCCTGGGCGCCAACTTCATTCGCTTCGACGAAGAGAGCGTCCCGGCCGGGACCGAGATCGAGGTCACGGTGCAGGGCGTCGAGGGGCCGGTCTGGTACGGCGTGCTCGTGCGGGGCAACCAGTCCCGCGACGAGGTGGTGCCGCTCGTCTTCGACGAGAATGGCCTCGGTACCGCCCGCATCGTGATGGACGGCAGCACCCCGGTCACGCTGGCGGTGTCGCCGATGGACGCGGACGCCCAGGGCTACTCGTACCGCTGGACGAACGCCGACACCTACGCCTACACGTGGTCCGCCGCGCCCGTCGAGGCCGCCGGCGAGGGCGACACCGGGGCGCCGGCAGACCGCAACACCGCCGACGCCGAGGATGAGAAAGGCGGCCTGCTCGCCGGCTGTTCGGCGGCGGGTGGGCCACCGGCGGGGGCCCTCGGGCTGCTCGCGCTGGGCCTCGTGGGGCTGCGGCGCCGGCGGGGTTAGGCGGCGGCGCCCGCCCCCGGGTTCACGGGGGCGGCCGGAGGCGGCGGTGGACATGACCCTGGGGTTCGTGGGCGCAGGTGTGATGGCCGAGGTGATGATCACCGGCCTGTTGGACGAGGGCATCGTGGCGCCGGTGCAGATCGTCGTGAGCGACCGCTCCGCCGCGCGCACGGCGGCCCTGGAGGAGCGATTGGGCGTGCGGGTCGCCCCCGACAACGCGGCCTGCGCCCGGTCGGCCGATGTGGTGGTGTTGGCGGTGAAGCCGCAGAACCTCGCAGAGGTGCTCCACGAGCTGCGCGGAGTCCTCTCGGCGGACACCCTGGTGTTGAGCATCGTGGCCGGCGCGCGCCAGTCCGTGCTCCAGGCGAGCCTCGGCCACGGCCGGGTGGTTCGCTGCATGCCCAACCTGCCCTGCCGCATCCGCAAGGGCATGACCGTGTGGAGCGCGCCCGCCGAGGCCTCTGCGTTGGACCGGGACCGCGTGCGCACCATCCTGCGGACGATGGGAGACGAGGTCTTCGTCGACGACGAGAGCCACGTCGACCGCGCGACGGCGGTGTCGGGCTCCGGCCCCGCGATCGTCGCCGCCTTCGTGCAGGCGATGTTCGAGGCCGCCGTCTACGTCGGAGAGAGCCGCGGGGTCGCCCACGACACCGTCCTGGCGACCGTGATCGGCACGGCCGAGCTGATCCGCGCGGCGGGCCGCGACGGCGAGGTGCACGTCGCACAGCTGATCGACGAGGTGACGAGCCCGGGCGGCACCACCAGCCGCGCGCTGCAAGTGCTGAAGCGCGGGCAGTTCGGCGCGACGGTCACTGAGGCGGTCGACGCCGCCTATTCGCGAACCGTGGAGCTGGGTGACGCCCTGGAGGCGCGCCTGCGCTCACCAAATCCTTGAGTCAGGGGTCGTCCGATCCGTCAAGGGGGGGCAGTCTCGGAGCGCCCATGTCGTTCGCCTCTCGCGCCCTCCTCGCCCTCGCCCTCGGCGGCGCATCGGCGCTGCTGTGCGTGCCGCGTCCGGCCGTGGCCTCCACCTTCGCCGATACGGCGGCGTCGGGCCGCCTGGAGACCGGCGCGGTGCCCGTGCCCGCGGGCCAGGATGGCGTGGACCTCGCAAATCTCCGCATCGACTGGACGGCGGGCATGGAGAAGGGCCGCCCGGTCGTGAAGGTCGGCCTGCAGGCCACCCCGGGCATGACGGCCCGGTTCGGGGGTCAGGTCTTCCCGATCAGCAAGGCGCCGGGGGCGGAGCGTCAGGCGGTGCATCTTCTCGCGGCCGGCACCGTCATCGAAGCCGACGTGCTGATCGACGGCGCCGTGATGGGCACGCTGCGCTTCGACGCCGCCTCCCTCCCCGTGAGCACGCCGCTCGGCGGGGCGGCGATGACGGAGGTTCCCGCCACCTTGACGTGGGGCGCGCTGTTCCCGGGGATGCACCCGCAAGTGGCGGTGGACGCCATCGCGCTCGGCCTCACGCTGGCCAATCCCCGCGTGCGCAGCCTGGACTTCTCGGGGCTCGAGCGCCTGCGCGACCGCTACGCCCCCGGCCACACCATCGCCCACGCCAAGCCCCCGCGCGCCACCACGCCCACCCAGGCGCCGGCCAACGGCCTCCCGCTCCTCACGAGCGACGCGGGGCCAGACCCGGCCCTCGCGCTGGCCGACGCGCAGCAGCTCCCCATCGAGGAGCGCCGATACATCCTGGAGATCCTCGCCCGCGAGGGCAGCGCCGCCGCCGCCATGATGCGCGCCGAGGACCTCCTCCGCACCGGCGGGTTCCAAGAGGGCTTCGGCTGGGCCGTGATCGCCACCCAGGGCGGAGTGGACGGCGCGTCGGCCGTCGCGAGCGCCCTCCGCACGGCCGAGGAGCGGGCCGCCCGGCGGCTGCACCGCTACGATGTCGCGCTGGATGCCGTTCTCATCGCGCAGGATGGGGCGACGGCCCGCGCGCGCCTGGACGCGCTGGACCGCCGCGCCGCCAAGGCCTTGGCGGGAGCCGCCGAATCGCCCATCCGGCGGGTGGACGCCCTCTGGCACCGTGCCCGCGGAGCGGACGCGCTCGTGGCCCGGCTGATGGCCGACGGCCCCGTGTCGGAAGGCTCCACGGCGATGGACAGCCACCAAAACGCGGTCTTGGCGGTCATCGCCGAGACGCACACGCGCTACAGCGAGCTGCGGGCCGCCCTCGACGAATACAGCCTGCCCGCGACGCTGCCCGGGCGCTCGCTGAAGGCCGGCGCGGCGGCCTGGCCCGAGCTCTACCGCGCGGCGGTGGTGCGAGAGAAGGCCCTCGCCGCCGACCTCGCCGCGGGGACCCCGCGCCTCGCCGTGAGCGACTGAGCGGCCCCCGGACGGGGCCGGCCGGCCCGGATAGGCCCCCGCCATGACCGCCCCGCTTCGCATCGACTGGCTCGGCCGCCTGCCCTACCCGGAGGCGCACGCGCGCATGGTGGAGCGGCTGGAGCGGCGGCTCGCCGGGGACGAGCCGGACAGCCTTCTGCTGCTGGAGCACGAGCCCGTGTTCACGGTGGGGCGGCAGCGCGGCGCAGCCGACAGCGTGTTGGACCCGGGCGACATCCCCGTCATCCCCGTGGAGCGCGGAGGAAACGTCACGTACCACGGCCCCGGGCAGCTCGTGGGCTACCCCATCGTCGCCCTGCCGCCCCACCGCCAGGACATCCACGGCTACCTGCGCGGCTTGGAGGACATGCTCATCGGGCTGCTCGCCGGCTACGGCATCGCGGGCGCGCGAGACCCGCGCAACACCGGCGTCTGGGTGGGCGGGCAGAAGATCTGCGCCCTCGGCGTGGCCGTGCGGCGCTGGGTCACCTGGCACGGCTTCTCGGTCAACCTGGACCCGGCGCTCGACGCCTACCGCCGCATTCACCCCTGCGGCATGGACAGCACCCTCGTGACGCGCGTGGTGGACCACGCCGCCGCGCCGCCGCAGCTCTCCGCCCTGCGCGACGCGACGGCCACCGCCTTTCGGGCCTGGTGGGAGCGCTTCGCGGCGCCGCCGGCGGACGGCGGGCCGGGGCCCGGATAAGCGGGCCGCCCCCCGCGACCCCGGGAGCCTCCGTGCTCGACCGCCACGCCCTGATCCGCGACCCCGACGCCGCCCGCACCGATCTCGCCCGCCGCAGCAACGCGGCCGAGCTCCTCGCCACCTTCGAGCGCTTGCTCGCCACGAACCAGCGCCGCCGCGACGTCCAAACCCGCACCGACGACGCACGGGCCCGGCGCAACGCGCTGTCCAAGGAGGTCGGCGGGCTGATGAAGGCCGGCAAGGCGGCCGAGGCAGAGGCCATCAAGGACGAGGTGCGCGGGCTGGGCGCCGCCCTCGACGCCCTCGAAGACGAGCGCAAGGCCCTGGAGGCCGAGGAGGACGACCTCCTCCTCCGCTTGCCCAACCGCCTGCACGCGCGCGTGCCGACGGGCGCCTCCGAGGCGGACAACCGCGTGGTGCACACGTGGGGCGACGCCGCGGCCAAGCCCTTCCCCGCGCAAGACCACGTCTCGCTCGGTGAGCGGCTCGGCATCTTCGACTTCGAGCGGGCCGCCAAGCTGTCGGGGGCGCGCTTCCCCGTGGCGCGGGGCGCGGGGGCGCGTCTGGAGCGCGCGCTGGTCAACTTTTTCTTGGACCGGGCGTCCACGGTGCACGGCTACACCGAGATGCTGGTGCCGTACATCGTGAGCCGCAAGACGATGCAGGGGACCGGGCAGCTCCCCAAGTTCGAGGCGGATCTGTTCCGCTTGTCGGGCGAGCTGAACGGCCAGGACGCCTACCTCATCCCGACGGCGGAGGTGCCCGTCACCAACCTCCACGCCGACGAAATCGTGGACGAAGCGGCGCTGCCGCTCCGCTACTGCGCGTTCACGCCCTGCTTCCGCGCCGAAGCCGGCAGCCACGGGCGGGATGTGCGCGGGCTGATGCGGCAGCACCAGTTTCACAAGGTCGAGCTCGTGCAGCTCACGAGCGCCGAGCAGGGAGAGGCCGCGCACGAGGCGCTCACCCGGCACGCCGAGGAGCTGCTGGAGGCGCTGGAGCTGCCGTATCGGCGCGTGCTGCTCTGCAGCGGCGACACCGGCTTCTCCTCGGCGATCACCTACGACCTCGAGGTGTGGCTGCCCTCCCAGGGCACCTACCGGGAGATCAGCTCCTGCTCGTGGTTCACCGACTTCCAGGGCCGCCGCATGAACGCGCGCTACCGGCCGGCCGGCGGCAAGCCGCAGGCGATGCACACGGTCAACGGCAGCGGCCTCGCGGTGGGGCGGACGGTGATCGCGCTGCTGGACAACCACCAGCAGGCAGACGGAAGCGTGATCATCCCCGAAGCGCTGCGTCCGTGGATGGGGGGGCTTGCGCGAATCGCGCCCCCCGAATAGGTGTGGGCCACCTCGCCGCGGAGGCGTGGCCGAGTGGTTGAAGGCAGCGGTCTTGAAAACCGCCGACCCTTTACCGGGTCCGTGAGTTCGAATCTCACCGCCTCCTCCATCCACTCTGTACCCTTCGCACCCGGTCTTTACATCTTGGAGACGTGACCGAGTGGCCGAAGGTGCACGATTGCTAATCGTGTGTGGTGCCAAAAGCGCCACCGAGGGTTCGAATCCCTCCGTCTCCGCCATCTCCTCGTCTTACATCACGCGGCCATAGCTCAACTGGATAGAGCGTCGGACTACGGATCCGAAGGTTGGGGGTTCGACTCCTCCTGGCCGCGCCACCTTGGCACCCCGCCCTCACCCGGCGGGGTGCCTTCGTTTTTGCGCCGCGGTTCCGGCGCCGCGGTTCCGGCGCCGCGGTGCGGGGGCCGCAGTTCGGGGACTGCACGCAGAGGAGCCGGCCCGGCCAGCCGGCCCAGCCCCTCCGGGGGCCACCGCGCGTCCCGCTTCAGTCGTGCGCGTGGTCGTCGCCTTCGCCGCCGTGCCCGTGGCCATCCGCGGGGATGAGGAGCAGCCAGACCTCGGTGACCGCGCTCGGCCCGAGGGTGAAGGTCCACTCCCCCGGCTCCAGCGCGAGATCGAAGTGCTCGGGCAGGGCATCCCCGCAGAACTCGTTGGGCGAGGGCGTGGGCAGGGCTTCCTCGGCCCCGTCGTGGGCGATGGCCGTGAGAACGTCGGCCGTGTCGAGGAAGAGCAGGGCGTCCGTCGCCTCGTCGACGTCGACGTGCACGTAGCCGGTGCCGGACGCCGCCAGCGTGACCACGTAGCCCTCCTCGCCGATCTCGATGGCGGGCGCATCGGCCGGGGCCTCGGCGGCGTCGACCGCGATGCCGCCGGCCTCCACCGCCTCGCAGGCGTGTTCTGCCGGGTCTTCTTCTTTGGCGGCGCAGGCAGCGGTGAGGGCGAGGACAGCGAACCGGGCGACGCAGGACATGAGGGCTCCAGATGAGACGCGAGGAGATCGCCAATGCGACACGCTGGCAACTAACCCATTCGCCGGCCTGCACAACCCTGGCTTGCCGGCCCCCGGGGCCCATGCCATACTGGGCGCAACGGGGAAGACCATGCAGATCGCGTCGCGCCTCTTGGGCCTTTGGTTGCTGGGCATCACCCTGGGCGTGGCCCACGCAGACGTCGCCGACGATGGCGGCGGCGGCAGCACCGACGGCACGGGAGACGACGGCACCGCGGGCGACGACGGCTCCCCGGGCGACGACGGCTCCGGCGGCGACACCGCCGCGTCCGCCGACGACGACGGCGGATGCGGCAGCAAGGACGACGCGGCCCTCACCTCCGGCGCCAGTCTGGGCCTCGGCCTCCTTCTGCTCGGCAGCCTGCGCCGCCGCCGCACCTCCCCCACCGCCTGATCTCGAGGTCGCCCATGCTCCGCTTCGCCACCCTGCTCTCCTTGTTTGCCACCCTCGGCCTCGCCCGCGCCGACGTCATCGGCGGCGGCTCCGGCGGGGACGACACCGCCAGCGACGAAGCGGAGGACGACGAGGGCTGCGGCAACAAGGCCACCGGCACCGCCGCGGCCAGCGCCGTGCTCGGCCTCTTCCTGCTCGGGGGCCTGCGCCGCCGCTCCACGCCCACCGCCTGAGCTCGGGGTCGCCCATGCTTCGCTTCGCCCTGCTGCTGTCGCTGGTCGGCCTCACCGGCATCGCCCGTGCCGATCTCATCGTCGACGACACCGGAGATTCCGGTGCCGCCTCCGGCAGCGGGGACGACGGCTGCGGCGGCAAGGCGTCCGGCGCCGCCGCCGGGAGCGCCCTGCTGGGCTTCTTCCTGCTTCGGCGCCTCCACCGCCGCCAGTGACGACGGGTGCCCCGCCGCCCGCGGTGCTGGCGGTTGGCTACGGACTCACCCTCGCCGCCTGCGCGCGGTGGCCGCTCGGCGTGTACGTCCTCACGCTCGCCGGCTTCGGCCTCGCCCATGTCCTGTGGGAGTTTCGCGTCGTCGCCGCGCGCTACGGCCCCGTCGCCGGCGCGGTGCTGCGCCAACAGGTCGGCCTCCTGCTGCTCGCCGTGATGGGGGCCCGCGCCGCCCAGGTGCTCGGCTGGGTGCCGGGCGGCACCCGCCAATCCGTCGAGCTGGGCCTGCTCATCGCGTTGGTGCTGGCGCCGCTGCCCCTTTTGTGGCGGTTTCGGGCCCGCCGCAGCGCCGCCGTCGGCATCGGCGCCGCGCTCCTGCTCGCGGGGGGCGCCGCCGCCGCGCCCGCCGGCACGCTGCTCTTCCTCGCCGTCGCGCACAACCTCACGCCCGTCGGCCTCCTCGCCGACGCCGCCCCCGCCGGACGCCGCGCGTCCACCCTCGCCCTCGCCGGGGCCGCCTTCCTGGCCGGGCCCCTGCTCGTCGCCAGCGGGCTGCCGGGCGCCCTGCTCGGGGTGGATCCCGCGGCCTCGCCCCTGCCCGCCGGCCCGCTCGCCGCGCACCTCGGCGCCTACTTCCCCGCCGCCTGGCACGCCGCCCCCTGGGCCCCCAACGCCTTCGCCGGCGTCGTGTTCGCCCAGTGCCTGCACTACGCCGCCGTGCTCCACCTGCTGCCGGCCGCCGTGGGAGATCGCCCGCCGCCGCGCTTCGTGGTCCCGGCCGTGCTCGCCGGGCTCGCCCTGTTCGCCGCCTTCTGGGCGGACTTCGCGCAGGCCCGGCAGGTCTACGGCATCGCCGCCGCCGCCCACGCTTGGGTGGAGCTGCCCGCGCTGCTGCTGGCGCTCGGCGGGCTCACCCCAGCCCGAGCGCCCGCCCCAGCCGGATGACGAGCAGGCCCAGCCCAAAAGACAGCGCGTTCGCGCAGAGGGAGAGGCCGAAGGCCCGACGCCACGGGAGCCGCAGCAGCGCCGCGTAGAGCACGGCCTCCACGGCGACGACGCTGAGCTCGACGAGCAGGGCCCGCCCGAGCCAGGGCAGGTGCGGGATCAAGGCCTGCCAGCCGTTCCAGGCGAAGGGATGGGTGAGCAGGGTGGCCGCCGCCGCCACGACCAGCGGCCGGCCCCGCCCCTCGACCGCGCCCACCACGGGCACCTCAATCGCCAGGGACAGCAGCAGGGCGCCGGCTTGCGTCACTCCTCGGCGTCCTCGTAGCCGATGGCCTCCAGCATCGCGCGGGTGGCGTCGTCCACCTCGTGCGCGAGCCCGCTGGACCCGCCCGACCACTGCAGCGGGAAGCCCTCGGGCACGACGCCGCCGACCGGCTGGGCCGGCCCGGCGGGCGGCGACCCCGGCGCGAAGAAGCGCACCGGCGCGTCCCAGGGCAGGGTGGCGAAGGCCTCCCCGGCCGCCACCGCCACCCGCGGCGCGGGCGACACCCGCAGCACCACGCCGCCGTCCACCGCGACATCGCCCGCCGCACCGGCCGTCCAGGGGCCGCCGTGCAGGGCGACCAGCTCTTGCTGGAGGCGCAGGACATCCTCTGGACGGGCGGCCGCGACATCCGTGCGCTCCGCGGGATCGGCCGCGAGGTCGAACAGCTCGGCGTGGTTGGCGGCCAGATCCCACTCCAGGCGGAGGTCTCCGCTGCGAAGGCCGAGGCGGTTGGTCTTAAAGCGCGTGGTCTCGGCGGGGAACGGCCGACCCGCGGGCGGCAACGGGCCCCCCGGCGTGAGCACCACGCCATCGGTGGCGAAGGGCGCCGCATCCAGACCGGCCCAGGCGGCCACCGTGGGCGCGAGGTCTTGGTTGCCGATGGGCGTGTCCACCACGACCCCGGCAGGCACGCCGGGCCCCGACACGATGAACGGGATGTGAAGCTGCTCGGCGTAGAGCGTGTGGGCGTGGCCCCAGCTCCCGCGCTCCAGGAACTCCTCGCCGTGGTCCGCCGTGACCACCCAGCGCAGCGGACGCCCGGCGGCCGCCGCCGCGTCGGCGATGCGCCGAAGCTGGTCGTCCACGAAGGCGATGGACTCGTCGTACTGCGCGACCTGATGCGCCATCACCGACTCGCCCGGCGGCTTTTTCTTGTAGTGCGCGTAGGTCTTGTAGCGCAGGTCGTTGTCCGTCTCGTCGTCGAAGCGGGAGGACCAGGG
>Ga0068872_10003090_pt1 | contig 12824 bp, 9 predicted proteins | sample NOAtaG_7_FD_66441 | JGI IMG/M metagenome (GOLD analysis project Ga0068872, IMG submission 66441) | Freshwater lake microbial communities from Lake Erie, under a cyanobacterial bloom - NOAA_Erie_Diel1S_2200h metaG | ecosystem: Environmental > Aquatic > Freshwater > Lake | place: USA: Ohio, Lake...
CCCGGCAGCACCACCGCCCATGAAGCCGCGCTCGCCGATCTGGGCGCCCGGCCGCAGTTCGGCCTCCAGCCCCTCGCGCAGGAAGGCGACGCGCGGGTCGGCGACCGCGTCGGCCACGGTGTAGGGGAAGCCGAGATAGATGCCCTGCGCCGAGAAGCCGTTGCCGACGAGCTTCTGCGCGGGGCGGCCGATCTTGCGCCACAGCCCGCCATAGGACCCGTCGAAGGCGTGGTAGCTCTCGCCGACCTCGGTCGCCCAGGTGCGGATGCCGTTCTCCGCGCGCCTGATCTCCAGCGCCCATGGCGCCTGCTTGTTGAAGACGGTCTTCCAGTAGAAGCCGTTGCCGCCGAGATACATGAGCCGGCCGCCGCGCGCGAGATGGCCCTCCAGCCCGTCGAGCATCTCGGTCGTGTAGTACTCGGGATGCTGGCAGCAGATCACCAGGCTGTAGGGCTCGAGCAGCGCCGCGCCCTCGGCGTGGAGGTCGTGGTCGGTGACGACGTCGTGCGGGATGCCCTTGCGGGTCAGCCAGTCGACCACGTAGCTGTCGACGTTCACCCAGTAGGCGCCGGAGCCGTATTCCGCGGGATCCATCATCTCGAAATGGTTCACGCGCTTGTCGATCATCGGCCGCGCCATGCTGGCCATGGACACGCCGCTGCCGTCGCTGTGGAAGTTGTAGGGCGACAGGCCGAGCTCGGGGTTCTCGTCGGGCGTGTGCGTGATCGCGCCCCATTCGAGCGCACGCGCGCGGTTGTTGCGGCCCCAGCCCGGCCGCACGAAGTTGCCGTAGACATGGTAGGTGACGGTCGGCAGCAGGATCGCGACCTTCGCCTTCGGCGCCGCGTCGGCCGGCCGCACCACGAAGGGCACGTTGTCGAAGCCGTTCGCGCTCTTCAGGTGGACGGCGTAGATGCCCGAGGGCCAGTCCTCGGGGATCCGGAACTCCAGCGCCGGCGTCCAGCCCACGTCGCCGATGTCGTCGTCGTGGAAATGGATCGCGCCCCATTCGGACGGCGCGTGCGCCCAGCGATGCTCGGCGCCCGACCAGTTCGAGCCGGTCATGGCGCGCGTCGGCAGGTTCTCCACCGTGCCGGAGAATCCATGCGGGCCGATGTCGGCGACGTCGAGCGTCGGGATCCCGATGGAGAAGTCCCAGCAGGCGACGAGGCCGGGCGCCGTGCCACGCGGCGTCGCGCTACGCTGCGCCGCCATCGCGTCCTCCGCGCCCAGGCCCGTCCAGATGCAGGGACGCTCCACCTTGCCGTTGTAGTGGTGCGAGGGCTTGCCCGCCGGATCGGCGGCCGCGAGCGCGGCGATCGTCGCCCGCCCGACGCCCGGCGCCGGCGCGCCTCGCAGCGCCGTCGAGGCGGATCCTGAATCCGCGAAGCCGGGATGCGCCTCGCGCGGCCGCTGGCCAACGGACAGCGTCCCGGCCACGGGATCGATCGCGAGGAAGACGTCGTACCAGGCACGCTCGACGAGGACCTTGCCCGTCGCGACGCGCGTCGCGCCGCCCTTGTCCTCCACGCGGGCCACGACGCCATCGGCATCGATCTCCAGCGAGAGCATCGCGCCGCCGGCGCCGCGCCAGCTGGCGATCGCCTGCCGCCCGCGCGCCGGGGTGGTCGGCCAGATCGTCGCGCAGAGCACGAGGCCCCGCGCGCAGCCCGAGAGGTCCAGCAGCGGGATGCGCGCCCAGGACCCGAGATGCGTCTTCTGGTCGAGGCCGGGATGCGTGCCCGCCAGCGGATGCGGCATCGCGATCTCCCGATAGCCGGGCCCGCGGGGATTCGGATCGCCGCAGATGATACGGGCGAAGCGCGCCTCGAACGGCGCGTCCCCGGCCGAGCTCACCATCAGGCGGATCGACTCGCCCGGCTTCGCGCTCCAGCGGTCCACGTAACCCAGCAACGGATGCATCTCTTCCCCTCCGGTCCCCTCGCGCGGCGCGGCGCCGCTCCCTTTCCTGCATCTTGCCACGGCGCGCGTCCCCGCCCAGAGTGGAACTTCGGACGGACGGGGCGCGGGGCCCTGGTCCGGCGGGGACAAACGGAGGGGAGACAGAGAGATGATTCGATCCACAACGGGCCTGCGCATGCTCGCGCTCGCCGGGACCGCGCTGTTCGGCATGGCCGGCACCGCCGCCGCGCAGGGCTTCGAATGCCCGCGCAAGGGCGGCGACCTCGTGTTCGGGCTCGAGGCGCGCGTCGCGACGCTCGACCAGCACGCGACCAACGCCGCGGCGCCGCGCAACGTCACCATGAACATCTTCGAATCGCTGCTGACGCGCGACGAGGGCATGAACCCGATGCTCGAGCTCGCGGAGTCCGTCTCCGAGAGCGCGGACAAGCTCGTCTACACGTTCAAGCTCCGCCAGGGCGCGCGCTTCCACAACGGCAAGCTGCTCACCGCCGACGACGTCGTCGCGTCCTTCAACCGCTACAAGCGCCTCGGCATCGATCGCTCGATCCTCGACCAGGTCGCGAAGTGGGAGGCGGCGGACGCCTCGACCTTCGTCGTCACGCTGAAGGAACCGCGCCCGATCTTCATGGAGACGTTCTCGGCCTTCACGACGCCGATCGTCATCATCCCGAAGGAGCACGAGGACGCCGGCCCGCAGCAGCTGCCGATCATCGGCACCGGGCCCTTCCAGCTCGTCGAGTTCGTCGCCGACAGCCACGTCAGGCTCAAGCGCTTCGACGGCTACAAGTCCGACACGCGCCACAAGGACGTCGTGGGCTTCGGCGGCGCCAAGACCGCCTGCCTCGACACGGTGACGTTCCGCATGATGACCGAGCCCGCGGCGCGCATCGCGGCGCTCGAGGCCGGAGAGATCCACGGCTCCGAGGACGTGCCGACGCTGATGCAGAAGCGCCTGGCCTCCAACGCCAACATCAGGCAGGCCAACCTGAACAGCTTCTGGCTGCACGTGACCTACCCGAACTTCTCCTTCCCGCCGACGGACAACGTGAAGTTCCGCCAGGCGGTCCAGGCCGCGATGGACATGGAGGAGATCATGGAGGCCGCGAGCGACGGCAACTTCAAGCTCCACCACGCCCTGCAGTTCACCGGCAGCGCCTACTACTCCGACGTCGGCAAGGAGCTCTACAACCAGAAGAACAAGGACAAGGCGCGCAGGCTGCTGCAGGAGGCCGGCTACAAGGGCGAGAAGGTGACGCTGCTCACCAACCGCGAGTACCAGAGCATGTACAACACCTCGGTCGTGATGGCCGAGCAGATGAAGGCGGTCGGCATCAACGCCGAGCTGCTGATCCTCGACTGGCCCGCCGCGCTCGACATGAGCATGAAGCGCAACGACGGCTGGAACTTCTTCTTCACCGGCTGGATCACGGTGACGGCCTCGGGCGGCCAGCAGTCGCTGCGCTTCCTGGTCGAGCCGACCAACGTGCACCGGCCGAAGGACAACAAGACCAACCCGGAGTTCAAGAGGCTCTTCGACTCCATCGGCATGACCGCCTCGCTCGACGAGCGCAAGGCGGCCTTCGCCGCGGCGCAGCGCATCGCCTACGACGACGTCATGGTGATCCCGATGGGCACGCTGCCCAAGGGCCAGGCGGTCCGCGCGAACGTTGAGAACTTCAAGCCCTACTACATCCCGCGCATGTCCAACGTCTGGCTCAGGAACTGACGACGGACAAGGACGGTCCCTCCCCGCCGGCACGACCGGCGGGGAGGGTTCCGGCCGCGAGGCGCGCGCGATGACCCAGCGACCCAACCGCCCGCGCTTCCCCGGGGAAGGCGTTCCCCGCGAACGGATCCTCGCCGACCTCGCCGAGATGCAGGCCGGCGACGTCCCCGCCCACGGGTCGCGCAACCTGCGCCCGAACTACTACGTGGACGACGAGATCCTCGCGCTGATCGACGAGGTCTCCGCCAGGGTCGCCGAGCAGAACGTCCTCTACGCCGGCAGCTCCTATCCCAGCATCGCGCGCATCGAGGCCGAGCTCGTCGAGATGGGCCTCGACCTGTTCGGCGCGCCGCTCGACGCCGCCGGCACCGTCACGACGGGCGGCAGCGAGAGCAATTTCCTGGCCGTGAAGGCCGCGCGCGACCTCTTCGCCGCGCGCCGCGGCGGCGCCGGCGGCAGGCCCGAGCTCGTGCTCGCGCATACCGCGCATCCCTCCTTCGAGAAGGCCGCGCATTTCCTCGGCGTGCGCACGCGCCGCGCCAGCCGCAGCGTCGGATTCGCCGCCGACGTCGAGGCGATGGCCGCGATGGTCGGGCCCGACACGATCATGATGGTCGGCTCCGCCCCGCCCGCTGCCTACGGGCAGGCGGATCCGATCCACGAGCTCGCGGCGATCGCGGCGCGCCACGGCATCTGGTTCCACGTCGATTCCTGCATGGGCGGGTTCTTCCTGCCCTTCGCGCGCGAGCTGGGCGAGCCGGTCCCCGACTTCGACTTCCGCGTGCCCGGCGTGTGGTCGCTCTCCGCCGACCTGCACAAGTTCGGCTACGCGCCGAAGGGGGCCTCGCTGCTCCTGCTCGCCGACCGCGCGCATCTCGCCTTCCAGGAATACCGCTTCGAGGACTGGCCCTGGGGCCTCTACGCGACCGCCGGCTTCTCCGGCTCGCGGCCCGCGGCGCCCGTCGTCGCGGCGTGGAGCGTGATGCGGCGCCTCGGCCGGCGCGGCTACCTCGACGTCACGCGCCGCACCCTCGCCGTGAAGCACAGGATGATGGACGGCGTGCGGGCGATCCCCGGCCTTGGCGTCGTCGGCAGGCCCGATGCCGCCCATTTCTTCGTCTTCGGCGATGGCCTCGACGCCTATGCCGTGGAGGACGGGCTCTCGGCGCGCGGCTGGGCGCTCGCGCGCGCGCGGCTGCCGGAGTCCTTCCAGGTCTGGCCGGGCATCCCGCACGAGCAGAGCGCAGGCGCGTTCCTCGCCGACCTCGCCGAGGTCGCCGCGCAGGTGCGCGCGGCGGGCACCCGTTCCGCCGATCGCGCGGCGGTCTACGCGCGCTGAGCGCGGGCTAGGCGCCGATCTCCCCGAAGAGGCGGCCCCAGCCGCGGACGCGGCGCGCATCGACGCCCGCGCGGCGCAGGCTGCCCCAGAGAGCCGTCGCGACGCTGTCGAGCACGAGGATGCCGAGCTCGCGCTCCAGCGCCTCCACGACCGGCGCGCCGCGCATGTTGGTGCACAGCACGACCACGGCCTGCGGCCGCGCGCGCGCGACCTCGCGCACCAGCGCCGCGATCGCCTCCTCGGAATACTCCGAGAAGGAGAAGTTGCCGCGGTCGCGCAGGTGCCGCTCGGCGATGCAGTCGAAGCCCTCGCGCGCGAGGTTCGGCAGGATCCGCTCCTGGATCTCGTCGAGATAGGGCGTCACCAGCCCGTAGCGCGTCACGCCCGCGAGGCGGAAGACCTCCGCCAGCGCGAGGACCGATGTCGTCGCGCCGATGCCCGTGCGCGCCTCGATCGCGGCGCAGAGCGCGCGGTCGCGGTCGAGCCCGAGCCAGCTCGCCGAGGTGCCGTTCCATGCGATCGAGGCCACGCGCGCGTCGGCGAGCAGGTCGCAGGCGGCGAGGATCGGCTCGAGGTCGAACTGCCCGAGCGCCTGGTCGCGCATCGAGATCTCGGTCACCCGGAAGCGCGCGAAATGGGCCGTGACGTCGGGCAGGCCGGCGAGCATCGCCGCGGTGACGGGCTCGAGCACGGTGTTGGACGACGGCGTCAGCATGCCGAGCAGCGTGCGCCGCGCCGGATCCATGGCTCAGCTCCCGCCCGCGTCGCCGCGCAGCGCCGCGGCGAGCGCGGGATCGAGGTCGACGCTGTCGCGGCCGCGCGGCGCGGCGAAGGCGCCGGCCCGGGGCTTCGCGGCGCCGAGGCGAACCAGCGCCTCGGCCTGGCGGAAGGCCGCGGCGACGCCCTCGACCACGGGGACGACGCAATGCGGCTGCAGCCGCGGCCCGGCGCCGGCCATGACGGCGCCGCTGATGACCGCCACCTCGATGCCGTCGCGCCCGGCCATGTCGTTGATCGCCGCGGCGACCTGCGCGTCGACCGCGAGCGCGCCCTCCGGCGTGTAGACCGCGCGGGAGTCGACCACGCGCCAGGCCGCGAGGCGCGCGCCGAAGCCGTAGCCCTCGATCAGCGTGCGGTAGAGCGCGAGCGAGCGCGCGTCGAAGGTGACGAAGCCGAAGCGCCCTCCGAGCTGGCGCGCGGTGAGCAGCGCGGCCTCCGTCATCGCGACGACGGGGATCGGCAGCATCTCGCGCCCCGCGCGCAGCCCCGTGTCCCAGGAGACCGCGACCAGCACCGCGTCGCAGCCCGGCGCGTGGCGCGCCATCAGCTCGACCGCGGCGTGCTCGCCGACGGCCATCTCGGTCCAGGTGCCGATCACGCGCCCGCCGAAGCGCCCCGTCGCCTCGACGACCTCGGTGCCCGGCGAGGCCATCGCCCGCACCGCGTCCGCCACGCGCCGCGTGACGAAGCCGGAGGTGTTGGCGTTGAGGACGAGAAGCCGCACCCGCGCGCCCCGCCGCTCAGCCCCTGGGCATCGCGAAGGGCGCGACCGCCTCGTAGGCGCGCGCGGCGCGCAGGACCAGCGCGTCGGCATAGCGCGCACCGACGAGCTGCAGGCCGATCGGCAGGCCCGCCGAGGTGAAGCCGCAGGGCACGCTCGCCGCGGGATGGCCGGTGAAGTTGAAGGGGAAGTGGAACGGGCTCCAGTCGAGCCACTCCTTCATCCCGCTTGCCGGTGGCACCTCGTGCCCGAGCTCGAACGCCGGCACAGAGAGGCTGGGCGTCAGCAGCAGGTCGTGGCGCTCCATGAAGGCGTTCATCTTGCGCCCGAGCGCGTCGCGCGCGCCCCAGGCGCGGAGCAGTTCCATGCCGGTCGTGGTGCGGCCGCGCGCGGAGAACCGGACATAGCCGGGATCCATCAGCGCGCGCTTCTCCGGCGCGACGGACTCGACGGTGATCGCCATGTTGGTGACGTAGAAGAGCTCCATCGGCTCCCGGCAATCCTCGATGCCGGGATCGACCTCCTCCACGATCGCGCCCAGCTCGGCGAAGCGCTGCGCCGCTGCGCGGACCGAGGCCGCGATCTCCGGGTCGACGTTGCGCACGTAGCCGAGCGTCGGGCTGTAGGCGACGCGCAGCCCCCGCACGCCGGCCTCGAGGCCGATGCGGTAGTCGCGGACATCGGGCGGCGGCGCGAGCCAGTCGCGGGCATCCGGCCGCGCCATGACCGAGAGCATCAGCGCCCCGTCCTCGACGGTGCGCGTCAGCGGCCCGGTATGCGACTGCATCGGCAGCGCGCCATAGGGCCATGCGGGCACGCGCGCATAGGTCGGCTTGAGGCCGAAGACGCCGCAGAAGGTCGCGGGCATGCGCACCGAGCCGGCGCCGTCGGAGCCGTGGTGCAGGAAGCCCATGTTGAGCGCGGCGCAGACGCCGGCGCCGCTGCTCGAGCCGCCGGCGGTCTTGCTGCGGTCCCAGGGATTGCGCGTGAGGCCGGTCAGCGGGGAATCGCTCGTCCCCTTCCAGCCGAATTCCGGCATCGTCGTCTTGCCGAGCAGGATCGCGCCCTCCTCGCGCAGCCGCGCGACCGCGGGCGCGTCGTCGGGGGCGACCTCGTCGGGCGAGGTGGTGCGCGAGCCGCGCCGCCAGCTCCAGCCCTTCACCGGCCACTGGTCCTTGATCGTCGCGGGGACGCCGTCGACCAGGCCCGCGGGCGCGCCGCGCGCCCAGCGCGCCTCGGACGCCTTCGCGGCCTCGAGCGCTTCCTCGGGCTTCAGCACGCAGAACGCGTTGTGCGCGGGATCGAGGGCGCCGATGCGGTCGTAGACGGCCTTCGTCACCTCGACGGGCGAGAGCTTCCTCGCCCGGTACAGCCGCAGCAGCTCGGCCGCGGTCAGCGTCGCGATATCCATGGCATCCCCCATCCCCTCAAGCGAAAGGGGCCGGCGCTCGCGCGCCGGCCCCCGTCTGCCGCCTCACCTCTTCTCGACGTTCCAGGCCACGAAGAGCAGGGCCTCGGGCACGCCGACGAGGTTCTTGCGCCACGCCACCGGGGCGGTGAACTGCCCGGTGTTCACGTAGTGGAAGTGCTCGTAGAAGCGCTTCTGCAGGCCGTCGGTGGCCTTCATCTGCTCCTCCTTGCTGCCGGCGGCGACGAAGTCCGCGCGCAGCTTCTCGGTCTGCTCGTCGCAGGGCCAGCCGAACCAGTTCTTCTTGTCGCAGGACGAGACGAGCGGCGCGTTGGTGATCGGGCTCGCCATCGGGATGCCCGTCCACCAGGTCGGGAAGATGTGCCAGCCGCGCGAGCCGGGCCCGGGCGCGTCCTGCACCGTGCGGCGGCTGGTGAGCGTGCTCCAGTCGAGCGCCTCGAGCTTCGCCTTGATGCCGGCTTCCTTCAGCTTCTCGACGATCACCAGCGAGTTCTGGCCGATCAGCTGCTGGTCGGTCGGGTGGAGGACGATGATCTCCTCGCCCTTGTAGCCGGCCTCGGCGAAGAGCTGCTTCGCCCGCGCCACGTTCGCCTTCCTGTGGCCCTCCGAGTACTTCTGGTTCTCGAACGGCGCGTTGCACATGAAGATCGAGTAGCAGTTCTGCTGGAAGTCCTTGTTGCCGACCATCGCGGCGAGGAACTCCTCCTGGTCGACCAGCAGCGTCAGCGCCTCGCGCGCCTTCACGTTGTTGAAGGGCGGGTGCAGGTGGTTGGGGCGCAGGTGGCCCATCTTGCCCAGCTTGTCGAGGACCTTCACGACGATGTTCTGGTCCTTCTGCAGCAGCGGCAGCAGGTCGTAGGTCGGCTGCTCGAAGGCGTCGACCTCGCCCTTCAGCAGCGCCTGCGTCGCGGTGTTCGGGTCGGGCAGGTAGACCCACTCGACCTTGTCGACCTTGACGACCTTGGCGCCGGCGAAGCCGTCGGAGGGCTCGCTGCGGGGCTTGTAGTCCTTGAACGGGCGGTAGACGACCTTGCTGCCCGCGACCCACTCGTTGGCCGCGAACACGAACGGGCCGGAGCCGACCTGCTCCTTGACCTGCTCGAACGGGTCGGTCATCGCGTCCTTCTCGCGCATGATGAAGGGCGGCAGCGCCGGGTCGGCGAGCATGTCGATGACCGCGCCGAACTTCTCCTTGAGCACCAGCTCGAAGGAAAGCTCGTCCGTCGCCACGATCGAGGCGACGCGCGACATCATCGGGCCGCCGCGGGTCGGCAGCTTGCCCCAGCGCACGAGCGAGGCGACCGCGTCCTTCGCGGTGACGGGCGTGCCGTCGTGCCACTTCATGCCGGCGCGCAGCTTGAAGTTCCACTTCATGCCGTCGGGGCTGCGCGACCAGGTGTCCACCATCTGCGGCTGGGCCACGAGCTTGCTGTCGAGCGCGAACAGCGTGTCGTAGATCATGTAGCCGTGGTTGACGGTGATCGCGGCCGTCGTCCAGATCGGGTCGAGGTTCTTGAGGTCGGCCTGCGGCACGAGGCGCAGCACCTTCTCCTGCGCCTGCGCGGCGCCGGAAAGGGCCAGCACCGCGGCACCCGCGGCGAGCCAGGACTTCCAGTGCTTCATCTTTCCCTCCTGATTGAGACTCCCTGAGCGACGAATACTGCCCGGCTTGAAGCCCCGCGGCAAACCATGCCTTACTCGCGGCTCGGGAGCCGGCAGCCAGGCGCATGCGCCAAGGCCGCCGGAGCGCAGGGAGCGGGAGCGGTCCGGGGTGTTCGCCTACGTCATCAGACGAACGATAGCGACCGTGCCGGTCGTGGCCATCGTGGCGGTCTTCGTGTTCTCGCTGCTCTACGTCACGCCCGGCGACCCGGCCGCCGTCATCGCGGGCGACCTCGCCACGGCGGAGGACATCGCGCGGATCCGCGCGCGCCTCGGCCTCGACGAGCCCTTCCTCGTCCGCTTCGCCCAGTGGGCCTGGGCGGCCATCGGCGGCGACCTCGGCGTCTCGATCTTCACCAACCAGCCCGTGACGCGGATGATCCAGCAGCGCATCGAGCCGACGCTGATGCTGAGCCTGTGCACCCTCGTCATCACCGTCGTGCTCGCCGTGCCGATGGGCGTCGTCGCCGCCTGGAAGGCCGGCACGTGGATCGACCGCGCGATCATGGCCTTCGCGGTGCTCGGCTTCTCCGTTCCAGTCTTCGTCCTCGCCTACCTGCTGATCCTCGGCTTCTCGATCGAGCTCGAGTGGCTGCCGGTCCAGGGCTACACGCCGCTCTCCGCCGGCATCGGGCCGTTCCTGCGCAGCATGACCCTGCCCGCGCTGGCGCTGGGCATCGTCTACATGGCGCTGATCGCCCGCATCACGCGCGCCAGCATGCTCGAGGTGATGGCGCAGGACTACATCCGCACGGCCGAGGCCAAGGGCCTGTTCCAGAACGAGGTGCTGCTCGGCCACGCGCTCAAGAACGCCGCCGTCCCCATCGTCACGGTGATCGGCATCGGCATCGCGCTGCTGATCTCGGGCGTGGTCGTGACCGAGACGGTCTTCGCGATCCCCGGCCTGGGGCGGCTGACGGTCGACGCGATCCTGCGCCGCGACTACCCGATCATCCAGGGCGTGGTGCTGCTCTTCTCCTTCACCTACGTGGTCGTGAACCTGCTGATCGACCTCAGCTACACCCTGCTCGACCCCCGGATCAGGTACTGACATGGCCTCGATCACGCGCACCGGGCCGATGAAGCTGCCCTCCGAGCGGAGCAAGCGGGGCCCGCTCGCCGTCCTGCGCCGGCACCCGACCGCCATCCTCGGCGGCGCGATCCTGCTCGCGATGGTCCTGGTCGCGGTCTTCGCGCCCTTCCTCGGGACGGTCGACCCGCAGAAGGTCTCGCCGATCTTCCGCCTGCGCCCGCCCTCGGAGCGCTTCTGGTTCGGGACCGACCTGCTCGGCCGCGACATCTACAGCCGCGTGCTCTACGGCACGCGCGTCTCGCTCACGGTCGGCATCGGCGTCGCGATCCTCGCCACGGCCGTCGGGTTGCTGATCGGCCTCGTCACGGGCTTCATCCGCCTCGCCGACAACATCCTGATGCGCTTCATGGACGGGCTGATGTCGGTGCCGCCGGTCCTGCTCGCCATCGCGCTGATGGCGCTGACCCGCGCCAGCCTCGAGAACGTGATCCTCGCCATCGCGGTCGCGGAGATCCCGCGCGTCACGCGCCTCGTGCGCGGCCTCGTCCTGTCGCTGCGCGAGCAGCCGATGGTGGAGGCCGCGATCGCAGCGGGATCGGGGCTGCCGAGCATCCTCTTCCGCCACATCCTGCCGAACACGATCGCGCCGCTGCTCGTGCAGGGCACCTACATCTGCGCCTCGGCGATGATCACCGAGGCGATCCTCAGCTTCATCGGCGCCGGCACGCCGCCGAACATCCCGTCCTGGGGCAACATCATCGCGGATGGCCGCAGCGTGTTCCAGGTGAAGCCCTACATCATCGTCTTCCCGGGCATCTTCCTGTCGCTCACCGTGCTGGCCGTGAACCTGGTCGGCGACGGGCTGCGCGACGCCCTCGACCCGCGCCTCGCGCGCAGGATCTGACGCGATGGACGCGACCGCCCCCCTGCTCGAGCTCGACGGAGTCCGGACCTGGTTCTACACGCGCGAGGGCGTTGTGCGCGCCGTCGACGGCGTGTCCTTCTCCATCGCGCCGGGCGAGACGCTCGCCGTCGTCGGCGAGTCCGGCTGCGGCAAGAGCGTGACCGCGCAGTCGATCCTCCGCCTCCTGCCCTCGCCGCCCGCGCGCGTCGTGGAGGGCAGCATCCGCTTCGAGGGCCAGGACCTGCTCGCGCTCGACGACGCGGCGATGCGCGACATCCGCGGCAACCGGATCGCGATGATCTTCCAGGAGCCGATGACGAGCCTGAACCCGGTGCTCACCGTCGGCTACCAGATCGCGGAGAGCCTGGTGCGCCACCAGGCGATGGGCCGCGCCGACGCCGAGGCGCGCGCCGTCGAGATGCTCGCCCTGGTCGGCATCGCCGAGCCCGCGCGGCGCGTGCGCGAATACCCGCACCAGCTCTCCGGCGGCATGCGCCAGCGCGTGATGATCGCCATGGCGCTGGCCTGCAACCCGCGCCTGCTGATCGCCGACGAACCGACGACCGCGCTCGACGTCACGATCCAGGCGCAGATCCTCGACCTCATGCGCGACCTGAAGTCGAAGGTCGGCGCGGCGATCATGCTCATCACCCACGACCTCGGGGTCGTCGCGGAGATGGCCGAGCGCGTGGTGGTCATGTACGCCGGGCGCAAGGTCGAGGAGGCCCCGGTCGAGGAGCTCTTCGCGCGCCCGCTCCACCCCTACACGCGCGGCCTGCTCGGCTCGATGCCGAGGCTCGGCGCGTCGGCGCAGGGCGACACGCCCGAGCGGCTCTCCGAGATCGCCGGCGTCGTGCCCAGCCTGCGCGACGCGATCCCCGGCTGCGCCTTCGCACCGCGCTGCGCGCTCGCGACGGAACGCTGCCGCGCCTCCGTGCCGGCGCTCGAGGAGATGGGGCCGCGCCACGTCGTCGCCTGCTTCGAGGCCGGGAGGGCCGCGCCATGACCGCGCCCGCGCTGCTCGAGGTCGAGGGCCTCAAGAAGCACTTCCCGATCCGCACCGGCCTGCTCCAGCGCGTGACCGGCCAGGTCCACGCGGTCGACGGCGTCTCGTTCTCGCTCGCCGCCGGCGAGACGCTCGGCCTGGTCGGCGAGTCCGGCTGCGGGAAGTCGACGACCGGCAAGGCGATCATCAAGCTGATCGACCCGACCGCCGGCGAGGTGCGCCTCGGTGGGCGCCGCATCGACGGCCTTTCGCGCGCCGAGATGCGCCCCGTGCGCCGCGACCTGCAATTCGTCTTCCA
>Ga0068872_10003093_pt1 | contig 12821 bp, 11 predicted proteins | sample NOAtaG_7_FD_66441 | JGI IMG/M metagenome (GOLD analysis project Ga0068872, IMG submission 66441) | Freshwater lake microbial communities from Lake Erie, under a cyanobacterial bloom - NOAA_Erie_Diel1S_2200h metaG | ecosystem: Environmental > Aquatic > Freshwater > Lake | place: USA: Ohio, Lake...
TATCATCAACAGAAGAAAGGGCTATGCCGAGAACAGAAAAAATCCATTGCGCAAAGCCTCTAGAGCCATGCTGGCAAACGCGAAAGATGAAGCGATCGAAGAATAAGTGCGATCCTAAAGCAAAGATCGATCGCTAAGTAGTTGCTAAGCGACACGGGCGAATAGCTACATTCATAAGATCAACGAAACAACGAAGCCGGCAATCCCTTGTTTAAGGTATACGCTTGGTATTGAATCAGCACTTTCCCTTTTTGTGGTAAACCGCTTGCTTTAGGCGTACCATTATCGTAGTCGAGGGTTGTGCCCTTAGGTAATTTATAATCTCGGGTATTGAACTCCATGGCTACCTCAGAAGGCAAACCACACCAGCTATAACTGCCGTATTTCATTTTTATCGAGTAAGTGCCGCTCTCCTTGGTGCTTACTACCGATCGGCGTACGAGCAATTGCGTTGGATCGATATAAAGAGTGGCACGGGTAATAGATTCCTCTTCGGACAGGGGAAAGATCTTTACCACAGTACAAAGTACTCCATCAACGGTTTCGGTGCCGGATAGTACCGCTTCGAAATTAGTTAACCCTAATACATTGTTCATATTGATATGAACCGTTCCCTTTGGAATAAAAGAAATGCCTTTTTCGTTCTTAACGAGCAACTGATCGGGTTTTCTATAATATACCGTTACTTGTGAAACAGGTGCCTTAATAAAAATAACGTTGGTCACCAGTCGGGCACGGGCACTGTAATCATTTACCAGATCGTACTTTTTTTTGACGCTGGCAAGCAAAGCTACTGCCGTGGGATCACTGGCTTGCGCAGCGGCAACCAACAGAAGCAAAGAGAACAACGCAAGAATTATTTTTTTCATAACTGATCGTACTAGCATCAACTTAAAATATCTTTTTTTCTAAACGCCCACACAGCAGCCGAAATAAACAGGGTGATGTATCCTAACAAAATCGCCCCACTCTTGACCAATGCGATCGGATTTTCTATGGACCCTGGAATAGTAACCCCATCTGCCGATTTCTCTACATAAAAAAATCCTTTCCAGCCTAACATATGCGTAGTAAAGGACCAGGGATTGATGGTTTGCTCAAAGACCGGCACCTTTAATTGCTGTAAAATAGTAAAGACGATCACAATACAGACGGTAGCCACAATTGGACCCAGGGAATTCTCGGCAAATACCGAAAGAAACACAGAGAGCGCAGCGATCATAATAAGAGCCAGCGCGGCAAAGAAGAAAGCGGCTATAAAACGCCATACCACATCGGTATTGCTAATGATGTGCAGATCGGTTTCCTTAAAGACAACCAGATCATTGGCACCAAACAGCAACAAACTTCCTACGAGTGCAAATAAGGCCATCCAAAGCAAGAGTAAAATAACGTAGACGGCACTAGCGGCAAACTTGGCCAACACCAGCTCGGTACGTGTTACCGATTTGGTGGCTAGCATACGTAGCGTGCCACTATTGGCCTCTCCGGCAATCATATCACCAGCGATCAGTGCTACTAGTAATGGCACATGTACTAAAATAATATGCAAGACCGCTACGCAAACAAAGTAACCATTCAAAATTCCCCCGAAAGGAATCTCGAACGTATCGGTCTGGCTATCGGTAAAGAACAAGATGAATTCATTGCCATTCACCTTTAAGGCAAATTGAATAAGCAGGATGATGAGCGCAATGGCCCCAAACGCAATAAACGTACGAGGGCGTCGAAAGATCTTAAATAATTCTATACGTAATACCTCAAAAAACATCATTGACCGGTTAGTGATAAAAAATAGGCCTCTAGAAAATAACGGTGCGAAGGCAGCTGTTGTACATCGAGCGCTGTGGCCTTTTGTAAAATAGTTTGCATACTGGCCTCCATCAGTTTTTTGCCTTTGTCTATGATCAAGACTTGATCGGCGATCATCTCTATTTCGCTGAGTAAATGAGACGACACGATAATGGTCTTACCCTGCTCGCGACTCAGATGCAGTATAAGCTGTCGCATATCGGCAATCCCTTGTGGATCGAGCCCGTTGGTAGGCTCGTCAAGAATAAGCAGATCGGGATCGTTGACCAATGCACAGGCTAAGGCCAGTCGTTGACGCATTCCCTGCGAATACGTGCCCACCCGACTGGTCAGACGAGCACCTAGCCCAACCATATTCAATAGATCTTTCAATTTATTTTCTTGGGGACGCACACCGCTCAACCGAGAAAAAATGCGAAGGTGCTCTACCCCGTTCAGGTACTTGTAGAGATCGGGCTTCTCCACTATGGCCCCTACTTTAGAGAGAATGTCGAAACGATGCGAGGCAAGCGGCAGGCCAAATAAAGTGATCTCGCCTGCGGTAGGGCTGATCAAGGTCAGCAGCATGCGAATGGTCGTAGACTTACCGGCTCCGTTTTGTCCTAAAAAACCATAGACCGAACCGGCAGGCACCGAAAACGAAAGGTCATCGACCGCGGTAAGTTCGGCAAAGCGCTTGGTGAGTCCTTTTACATCCAGTACGGTGGTCATATTGTTGTAACAAACGGAGAATTGATAAGTTTCAATCCCCTAACGAAAAAATCCTCCGCGGTGGCGAAGGATTTTAACACTAAAAAAGAGGATCGATTATTTTTTGTACTGAGGGATCAGTCCATTGGCCAACTCGACCATTTTCTTGATACCATCCTCAGGCAGATTTCCTTTCTTGAACTCGGCCAGCACCTCGGGGAGTTTATTTTCCATCTCCATCAAGAAATGCTCCTCGAAATCTTTTACCTTACTAACAGCGACTTCTTTGAGCAGTCCGTTAGTACCCAGGTAAATGATGGCTACCTGCTTTTCTACGGTAAAAGGCGTGTACTGCGCTTGTTTGAGGACCTCTACGTTACGAGCACCTTTATCGATTACATTCTTGGTAGCAGCATCGAGGTCACCTCCGAATTTAGAGAAGGCCTCAAGCTCGCGATACAAGGCTTGGTCGAGCTTAAGGGTACCCGCTACTTTTTTCATTGACTTGATCTGGGCATTACCTCCCACACGACTTACCGAGATACCCACGTTGATAGCAGGACGAATACCGGAAAGGAACAGGTTGGTCTCAAGGAATATCTGTCCGTCGGTAATAGAGATTACGTTGGTAGGAATGTACGCCGATACGTCACCCGCCTGTGTTTCGATAATTGGCAATGCGGTAAGTGAACCGCCACCTTTGATCAAATGGCGAATACTATCGGGAACGTCGTTCATATTCTTGGCCACGTTATCATCATTGATAACCTTGGCAGCACGCTCCAGCAAACGGCTGTGCAAATAGAATACGTCTCCGGGATACGCCTCACGTCCGGGAGGACGACGCAGCAGCAACGAAACCTCACGATAAGCCACCGCCTGCTTAGAAAGATCATCATAGATGATCAGCGCAGGACGACCGGTGTCGCGGAAGAATTCTCCAATGGCCGCACCGGCAAAGGGAGCATAGAACTGCAAGGGAGCAGGGTCAGAAGCAGAGGCTGCTACGATGATGGTGTAATCCATAGCGCCGTTATCCTGCAACGTCTTCATTACACCGGCAATGGTAGAGGCCTTTTGTCCAATGGCCACGTAGATACAATAAACAGGCTTGCCGGCTTTGTAAAACTCTTTTTGATTGATGATGGTATCGATACAGATGGCGGTTTTACCGGTCTGGCGGTCACCGATCACCAACTCACGCTGGCCACGACCAATGGGGATCATGGCATCGATAGCCTTGATACCGGTTTGCAGTGGTTCCTTAACTGGCTCGCGGTAGATAACCCCGGGGGCTTTACGCTCCAGTGGCATCTCGTATAGTTCGCCGGTCAATGGACCTTTACCATCAATGGGAGCACCCAATGTATTGACCACACGGCCCAGCATTCCCTCTCCTACTTTAATAGAAGCGATCTGCCCGGTACGCTTTACTTTGGCACCTTCTTGAATTCCGCCGGTCTCTCCCATAAGCACCACACCCACATTGTCCTCTTCGAGGTTAAGGGCAATGGCACGAACGCCGTTCTCGAACTCTACGAGTTCTCCGTAGCGCACATTTCCGAGACCGTACACACGGGCAATACCATCTCCGATCTGTAACACCGTTCCTACTTCTTCGAGGTCGGCAGTAGCATTAAAGTTGCTCAGCTGCTGACGCAGGATGGCACTTATTTCGTCGGGCTTAATTTCTGGCATATGTTTTTGTTTTCGATGTTATTTGATCTGATAGATAAAATCGTTGTTTTCGAATTGCTTGGCAATACCGCGCAGGTCATAGGCCACGCTGGCATCTACCAACTGATCGTCGATCTGCAGTACAAACCCGCCAATGAGGGCAGGATCTACTTTTTCTTCGAGCTCGACCTGTGTAAACCCGGCCGATTTCTTTACTTGTGCTACGATAGCATTCTTTAACTCTTCGCTGGCCGTAACAGCGGTGGTCAACCGAATGGTCTTGATACCCTTCTTCTCTTTATAAGCAGCAATAAAAGCAGTGATGATCTCGGGTAAATAACTTTCGCGTGTCTTGGCAACCAGCAGCCGATTAAAGGCAGTCGTAAGCTCGCTCACGTTTCCGGTCGTAACGGCCGATACGATCTTTTCTTTCGTATCACTTTTGATGATCGGGCTGCGCAACAGATTCACAAAATCGCGGTTGCTCTTGCAAACCGCTTGCAACCACAACATGTCGGCGTACACCTTTTCGAGCTGATCTCTCTCTATCGATAGATCGAGCAACGATTTGGCGTAACGGGCTGCTAAACGTGGGTTGGGCATAAGTAGTTTAGTTCAATTTTACAGAGTCGACCAGACCTTTAATATGGGCTTCTTGCGCTTCTTTGCTACCCAGTTCTTTGCGCAGTACTTTCTCGCTGACTTCGATCACCAGCTTTCCTACCTGATTCTTGACCTCGGTTAAGGCCGCCATCTTTTGTGCTTCGATAGCCGCTCTGGATTCCGCCAATACTTTATTGGCTTCGGCCTTGGCTTGCTCTTTGGCTTCGTTGATTATACGGTCTTTGGTCTCGCGGGCTTCCTTGAGTAATTGCGCGCGCTCTTCGCGGGCTTTGGCCAACAGGGTTTCGTTCTCGCTTTTCAATTGAGCCATTTCGGCCTTGACACGCTGGGCAGTAGCCAGTGAATCGGCAATACTGTTCTCACGTTCGCGCAGACCGTTAATGATGGCCGGCCATGCGAAGCGGGCCAGTAAAAAGAAAACGATCAAAAAGGCCACCAGCGTCCAGATCAGCAATCCAAAACCGGGTGTTAACAGATTCATGGTATAATAGTTTCGTTGTTTCTTTTAAAATACTGCATCCGCGGCCCTGTGCGTTGGATGCAGTAAGAGGTTTGGCTGGTATTAGAGTACCATGGCCAGGAAGCCTACGATGATCGCAAACAGGGCAGCTCCTTCTACAAGGGCCGCTGTCAGGATCATGTTTCCGCGGATGTCGTTGCTAGCCTCGGGTTGACGGGCGATCGCCTCGAGGGCGCCCTTACCGATCTGTCCGATACCGATACCGGCACCGATGGCAGCGAGACCTGCTCCGACTGCACCTCCTGCATTTGCCATTTCGGCCAGCAGCATTACGTTCATTAGATCCATGTTAGGTTGTATTGAGGGTTAAAAAAAACGTATTAATGATGGGCATGGGCTTCGTCGTGATGCGCTCCTTCTAATGCTTGGCCGATAAATACGGCACTCAGCATGGTAAAGATGAAGGCCTGCAAAAAGGCCACCAGCACCTCGATCAAGTAAATAAATACGGTAAAGCCTACCGCCAGTGGCGAAGCTCCCCATCCGGCGATCGGACTCAGTTCTCCGAAAATAAAGATCAACGAGACCAAACAGATAATGATGATGTGCCCGGCTACCATGTTGGCAAAAAGTCGAATGATAAGGGCAAAGGGCTTGATGAAGACGCTCAAGAACTCAACAGGTACCAAGATGAGTTTTACACCAAAGGGAACGCCGGGTGGATTAAAAATGTGACCCCAGTAATGCTTGTTAGAGCTAAATAGGATAACAACAAAAGATAGCAGACCCAACACCACCGTAAAGGCAATGTTACCCGTTACGTTGGCCGAACCGGGTATGAGTCCGAAAATGTTATTGACAAGAATAAAGAAGAATACGGTGAGCAAGAAAGGCAAATAACGATTGTAGTTGTGGCCCAGGTTAGGCTTGGCCACCTCATCTCTGACAAACGTGATGATGGGCTCCAATAAGCTTTGCGATCCCTTGGGCGCAGAGGTAATGCCCACGCCCTTTTTATACCGCCCGGCCACGCGAAACATGATGATCACAAATAAGGTAAGGGCCAATAACATCTGTACCACATTGCGCGTCATGGAAAGGTCGTAGAACTGAACCGTGGCATCGTAGTGACCATCGGCATCCACCGGAACAATATCACCTGCCGAAAACTTTTTACCGGTAATGGTATCTAGCCCCATCTCATGGATGGAGTGTTCATTGAGCAGCAGGTATCCTTTGTGTGCGGCATGCCCATGCTCAAAGCGAGAGGACATAAAAACATCCCAGGTATCGCGGGTGGGAGAATAAAGAATGATAGGTAATGGCAGGGTAACGGGATGATCCCCGATATCCATAAAATGGTACTCATGCCCGTCGAGAACGTGACCGAAGATAACCTCGGCCGCATTGAATTTCTTAGGCTCAGCGGCCGCTTCGTGCGCAGGTGTGGTCGAATGACCCTGATCGTGCTGTTGCGCACTGGCAAAAGACCCTAAAAAAAGAAGGGAAAAAATAGTAAAAACTACGGAGGAAATGATGTTGGCGCGTCTTGGCTGCATACCCTTCTTGAAAATTTTTGCAAAGATAAGGGTAGGCATGCTAAATATCTGCGGAAAATCACTCCAATTAAGCCCCTTATGAACGGGCCCCGGCAAGCGCCGAAAACTGCATTTCATAAAGGCGGGCGTAGTGCCCCTTTTGCGCCAAAAGTTCTTGGTGGGTGCCCGATTCGATTAGTATGCCTTTATCTAAAACAATGATTTTGTTTGCTTTACGTATAGTAGATAATCTATGAGCAATTACGATCGAGGTCCGGTTGGCGACCAATTTATCGATGGCCTGCTGAATGAGCCGCTCCGACTCGGTATCAACCGAAGAGGTCGCCTCGTCGAGAACCAGTATAGAGGGGTTGTACAATAAGGCCCTGATAAACGAGATCAGCTGCCGTTGACCCAATGACAGCGTGGCGCCCCTTTCGCGCACGTCAAAATCATACCCGCCGGGTAAACTCATGATAAAGTCGTGCAGGTCTATCATCTTAGCCGCTTCTTCGACCTGGTCGCGGGTGATGCGAGGGTTTCTTAGTGTGATATTATCTAGCACCGACCCCGAGAACAAGAAAACATCTTGCAAGACCACTCCCACCTGCGAGCGAAGCGTCTCAAGATCATAGTCGGCTACCGGCACATCATCTATTCGGATCTGGCCGGCTTGCACTTCGTAAAGGCGGGTCAGTAAGCTGATGATGGTGCTCTTGCCACTGCCAGTGTGTCCCACAATGGCGATGGTATCTCCGGGGGCCGCCCTAAAAGAGACATCCTTTAGTACAGGTGTACCAGGCGTGTATTCGAACATGACCCTATCGAATTCGATCTTTCCCTGCAAAAGAGAGGGCCGGTGTGCCGCTGGTCCACTGAGTGGTAATACGTCTGGGTTATCGAGTACTTTAAACACCCTTTCGCTGGCAATGACCCCCATTTGCAATACATTGAACTTATCGGCAATGACTCGAAGCGGTCTAAATAATAGGTTCAGACAAAGAATAAAAGCGATCACCGTTCCTTGCTGACTTTGTTGCAGCGCTAACGCCTCTTTTGAAGTATACCATACTACCAACCCGATCGAAAGGGCCAGCACGATCTCCACCACCGGAAAAAAAACAGAGTAGGCGAAGATGGCTTTGATGTTGGCGTTACGGTGATGACGATTGATCCCTTTGAATTTTTCGAACTCATGCGTCTCTGCAGCAAAAGCCTGCACGATACTCATTCCGGTTATATGTTCCTGCACAAATGCGTTCAGATCGGCCACGGCATTCCGAACCGCCTGAAAAGATCGATTGATGCTTTCCTTAAAAAAATAGGTGGCCACAATGATGACCGGAAAAGGTGTCAGCGCGATCAACGTCAGCTGCCAGTCGGCCCAAAGCATATAGCTCAGCACACAGCCGATCGAGAGCAGATCGGCAATGATGGGGACCAGTCCTTCCGCAAAAATATCGTTGACCGATTCAATGTCATTAATGGTACGAGTGGTGAGCGTACCGATCGGTGTTTTATCGTATTGCCGAACATTTAACCGTAGTATCTTATTGAACGTATCCATGCGCAGGTCCATCACAACCGACTGCCCTAGCAGAGAGGTTTGATAAGAAAATCCAAACCGGATCAACGTCTCTATAAAAATGATGCCTACTTGTATCATCGTGATCTGTACCAGCAAGCGAGGCAATTGCCCAACGATGTACTCATTGACCGTAAGCTGCACTAAAAAAGGACGCACCGGTGTGATCAGCGCCAGTAAAATAGCCAGCACCACCGAAAACCAGAATTGCTTTCGATACGGACGGGCATAGCCAAAGACCCTGCGTAACAATCGCCAATCAAAAAAAGTTTTAGTAGGTTCCAACGTATCAATTACTGCCCGTACCGGTAGCCTTGGTGTAAGCTTTTATAAATAAAGCGCCCAAATTTTTATGAGGGGGCACATAATCCTCAAAGATCTTATCGGTGACCATGCTGTCAAGTTCTTTCCAAAAGCCGATCCACTCAATATCGGCCCCATTACGCAACTTCTCCATCAACAGGCGTAAAAAGGGATTATTGACAGGAGCATCCGCAATTTGCTTGGTACCTATAATATGCGCGTCGGGTGCTTTTTCTAAGATATCATGAATCATATTGTACCCGCCGCAAGAACCCATAAAAACGATCTTTGAGGCCGGTGACATCTGTGCGATCGTGTAAGGGGCATTGTAACTATGCCCGCGATTGATCGTAACACGAGGGATCAACCCCTGCTGTGTTAGAAACAAGTTCAATTCTTCTTGTGCCTTGGCATCTTCGTTGGTCTCCTCGGGCAAGGGTCGGTTCATGTACAAGCTTACCTTTTTACCCCGTGCCGAGTGAACGGCTACCCAATATTTACTAGACTGATCGATCTTCCAGTTTTGACCACTGAACATATTGACCAATCCCGGAAATACGCCAATGCCGTCCTTATCCCCATAAATAAATAGTTGCACTACTACCCTGCCACTGTCGTTGCCCAGGTCCCTAAAGGGAACTTGATATACCGGAGGAATGCCCAGCTCCTTGGTCAGATCGACCTTACGAGCCGTATCGGCAGACCAAAACAAATGTTGAAGAATTCGGTAGATAATTATGCCTTTGGTATTTTGTCTGGCTACAGCCTCCTGATAGTTTTGCTCGATATTTTGAAGCATACGGCGCGCTACGGGCTGCAAGGTCTCGGCAATGCTGGCATAGGAGTCGGCCACATCGGCACCGTCTTCGAGCCCTTCGGTTCGCTCCAGATTTTTTACGAAGGCCTTCATGAGAATATTGGCAGGATCTTCCTTGCCTGGAGCTGCCTTGACGAACGAAGCCAAGAATTGATCGAGTGTATTGAATGCGGCAGCCATTTTGATGAACTTGCGGTATTTATCGAAGCGAACCTGCATAAGCAGCGAATCGCCACGACCCGCGATCTTACTCATCATTTGCGGATAGACACCACGTACAAAACTGGAGGTATATATGCTGCCATCCGAAGATACCGCCAGGTAATAGAGCTCCGCTGCGGTAAGCGGTTGAATGATCCTAAAACGAACGGCAAGATCTTTTTCGCTATGCAGCCCGTTGATGACCGATACAAAATTGGCACGGGCTTTGTCTTCTAACCGTCTGCTAAGCGCGCGGTACTCGAGAGCCGTATCGCCTTGCAAGGCGCGATCGACATAATCCATTTGGGTAGCCACCAATAACCGGTAATAAGCCAACGTATCGTCTTTGACCTGATCGATCTGCTCAACAGATACGCGTCCTTTTAAAATATTGTCAACAAAAGGAAAATACTGCTGCCCGCTGCGACTACCTGCCATTTGCGCCACTAACTGCACAAAGGGGTCATCTTTTATAGAGCGAATACGCAGTCCTAAACGATCGGAAGCGGCGGCGTAATCATAAAACTGACGGGGATAGCTACGAGCTACCACCTTAAGGATACTATCAGCAAAACTAACAGTAGGATATTGCTGCAACGTAATAAACGTCTTATCCGGAAAAAGCGTACAATACTTTAAGAGAAGGTTTTCTTTGGAGGCACCATAACCAAGATTGCTCTCAAAAATGCGGGCTGCCAAAATGTTATTACCCGCTTCGTATGGCAGGGCAACGATAATGGGGGCAATGCTCTCTCCGCGCAGATCGGTCTTAAAACAATCTTCGTACTTGGCAATGATAAGGGGCAGATAGGCCGGATTGACCCGTTGTCCAAGCGGCTGACTAAGCTGCTCCCTAAAATAGGCCAATAGCGATTGCAGCCCGTAGAGATAGTTTACTTTCAACCGATGATCGAGCGTAGCATCGGTCTCGATCTGAAACCGAATGCGGTTAACCTCGTGGAGCAGCGAATAACTAATGGCTTGATTAAGCCCTGCCTCTCCGGTGGGGGCAAAGAGGCTATCGGCCCGGCCATCGGCCCTACAGATGGCTCGCTGCTCGGCTGCGATCTGTTCGTGATTCAGCTCTCGTCTAAACTCCGGGCGATACCCTTGCGGAAATAAAAATGGTTCCTGTACAGAAGAATCTTGGGCGTAAAGCGGGCAGGCCCTGCACAAGAGCAAAATCATCACCCATAAGACCTGCTGCGAGACACCTCCCTTCATAGCCCTGCAAAGTTAACAAACCCCCAGCCAATGACTGGGTCTGCCGGTTTTAAATATTAAGTTATTATTAACTCTGCATAGACCGCAGTTAGCTGGGCTTGAGCAGGAAAAAAAAGCAAGTAGATTTGTCAAAATTCCTCGAATGGATCAACCGGCCCGTAAAGTATTGATCGCTGATGACGAGCCTGATATCAGGGAATTTCTTCAGTACAACCTAAGTGCTGAGGGATACGAGGTGTTCACGGCCAAAGATGGCGACGAAGCACTCGAAAAAGCCAAACGCATACAACCCGACCTGATCGTACTCGATGTGATGATGCCCAAGAAAAGCGGGGTCGAGGTATGCCAGCTGCTGCGCTCACAATCGGCTTTCAAGGATACTATCATTGTGATGCTTACCGCCCTCAACGATGATGGCTCTCACATAAAAGGTCTCGAGAACGGTGCCGATGACTATATTGGCAAACCCATCAGCCCCAAAGTATTGGTATCTCGTATCAATGCCCTTTTCAGACGACTGAGTAAACCCAAGACGACGGTATTGAACGTGGGTACGGTCAGCATCAACCCGGAACAATACATTGTATCCGTTGATGGTAAAGAAATATCGCTGGCCAAAAAAGAATTCGAATTGCTCTATCTCTTGGCCCATCGCCCGGGCCGGGTCTTCTTACGCAACGAGATCCTCAACCAGGTATGGGGCAACGAAGTAATCGTAGGGGACCGCACCATCGATGTGCACATCCGCAAGATTCGACAAAAGTTAGGCGTAGACTGTATTACTACCGTTAAGGGCGTTGGTTACAAATTTGAGCTCTAAGCGACCACCCCTGACTATCTTTGTATCGGCATAGAACGCCGCTACATCGCATGTCTCTTTCGCGCCCCACCATTACGCCTCGACAAATTGCCCTGATCACCGCACTACTGCTGGCGCTGCCGGAAAGTATTTTCTTATGGTGGTGGAAGGCAGACTGGCAATGGGCCTTGCTGGCCTTTGCCACCGTTTTCGGGGTAAGCTACTGGGTTATTGCAACGCTGCTCGAAGAATTCATCAACCGCAAGATCAAACTCATCTACAAATTCATCCATAAGACCAAGGCCACCAAAAAAGAAGAAACCTACTATAAATATGTGCTGCCGGCTAAAACACTCGAAGAGGTAAGTAAAGACGTAGAGGACTGGGCCAATGAGAACGAAAAAGAGATGCAGCTGCTGCGACAAAACGAACAGTTTCGACGCGAGTTCTTGCAAAACCTGTCGCACGAATTTCGTACGCCCATCTTTGCCATTCAGGGCTATGTTGAGACCTTGTTGGGTGGGGCTATCAGCGACCCGCAGGTCAACCGTCGCTATCTCGAAAATGCATCCCGGAATATAGATCGGCTCACTAACCTGCTTACCGATCTCGATCAGATCTCAAAACTAGAGCGCGGAGAGTTAGTGCTCGTGCGGCAGCCCTTTGTTATCCAGGAGCTGGTAAAAGAAGTATTCGACAGCCTGGCTGGCAAAGCAGAAAAACAACATGTGAACTGCCTGATAAAAAAGGGATGCGAGTCGCCGTTGACTGTCAATGCCGATAAAGAGAAGATCAGACAAGTGCTGTTGAATCTGGTAGAAAATGCTATCAAGTATGGAAAAACCAATGGTACGGTTACGGCCAGTATGTACCGCACCGACGGGCAACATGTACTAGTAGAGATTACCGACGATGGAATGGGTATTGCAGAAAAAGAAGTGGGTCGCGTCTTTGAACGCTTCTACCGTACCGAAGAAGGCCGTGCCCGCGATGGTAAGGGGTCGGGCCTCGGACTAGCTATATGTAAACATATTATCGAAGCGCACGGAGAAACGATTCATGTGCGAAGTACGGAGCAGGTGGGCACGACG
>Ga0068872_10003094_pt1 | contig 12819 bp, 10 predicted proteins | sample NOAtaG_7_FD_66441 | JGI IMG/M metagenome (GOLD analysis project Ga0068872, IMG submission 66441) | Freshwater lake microbial communities from Lake Erie, under a cyanobacterial bloom - NOAA_Erie_Diel1S_2200h metaG | ecosystem: Environmental > Aquatic > Freshwater > Lake | place: USA: Ohio, Lake...
TGGTTTTGCTGCTATCGGCAGTATGTTCTCTCCTGAATGGGACTGGGAGATCTTCTGGTTACGTACCGCTTTCATCTCGATTGTACTTGCATTCATGAACATTCTACCCATTCCCGCACTGGATGGTGGTCACGTAGTCTTTCTGCTCTATGAAATGATAACGGGACGCGAAGCTCCACAAAAGGTGCTCGAGTACGCCCAGTATATCGGATTCTTCCTGTTAATGGGATTGTTGCTCTATGCAAACGGGAACGACCTCGTTCGCTGGCTGCTCGATCGTTAACCGCTTACCCGATGTTACTGCCGTCAGGACAAATTTTATTCCCTTGGATACGTTTTCGTTTAAACTATGGCTTAGTTATTGTACATTGCGTTGAACTTTATTAATTGTACTATGAGAAAAATACTTTTATCACTAGGGTTTTCATTTGTTTGTACCCTTTTATCTTTCGCCCAGCTAACCGAAGGACACATTTCATACAAGATCGACATGACGTCTGATGATCCGGACATGCAAATGGCCATTGGTATGATGCAGGGTTCCACCTTGGAAGTTTATTTCAAAGACAAAACAACCAGGGCTGAAATGAAAATGGGTGCCATCATGAATATCACTACCATCTCTAATGAAACCTCAGGTGACGTATTGATGCTAATGAGTGGTATGATTGGTCAGAACGCCATAAAAACGACTACGTCCGAACTGGAAAAAGAAAATACAGAGAAGCCGAAATACGACGTTCAATTGGTGGATGAAACGAAAACCATCGAAGGATATGCATGTAAAAAGGCCATACTGACAGACGAGGAAGGAAATGAATCTGTTTTCTGGTATACAGAAGAGATCGACATTTCGAAGAAAGGTCAAAGTTACTTGAACGAAGACGTACCAGGCTTCCCAATGCAATATGACCTGAACAATAACGGTATGAAAATGACGATGACCGTGTCACAATTAGAGAAAAAACTCGACAAGAAATCAGTGTCACTCTTTGAAATGGCAATACCTGAAGGGTACAAAGAAATGACCATGGAAGATCTGAAATCCATGGGAATGTGATCAAAAAGAAATTTACAGGAAGGAGCTTCAACGAGCTCCTTTTTTTATTTCAATTTCATCAGCTTCGCCCGTTTGAAACCGGACCTCTTTTTTACCAGCACAATGTACTGGCCGGGTTTCAGATCACCTATCTCAAACTGAATGTGATGGATGCCCTGATCCATGTTCGAATCGGCAACTTCTTTGATAATGCGCCCATCAAGATCCTGTATTTCGATCTTGACCCATTCATTCTCGGTGTTGAGTCGTATCGTCGAATAACTGACTGCAGGATTCGGGAATAACAGGATCCCCTCTTTTTCAAATTCTTGTTCTTCCAGACCGACATTACATGCTCCAAGTACCTGATAGAAATTGACTGTATGATCAAAGATTGACTGTACCTCCGTTGCCGGAACTTCAAACCAGTCTTTCAGAATCGAAGCATACACATCTCTGAAGTCGATCTGCATTGGAATTCCAACCTGAACATCTATAGCGGGATCAATCACAGGGTCCGGCCCAATAACTCCCGCATTTATACACGCACCAAAGAGAAACATCGGTGCAGCATCACCGTGATCTGTCCCTTTGCTACCGTTTGATGCGATCTGTCGTCCGAATTCGGAGAAGGTCATACCGGCTACTCGTGATTCAATGTTCAACAACATGAGATCATCCTGAAATGCCGCAACTGCATCTGATAAGGTCTTCAGCAGATCCCTGTGAGTGCCCAAGGTCGTATTTGCTGCAGTTACTTGTGCATCATGTGTATCAAAGCCGTTGATATTGAGAATATAGACCTTCGTTTTCAATCCACCTGAGATCATCTGAGCTACATAACGAAGCTGTACGGCGATTGGATTGTTCGCGTCATACAATGTTGATAGCGTTGCACCGGCATTTGCTGCGGTATTGATCTGATCACCATACGCATTGGTTTGATCAATCAGTGTTGCCAGGTATTCCATGTGAGAACCGAAATAGGTCCCGTCATTTACGACATTAGCCGTTAACAAATTGGATGTCGCAAAAGGGTCATTGATCGCGTGCGAAAAATTAGCCATTAATCCCTGGCAAGTAGCAGAAACTTCATACCCCATGCTGATTGCAAATGGATCGGGATAAGTCGCATCCGGATAATCAGCCGGATAGTTTGGATAATCATTATCGAATTGCCTTCCAAGCCATCCTCTTGTTTCCTGTGGATCCAGACTTCCGGATGACCAGATATCCATCGATCGGAAATGAGAACGATTTTGTTCAGGATAGCCTACGTTCTGAACAATGCTAAGTCTTCCAGCACTAAACATGTCCCGCATTCCTGTCATTGCAGGGTGTAACCCAAGGCCCGCTGTGATCGGTAAGATCGCTGTTTCGGGCAACATGACATTGGCACGATGGACCATCAGATTATCATATGAGTTCAGCGGGATCACAGTATTTAGACCGTCGTTCCCTCCATTGAGGCGGATAATGACAAGGACACGATCCTCCGCACTTTTGGAAAAATTGAACAATTTCTTTTGAATTGCCTGGAAATTAATATCCTTTAGTACGAAAGGAGCTGCAACCGAGGCAAGGGATATATTCTTAACAAAATTTCTTCTTTTCATATCAGACACTTTACACCTTAGATCGTTTGAAACTCGGGCATTTTAAACAACCTGGACAAGGTAAGTTGAACACGATTATTGATCGCTGATGCGAGTGTAGTATCACCACCTATGTACTGACTATATTGTTGTGTCCATGCTCCTTCGGCAGTGGCTCCGACTCCATTGATCAAAATAGCCTTTAAGGTTGCCTGTTGAACTGCATTAATGGGTTTTGGACAAAACACCTCGCACATGTCAGAGATCACGGCTGTCGAATTACCCGGGTTCGAAAGGCCACTCAAGAATCCAAGTGCATTGAGCTTTAAGAAATTACCATTTACGGGAATGCCCGTAAGAATTGTGAGATAACTTGAAATGTCAAAACGCGTTTTTATGTGTGTTGCATTCACCCACAGTTTTGAGAAGGACGGCGCCTGATAATAAGCCGTCCAACCAGCCACACTTGGGGGGGTTGCATAGGCCTGTCCCATGGTTTCGGCCATCCAATATAAGCTTAGATACATATCTGAGTCTGTGGAAAGATCGAAATTCGGACCTGACGATGTTGCATTGAACATTCCGAACACCATTTCCAGTGGACTCCGAATCAAGGAACCACGTAATGACAAATCATAAAAATGTTCACTTTTCAGTAAAAGGTCCATTACGGGCAGGATCTCATAATTATTGTCGATGAACGTTTGAGCCATGACCGGAATCACATTCGTTGTAACATCGGAGGTCAGATCATAATTAACGAAATAACGATAGATCTCCTTACTGATAAAATATGCTACTGCATCCTGCTGGAAAATGACGTCAATATAGTTTGCATATTCGTTTTCATCAGCATTGGGAATAACCGTATTGTTGAAATGATAGGAAAGTGTTTTGTCAGAATTTTCGTGCGCTGTTGGAAAGAACTGTACGTAGGGTGTTGCTATCGAGTCGCTCCTCAATCCTAAAACAGTCCATCCGGTTAGGATCTTTGCACCTGCGGCAACATCCTGCTCTGTGTAATTAGTGTAATCTCCCAATGAGATCTGAGGACCTTTTCCAACCGTATACAACTCCAATAATTCGCGGGCATAGTTTTCGTTCGGACTAAAGTTGAAATTTGTTGCACCATTCAGGAATATGAGCATCGTCGGATCAATTGTCATATCCTTTATAAGCTGCTTGAAATTACCAAGAGCATGATTTCGGATCAGCATGTGATACATATAGGTCGCTCTTGAATCGGAGGTTGCAGTCGCAGCAAAATGATTTTGCCAGAACAGGCACATTTTTTCAGCAATACTGAGTGTTTGAGCATTCAACCGCTTCATCATCCATGCACCAAGTGATTTAACTCTGGCCGTTTCTGTAGCCAGGCTTCCTGATGCATCGGTTGGATATACACTGTTGATCCAGGTTGTGCCAATTGTTGCGATGCCCTCATTCGGATCATAGGTCAATGGCAGATCTACGGGTGGAATCTGCAACAAAGACGCAACAGTTACATCCATTCCATTCGAAACAGCCTGCAGAATTTGCTGATTGGTTGCGCCGAACATTGTTCTACGCAATAAATGAGCTGCAGCCGCTTTATCCCAGGTGCCGGAATAAGGATTCATATTTAGTGACAGCGGTTGTTCGACCGGTTGTTCAGGTTTCATTTAGTCCTATTTAAACCGACAATTTACAAAAAATGGCAGTTGAAAAGCTATTCGGCCATCTATTGTTTTGGTAAATCCGTTAAAAATTCGATATTCCTCTTAAGACCTGAATACTTCGTTCTTTTTAATGCACTGTTCTTGAAGAGTTCACTGAATATCTCATGTGAAAGATCCTTCCAATCAGTTTTCGTCAAGCTAAAAAGATCCGGATGTGGCATGAAACGTGGTTCGTTATGCGGCTTACTGAACCGATTCCAGGGACAAACATCCTGACATACATCACAGCCAAACATCCAATTGTCCATTTTTCCTCTGAACTGATCCGGCAGGATGGCATCTTTCAGTTCGATCGTAAGATAAGAAATGCATTTTGAGCCATCTACCACGTAAGGTTGAACGATAGCATCTGTTGGACAAGCATCGATACAACGCGTGCAGGTACCACAATAATCTTTGATCGGTCCATCGGGTTCTATCTCCAGATCGATGATCATTTCGGCAAGAAAGAAAAATGAACCGTGTTTTGGGTGAACGATGTTGGTGTGTTTCCCGACCCAACCCAAACCTCCTCTTTTGGCCCATGCTTTATCCATGACCGGGGCAGAATCCACAAAGATCCTCCCATTGATTTCACCGATCTCATTGATCAGAAAGTGCATCAACTGCTTCAGCTTCTCTTTGACCACATCATGATAATCCTCTCCATATGCATACTTCGAGATCTTGAGTGATCCTGAATCCTCCTGTTGCTCGGGCGGGAAATAGTTGAACAATAACGAAATGACAGTTTTTGCATCGTCTACGAGTAGTCTTGGATCCAACCTTTTATCAAAGTGGTTCTCCATGTATGACATCTTACCATGAAAGTCACGATTGAGCCAAGTTTCAAGCTCCCTGGCTTCTTCTTCAAGAAATTCAGCTTTGGAAAAGCCGGTATACATGAACCCTAACTCTGCTGCCTTTTGTTTGATGAGGCTCTTTCTTTTATCTGAAACGGATCCCATCCCAGAATCAGAAAAGACCTCCCTGAATCCAACCGCTTTCCTTGCCAAGATGACGGAATGCCTTTTCCGTGACCTTTCTCCCCCTTGTGGTTCGCATCAGAAAACCTTCCTGAATAAGAAAAGGCTCGTAAACCTCTTCCAGGGTTCCGGCATTCTCACCAATAGCCGTTGCGATCGTGGTAAGTCCGACAGGTCCACCATTGAATTTCTCTATGATCACCTTTAGAATCCTGATATCCATTTCATCTAGACCGCTTTCGTCTACATTCAAGGCCTTTAACGCAATTTTTGTAATGTCTTCGTCGATCACACCGGTTCCTTTGATCTGAGCAAAATCCCTCACTCTTCGGAGCAAAGCATTGGCTATTCTGGGGGTACCCCGGCTTCTGCTTGCGATCTGATAAGCTGCGGTTTCCTCTATGGGAATATTCAATAAACCCGATGAGCGTTCCACAATGGATGTCAATGTTTTGGAATCATAGTACTCCAGTCGTGAATTAATACCAAAACGCGCCCTCAGTGGAGCCGTCAACAAACCAGATCGGGTTGTTGCACCAATAAGGGTAAACGGATTCAAGGTAATCTGTACACTTCGTGCATTCGGACCGCTGTCGATCAGGATATCGATCACGAAATCCTCCATGGCCGAATAAAGGTACTCCTCCACTACAGGACTTAAACGGTGTATCTCATCAATAAACAGTACATCTCCTTTATTCAGATTCGTTAATAAACCAGCCAGATCTCCCGGTTTATCCAATACCGGTCCGCTTGTAATTTTAAATCCTACACCTAATTCGTTCGCAATGATGTTTGCCAGTGTCGTCTTTCCCAGTCCGGGAGGGCCATGAAGAAGGACATGATCCAGGGGTTCGTTACGAAGGGTTGCAGCCTTCACAAAGATCTCAAGATTCTCTACAACAGATGGTTGACCGCTGAAATCATTCAATTTACGGGGACGCAACACCTTATCATATTCCTGATCGGCGCCATTTTCAGCCTCTTCCCTGTAATCAAATGTTTCTTCCATGATTGCGATTTACACAAAAATACAAAAGCCTCTTGTCATTCAGACAAGAGGCTTTCCTTTTATTTCTTTATTCTAATGCTCTTCTTCACCTTCAGCCAATGGAACGTTCTGAGGAATGAAATCATCATCTGCTCCAGGCTTTGAATAATCGTAAGGCCATCTGTGTACTACAGGAAGTTCACCCGGCCAGTTACCATGGATGTGTTCTACCGGAGTAGTCCATTCAAGCGTATTTGATTTCCATGGATTCTGAGGAGCTTTTGGTCCTCTCCAGATGCTGTAGAAGAAGTTGAACAAAAATAGTCCCTGTCCGAGTGCAGCAATGATGGCAAACATCGTTACGATCACATTCAAGTCCATCATCATCTCCAATGAATTCGTATCGAACTCATTGTATACTGAATAATCATAGTATCTGCGAGGTGCTCCTGCCAGACCAACAAAGTGCATCGGGAAAAATACCCCGTAAGCCCCTACTATGGTTATCCAGAAATGCGCGTATCCAAGACGCGTATTCAGCATGCGCCCGTACATCTTAGGGAACCAATGATAAACACCACCAAACATTCCAAATACAGCAGACATACCCATTACAATGTGGAAGTGGGCAACCACAAAATACGTATCATGTATCGCGATATCCAGTGCCGAGTCAGCAAGAATGATCCCCGTTACACCACCTGTAATGAACGTAGATACCAGTCCAATAGCAAACAACATAGCAGGTGTCAGAACCAATGACCCTTTCCATAGCGTTGTCAAGTAGTTAAACACCTTCACTGCAGATGGAATAGCGATCAGCAAGGTCGTAAACACGAATACGGAACCAATAAAAGGGTTCATACCTGTTATAAACATGTGGTGACCCCACACAATAAAGGATAGGAAACCGATCGCAAGAATAGAACCGATCATCGCTCGGTAACCAAAGATAGGTTTACGTGAATTCGTTGCAATGATCTCAGAAGAAAGGCCCAATGCCGGAAGAAGTACGATGTAAACCTCAGGGTGGCCAAGGAACCAGAACAAGTGCTGGAACAACAACGGCGAACCGCCGTGATTCGTTAGCATCTCACCCCCTACGATAATATCTGAAAGATAAAAACTCGTTCCTGCCAAGCGGTCCATGATCAATAGCAATGCAGCTGAAAGAAGGACAGGGAATGAAAGTACACCCAAAATTGCTGTCACAAAGAATGCCCAGATGGTTAGCGGCATTCTTGTCATTGTCATACCAGTAGTTCTCAGGTTTAGAACCGTTACAATATAGTTCAATGATCCGATCAATGATCCGGCAATGAAGATCGCCATAGAGAACAACCAAAGGGTCATACCCATTCCGGAACCTGAAACAGCCTGAGGCAGCGCAGACAATGGCGGATAAACTGTCCATCCGGCCATCGCGGGCCCCGACTCTACGAACAACGAAACCAACATCAAAACCGATGAAAGTGCGAAGAACCAGAATGAGAGCATGTTCAGGAAGCCGGATGCCATGTCGCGCGCTCCCAATTGCAATGGAATCAGGATATTCGAGAAAGTCCCGGATAAACCACCCGTCAATAAGAAGAATACCATGATCGTACCGTGGATAGTGACTAATCCGAGATACATGTCTTCTTTCAATACACCTCCGGGTGCCCAGGTTTCGCCAAGGAAGAACGTCAAGAAATCTGAACTTTCCCCAGGCCAAGCCAACTGGATACGGAACAAGATCGAAAGCAACATTGCAACAATTCCCATGAATACAGCTGTAATAAGGAACTGCTTACCGATCATTTTATGGTCTTCACTGAAAATATACTTCGATACGAAATTTTCCTCATGATGCCCATGATCATGGTGTCCGTGTGCATCGTGGTGTCCGTGTGAATCGTGCGCTACTGCAGCCATTTTATCTTCGTTTAATTATTATTAATTCTATTATTTCATTGCAACAGTCAAAGTATCCTCTTTGACAGCAAGTGTATCAGTAGGAGACGTTGCTGCATCTGCAGGAGCTGCTGCTGCTGCCGCCGCACTGAATACATCCTTAAATGTTTGTTTTGTTTTCATCCAGGACTTATACTCAGATTCAGGGAGCACTACAACGATCATTTTCATCTTGTAATGTGCCCCACCACATATCTTGTTACACATCAGGATAAAGTTGAACTTATTGTTGTTCATTTTTGCTCTCATATCCATGGTCGTAATTTCCGGAGTAAACTTGAAGCGTGTTGTCATTCCGGGAACAGTGTTCATTTGTGCACGGAAATGCGGGAAATAAGCAGAGTGAATTACGTCCTTCGCGCGGAAATTGAACTCATATTGCTTGTTTACGCACAAGTACAGTGTGTCTTTCTGGATCACATCATCCCATGCCATAGCATCTATCTTTTCATTGTGACGCTCTTTCATTTGATAAAGCAAACGGATCAAACGATCCTTTCGCGCAAGATCATCCTCCATTTTCTGCCGATCCTCAGGAATTAACATGGTCTTGCGGTCATTCAATTTTGCTTCAAGAGCCTTCATCCCTGTTGGACCATTTTCCATTTGGAAGATCGCGCTATCAATTGTAGCAGCCGTTAACAATGCCAATTCATTTTTATCGGTTGTCAATTTGTAGTCATATTTACCAAGTTGATTGTCTTCACCAGAATAACGTGCTGTCCAATCAAATTGTTTTGAGAACAACTCCACCCGGATGGCATCTTTTCCTGCTGCATCCGTTGCCTGATTCCACTTTTGTAAACCAAGTATAATGATGACAGCTAGTACACAAGCAGGAACGACAGTCCATAACATTTCCAACTTATTGTTGTGCGGAAAGTACAGTGCTTTTACACCTGCTTTTCTCACATACTTGTACGAAAAATAGAACAGCAATGTATTCGTAAGGAAGAACACAAGAATGATGATAATGAAATTCAGATTCAACAACCAATCTGTTTCCTTTCCAATATCAGATGCAGCTTCACCTCGCCCTGTCCATCCGTATTCCAATACCAGGTACAGAAAAAAGGCATAAAGCGCAACCATGAAGCCGAACATCAAACGACCATTCAGATTGTTGTCACGATCCGTGATCTCGTGTTCTCCGCGGTTTCTAAGCTTAGAAGAAAGTTCATACACGCGAACCAACTGAGCGATCGCGATGACTCCTAAAACTATAACGATTAAAGCGATTAATTTACTTCCCATCATTTATTATTTATCTGTGATAAAACTTTCTAATTAAATCTCGTGGTGAACACTTTCGTCAAGGAAAGGGTGATTGACCGGAGTTAGTGGTGCTTTGGTAAGATTCGTAAGTACGATTCGAATAAAGAATCCAGCCACCAATAAAGCCATTCCAATTTCAAGGAAACCAATCTTTGCGTTTGCTCCAAGCGAACCAGCCGAAACCATGATATACACATCCAACCAGTGTCCGATTAGAATAATGACACCAACCAACGTCAAGATCCCTGCATTTCTCTTGGCATCTCTAGACATCAAAATCAACATTGGGAATGCGAAATTGATCAGGAACATCGTGAAATACATCACTTTGAAGTTCTCTATACGCATCATATAGTAGGTTACTTCTTCACCAATGTTCGCGTACCAGATCAACATAAATTGCGAGAACCAAAGGTAAGACCACAGGAACGAGGTGGCAAACGTCCATTTTCCAAGATCGTGAATATGGCTATCATTCACTTTTGGCAGATAACCCAACGATTTTAAATAGAGTGTTGTAAGCACTAAAACAACCATAGTTGAACACCACATCCCCGCAAAAGTGTACCAACCAAACAATGTTGAGAACCAGTGAACATCGATGGACATCAACCAGTCCCAAGCCGAGGTAGAGCTGAATACAGCAAAGAACACAAGGAACGTAGCTCCTTTGTGGTAGTTTTTAAAATGCAATTCTGTACCACCAATTCTATCCTCCTCCAACGAACGCATTCTGAAACCTCTGAAAAAGATCAGGTATGTTGCGAAATAGGCAACTGTTCTGATCCAGAAGAAAATCTTATTCAAATAGAACGACTTTGCCACGATGATTTCATCATAGTGATGAGAACCTTCGGTTGTTGTATCCGGATCCATCCAAATATAAATATGGGCCCCATCCATGAATGTAATCGTCAAAAGAACGATCCCGAGGATACCAATCCCATACGGTAAAAACCCAGCAACCGCCTCAATAACTCTTTTAACCGATGCATACCATCCTGTTTCCGTCGCATACTGAAGTGCAAGGAAGAATAAAGCTCCCAATCCCAAAGCAAAGAAGAAAAAACCATTAATCAGACCATTCGTCAATAGACGAGTGGTAAAATGATGATCTCCCATGCTTATAAATACACCAACTGCCGTAAACAAAACACCGACACCCATCAGTGCAACGGTAAGTTGTTTTGCTTTGTTTGTAATAGTGAATTCCATCTTTCGTAGTTAATCGTGTTATTATTTTTTAGTCGCTTTCAAACTATCTGCAGGTGCAGCTGCTGCCACTTGCATTCCTGTTGCATCAAACTTTCCGTAATCAGCATTCTGGAACTTTCTGACATAATGAACCAAAGTCCAGATCTCTTTCTTATTCAACTGTGATCGATGTGACCCCATTGCTCCTTTTCCATAATAAATAGAGTAGAACATCTGTCCATCAGAAAGAGCTGATCTGTCAGCATAATTGGGAACCCCTGCATATGCGCCACTTACTACCATAGGTCCGTTACCGTCACCTTTCTCTCCATGACAATGCTGACACATGGTTGTGTAAAGCTCTTTTCCTTTCTTGAATACTTCTTCCGAATTATCCATAGTCAACTTGTAAGGGTTCTTGTCTGCTGCTGCAAGAGTGTATTCATCCGCCACAGAGAGATCCGCACCGTATAAACCATGCGTCTCACGAAACGCAATATTTGCCTTCCTGAAATAAGGTAACATCAGACTTACAGTCGAAGAATCTGTTCCATGATAAGCAACAGTTCCGGAAGGAGGTGTCATTGCCGAAAGCTTCATTTTGAAGTCGGTAACCTCTCTTCCACGCACCTCACCATAATCCACGTATGGTTCGATTGCCGGTGAACGGTACATATCCGGCATGTATTCCAGTCCAGGGCTGTCAGCATTCGTTGTACACGACCCTAAGATCAAGGTCGAAACCGATACAACTGCTAAACTCATTAGTGCCTTAAATTTAATTTTCATCTGTCTATTCTGTTTATTTTGTCAGACGTAGTACTTTTCAGTACCTGGCAAACTATTTAATATCTTTCTGATCCAATTCAATTAAACCTGTCTCTCTCAACATTTTCTCAAGTTCATCTTGACCGAACTGAGCATTCTCAGACAATCTGATCTCCATTACAAACTTGTCATCCGTAGTTCTTGGATCAGGATTTTGAGCAGGTATTCCAGGTAATGTTTTATTCCTCAAAAGGTACGTGATCGCCATTCCGTGTGCAGCACACAAAACGGTAAACTCGAATGTGATCGGAATAAATGCAAGGATATTATCCAAATAAGTGAAATTAGGCTTACCACCAATGTTCATCGGCCAGTCAACAACCATGAAATAGCGCATTCCAAGCGTCGCAAGCGTTGTCCCGGTCAAACCATAGATAAAAGCCATAATCCCAAGACGTGTATTCTTTACGCCGATGATCGGATCGATCCCGTGAATTGGGAACGGGGAGAATACCTCGGAGATTTTAACACCTTTAGCGACCAACTTCTTTGCGCCATCTTTCAGCACGTCGTCGTCGTCATACATTGCATAGATTACTTTTTCTGCCATGTCCTTTTTATTAATGGTTTAATGACTTTCTTCGTTATGACCGTGGTTATCAGGAGCATTCTTGTAAGATTCTCCCGAAGACTTCAAGATCGTTTTGACTTCGTTCAATGCCAATACCGGGAAGTATCGCGCAAACAACAAAAAGAACACGAAGAATAGTCCGATCGTTCCAACATAGACTGCGATATCAATGTGGCTTGGATAGTGCATACTCCAGCCTGCCGGAATATAATCCCGGTGAATTGAAGTAACGATGATCACATATCGCTCGAACCACATACCAATGTTCACAACAATTGATATAATAAATGTGAACAACAAGCTTCTTCTCAACTTTCTGAACCACATCAACTGAGGAGAGATCACGTTACATGTCATCATCGCCCAGTATGCCCACCAGTATGGACCGGTTGCACGGTTGATAAATGCGTATGCTTCGTATTCCACACCCGAGTACCACGAAATGAAAAGCTCTGTAATATATGCTGTACCTACGATAGAACCCGTAACCATGATCACGATATTCATGTACTCAACGTGCTTCGTGTGTATGTAAGCTTCCAAAGCCATGGCTTTACGCATTACCAACAACAGGGTCTGCACCATTGCGAATCCGGAGAATACAGCACCCGCAACGAAGTATGGAGGGAAGATCGTAGTGTGCCATCCAGGGATAACTGACGTCGCAAAGTCAAAAGATACGATCGAGTG
>Ga0068872_10003098_pt1 | contig 12808 bp, 13 predicted proteins | sample NOAtaG_7_FD_66441 | JGI IMG/M metagenome (GOLD analysis project Ga0068872, IMG submission 66441) | Freshwater lake microbial communities from Lake Erie, under a cyanobacterial bloom - NOAA_Erie_Diel1S_2200h metaG | ecosystem: Environmental > Aquatic > Freshwater > Lake | place: USA: Ohio, Lake...
GAAGTGCGGCACCGCCGACGTGCTCGAGGCGCTCGGTGTGCGCATCGAGATGTCGCCGGCGCAGGTGGTTGCATGCGTGCAACGCAGCGGTGTCGGATTCTGTTTCGCGCCGGCGTTCCACCCCGCATTCCGCCACGTCGGACCGGTGCGTCGGTCGCTCGGCGTGCCGACGGTGTTCAACCTGCTCGGACCGCTCGCCAACCCCGCCAACGTGTCGTTCATGCTCGTCGGTGTCGCCGATGCGACGATGCGTCCGCACATGGCGGCTGCACTGTCGGCACGGGGAATTCGCGCCGCATGGCTCGTGCACGGCGCGGGGGGAATAGATGAGTTGTCGTTGGCGGGAGCGAACTCGATCGTGACGGTGGCGCGCGGCGAACCGGCCGGCGAGACGTTCTTCGATGCCGCCGAACTCGGGTTGGCTCCGGCGCCGACGAGCGAGTTGCAGGGCGGCGATCCGGCGCACAACGCGTCGATCGTGCGGCGGATCTTTGCCGGCGAAGCGGGGGAGTTGCGCGCAATCCGCGACACCGTCATTCTCAATGCAGCCGCGGCGTTGCGCGTCGCGGGCGTGCACGACGGCTGGTCGGCGGCGATCGACGCGGCGCGACGGTCGATCGATTCGGGTGCCGCCGCGCAGCGACTCGATTCCTTCGTCGACGCGAGCAATACGCTGGCGCCGTGACGACGATCCGCGTTCCGGCGAGCAGCGCCAACATCGGCGCCGGTTTCGATGCGTTGGGTATGGCGCTGTCGATCCACTTCGACTGCGGCATCTGCGACGACGACACTCCGAAGGACGCCCGCATCTGCGACGAGCGTCATCCGGCGACCGTCGCGTTCCAAGCCGCCGGCGGGACCGGCAAGTTGTGGGTGCGCGACGGGATTCCGATGGGACGCGGTCTCGGCTTCAGCGGTGCGGCCCGGGTCGGCGGTGCACTCGCCGCGGTGTTGCAGCGTGACGGAATCGACGTCGCACGTTCCGACGCGGGACGTCGTCGCGCGTTCGAAGTGGCGCTCGATCTCGAGGGGCATCCCGACAACGCCGCCGCATCGGCGTTCGGTGGAGTCGTGGCCTGCGCGGGACGTGACGTCGTCGTCGTGCCCGCCGCACTGAAGCCCTCGATCGTCGTGTGGATTCCCACGTCGACGACGACGTCGACGAAGGAGTCGCGCACGAAGTTGTCGCCCACCGTGAGCCTCGACGACGCGGTGTTCAATCTGTCGCGCGCCGCGTTGCTCGTTGCCGCATTCGCCGCCGGCGATCACACAGTCTTGCGCGAGGCGACACGCGATCGCCTGCACCAGGACGTGCGGCTGGCGCTCGTTCCCGACACCCGTGCCGCACTGCACGCGGCACTCGATGCCGGCGCATGGGGTGCGTGGCTCTCCGGATCGGGACCGACGATGGCGTGCGCCTGCGCGCCGGCCGACGTGTCGCGGATCCAGGCGGCGATGCCCGCCGGCGGCGACGTTCGCGTCACCTCGATCGACGACCTCGGCGCGACAGTTGGTTGACCCTTCGGGTCAGCCAACCCCCGTACACCCCTTCGTCACGGTGGAGGCATGCACTTCACCATCAGTTGCGATTCCTGCACCATGCGCGATACCGATGCATGTTCCGACTGCATCGTGCCGATGTTGTGCGGCGAAAGCCCCGACGGGGCGATCGTCTTCGACATCGACGAGATGCGCACCATCAACGTCATGGCGAAGGTGGGTCTCGTGCCTACGCTTCGTCACCATGCCGACGAACGATCGACCGACGAACAGCGTGCCGCCGGGCAGCGATCGGGTAGCGGCGGCATCGCTCGCGCCACCTGAGTCACGCCGCGCACGCCGGCGCGCCGCACGCCGGGCGCGGTCGGGCAGCATCGACCCGGTGACGTATGCCGCCACGTTGACGGCGCTCGTCAGCGATGCGGGTGCGCATCGTGTCGGAGTCACCGATGCCGAGCCGTTGTTGCGTGCGCGGCAAGCACTCGAGACGCGCCGCGCCGCCGGACTCGCCGACGACATGCACTTCACGTATGGCGATCCGCACCGGTCGACGACACCGACGATGCACGTCGCGGGTGCACGCTCGATCATCGTCGCTGCTCTGCACTACGCCGAGAGTGAACTCGGTGCGGGCAACCCACGAGACGCCGACATCGATGTAGCGGGTCGCGTCGCTCGCTACGCGTGGCGCGACTACTACGGCCAGCTGCGCGACTCACTGCGGGTCGCGGCGCACCGGCTCCACGCCGACGGCTTCCGCGCGACGGTGTTCGCCGACGACAACGCGATCGTCGACAGGGAAGTGGCGTACAAGGCAGGAATCGGTTGGTACGGAAAGAACGCGAACCTCCTCGTGCCCGGTGCGGGAAGTTGGTTCGTGCTCGGATGTCTCGTCACCGATGCCGAACTTGCGCCGCACGCGACGCCGGTGGCGAACGGATGCGGAACGTGTCGACGGTGCATCGATGCGTGTCCGACGGGGGCGATCATCGACGACGGGGTGATCGATGCACGACGCTGCCTCGCGTGGATCCTGCAGAAGCCGGGATCGATCGACGAGTCGTTTCGCCGCGCGATCGGTGACCGAATGTACGGCTGCGACGATTGCCAGGACTCGTGCCCGCCGAGCATGCGCTCGCTTGCGCGACCGCCGACCGCCGCACAACCCGTCGCGGTGACGCTGCGCCCTACGGTGCCGGTGCTCGCACTGCTCGACGACGATGACGCCGGTGTGTTGCGTCGCGTCGATCGCTGGTACGTCGCCGACCGTGATCCGCGCTGGGTGCGACGCAACGCGCTCGTCGTTCTCGGCAACGTGGCCCGGCCCGGTGACGAGGCGGCGGTGGGCGTTCTGCGACGCTATGCAGATGGCGATGACGAGCTGCTCGCGGATCACGCGCGCTGGTCGCTCGCGGAGATAGCCGTGCGATGAAGCACATCCTCGTCACGAACGACTTTCCGCCGAAGGTCGGCGGGATTCAGAACATGTTGTGGGAAATGTGGCGACGCCTGCCGCCGGACTCCTTCGCCGTGCTCACGTCGCCGTACCGCGGTGCAGCCGAGTTCGACGCCCGCCAGCCCTATCGCGTCGAGCGGATCCGGGAGAAGGTGTTGCTGCCGCATCCGTGGATGATCCGGCGCATCGAAGCTCTCGTGCGCGACGTCGGCGCCGAGCACGTCGTGCTCGATCCGGCTCTGCCGCTCGGGCTCGTCGGTCCGCACCTGTCGGTGCCGTACTCGGTCGTCGTGCACGGCGCGGAGATCGTCGTGCCGGGTCGACTCCCCGTCGGACGCGCTCTGCTGTCGCGGGTGTTGCGCGGTGCCACCCACGTCTTTGCCAGCGGCACGTATCCGGCACGCGAAGCCGAGCGTGCGGCGCGTCGGAGCCTGCCGATCGTGCTCGTTCCACCGGGCGTCGATGTGCAGCGGTTCGCCCCGCCGAGTCCCGAAGTGCGGGCGGCGACGCGCACGCGACTCGGAGTTGCGCCCGACGAATTGCTCGTCGTCGGTGTGAGTCGTCTCGTGCCGCGCAAGGGATTCGACGTCACGATTCGCGCCGTCGCCGCGGCGCAACGCCTCGGTCACCCGGTGCGACTCGTCATTGCCGGTGCGGGTCGCGACGCGAAGCGTCTGCAGCGGATCATCGACTCCGAGCGCGCGCCGGCGACGCTGCTCGGTCGCGTTGCCGACGACGACCTTGCCGCGCTGTACGGATCCGCTGACGTCTTTGCGATGTTGTGCCGCAACCGGTGGGCCGGACTCGAACAGGAGGGATTCGGCATCGTGTTCGCCGAGGCGGGGGCGTGCGCCGTGGCGTCGCTCGCCGGACGAAGCGGCGGATCGGCCGATGCGGTCATCGACGGCGAGACGGGCGTCGTCGTCGACGACCCCGCCGATGCCGACGTCGTCACCGCCGCTCTGTTGCGTCTGCTCGAGGACGCGACCCTGCGACGGACCATGGGCGCACGGGCTCGACAGCGAGCCGTCGAGGATTTCGCCTACGACGACATGGCCCGTCGACTCGGTCGGGCACTCGGCGTGCCGATGTAGGGTGAGGTCGATGATCGACTCCGCAACCGACACCGCATTCGTCGCTGCATCACCCGAGCATTGCCTCGCCGTCGCCATCGACTTCGCGCGGTACCCCGAGTGGGCACCCGACGTGAAGGACGTGCGGATCCTCGACAGCGATGCGGCGGGACGGGCGACGAAGGTCGAGTTCCGGGCGAGCGCGCTCGGTCGCAGTACCCACTACACCCTCGCGTACGACTACTCGCAGGCACCGCGTCGCGTCACGTGGTCGCTCGTCGACGGTGACATCATGCGCCTCGTCGACGGCGCGTACACGTTCGAAGCCGAGGGTTCGGGCACCAAGGTCACCTATTCCTTGGCGATCGAGCTCGTCGTACCGCTGCCCGGTTTCGTCAAGCGCCGCGCCGAAGTGCGCATCCTCAATTCGCTGAAGGAACTGAAGAACCGCGCCGAAGCCTGACACCGTCGTGCGCGCGGTCGGAATCGACGTCGGCGGCACGAAGTGTCGCTCCCTGCTCATCGACTGTGATCTCGACGATTACGGCCCGGTTGATCATGGCCCGGTCGATAATGAAAGGGTCCCGCGCACGACCCGCCCGGCGGGAGTTCGCTACGACGTGCTCGCCGATACGAAAGTCGACACTCCCGCCGACGCATCCCTCGTCGATGTCATCGCCCGTCTCATCGACGATTGCGGCCCCGTCGATGCGGTGGGAGTCGGTCTGCCGGGCCTCGTCACACGCGACGGAATCGTTCGCACCTCGCCGCACCTCGCGTGGGTGAGCGAGTGGGATGCAGCAGCCGAGTTGTCGCAACGCGCGCAACGCCCGGTCGTCGTCGACAACGATGCGACGTGCGCCACCGTTGCCGAGTGGATGCTCGGTGCAGGTGAGCGGTGCGACGACATGTGGCTCGTCACGCTCGGCACGGGAATCGGCGGCGGACTCATCGCCGGTGGCGAGGTGCGCCGCGGTGCACACGGACACGCCGGCGAGATCGGACACATCCATCTCGGTGGTCTCACGAGTGAAGATCGAGCCGCCGCGTGTCCGTGCGGACAGCGCGGGTGCTGGGAGGTCCTTGCGTCGGGTGCGGCTCTGGCCCGCCGCGCGGGCAGTGCCGGCGGTGAAGACGTCGTGGCGCGCGTGCGAGCCGGCGATGCGGCGGCGCGCGAGGCACTCGTCGACTGGGCCGATGCGGTAGCGCGCGGGCTGGCGATGCTCGTCAACGTCACCGATCCCCGGCGCATCGTCATCGGCGGAGGTGTCAGCGAGGCTGCCGACGTCATCCTCGATCCGATTCGACGCGCGCTGCCGCGGTACTGCTACGGATGGCCGACGCGTGAACTGCCCGACGTCGTCGCTGCATCCCTCGGTGCGCGAGCCGGCGCGCTCGGTGCGGCACTGCTCGCAGGGATAGTTTGACGGCGTGGAATTTCGCCGCATCAGCAACCTTCCGCCCTACGTCTTCACGATCATCAACAACCTGAAGATCGCGTCGCGACGCGACGGCGTCGACGTCGTCGACCTCGGATTCGGGAATCCCGATATTCCCTCGCCGCAGGTTGCCGTCGAAAAGCTCGCCGAAGCGGCGCACAACCCGCGCAACCACCGTTACTCGTTGTCGCGCGGCCTTCCGAAGCTGCGCGAAGCCGTCGCCGGCATGTACGAGCGCAACTTCGGCGTGAAGCTCGACCCCGAGTTGCAGATCACGAACACGATCGGCGCGAAGGAAGGCTTCAGTCACCTCATGTGGGTGTTGCTCGACCGCGGTGATGCGGCGATCGTGCCGAGCCCCAGTTACCCGATCCACATCTTCGGTCCCGTGTTCGCCGGTGCCGACCTGCGTCAGATCCCCATGCGCAGCCAGCGTCGCCTCACGTCGCCCGACGACGTCGACCAGGAGTACGCCGACGAGTTCTTCGACTCGTTGCACAAGGCGTACGAAGTGGGCTGGCCCAAGCCGCGCATCCTCGTCGTGTCGTTCCCGCACAACCCCACCGGCGCCACCGTCGATCTTCCGTTCATGCAACGAGTGGTCGACTTCTGTCGCGAGCGCAACATGATCGCCATTCACGACTTCGCCTATGCCGACGTCGGCTTCGACGGCTACAAGCCGCCGTCGATCCTGCAGGCCGAAGGCGCGATGGACTGCGCCGTCGAGTTGTACTCGATGACGAAGGGTTTCTCGATGGCCGGATGGCGCATGGCGTTCCTCCTCGGCAATACCGAGGTCGTACAGGCGCTCGTGAAGTTGAAGAGCTATCTCGACTACGGCACGTTCCAGCCGATCCAGATCGCCGCGACCGTCACGCTGAACGAGGCGCAGGATTATCCGCGCGAGGTGTGCGAGACGTATCAGTCGCGGCGCAACGCGCTCATCGAGGGGCTCGAGCGCATCGGTTGGTCGATTCCGTCACCGCGCGGGTCGATGTTCGTGTGGGCGCCGATTCCCGAGCCGTACCGCGAGATGAACTCGGTCGAGTTCTGCTCGCACCTCGTCAACGAATGTCACGTCGCGCTGTCTCCCGGATCCGGATTCGGCCCGGGCGGCGAGGGTTTCGTGCGGTTCGCGCTCATCGAGAACGAACAGCGCATCCACCAGGCGGTGCGCAACCTCGCCCACGGCCTGACGAAGCTCGCCTGAACGCCCTCGACACGCCGGCGTCGTCGGCGTGATCGACGTCTAGTCCCTGCGCACCCACGCCCGCGAGCGTTCGACGGCGCGCAACCACGTGTCGGTCGACGGCAGACCGCCGGGATTGTCGCGGCGCGGACGGAACCGCCGTTCGTCATCGCGGTCGTGTGTGTTGTCCGTCGCGGACAGGTCGTCGAGCGACCACACGCCCTCGGCGAGTCCGGCGAGCATCGCCGCGCCGGTGGCTGTCGATTCGATGACCGACGGGCGCACGACGTCGACGCCGAGTGCATCGGCCTGCAGTTGCAGCATGAGGTCCATCGCCGCGGCTCCGCCGTCGACGCGCAGTTCGTGCAACGCCACACCCGATGCCGTGTTCATCGCCGCGACGACATCGCGCGTCTGCATGACCATCGAGTCGATGACCGCACGCGCAATGTGCGCCCGCGACACGCCGGCGCTCAGGCCGAGGATCGTGCCGCGCGCGTCGGCATCCCACCACGGACTGCCGAGGCCGGCGAAGGCGGGCACGACGATCACGCCGCCGGCATCGGCAACCGTCGCGGCGAGCGGCGCGAGATCGCTCGATGCGGAGATGATGCCGAGCTCGTCGCGCAACCACTGCACCGTCGAGCCGGTCGAAAAGATGGCGCCTTCGAGTGCGTACACGACGGGATCATCGCCGAGTTGCCACGCGATCGTGGTGAGCAGCCCGTCGTGCGGCGGCGGTGCGGTCGTGCCCGCATTGAGAAGGAGAAAGCTGCCGGTGCCGTAGGTGTTCTTCGCGGTGCCCGGGGACACGCAGCGCTGTCCGAACAGCGCCGCCTGCTGATCGCCGGCGATGCCGGAAATGGGGATCCCGCCGGGGACACCCGCTGACGCGTCCGTCACGCCGCAGCGACGACTCGATGCGACGACGTCGGGCAGCCGTCGCAGTTGCACGCCGAACAGCGCGCACAGGTCGGGATCCCAGCGTTGCGCGACGATGTCGTAGAGCATCGTGCGAGACGCGTTGCTCACGTCGGTGACGAATGCGGCTCCGGCGGTGAGGCGGTGGATGAGGAACGTGTCGATCGTGCCGAACACGGTGTCGTCGCTGTCGGGAAGATCGCCGTGCTCGAGCAGCCACTCGATCTTCGTCGCGGAGAAATACGGATCGAGGACGAGTCCGGTGCGCGCCCGCACCATCGGCAGGCGGTCGGCGAGGGTGTCGCATCGCGCGGCGGTGCGACGGTCCTGCCACACGATCGCGCGGTGCAGCGGTTGTCCGGTGCGGCGATCGAATGCGACGACGGTTTCGCGCTGGTTGGTGATGCCGACGCCGGCGATCGTCTCGCCGTGCAGTTGCGCGGCCACCTCGTTGAGGGTGTCGCGCGCCGCATCCCAGATGTCGAGCGCATCGTGCTCGACCCATCCCGGTCGGGGGAAGTGCTGCGGAAACTCGCGGTAGGCGACGGCACGCGTGGCTCCGTGGATATCGAGCGCACGAGTGCGCACCCCCGTCGTTCCGGCATCGATCGCAAGGACGATCATCACGACGACCTTACGACGATGACGTGACCGGCAGCAGTGTCAGTAGTGATCTTCCGGTCACGCACCCGTGACCGGAAGCGGTGTCGATGGGGAACTTCAGGTCACGCACCCGTGACCGGAAGTTCCGTACTAATCGTTGGTTCGAGTTCGCACGGAAGTTCGACGATGAAGCGTGCACCGAGCAGACCGTCACGACGACGCTCGGCCCACACCCGTCCGCCGTGCAGGGCGACGTGTTCGCGCACGAGCGCGAGACCCAGACCCGCACCCTCGGAAGCGCCACGCTTGCCCGCCTGTGCGCCGCGCGTGAAGCGCTCGAAAATGGCCTTTTCCTCGCCGTCGACGATTCCTTCCCCGTCGTCCTCGACGATCACCCATGCGTGGGCGAGCGGTGAGTCGTCCGCGGGAACGACGTGCACGGTTGCCGTGCCCGAACTGTGCTGACGTGCGTTGTCGAGCAGGTTCGCCATGACACGGGCGAGACGCCGCCGGTCGCCGACGATGATCCGCTCGCTGCAGCGTTCGTCGATGCGCACCTCGGTCGCGGGAAGCGTGCTCGCAAGCACCGCCTGACGCACGAACTCGGCGAGGCGCAGGCGCTCGCGGGTGAGTCGCACCGCGCCGGCGTCGTAGCGCGAGATCTCCAGCAGGTCCTCGACGAGCCCGCGGAACCGCGCCACGTCGGCGACGAGCAGGTCGAGGGCCGCGCGCCCGCGCTCGGAGAGTTCGTCGCGACGCGTCGACATCACCTCGACCGACGCGGCAAGCGTCATCAAGGGCGAACGCAGTTCGTGGCTCACGTCGGACGCAAATTGTGCATCGCGCTCGACGCGACGCTGCAACGTGGCGACCATGTCGTTGAATGCGTCGCTCAGCGCGTTGAGATCGGGATCGTCGGTCGGTTCGAGTCGGGTGTCGAGACGACCGTCGGCGATGGCGCGCGCCGCGGCCGCGGCGTTGGCCAACGGTCGCACGACGCGACGCGACGACATCGCACCGAGTGCGACTCCGATGACGACGGTGAAGGTGGCGGCGAGTGCGAGCGAGATGCGCAGGCTGTCGAGCGTCTCCGACACCGCGCGACGGCCGATGCCGTCGGTGCCGATGCGCGCGATGAGGCTCGAGCTCGTCAACGTGTACGTCGTGGTGGCGAGCACGCCCGAGAGCACGAATGCGCCGACACCGAACGTGAGTGCGATGCGCGTGCGCACGCCGACGCGGTGCGGAGTCCAGCGCCGGATGACGCGCCACAGGATCCGCGCGAAACGGCGCCGCCGGGTGGGCGGGCGCAGCGGGCTCGTCACGATTCGAGTCGGTAGCCGAGTCCGCGCACGGTGACGACGTGGCGCGGTTCGGCGGGGTCGGTCTCGACCTTCGTGCGCAGACGGCGCACGTGAACGTCGACGAGGCGACCGTCACCGAAGTAGTCGTATCCCCACACCTTGTCGAGCAGGTCCTCGCGGCTGAAGACGCCGCCGGGGTTTCCGGCGAGCACGCACAGCAGGCGGAACTCGGTCTTCGTCAGGGCGACTTCGTTGCCGGCGATCGTCACCTTGCCCTCGTCGGGGATGATCTCGAGATCACCGAAGGTGAGTCGCGCGTGCTGCGGCATCGCCGGTCGCATGCGGCGCAGCAGCGCACGGATGCGCGCGGAGAGTTCCTTCGGGGCGAACGGCTTCGTCAGGTAGTCGTCGGCTCCGGCTTCGAGTCCGGCGACGACGTCGTGCGTGTCGTTGCGCGCCGTCACCATGACGATCGGAACGTCGCTGGTGCGGCGCAGGGTGCGACACAGCTCGAACCCGTCGATGCCGGGGAGCATGATGTCGATGAGCACGACGTCGGCGGGCGCGGCCTGGAACAGTTCGACCGCCCGCTCGCCGCTGTCGGCTTCGTCGACGATCCAGCCCTCGTCCTCGAGGGCGAGTCGCACCGAGGTGCGGATTCGTTCGTCGTCCTCGACGGTGAGAATCCGTGTGCTCATCGCTTCGAAATTATCGTGCGTCGGCGGCGCGATTCGGCGATGCCCGACGGCCCGTCACCCGTGCGGAGATGCCGCGCGGGTGTTACTCGTGCGGGTGGCGCGCCGCGGCGGCGACGAGCAACTCCGAGAGTGGCGCAAACACCGAGGGAACGGCAACGAGCACCTCGGCGGGGCGGACCGGACCTCCCGCATAGTCGCCGCTCAGCGCTCCCGCTTCGCGGGCGATGAGTTCGCCGGCGGCGAGATCCCACGGGTGCAGGTTCTCCTCGAAGTACGCATCGACGCGTCCGCAGGCGACGAAGCACAGGTCGATGGCGGCGGCACCGCTGCGGCGAATGTCGCGAATCTTGTCGATGAACTCCGCGACGCGGCGCATCTGCACCGTGCGGTATGCCGCGCCGTAACTGAACCCCGTCGCGCACAGCGCCCGCGAGATGTCGACGTCGGTGTTGCAGCGGATGCGGGCGTCACCGAGATACGCACCCTCGCCGCGCACCGCCCAGAACATTTCGTCGAGTGCCGGCACGTACACCGCGCCGGCGAGCGGACCGTGCTCGTCGCGCGCACCGACCGACACGCACCACGTCGGCAGGTCGTAGAGGAACGAGGTCGTGCCATCGATCGGATCGATGAACCACGTGATTCCCGACGTACCCGTGTGGTTGGCGCCTTCCTCACCGACGATGGCGTCGTGCGGTCGGCGCCGCTGCAGTTCGCCGACGATGAGTTCCTCGCCGCGGCGATCGAATTCGGTGACCATGTCGGTGCCGGTCGTCTTCGTCGTGACGTCGCGCAGCGCCCCCGATCGCCGACCGGCGAGCGCAATCTCGCCGGCACGACGGGTGATCTCACGGGCGATCGCCGCGAGTTCGTGGCCGGTGTTGTCGGCGGTGTGGTGCACGGGGCGGGTCGTCACGAGCGACGCTGCGGGGACGACGCGTCCGCGCGATCGCCGAGTTGGCGCCACTCGCCGATTGCACGCAGACCGAGAACGGCGACGACGCTCATGCCGCCCGCCGTGCTCAGTGCACCGATGAGAATGCCGAGACCACGGCCCGTCGTGCAGTCACCCGCACATTGCACGTCGACGAGCGCGTGGCCGATGACCGCCCCGGCAAATCCACCGGCGATGATCGAGAGAAACGCGACGATGCGTGCCATTGGTGACGGCAGTGCGGAGAGTGTCTTCGGCTCCGCGTGTGATTCGTTGTCGGGCCCGGTGTTGGACATCGTCACGACACCGTATTACTACAGTCGGGTCGATGGCGAGCGGTGCGACGATCGACACGGTGATCGGCACGGTGATCGGCACGGTGATCTGCATGCGCGCGAACGTTGCGGCGGTGTAAGTGTCGCAACGTAACGGTCCGACCACGGTTCCGCGGCGGATTCTGCACGTCGACATGAACGCGTTCTTCGTCGCGTGCGAACTCACGCGACGACCCGAGTTGCGCGGTCGACCCGTCGTCGTCGGTAGCGCGTCGCGTCGTGGTGTCGTCGCCGCAGCCTCCTACGAGGCGCGCCGCTTCGGGATCACATCGGCGATGCCGTCCGTGCGGGCCGAACGCCTGTGTCCCGACACCGTGTTCCTTGATGCCGACCACTCGTTCTACGCCGAGGTGAGCGAGAAGGTCTTTGCCGTCTTCGCCGACTTCACCCCGCTCGTCGAGGGAGTGTCGGTCGACGAGGCGTTCCTCGACGTCACCGGTGCGCAACGTCTGCTCGGGTCGCCGCGCGCGATCGCCGGCGACATCCGTCGGCGCATCCACGACGAGATCGAACTCGGTTGCAGCGTCGGCATCGCGGCGAACAAGTTCGTCGCGAAGATGGCGAGCGAGGTTGCCAAGCCGCGGGCATCGCGGACCGCCATCGATCCGGGTCCGGGAATCGTCGAGGTGCCCGACGGGGGAGAACGCGAGTTCCTCGCCCCGCTCGATGTCGGTGCGTTGTGGGGTGTCGGACCATCGACGGCCGAACGCCTGCGCGAACTCGGGGTCGCCACGATCGGTGATCTTGCCGCACTCGACGTGCGCATCGTCGAGTACGCGCTCGGCGCCTCTCTCGGACGGGCGGTGCACGAGCTCAGTCACGGAATCGACGATCGCCCCGTCGTCGCCGACCGCGAGGCGAAGTCGATCGGATCGGAGGAGACGTTCGCATCGGACGTGCACGATCGCGGCGACCTGCGCAACCGACTGCGCGACATGGCCGACGACGTCGCCCGCCGCTGCCGGGCGACCGACGTCGGTGCGCGCACGCTCACCCTGAAGATCCGTTACTCCGACTTCGACACGGTGTCCCGCGCGCGTACGGTGCCGACGGCGATGACGACCGTGCAGGAGTTCATGCTCGTCGTCGATCAACTGCTCGTCGAACTGTTCGGCGAGACGCATCCCGGCGTGCGACTCGAGCGCGGCATTCGACTCGCCGGCGTCTCGGCGCGCAACCTCGTCGTTCCCGAGACGGCCGCGCAACTGTTCGTCGACGATGCGACGCAACGCACGGAGCAATGGCGTCAGGCAGCCGGTGCCGTCGATCACATCCGGGACCGCTTCGGGCCCGATGCGATCAGCTGACATTCGTACCCGTATGCGGCACGTCACGGGGCCCGTGCCGGCCACGGAT
>Ga0068872_10003100_pt1 | contig 12808 bp, 11 predicted proteins | sample NOAtaG_7_FD_66441 | JGI IMG/M metagenome (GOLD analysis project Ga0068872, IMG submission 66441) | Freshwater lake microbial communities from Lake Erie, under a cyanobacterial bloom - NOAA_Erie_Diel1S_2200h metaG | ecosystem: Environmental > Aquatic > Freshwater > Lake | place: USA: Ohio, Lake...
CCCATCCGGGCTGTGGTCCCAATCATGATCGGCAGATTGAATACGGGCCTGTTTGCGTTTGTCGGGCTTGATGGCTTGCCCGGCACCGTGGGCCTGTGCGCTTCGGTGGAGGTGGGTGGAAAGGAATTCGCACAACTGCTGCCAACCTTTTGCGTGTTGGGCCAATCCGATATATCGAAGCACATTGTTTTCGCGGAACTCGATGCCGAGTACCGGCTTCAACCCTTTTTTGCGGGCTTTCATTACAAAGTCCAGACCTGCCGACGTGTTGTTGATGTCGGTGAGGGCGATGGTATCGGCCCCGCAATTGAGGGCTTCGTCGAGCAATTCATCCACACCGAGCACGCCGTAGCGCAAGCTGAAGCAGCTATGGCAGTTCAAATACATGTCATGCTCCTTTCAGGCTCCGTTCGGGGTGGGTGTCCACTGTGTGCCGTCGGGCAGCCACAAGGGGATTTCACGGGAGGTGGCTCGTGGCACGGATGTTTGTGGCCGACCTGCGTGGTTGAACTGATCGGTTTCCGTATGGACGTGTTGGCGATCCACCCCACCGAGCGCACTGGCCCGCATCAGCATGTCCGACCCAAAGCGTCGCTTGATTTTGTCTACAGCCATGTAGAGGTCCACTTGACGTTCGGTATTTTCAAACAAGCTGATGGGCTGCCCCCCGTGCACCAAATGGGACAGCCGTATTCCGAGCAGGCGTACGCGTTGTCTCCGGTCGTACAGCTGTTCAAAGAGCGTCAAGGCCTTCTGAATCAGCACATGGTCGGAGGCCGTGTAGGGAATCCGTTCTTGCCGGGTCACCGTGTTGAAGTCGGCATAGCGGAGTTTGACCGTGATGCAGGCACAGAGTTTCCCGGTATTCCTCAAGCCGAATCCGAGCTGTTCGGCGAGGCGGGTGAGGGTGGCACGCATTCCGTCGAGGTGAATGCTGTCTTCGGGGAACGTGCGCTCCGCCGAGATGCTTTTCCGCTCGCAGTAGGGCTCAACCGGACTGTTATCGAGTCCACGGGCACGTTGCCACAGCAGGTCTCCGGGCTTGCCGAAAATCCGTTGCAGGAATGGCCTTGGTATTTCCCGGAGCACTTTCACCTGCTTCACGCCCATGTTGACGAGCGTTTGGGCCGTTTTTTCTCCGACCATGGGAATTTTCTGCACCCCGAGCGGATCTAAAAAAGGCTGGATGAGGTCTTGTGGCACCTCCAATGCACCTGGTTTGACCTCATTCGTGGCCACCTTCGCCATCATTTTGTTGACCGAAAGGCCGAACGACATGGGCAGTCCGGTCTCACGGCCCACCCGGTCGCGCACGGCCTGGGCCCAAGAAAAGGTGCCGTGAAACCGTTCCATCCCGGTCATGTCGACGTAGAACTCATCCACACTGGCTTTTTCGAAAACAGGTGCAGACTCCCGGAGGACATCCGTGACCATGTCGGAAAACCTGCCATAGGCTTCGTGGTCTCCGGAAATGACGGTGGCCTCCGGACAAAGCCGACGAGCCAACTTCATGGGCATGCCGCTCCTGACCCCGAATTTGCGGGCTTCGTAGCTGCAACTGGACACCACGCCACGCCCCCCGATGCCTCCGATGATCAAAGGTCGACCCTTGAGCCGACTGTCGCGCAGCCGCTCCACGCTCACAAAAAACGTGTCCAAGTCCATATGGACCACCACACGGCGGTCTTGCTGAATCGTATCCATGAAAACCATTCACATTCACATTCACATTCACATTCCGTAAGTGCCCCGCACCACCCAAACGACTTGGTGTATGACCAACCTGTGCATGACCAACCTGTGCATGACCAAGCCTACGTCCTACCATGCCATTCATACCCAACCGCTGTAACGTCCGTTTTATCCGGATTGACAACCTGCGCCCATCCCCGACCTCCTTTCCTACCCTACACCATCTTATTCATCCGACATGACCTGCAAACATGGGTTGATGCTCAAACTTGCAAGTCCTTGACCATTTATTTAGCTTTGTGCTAATACTACAAGACAAATATACTTGTATTTTTAGCATTTACCAGTCTGCTTTGTAAATATTTTTAGCAATGAGCTTGATTCACTCCAATATTCGCTTCCTTCGTAAGCAAAAAGGTCTTACCCAGGAAATATTTGCCAACGAAATTAGCGTTACCCGTTCTGTCATCGGAGCCTACGAGGAGGGCCGCGCCGAGCCGAAAATCAAAACCATGCAAATCATGGCCGACTTTTTCGGGGTCAGCATGGACCAATTGCTGAATGAGGACCTGAGCGCAAATTCGATGGCGAACTTACGGGGACGCGAACGGGAGTCGACCGAGTCCCAAAGAGGAGATATCACGGGTAAGCGGATGCGGGTACTGTCGATCACCGTGGACAAACACGACCGTGAAAACATTGAATTGGTGCCCGCAAAGGCCGCTGCAGGCTACCTGAACGGATACGCAGACCCGGAATTCATCGCCGAACTGCCCCATTTCCAATTGCCGAACATGCCACAAGGCACCTACCGCGCGTTTGAACTCAAGGGAGATTCCATGCTGCCCCTGCCCTCTGGAAGCATCGTGGTGGGCGAGTACGTGGAAAATTGGGAAGGCATCAAGGACGGACATTGCTACATCGTGGTCACCTTGAACGAAGGAGTGGTGTACAAACGGGTGTACAACCGGATCGACGAGAGCAAATCCCTGCGCTTGGTTTCAGACAACACGGCCTATTCGCCCTACGAGGTCAACATTCAGGACGTGGTGGAGGTGTGGAAGGCCAAATCTTTCATCAGCAGTAATTTTCCGGAGCCCGAGCTGAGCATGCAGAAACTCGCTTCCATCGTGATGGACCTGCAAAAAGAAGTCATCAAGCTGAAGGGCTGATCGGCGGATGGATTCAGGGTCAAATGGGGGAAAACACGGGCAAACGCTTCAGACTGGTCCCATCAAGTGGCTTCGTTGGCTACCTGCCTTGGCTTGGATGGCGCTGATATTTTTCATGTCCCATCAACCGGGCGGGGAATCGGGGGCATTCAGCCGGATGGTGTTGGAGTTTTTGGCTTCCTGTGGCTTTGATTTGAGGTCATGGTTTGGGGATCATGCCTTTTGGGTGGTGCGGAAAGCGGCCCATTTTTCGGAGTATTTCATCCTGTATTTCTTGGTGGCATGGGCCTTGGCACATCGCACGATTGTTTGGCCCAAAACCGGCTACATGGCCCTGTCGATTGCAATTTTGTATGCCGCATCGGATGAGGTCCACCAACTTTTCATTCCCAAACGTGTTGGCGACATTGTGGATGTGGGCATCGACAGCTTGGGTGCACTCTTTGCCATTTCCCTGCATGCATTGGCAAGGAAAGCCACCCATTCACCTACTCAACTGGCAGTCTCCCGCGAAATCCAGGACAAATAATCGGGATTGCCTTCCAAAATAGGCATGGAAACCACGCAAGGCACCGAGTAGGAATGCAATTCTTTCACTTGGGCCACCAAGGCATCCATGAGTCCGGATCTGGATTTGAGCACCAACACACATTCCTTGTCTTCCACCAAGGCTCCTTCCCACCAATAAACGGATTTGATGGCAGGAAAAACATTGGCACATGCAGCCAATCGACTTTCAACCACCGCGCGCCCTATTTGCAAGGCCTCCGATTCGTCTCTGCAAGTAATGTAAACAACCCGTGCATCCATTTCGTTGAGGTATGTATCCGGAAATCTAATCCATTGGCGGGAAAGGCACAAACCACTTGACTCCATGGAATCGGCATCCGACCAAAAAAGCTTTTAAATTGCACCCTATGAACGACTTGAACGAACACATCCGAAACCTCCGCAAAGACTACGCAAAAGGCATTTTGGACGAGCATCAGGTTCATCCGGACCCTTTGAAACAATTCGGTTCATGGTTCCATGAAGCGTTGAAAGCCGAATTGGAGGAACCTTATGCCATGACATTGGCCACGGTGGATGCAACCGGTCAACCCTCGGCACGGGTGGTGCTCTTGAGGGGGTTCGATGAAAGGGGGTTCATGTTTTTCACCAATTACCAAAGCCGGAAAGGACAGGATCTTGCGGCAAATCCCAAGGCGAGTCTGTTGTTTCATTGGGCGGAATTGGAGCGTCAAATCCGAATCGAGGGTATGGTGGAAATGGCCGACGCCCACGACAGCGACAAGTATTTTTTGAGCCGTCCAAGGGAAAGCCGCATTGGCGCTTGGGCATCGCCACAAAGCCAAGTCATCCAAGGCCGCGAGGAATTGGAGAACCTGTTGAAACAGCGGGTGGACATGTTTGAAGGCACAGAAGTGAACAGACCTGCACATTGGGGCGGCTACGTCTTGAGGCCTTCCAACGTGGAGTTTTGGCAGGGCAGACCGAGCAGGCTCCACGACCGGGTGCGTTACAAATTACAAAATGGGCTGTGGGCAATTGAGCGCTTGGCGCCTTGATTCCTACTCTTCGAATTCCGTGTAATCCAGGCTGTTTCGAATCCTCAATTGTTTGGGAAGGTGATTGTTGATCCGTCCGGGCAGCACTTTGACCCAGCCCAAGTTCCTTCCTGCATGACGAACGATGGCCCAATCTTTGCATCCTTCTGCATCCATCGACAGTTCATCGCGGCTGAGATAACGCATGGCTTGCTCTTTGTCCAACTCGATCATACCCACGGAGTCCGACTGCAATTCAGACATCGCCAAATCATGGTCGGGCACCAGCTTCCCCCCTTTGATTTCTCCCACCCGAACACCACCTTTCAGCAAGTTCAGGTTTTCGGAAAGGTACCGGTAATCGTCTGCCAAATCTGAAGGCACGACTTCCACCGCGTCACCCCGTCGGAAAAACTCAAATGAATCCGAATCCTTCAACAACCTCGTGGCTGCAGAACGGTCCTGTTTCTGAAGGACTGAAAGGGCGGCCGATCGCGAATGTTTTTTTCCTTTTGGATTGCCATCGGCTGTTTTGCGGCCATGAGATTGCTTTTGGAGGCATGCGAAATAAAAACCTTCACCCGAGACTTTGTGCGGATAACAATGATAGGTGTGTTTCATCTCTGGACAATAGCCTTCCGTGTCACCCGGTGTAAGGCCCCATTCGGCTGGGAATTGAAATTCCACGATCTCAAATTCAGTTCCGGATTCATCCAACAACCATTGGACGATGGATTCATTTTCTTGACGATTGTAGGTGCAAGTGGAATAAATGAGCCTGCCCCCGGGTGCCAAACTCCCGATGATGGAAGCGAGGATCTCTTTTTGACGCTCCGCACATTGGGCTACCATTTTTGGACTCCAATGTTGGATGACTTTGGGGTCTTTCCTGAACATGCCCTCACCCGAACATGGAGCGTCTACCAGGATCAAGTCGAAATAATTGCGCAGCTGACCCAATTTGGCGGGATGGTTGTGGGTCACGAACACGTTTGGATTGCCCCACCGGCTGATGTTTTCTTCGAGCACTTCGGCCCGATTGCGTACGACCTCGTTGGCCACCAACAAACTGCCCGGTGTCATCTTGGCTGCCAAGAGGGTGCTTTTCCCTCCCGGTGAAGCGCACAAATCCAACACACGGATGTCTTGCGAAAAATCGCCTAGCTGCCCGATGAACATGGAGGCGGCCTCCTGCACGTAATAGGCCCCGGCATAAATCAGAGGATCCTTGAAAAATGCGGGTCTTTCCGGCAGATACACCGCAGCCAGGCACCATGGAACCGGACTTGAGGACGGAAAAGAGGCTCCTGGCTTGCGTGGATTCAGACGCACTGAAATGTTGGGTTTTCCATTCAATGCCTGGATGAAAGCGGGGTAATCCCCACCCAACAAGGTTTGCATTTGGCTCGTGAAAGCCCCGGGTAGCGACAGTTCCATCGGTCAAAGGTAAGTCATCAACTGGCAATTCCCGTTTCGGGATGCCACAAATAGCTCAGGGCCACGCGGGACCATCCGGCAAATCGTCGGTGTCCAAGATGGAACTACCCGTGGAATCTATTCCGGCATCGGAGCATGACCATTCCATGTATCCCGCAGGCGGGATGAAAGGGCCTATTGGCAACCCGATGCTACGGTCGGCAATGACTTGCTGCATGAACAAAGCCCAAATCGGCAACCCGGTATTGGCCCCTTGACCACTTGCCGTTGAACTGAACCTCAAGCGACGATCATCATTGCCCACCCATGCCCCGCTCACCAAGTTGGGTGTCATCCCGATGAACCATCCGTCCATGTTGTTTTGGGTGGTTCCTGTTTTTCCTGAAATCTGATTGGTGAACCCATATCTCCCGCGAAGACGTCCTGCAGTTCCTCCCGCCATGTCGATGGGACCATGCAGCATTCGCACGATGGTGAAGGCCGTGATGGGGCTGAGCACTTCCCTCACTTCGGGTTTGTGTTCGTAAATCACATTACCTTGCTTGTCCTCGATTCGCTTGATCATGTAGGGCTTCACATACACCCCGTTGTTGGCGAAAGCAGAGTATGCACCCACCATCTCGTAAAGGCTCACATCCGAGGTGCCGAGTGCCAAGGCTGGAACACAATCCAATGGGCTCTCGATACCCAAACGGCGGGCGAGTTTGCAAACTGCCTCTGGACCCACCTCCATCATGAGGGAGGCCGTCACGCGGTTGAGCGACCAAGCCAAGGCCTGCGCGTAGGTGATGATGCCATTGTCGGCATCTCCACCTGAGTTGTCGGGCTGCCATAAACTACCATCTGGCAATTGGATGGACACGGGTACGTTCAGGACGCGCTCACATGGATGATGCCTTCCTCCGTCCATGGCCAAAGCATACACAATGGGCTTGAAGGTCGAACCAACCTGGCGTTTTCCTTGACGAACGTGGTCGTATTTGAACATCCCGTATTCGATGCCACCCACCCAAGCCTTGATTTCGCCAGTGCGCGGGTCCATGCTCATGAATCCCGCCTGCAACATTTTGAGGTGGTGGATTACGGAATCCCTCGGGGTCATTACCGAGTCCACGGTCCCTCTTTCCCAGCTCCAAACCCTCATGTTAATGGGTTCGTTGAATTGTGCATCGATTTCGCTTTTGCTCAGGCCCTCTTCATCAGCATTGCGGTAACGATCCGAGCGGCGAATGGCGTCTTCCACGATTCGTTTGTTGGTGTTCCACGGCTTTTTACGCCCCATGTCTCGCTCAAACGATTCCTGCAACACGGGCATGTGCTTTTGAATGGCCGACTCTGCGTGCCGTTGCATCCTCGAATCCAGGGTAGTGTATACCTTGAGTCCGTCGCGGTACAGGTCGTATTCTTTGTCAGCATCGGCCAAAACACGCTCCACTTCCAACTTCAATTGGTCCCGGAAATAGCCTGTGAGCACCGAACTTGTCCCGCCGACGCGATATTTCAAGCCCAAATCCAATTTTTTCACACTGTCGGCCAAGTTTTCGGATATCAAATCGTACTTGAGCATTTGTTCGATGACCGTGTTTCGGCGGTTTTTGGCCCTTTCGGCATGGCGCATCGGATTGTAGTAGGAAGGTCCTTTGAGGAGGCCTATCATCAAGGCAGCCTCGTGCAATTCCAGTTGGCTGGCCGGCTTGCTGAACAACGTTTGGGCACCCAACTGAATCCCGTAGGTGTTGCCATAGAAACTCGTGGTGTTCAAGTAGGCCTGCATGATCTCGTCCTTGGTGAAACGGGATTCCAAAACGATGGCCACAATGGCTTCCTTGGCTTTCCTGAGCAACGATTGTTTGGTTCCTACCTGATTGAACAGGTTACGCGCCAATTGCTGGGTGAGGGTGGAGCCACCCCTGAGATCAAAGTGAAAAATCAAATCTTTCACAATGGTGAATGGTGTCCAAGGGTCAATGCCGCTGTGGGATTCAAAGCGGATGTCTTCTGTGGCCAACAATGCAGGTTTCACCCAAGGACTCATGCTGTCCAAGGGGATGAACTCCCTGTCCTGTTTGGAGAAAATCGACCCCAGCCTTTGTCCGTCGGCGCTGTAAATCTGTGTACTAAGATCCAATTGAGGATTTTCAATGTCGTGCAGGGGAGGCAGATTGATGACCACTGACACGATGAAAACGACCACAATGAATGAAAAAACTCCTCCTGCCCACAGCATGACGCGGCGCTTGTTTTCTCTTACATAGACGATCGCCGATTGGATTTTCTCGGTGATTCCTTGCAGGCTAAGGGGCATAATTGAATTTGATTGCATGCAAAAATGCAAAATATCGGCCACCTTCACCACTTGCTTTGTCCGAAGGGGTGTTTCTGGATTCGAGTTACTTTCTTTTGCGGCTGTTTTTGTGTTATTTTCCATCATGACAGCCAATCAGATCGATTATGCCAACATTGGGCTGATGCTCGTGGCCTTGGTTGCAGGTTTTTTACTGCCCTTTGAGGTGTTTCTTTTTTCTTACGCCTTTTTGGGGCCCTTGCATTACCTCACCGAGATTTCTTGGCTACACGACAGGCAATATTTCAGTCCTAAAAAGTGGGATTGGGTGCCGATTGCCATCTTGGGAGTATTGATTTTAATAGGCGCAAAAGCGGTGATGGGCCCCGAAATTGTAGGTCGGTTGGAATCCTTTGGATTGGGCGGACTTGTTGCTTGGGCAGACCAATATGTCTATGACATCACCTTTTTCGCCTTTGGCCTGGCCTTCATTTTCGTGATTTTCAAGGATTGGACCTATCGCACGGCCGGTATCATGGTATTGCTGTTGGCCGCATGGATTTTTGTGCTTCCCGAGCCCGTTTCAGGTCCCATCACAACCCAAGCCCAATACGATGTTTACGAGCAAAAATACTCGCATGTATTTTTCAAAATCTTTGCCGTTTACACCCCTACCCTGATCCACGTTTACCTTTTCACGGGGGCCTTCATTTTGTTCGGAGCCTTGAAGCGCAGAAGCTCTGCCGGATATTTGTCCTTTGCTGCATTCGTTACCTGCGCCTTGGCCTGCTTATTGATCACCCCGGGCGATTTGGGCTACGCCCCCACCGAATGGGCCGTCAGCAGCTATGCCAAAACTTTCGAAAGCCTCAACATGTACCTGATGATGGATTTGGGTCAAATCCCATTTCGCCAAATCAATGAATTCAACATCTTCAATGACCCCCTCAGCATCCAATTCACCCGTTTCATCGCATTCGCTTACACCTACCACTACCTGAATTGGTTTTCCAAAACTTCGGTCATCCAGTGGCACAAAGTCCCTAAAGCTAGATTCTTGGTGGTCATTGTACTTTGGGTAGCTTCCATCGCGCTCTACCTGTACAACTACAGCATCGGTTTCCGTTGGTTGTTTTTGTTGAGCTTCCTGCACGTGTTGCTGGAGTTCCCATTGAACCATCAGAGCTTCATCGGGATTGCCAAAGAGCTGTCCAAGATGATTTCAAGAAAACCACAGGCTGCCAAAACCTGAGACCATCCTACAACTCAATGCCGGTCGGCGCCTTGAACACCTACCTTGAAGTGGAAGATAAGGGATTTGAATTGACTCAGGGCTTCAAAATTTTGCCACTGAAAGTGTCTGCATTCACCTTCAACTTGTAAAGATAAACACCCTTGGAGCGCCCTCTGAGCTCTACAGGAACCTTATGCGTACCAGCCGGGAGTCTCAATTGCGATAGACTGGCTACCCTTTTACCTGAGATATCAAACACCTCCAAGGTCAACAAAGACGATTGTTTGGTCTCCAGTTCGATGGTGAAAGATTCAGTTTCACGGTTGTATTGGCTGCCCACAACACGGGATTGGCTGGGTACATCCACATATGCCTCGGTCATGCCCATGAAATTGTAAGCGCCATCCAAATCCTTGAGATACAATTCGTACATGTACAATCCTGGCTCCACCACGTAGGGGTCCACAAACTGGTATGAACTTCCGGACGGCCTGTTCAAACAACCCAGGGTAGCGACCACTTTCCTTACTTGGCGGTTGTGGCGCTCATCTGCAGTCAGCCCTTCCTCGTAAATCAGATCATCGAATCTCCGGACAATCTGGTATTCCTTTCCGTTGTTTTCGGCGGTGGTGGTCCAATCAATCCGCATGTCTTTTCCAGATCGTACCACTGCAAATCGCTGAAGGGTTGCAGGCAGAGGAGGCCCTGTAATCAAAAAGTTCCAGTTGCAAGCAGCACCAGCATTCCCGTCGAAAACAATCAGATAACATTGACCTGCTGTTAGGCTGTGGGTGTAAGTCAAATTGGCAACTGTACCACCCGAGCACGAGAGCAAACCACCTTGTGTATTGTTGTTGCAATCCACGCCCGCTGCGTAAATCCCGAATTGCAAAGAGGCCCCTCCGCCCGTGCAGGAAACCGAAGAAACCGCGAAACTGTAACTACCACTTACTGTGGGACAGAATTCCGCCCACGACGTGTTTTCTGGCGAACCACAAAATGAACCTTCTACGAAACAGTTCAAACCCATCAATGCTGAACTGCAGTCCTCGTTGTGGTTGGGCGCTCCTGAACAAATGGACGCGCAATTTCCATTGACGAAACAATCATAACAAGCAGTCACTGCTGAACAGCTTGAGTTTGAGTAGCTGTAGGTGGTGTTGATGGACAGGGCTGGACCGGGACAAGTATTGGAGGGACCACAGCCTCCTCCACCTCCGGCAAATAGGGATGCTGGCAAGGAAATAGCCAACACAATCCAAAGGGCGAAAATTGGGGGTGAATGCATGGTTTTGTTGTTGGTTTTCATCAAGTTGGTTAAAAAAATATAACTTTCCAAAAAGTGCTGATTCTCCGCAAAGAAACACAATGTCTGCCATTTTTTGAAACAATTTCCATCACATATAGGAGTGAAGTGTCTCTGCATCAGCAATTTCAACGCATCTGCCTACTGGTTGGGCCTCCTTGAAGGAGTTTTGGTCATGGGCGTGGAGTTGGTGATTGGACACGAAATTGCAAAAACGTGCGGCGGAAGCCTCCAAGTTTGGGCACTGACCTTAGCCGGAGTCATGTCTGGATTGGCTTTGGGCTATGCTTGGTCTGCCATGGGCCTCACTCGCTTAACCTCCATCCATCCTGTCCGCCTGGCTTCCTTGGGCATGATTTGCGTGACCGTTGGCTATTGTCTCCACTGTTCGGGAATCCTAACAGTGCAAGAAAACATAGATAGAGCCACCCTGATGGTTACCTTGATGATTCTACCGGGGATGACCCTGTTCGGACAAATCCTGCCTTCGATTCTCAATCTTTCCAATCAAGTCATTCCCGGAAAATTATTTGCATTTGCGACATTGGGCGGGCTAGCCACAGCACTCTTGGCAGGATTCGTCCTGTTTGATTCGTTTCACCCATCCCGGATTTTATCAAGTATGGTCTTGATAGTGATGGTCTTCTGCTTGCTTTGGGATGGATTCAAAACGAATGGTTGGGTTCATTTCATCCTGGGAGTCGTTTCCTTTGCATCACTGAATTTTGTCCATCGACCACCCTCTGCGATTTGGCACTCCGAGAATTTTTACGGCATAGTGGAAATTGAGGATGAGGCCCAGAGCGGTATCAGATCCTTGAATTTCAATGGCCTTCCCCAAACGGTGGTGAGTATCGATGACACGTGCTCGGTCCTTCCTTATGTGAACCAAATTGCTGTGATGGGATCGGTATACCCAGCTGGAAGCAGGAGTTTGGTCTTGGGAGTCGGTGGTGGCACGGTTTTGAGGGCATTGGACGAGTTGGGGCACCAAACCGAGGCCTGTGAATGGAACCCAGGAATTGTGGATGCATCCTTGAAATGGTTTCAACCCAAAGCCGTCAAATGGACCGTTGACGACGCCAGACACCACATCAGGAGGCTTCAGGGCACGTATCAATTCATGGTTTTAGACTGTTTTTTTGGAGAGCAGCCGCCTTGGCATGTGCTAACGTTAGAGTCATTGAAGGAGTTGCAGGCCCATCTCGTACCGGGCGGAATGGCAATAATTTATTTTCCGCGTGATTTAGGAAATGAGGATTTGGGCAGCAAATTGTTGGTCAACACCTTGCTTAAGGCCGGCTTTTGCGTGGCTGGATTGTCTCCTTCCCAAGGTCAAAACACCGGCCAAATTTTCATTGCGACACTTAAGAAATTCGATTACGCCTCCTTCCCCCCCTTCCGTTTGACCGCTTGTACAGAGAAAGCAGGCATGGACTCAAGAATCCCCTATCGAATCTTGGAGGGATATCCGGAAGTCGGTTTTTTTGATGATGACCATCCCGTTCTTGAACGTTTAAAAACAGGAATGCATGCCCTGCGCTGAATTCACCTGCGCCTCCTTTTTCGTTTTGATTCAGGTCCCTCCGAAACATCGACCCATTCCCAAGCTGCCTCTCTGACCACAGATGGTCCGAATCCGAATGACCAAAGTGAAACCTTCCTCAGTGCAATCGGCTTTGGGGAATTAGCTTGTAAACCAGTGTTGGAGTTCATGATACCATGCTCGGCGGCCAACTCTACCCTTACCGGGACAACACCGGACCTGACCATGTCGATATGAAGGGCTGCTTTCATGGAAAGGTCCACCACCCTCCCTTTGGTAAAAGGTCCACGGTCGTTCACTTTGACAACTACTTGTTTTCCATTTTGCTTGTTGGTCACCAACAACAACGTGCCAAAAGGGTACGTGCGGTGGGCAGCTGTCAAACTGTCGGGGTGGTATTTCTCACCGGACGACGTGCGCCTACCTTTGAATTTATTGGCATAATATGATGCCTGCCCCTCTTCAGCCTGTGCGATGCAGAGGGAAATCGATGACATCCAAAGCATGATGGCTGTCACAAAAAAAAGCAACCTGGGTCGAATCATCCGTTGTGATTCAAGCTAATACATCAAAACGAATAATCCAATGTT
>Ga0068872_10003104_pt1 | contig 12798 bp, 9 predicted proteins | sample NOAtaG_7_FD_66441 | JGI IMG/M metagenome (GOLD analysis project Ga0068872, IMG submission 66441) | Freshwater lake microbial communities from Lake Erie, under a cyanobacterial bloom - NOAA_Erie_Diel1S_2200h metaG | ecosystem: Environmental > Aquatic > Freshwater > Lake | place: USA: Ohio, Lake...
TTCAGACGCAGCAGGATCTCGTCAATTTGCGCATTCCTGCCAAAAAACAGCAGGTCCTCGTCCTTCCGAAAGGGCCGCAGGCCCGGATAAGGACACACTCGTTCCAACTGCGTCTGTGTCTGCTGCTGGCTCATACGACACCTCCCGCCCGCAGAGACAGCACCCAGTCCCGCAGCTGTCGCTCCGCATCCCCCTGCAGCAGATCAATCGTCCTCATTCCCGGAAAGGCCACGCCCGGCCGCGGCTTCCCCGGCGGTTCGCCACAGCAGATGGCCACCGCCGGCTGCGACCGCGGTGGCTGCTGCTGCTTCCGCCGCGGCAGCACAGTCGGCAGCGTGCGAAACTGCCGCCGCAGCCACTCCGCCGAAATCTGCCCGTAAAAATAAATCAGCCCGTCACTCTCCAGCAATCCGGCATCCAGCTCCCGACGAATCTCTTCCGGAGTCCCCTCCAGCAGCGGCGTAAACGGGATACAGTTCAGATTCGCCAGCAGCTGCAACAGCTGCTCAGCCTGAGACAGATCCTCCGGACCGGCATTGATAAAGATCTGCGGCATCACACCTGACTGCTCAGCAGACTGCTCCGGCAATCGCGATGCCGGTGGCGGTGCCGGCTGAATCACGGTCCGCTTCACCTCCGCCTTGAATTCCTCCAGCGGCCCCGCAATCACTCCGGCACCCGCCGCCAGCTGCTGCAGCGCCGGCTGCTCCGCCAGCAGCGGCAGCAGAGCCGGACTGCGCCACTGCAGCAGATGCAGCGAACCACTGCCCGGCCGCTCCGCCTGCCGCTGCCGTCCGGACCGCTGCACCGCAACCTCAGCCGCCAGCGCCGCCTGCTCCAGCACCAGCCCCGCCGCACTGTCCTGAAACTCACGCCCCGGAAACATCCCCAACAGCTGCACGAAACCGTCAGACTGCTGCAGCAGCGGCTCAGCCTGCTGCCGCCATGCCGCCACTGTCTCAGCCGGACTGGACACTCGCAGCACCCGATACTGATTGTCCTCCAGATACTGCTGCACCTGCCGCCGCTGCGTCTGCAGGTCATCACTGGTTTCCGCCAGAAACACCGTCAGCCCCGCCGACGCAGGTGCGGTGGCAGCCGACACTGCCGGAGATCCGGACGCTGCCGTGGCACCACCAGTCCCGCGCAGCTCAGCCGACGCCGCAGGCCCGCCGGACCCTGCTGACAGTCGCTGCAGCTCGCGGAGTTCCAGGTTCATCTCGCGAGCCAGTGCAGCCACAGCATCATAGTACGACGGATGCTGCTTCGGCGATGGCTCAGGATAACCCATGACTCGCGGCCGACCCGTCTCAGTCAATTCGAAAAATGGATATGTCAGTTGTCCGTCGAACATCTGCCGCCGCTGCGGTTCCGCCAAATGCCCCAAATCGACCACAAAAATCCGCGAATTTGATCGCTGCTGCTTTGCCGCCGCTTCTCTGAACCACCTGAGCTCGCGAGTACACCAATCCGACAACAGATACCCGTTTGTCAGCACCAGCACAAAACAGGCGGTCGACTGCAGCGCCTCGCGGATCTTCGCCTCAAGCGGCAAATTCCGCTGCAGGTCCTGACGATCCCAGAACGCATCCAGCCGCCCGGCCCGGCCAATTTCCTGGCTCAGCAGCGTGTCCAGCGAACGCACCAGGTTCGTCACCCAGCCGGTTTCCACACCGGCCGGCTTCATGTCATCCACGACGGCATAACTGATGAAATAGTCGTGCCTGAATTCATTCAAAAACGCCATAAGTCACGGGTTCCGGCGAATAACGAGTGTGTTGGCGAGATGGCCGTGACTGTACCCCGATTCGCTCGCAGCGATTCAAAAACTACGAGGCCCCCACGCAGTCGCGGCAGTCGTGGTGTCCAGTTCGCCCGTCAGTATCGCTGCGTCCGCAGCGACAATCAACCCGAAGCCCCCTGCAATACATCCAAATCCGTCCCGGGTTCTGCGCGTCAACCACCCGCCTGCTGACAGCCACCACACGCACCCGGAATTTGCAAGGGGCCACGAGATGCGAGCATCATTCTGCGACAGCCTCGAACGATTAACCGCTGGCTGCACCGTACCATTTATAGCGATTTTCTCTTCTGTAGTGTGGACCTCAACCATTCCCTGCAGCCTGCTGTACTTCCCACCGGATTACACTTTCCTCCGCCCCCCGCTGCCCGTCAGCATGCGATGCTTTCCTGAATTCACGTAGAAAATTCGTTTCATCGAACTCGCACAGGCAGGCTCGGCATGAGTGATCAGCAATCTTCCCGCCTGCTGTCATTTAATTTTGCCGCGATACTCGCGTTCGTGCTCAGCCTCGTTGGGATTGACGCCATTCCTGACACGAAACGTTCCCCTGAAGCACAAGTGGTGTCCGCCCCAGTGGCACAAACCAACACTCAGGCCGACCCCCAAAACCAAAAACGCCAGGAATTCGCCACGGAACTGCCCACATTTCCGAATGTCCGCACCGAAATCGCCGGTCGCTGGGCCGACCCGTTCAAGGGACGCAAACGGGAATTAACACCAGTTAACAGCGCGGTCGCCTGCAACCAGTCGAATGACAATCCCTACCAGCAGTTCCAGGAGTACCTGAAAGGCCTGCTTTGTGGCACGAACTTCACAATCCTGCCGATTCAGCTGGATTCGGGCAATCTGCCCAGCCAGGTCGAAACGCGGGTTAACACCCGCCATGCCGTGGAATATGCCCTTGCCACCGCCGGTTACGAGATGGATTACGAAGACCGCATGTCTTATGTCAGCCCCTGCTGGAAAGTCTGGTTTGGCGGGGCATTCCGTGAATATCGCGGCGAACTACCCATCAAGCTTTACAGCCGCAGGACCGGCAAAAAAACCGCGCAAACAGAAGGCCGTGCTCAATCAAATCTCTCCTCAGAATACCTGCTTGTCTGCTGGATTGACAACCAGCTGCTGGGCACCAAACGTATCCAGACACTTACCACGATGCTCGAGAACTTTGTCAGCCCCCAGGTGCTGCAACGCAGTCGTGTACGTTTCATCGGACCCTCGTATTCGTCAGAGGTCAACGAGGTTCAGCTGGAGACCGAAGTCTGGAAACAAGAAGACCGCCCAACGGGTGTGTGGTGCTCCTCTGAACTCACTCGCTTGTGTAACGACTTCCGCGCCATTTCTCCGTGGGCGACCAGCCCGCCCGCACAAACCATCCCCCTCGGCGACACCGCGACCGACTCAACACAAACCCTTACATGCACCATGGCCACCGACAAACGCCTCGCCCAGGCCCTTGTCACGGAACTGACAATTCGCCGCCGACAGTATGGTCACGTGCTGATCGTTCGCGAAGCCGGCTCCGGCAGCCCTGATAGCCTGTCGCAGGAAATCGCTCAGAATCTGCAGACAATCCTGCCCCCCCAACGTGAGCCCGGCCCGGCGACACTCACATACCTCAAAAACATCGCATTCGGTGAGAATGGCAAAAACATCTCCAGGGACAACCCAGCCCTTGATGACTACTTTCAGAGGCAGTTGGCGAATGTCACACAGAACAGGGGTTTCAGCGGAGACGACGTCTCGGCGGTCTTCGTAATTGGCAACGACACTCAGGATAAATTGACGATCCTCAAGAATCTCAAGCCGCTGTTTTCAAACGCCACATTTTTCACTCACGACCTTCACTACAAATTTTACAATCCCGATAACCTTCCGACCACCCGAGGCCTTGTAGTGGGGTCGAGGGGAACTCTCAGTGTTGACGACGAACACTCACAAATAAAAGCCACAGGTATACCACCTGGAATTGTGTTTCGAGACTGCTACCAGAAAGCCACCTATCAGGCCGTGCTGTCCTTAACTGCTCAGAATTCAACAATTTCAGACCAGTTGGGAACTATCACACTTTATGAGATTGGATTCAATGGCCCCTATCTGCTCAGCACACCGTTCGCGTGGACACGACCGGCTCGAGTGTTTGGTATCGCGGCAGGTCTTCTGCTGACTCTCGCTGTTATAGCTTTTGTCCGGACCGAAGGAGGACGATTCCAAATACTGCCAAAACTCAGCAATTACCTCACGTACGGCATTTCCGAATTTCGCTCATTCCTGTTGTTTCTCTCCCCGGTTGATGCCAAATCTCAGACAGCACTGGCCAAAACAACAAAGAAACAGAACACGAATGACACAGTTGCGTTGCACCTGTTCCTCAGCATATTTGATCTGCGAGCAGAATTAGGAATCGCCGGAGTCTGCACACTGTCGGTTTGGAGGTGCTATCTGCACAACTCAATCCACGGCGCAATCAGCACTCTGATCGGGTTTACCTTCATTCCATTGACGTTGGTAATGGTCACACGCTCCCTCATCACACTTTGGCCGCGCAACACACCATCCGCCCCGGGGCGTGCCCCGAACGTGGCCATCTCTCCAATCGCGGAACACAACCTGTTCAAACTCTGGCTTCACGCCTTCATACTCATCTGCGTCTACTACACCTGTGTGGACGCAAAAACAGGCATTCCACTGATCGAAGAACCATTTACGCTGACCTCCGGAATTAGTTCCTGGCCAGTTCTGGCAGGTCTGTTCACCGTGATTGGCTTTCTTGCCTTCTGGCTGCGGAACACCTGGCGACGTTCGAGGACCACTTTGGAAATTCTTCTGACTGCAAGCTCAACACCCCGCAGCAGTTCTGCTGATAAGACATCCATGTCGACCCTGTTCAGTCACCTGCAGGAAGTGGCTTCAGCAGAGTGCTCGCCTGCATTTTCCGGGGACCAACCGTTGCCCGATTCCTGCGTCGCTGTAGAAGACCGACTTCAGGTTGCAGTTCGAATTGCGATGCTGGGACTGTTGATACTGTTTGCCTCCAGTCAGTACCACAGTCCCCACGATTGGCTTGTCAACTGGGGGTTGCTGCCACTTCCTCCAACCCGCGGCTCCGTTCTTCTGGCATCAATCACCCTTTTGAGCACTCTGGGGTTGCTGTTGACGCTGAATGCCTGCCTCAGTGGACTTATTCAAGTGCGACTTCTGCTTAGCTATATCAGCCAAAAGCAGTCCGAATGCATGAAATTACCGCAGCGCCTGTCCGACACCGAAACCCTGCAACGGGATGTTCAGGAGTGCCACAAACTCTGCCTTTTCATCCAGGACAGTACCTCGGAAACAATCCGCCATTCGCTCCGTAATCCGGCACTGCTCCTGCTCGCATATTCCTGCTGCAGATTACCAGTTCTCGAGTCATGGGCTGCGAGCACAAACACCATCCTGCTTATCGCCGGTATCCCCACGATCATCGCCGTGACCCTCGCCCTGCAACTTCGCTTCTCGAGCAATAAAGTCAGAAGCCTGATCATTGCCTGGCTTGAGTCAAAGGAAATGCCCGATTGGAAATCTGCTCCGACACCCAGCGATTCAGAAAATGATACTGCCAGGCAACGAACTTCCGCTGCCATAAAAACTTGCCGCGCTCAAATCCTTGCCCTGAATCAGGGCGCTTTCAGCAATATCTGGCAGGACCCGATCCTGGGTACCGTCTTTTTCCTCGCCACAGCCCTCGGCTCCTCGCAAGGGTTCAACCCCATCACCTTCCTGCTGAACTTTATCCCCGGCTGACAGCCTCAGCGTCCCTTGCTCAGGCCCCCCAGCAGGCCACTGAAGGGATTCATGCTCTTCTTTGCCTGCGGTTCACTGCCCAGTTTGGCCCGACCGGCGGTTCCGGCACTGGTCGCTTTCGCAGCTCCCGCTGGTCCGTTTGCTGCTGGCGATGCTGCCGGAGCCTTAACAGCAGGCGTCTGAGCCCGCTTCAGTTCGTCCAGCTGCCGCTGCAGTTCTTCAATCTGAGCCGCCTGCTGTCGCAGCTGCCGGGCTTCCGCTGACACTCGAACTTCCCCTTCGGCGGCAGAAATCTGCCGCACCGGTCGCGCCACCACGGTGGGAACGTCCACCGGCTGTTCGGCAGACTCCACTTCCAGCTGCGGCTCCTGCTCCACCTGCCGCGGGCGAGCCGCCGGGCGAACGGTGGCGGGTGCAGCCGGCGCTGCCGCCGGCATGGCGGGCACGGCCTGCGACCGCTGCTGCTGTGCTGCAGCCGCATTTGCCTGCACCTGCACCTGTACCAATTGCGTCACGGCCTGCTGCAGCACCGCCATCTGAGCTTCCAGCCGAGCCACCTGCGCATCGCTCGCACCGCCGTTCTGCGTCAGACAGCCCTCACGAGGCACCGCCGGAACACACGGCGGATTGCAACGCGGGGCGTCCTCAGGTTCGCTGCCTGCTTCAGGAGTGCGGTCAACTTCGCCACCGCTCTCCGGCGCAGGTGACTCTTTTTCCGAGGCGCTCTCCTTCCTTCCCGTCTTGCGCACCGTCGCATCGACATCCGCGACAGGACCTTCTACGTACGGGGCCTCCTGCTCATCGACCAACATGGCAGGCCCTCTGCGAATACGACTGAGGCTGGGCAGATGAATCGTCGGCAGAGCCAAAGTCATCGCGGGAATCCGGATCGCACCCGTGTTAATTCCAAGCGTATTGGAACCTCCACGAACCGCGCCGTTTGGAGTATTGGGCACATACGTACCGCTGTTTTCCGGCTGCTCATTGGCGGCCTCTGCGCTGGCACTCTCCTGCCTCTTCGGACGGCTGCAGTCCACCTGGCGCCGTCCACCCTGCTGTGCCTCCGCTTCGAATGTGGAACATGCCAAAACTGAAGTGAAAGCCAGGCCAGTGAGAGTCTTCCCGAACGACATTGCTGAACCTCCATGAAATCTTTGCGACCAACGTCCATGTCGGTCAAGAACGCCTCGATACCTTGCATTGCTCCAGCAGAACCGGCGAAAGACCTGGCTCGATCACCGGGCCATCTGTTCCAGCAGCAGAGTTGCACGAGTGAGGTCCTGCTGCTGCTGTCTCTGGCTGCGGGCCAATTCTTCGACAACCAGCGCCAGCCGAGTCATGTCGCTCTCAAGCTTATCCATCCGACTTAACTCGCCCTCGTTCTCAGAACCTGCTTCTGCACTGGAACCACTCGCCTCGTCCTCGCTCCCGGCTTCAGCACCCAAAGCCCTTCCGAGGCCATTGACACGAGCTGCGATTGCCATTCCGACTTGCCCGCGAGGAACCTCTTCAGCGCCAAGGCAGGAGAGAAAGCAGGGTCTTTTCGGTTTCCTCGCAGGGCGTTTCTTACCACAATACTCGCAGCATGGCGTATCGCAGTCACACACATTGTCGCACTGATCCTGGCAGCAAAACGGCAGGCAGCCAAAGAGCCTGTGCTGTGTTGTGCGTCTGAATCCGCTGCCCTCTCCACAGACCTGTGGTCGAGTGTCATAGTCCTCGGCAGCAGCCGTCATTCCGGGTGCCAGAAGGACCAGAGCTGTCAACGCCGCAAAACTCCACTTCATAACAGCCTCCATGTGCGATCTTTGCATGGCGCTCCCTGCGCTCGAAAAAAACTATCGGCGATACCATTGCAGGAGTGCACCTGACGTGCCTTCTGTGCTGGAATCGCCGATTGTCTCAGGCTTCTGTTACTGCAGAACCGTTACAGCCGTAACCTTCAGAACTGTCCCGCGGATCACTGCCCGTCCGCTGCTGGCTTCTGCTCCGGGGCCTGTGCGGCTTCCTGCACCGCCTTTTCGGCAATTTCCGCCGCTGCTCGTGCTCGATTCAGGCCTCGCTCTGACCTGGCAACGTCCTGTCGCTTTTCCAGAAGCTCCAACTCGGCTGCCTGTTTCTTCTGCAGCAACGCCAGTTGCTCGGCGTCCTTCCTTTCTGCGAGTTCCTCTTCAATGGCTTCAGCAAACGCGTCGGGGTTCTGTTTTGCAAGGTCGTGCTCAGCAGCGAGGTTACCGTCCGAACCAGATTCACGGCTTTTCCCTTTTACGATCGTGCCGACACGACCGAGTACCTTAAGGCAGAGGGCCACTTTTTTAGAAGGAACCAGTTCAGAAACGATGGCGTTCACTTCCGGTTCAGTGGCCAGTTCCAACGCGTGCTTCACAAGTGCCCGCAAACGTCGGCCGTCAAACCTTCGTTTTTCGTCGGGCTCCATTTCCGCCGGTGGTTCAGTTGCCGTTGGAGTTTGACCCTCGGGCTCCTTCTTGACCGCCCCCTTGCGCGTCAGCAGTGTATCATAGTTCAACCCAAGATGTTCGGCGGTTCGTCGAAGCGATGCCTCACGCAGTACCGCCATTTCGTTCACTTTGGAACCATTTTCCGAGGATTCTTTCGGGGCGTCTGAAGATTTGCCTGCCCCTTGGTTTGGATTCGCAGTGGTGGCCTCGTTGTCTCCTGCCTTGGGGGTGTTGCCTGGGATGTTAACATCTGAAGGCGCCTTCGGGAACAAATCGTTCACGGAACCATCAACCTTTGCGTTCCCGGTCGCCTCGTCTGTGTGGCTCATGGAGTTTGCCGCGAGTGGCGGGGTATAAACCAGCGATGCAGTTAGCAGAACAGAAGCATACATCTTGTGCATGAACATCGAATAGCCTTTCCTGAACTGAACACAATGAAATCTGATCAAACCTGCGCGAAATTCCTCGCAGGTCAATTGAAAACAGAGAGTAACCTCGAATATTTTTTCGGTGCCAACGCTTGAATCCGTAAGGAGTGGTCAGATAGAACACCCAAACCTTGAGTGCCAAAACGATACTAACGGAATGAGAAACGAAAATGGCGAAAAAAGTCTCCGGCAATGCAAAAAAGACGGCAAAGCCCGTTGGTTCCACCGGGAGGGTAGCTGCACCAGCCAGGAAGGCTCAAAAAAAATCCGCTGCAGTTGCTCAGTTGAAACCCGTGAAATCGGCAAAGGTCTCAAAAGCAACACCGCATAAGGCGACAAAACGAGCCTCGGTTGCCAGCAAAACCAAGGGTGCAGCAGCAATCAAACTCGGCGGATTCTTACCGGAACTGCCGCATCTGCAAAAGAAGAAATTGGGGGTAGTCACTGGCAGCACAGATGAGCGGAGAGTCGTCAGTCCGAACCACATGGATCGCTTCCCATTCAGTGCCATCTGCAAAGTTCGAACCACCTTTTCGAGAAGCGACCAATACGGCAACGTCAAGATTGGAACCGCCTGGTACGTCAGCCCATATGTCCTGCTTACCGCTGGCCACGTTCTTTTTCGACACGACCTCGGAGGTTCACCAGCACAAGTCGAACTCTGGTCCCCCTCAGCCCAAAACTGGACTACTGTTTTAAACTCAAAGATTCGTTGGACGAATGACTGGGAGAAGTACGGCGAAAACAGGTCAGACCGCGATTTTGGTGCGATCAAGACTTCTGTAGTCTGCGCCAGTTACTTTCCACTTCGGGCAGTTGAGGATGATAAAGCACTCGCTCGATGCCCAGTAACGGTCTGCGGATATCCAGTGGACTACCAGCCACAATCGGGCCGCACCCCTGTGATGGTGTTTGCGACTGCTTCTGAATGCAAGCCGAATAAAACGACCATCGATTATCAGGTTGACACGATGCCCGGAGAGAGCGGTTCCCCGTTGTTTACCGTGCTCCAGGATGGGACAGCCGTTGGTTTGGGCGTGCACAATTATGGCGAAGAAACTCGCCGGGACAGGTATGGGGTGTCGTGGGGGCCAAAAAACACGGCGACTCGCATCACGCCGGCAGTCAAAAAAGAAATCGAAGAGTGGATCGCTGGTCTATAATAATTACGGCCGGCACGACCTGATGCGAGACACCCGCTGCTGATCTGCAGCAGCGGGACTCAATCCTTGAACGTCTCATAGTAATGCCATCCCGGCGACCGGGATGGCCCTGCTGCCCGAAGTTGACCACGTTAGATAAGTGCCCCCCCTCTCACCCAAACAATTCCCGGTCCCTGATCTTCACCTTGTCCGAGTACCAGTCCGACCACCACGGACGCTCTGACTTCGTCGCCGGGGCCGGCTTCAGCTGCAGCACCTTCTGTGCCGTTTCCGCCTGCTGCTGCTTCACTCGAAACTGATAGTGATCAAAAATTCGCAGCGCCTCAATCGCAAACGATGTCGCTACACGACGATCACGCACCAGCAACAGGTTCTCGCCGTTCTTCTCGTCCGCAGCCTTCGAAAAATTGTACGAACCGAAGTACACACGAGCCGTCGGCTTGTCAAAATCCAGCACCACAAACTTGTGATGCATCCGGACACCGGATCCCCCCGATGCCTCCGAATGAAATGGCTCAGGGGCCGACTTCTGCAATTGTGCCGTGCCAATCACTTCAACAATCCCGTCCGGCCCCTGTAACACCACGCCACCAGACAGGTGCTTCACAGGCTTGTCCGAAATCCCGCAACAAAACATCCCGCGCTTCCTGCCCAGACCCGCGATCGCCTCACTGATCACGCCCTCCGTCTGATACAAAAACGCCAGCGAAAACAACACACTCGACGTCGCCGCCGAAATGTCCGCAGCTATCTCCGATAACACAGTGTTCTGCTGCGAATGCGGTGAAAATGTGACTCGCGCATCAATTCCCCGCAGCTTCAGATCATTCCATTCCGCTGATTCCGTCTCGTTGAACGCCTTCACCTTCCCGCCCGGATTGGTGAAATACCGCTCCGCCGCAGACGCAAAAATCCTTACCGCCGCGCGACCACGCAGCACCACCAGATGATTGTTCTGCACATACAGGCCACGCCACGAATGATTCGTGGAACCGCACACGCACACCGTGTTCTTCCCGTCCACCACCAGCATCTTGTTGTGCTGCAGCCCACCCATGTGATGCCGCACCACATTGCCCGCTCCCGCCGTCTGCTCCAGACGAGCCGCCGCCTGGGACTCAGGCGAGTCCTCAGCGCCGTGCGTTTTGTCATCATCAATCACAATCTTCAGCCGCTTTCCCAGCCGACAATATCGCTCCACAAGGCGAGGCTCATTCAAATCGAACAGCACCGCATACACCTGCGCTGTCGGATCCGCAATCGCCTCGTCCAGCACCTGCAGCAGCACCTCTCGCGCCTCAAATCCCATCCACTCCAGCGCACCGGCAGCGTCCGCATGAGTCGGCTTGAACTGCAAGCCGTCCTCCGCACGCGACGGCAGCAACTTCCGGACAGCCTCGTTCCCGCCATAACGATCCACAAACGCCTGCGATGACACAAACCCCCGAGTAAAACTGACGTTCATTCGCCCCGGCCACGTTTCACGACGCAGTTCCAGCGCCGCCGTCTGCGGCTCACCCTCACTCAGCTCGCCACGACTGTTCATGAACATCGGAGTTACCCGATAAACAAATTGGCCCTCCAGATGCGCGTTGCGAGGAAAATGTACCCAGCGAAACAACTGAATCGGTGACATCTTCGAAGACAAGGTCTGCGGATTCACACTTCCGTTAACACCCGGAAACGCCAAACGATTCCGCACCGCAAAAAATCGGTCCCCACCCGGTTCCCGATACTCAATCGCAAACCCCACAAAATCACGCGACGGCGTCCCCTGCTTCCAGTTCATCCCCAGCAGCACCATGCCGTCACCACGGTGCACCCGCAGTGAAAACAATGCTGCCGAATTACTGCCCTCAGCCTGAAATGCGTCAGCCATCTTCAACTCCTTCTGCGGTCAGCAAAACCTGCCCAAATCCCGCTGAACCAGGGTCACTTCGGTGCCCCGCGATCATCCGTCAGAAATGTCTGTGACTGAAAAGCAAAGAAAAACGCTCGCCAGCGTTCCCCCGGATACGAAATCACCAGCGCCCCGTCCTGATACACCCCGTTGTCCTTCGCATACTTGCCGGAATTCCCCTGATTCATGTGGATGTCGTGAATCCCATTGCCCGGACGAAAACCAAAATACTGATCCGCACGCTTCAGCTCCGGTCCCCATTTCTCGCCAAAAGCATAGATCATCGATCCGGCCACCGACATGGCCTTCACAACCGCACCCTCCAGTTTGTCCTTCAGATCATTGTCCACGCCCGGCGCATCGGGCGGGACCGGCACCATCTTCTTCACGTTAACAATGCCACCGCGGACATAATCCAAAGCAAGTCCGCCTGCCTTCGATGGCAATGCCCGATAGCCCTCAGGCAACTTTTGCAGCTTCGCACGCCACTCCGCAGGCAATGACGTCGTCGTTTGAAACAACACAATCGACGGCGAATTCGGCGAGGCCGACAGAACGTTCACCGCCACTCGATGCAGCGTCGTCTCAGCCTTCAGCAGCAGTTGTTAATGATCGTCATCCGCATCACGCAGATGCCCCAAAGGATGCCCCTTCAACACACCATACTGCTTCAATGGCATAACTCTCACTCCTGGTTCTTTACCTCAGACTCATCGGCAGCAGGTCTCTGCCCCTTCCGCCGACGCACGGCAGACCCCTTTTTGCTATTGCTCTGCACAGCTTCAGCCCCCAGCCACTGCTGCAGATTCCTCAGCACCGACCGATGCCGTTCAAAGGCCGGGTCTTTCAGCAGCATCTGCACATCAGCCTGCAACTGCGCCGGAGCAAACAATCCCCTGGCTGGCATCAACGAGTTCTGTGTCGCAACCGCTGACCACTGCTGCAGTACCCGCAGCAGCTTGTTTCGCGACAGCTCACGACCGTCCTGCAAAGTGCCGGTCTGCACATACTCCTTCAACGCCGCTTCAAGATTACCAATGATCCGCTCCGGATCACCAGACGTGAAAAACTGAGACCGCACAGCCTCAAGCAGATCTTTGCCGTCAGTTGAACCGGAAATCTGCAATCGATCAGCCAGCTGACAGGCCGAGGTAAATCCCAGAAATCGATAGGCTTCAAATTTGTCCGGCGCAAAGAACTGGTCGCTTGTCGGATCATTCGGAAACGCCGCAAACTCCTTCCGATGCTGCTGCAGTTCAAA
>Ga0068872_10003107_pt1 | contig 12792 bp, 5 predicted proteins | sample NOAtaG_7_FD_66441 | JGI IMG/M metagenome (GOLD analysis project Ga0068872, IMG submission 66441) | Freshwater lake microbial communities from Lake Erie, under a cyanobacterial bloom - NOAA_Erie_Diel1S_2200h metaG | ecosystem: Environmental > Aquatic > Freshwater > Lake | place: USA: Ohio, Lake...
CCCCAATGTGGACTGGCGCTTGTGGTGAAGGCAGAGACCTTTCCTTTTCCAAGTTGCCGTGCCGCCAGCAGCGGATACCATTTATTCATGTACTGGATATCGATGAGATTGATGCTACCCTCTCTTAATTTCGTTTCATTGAATCCAAGTATAGGTGGAATTTCGTCCAGTGTGATGCCTTCAAGAACAGGGTGATTGGCGTGTTCCATCCGTACCGGGAACGACCAGGTTGATTCTATCAGATCGTCGCCGTCGAGACATGTGACAGGAAGAGCTTCATGAAACGACACGCGTTTCCAGCCTCCTTTTCCTATTTCTCCACTAAAGCTGTACCATCCGCCCATCATGTGGAAATGACCGCCGTTGCGTACCCATTCTTCCAAGAGCATAAAGCGGTCGGGGAATGTGACGTATTTATCGCCCCATTTATTGCGGTTGAAAAAATCCGGGTGAAGCATCAGCACTTTTGTTTCCACATCTCCAAAAACAATTGTGGTTGCCCATTTTAATTTTTCGTCGAAATCTTCCGGTGACATATTATACACTTCCCAGGACGGCTGAGAAATTACCGTTGCACCTGGAATGGCGCTTACGGCGTCAACAAACTGTTGTGCATAATTTAAAATTTCCACGCCTTTGGTTGCTGCCAGAAACGGACTTTCGATGTATTTCTGTCCGGTATGAACGCACCAGTTTCCAACGTGCCAGATGTTTAGTTTTTTTTCAGACATAGGTTTTGGTTTTGAGGTTGTATGATTTTAATCTATTGAGGTTGCTATCGGTTAAACCACAAAAGATACACTAACTTGCGTAAAATTACTTGCCTTCCTGCGCGTTTCGTGGCCAGGGCGGAATCCCAGCCATATGTCAAAGAAAAAATTCAAGGAAAAAAAAGAGAAAAAGCATAAGGACGAGCGTAAATCCCTTCGTCAGGAAATGCTGGAGTTGTTCGATGAAAACCCCGGCCGTGGTTACGACTTTAAGCAGATTGCCCGAAAGATTGGTCTTAAGAAAAAGGCGCTGAATAAAGATCTGTTTTCCCTGTTGGAAAAACTGGAAGAGGATGGAAAAATTCGACAGTTACCCAATGGTAGTTTTACGACGACTAAAAAGCCAGAGACTATTAGCGGAAAAGTAGATCACGTCAACCCGAGGTTTGCTTATGTGGTTACGGGAATCCCAGGAATGAAGGACATCTACATTCGCGCCCGCGACCTGGGTACTGCCGTTCATGGTGATAAGGTAGAAGTTGAGCTTTTCAACCGCTCCACCGGTGAAAATCCGGAAGGGGAGGTAGTAGCTGTGGTTCAGCGTGCACGCAATCGTTTTGTTGGAAGGGTGGAATTATCGAGAGGCTTTGGGTTTGTAGTGCCAGATTTCAAAAAGATCTACCAGGACTTTTTCATTTATCCGGAACATCTTGCGGGTGCCGTAACAAATGACAAAGTGGTTGTTGAGGTAACGCGCTGGTCTGAGGGTGACAAAAATCCAGAGGCGAAGGTTGTAGAAATTCTGGGAAAGACAGGAGAGAATGAGGCCGAGATTCATTCCATCATGGCTGAGTTTGATCTTCCGTTTCGCTTTCCGCCTGCGGTACTGGGTGAATCGGAAGCGATTGGTGAAGATATTCCAGCCACTGAAATTAAACGACGAAAAGATTTCAGAAAAATTTTGACGTTTACAATTGATCCATTTGATGCCAAAGATTTTGATGATGCCATTTCTTACCGGGCACTTGAAAATGGAAATATTGAAGTGGGTGTGCACATTGCTGACGTCACCCATTATGTGAAACCCGGAACGATCCTCGATCAGGATGCTTTTGATCGGGCTACGTCTGTTTACCTGGTTGATCGTACGGTACCGATGCTGCCGGAAAAATTGTCGAATGCTTTGTGTTCACTTCGGCCACATGAGGACAAGCTCACGTTCTCAGCAGTATTTGAAATGACACGCGAAGCAGCTGTTGTAAAGGAATGGTTCGGCAGAACCGTAATCCATTCAGATCACCGCTTCACCTATGAGGAAGCTCAGGAAGTAATCGAGAATAAGGCCGGGAAATATTCAGAGGAACTCATTCTTTTAAATGAGATGGCCAAAAAACTGCGAAAGGAACGCTTTCAAAAAGGCGCTGTCAATTTTGAAACCGCTGAAGTCAAGTTTAAGCTGGATGAAAAAGGCCGTCCGCTGGAAGTAGTTCCAAAAATCAGAAAAGATGCGCATAAGCTGATTGAAGAATATATGCTACTGGCCAACCGCGCCGTGGCCACATGGGTTTACAGTCAGGCAAGTGATGCGATTAAAAAAGGAACGAACACCTTTGTTTACAGAACACACGATTATCCAGATCCCGAGAAGGTTCGTGACTTTGCCAACTTCGCCCGTCAGTTTGGCCATAAGATCAAAACAGAAGATAATCTGATTGCGCGTTCCCTCAATTCTCTGATGGATGAGATTGAAGGCAAACCTGAACAGAATGTTTTACAACAACTAGCTGTGCGCAGCATGGCTAAAGCTAAATACACAACGGATGCTGTAGGGCATTTTGGACTGGCTTTTCCACACTACACGCACTTCACGTCCCCAATCCGAAGGTATCCGGACATGATGGTCCACCGGTTGCTTCAACATTATCTGGATGGTGGCAAGCCGGTGAACAAAAAAGAGTTTGAAGAGAAATGCGTTCATTCCTCTGAGCGTGAGAAACGTGCTGCCGATGCAGAACGCGCCTCCATAAAATACAAACAGGTTGAATTCATGAGTATGGCCGAGGACAAGCTGTACGACGGAATCATTACCGGCGTAACCGACTTCGGTATCTTCATTGAGATCATTCAGACTAAATGCGAGGGCATGGCCCGGCTCATGGATCTTAAGGATGATTATTATGAATTCGATGAGCGGAATTTCCGGGTGATCGGGCGCCGTAGAAAAAAAATCTACCGTCTCGGAGACCAGGTAAGTGTCCGGATTAAGAAGACAGATATAGACCGTCGTCTTATTGATTTGACGATTGAATCCTGAACTGTTTTAAAACCGGAAAATATTTCCCTTTTTGCCGAGAGATCTACTCATGAATTACCTAAGGGAAATTGAATCGGCCATCCGAAAAGAGAAATTCGGTAAAAATCCGGCCAGCCTGTACGAACCCATTCGTTACATCATGTCGCTGGGTGGTAAGCGCCTCCGTCCAATGCTGGTCCTTCTTGGATACAGCCTTTACCGCCGCGATCACAAACACATTCTTCCTTACGCAGTAGCCGTTGAAGCATTTCACAATTTTACTCTGATGCATGACGACATCATGGATAATGCGCCGTTGAGGAGAAATCAAGCCACAGTCCATGAAAAATGGAATGTGAACACTGCGATTTTGTCGGGAGATGTTATGCTGGTGAAGGTTTACGATATGCTTTCAACACTTCATCCGGAGATTTTGAGCCGAGCCCTGCCTCGCTTTAATCAAACGGCCAGAGAAGTTTGTGAGGGTCAGCAGATGGATATGGACTTCGAGACCAGAGACCGTGTTTCGGAAAAAGAATATCTCGAAATGATTCGACTAAAGACAGCTGTATTGCTTGGCTTTAGTCTGGAGTTTGGTGCCCTGTTGGCTGGTGCGCCGGAGTCTGACCAGAAGCTGCTCTATGATTTTGGTGTTGCGATTGGAATAGGATTTCAATTGAAGGATGACCTGCTTGATGTATATGCTGATAAAGACAAATTTGGCAAACAGGTTGGCGGCGATATCATCTCCAATAAAAAAACATTTCTGCTCTTAAAGGCTTTGGAGTTAGCCGGTGGTAAAACGAAAACGGAACTGGACTTTTGGCTCAGTCAGAAGAAATTTAATAAATCAAAAAAAGTAAAAGCCGTTACAGCAATTTACGATCAGCTGAGCATTCAGGCTTTAACCTTAAAAAAGATTGAAAGTTATTTCACGCGGGCCTTTAAATCATTGGAGTCAATGCATCCCTCTGTTCCGGTGCAGCACGTTCGCGATTATGCGCAAGTGCTGATGGATCGACAGCATTGAAATCAGAAATGCAGGATGTACTCCTGCAGATTTGCGGTACGTGGGATTCCTAGTTTTTTTCTTAGACGGTAGCGGCTGATTTCTACTCCACGAACAGAAATGTTCATCAGGTTGGCAATCTCTTTGGTGGCCAGATTCAATCTTAGGTAAGAGCACAACTTAATTTCCTGTGGCGTTAATCCGGGACATGATTTCATGATCCGGTTAATAAAGTCACCATGTACCCTGTCGAAATGAAAACGAAAGTGCTCCCAATCGTCGTCGCGTGTTAGGTTTGTTTCAATTTGTCGGGCAATTTGCTGAAGTTCCTGTCGTACGTTATCTAGTCCGTTGCGGTCGGTGAGTTCGCTTAATTGACCGCGAATGGAAGCCATAACTTCATTTTTATTCAACAAGTGCATGGTAGCTGTGGCCAGTTCTGTTTTCATGTGGCCGATTTCCGATTCCAACTTTTCGTTTTTCAGCTCGTTGATTTTTGTCTCCGATTCCAGTGAGAGCTCCTTTAATTGTGAGTGGGTTCGGTTCAATTCTCTTTTTTGACGAAGCGCCATCAGTTTACGCTCATACCGGTATTTACGATTCAGAATTTTATAACTGCTGAACAGCAGCGCTCCACCAAAGATTACGTAAAGAAAATAAGCCGCAACAGAACGATACCATGGTGGCAGGATTTCAAATGAAAAGGATTTTTCTGTCGATACTTCACCATTGATGTTTTTAGCCCTTACGATAAAGGTATAGCTGCGCTCCCGAAGGTTGGTGTATTCTTTGATTGGCTGTGGAGTCCAATCCGACCATTCTTCGTTGAATCCTGCAAGTTTGTATTGGTAGCTTAAATCGCCGGCATCTCCATTAAAAGAGGTAGCTGCAAAGGAAAACCGTATGTTATTTTCAGAAAACGGTAACCGAACGGCCACGGAAGTATTAAGCGGGCCACTTCCATGAAATAAAATCTTTTCCTGTTCACCTGTTACTGAAATGTTACGAATTAACGTTTCAAATCCACCTGAAGAGGAGATGGGCATGGCAGCATTAAAATGAATGAATCCTTCTTTTGCCGTAAACAACACTTCATTAGATCCGATGATCGACATGTTAAGCAAATCATCATTTAGGTATTTTCGAATTCGGTTAAAACCACGATCACTTACCTCATAGTCGCCAATCGAATTTTTTCTGAGCACACCGAATTGATCGCGGCCGATGTAATAAACGTTACCCGCATAATCTTCACGAATATTCCAAAGCTGTACACCTGGTCCCAACAGTCGGGTAAACATTTCATCGGGAATGAAACGATCTGTTACCTTATCGTATCTGAATACACCATTCTCGGAAGTGAAAATCAGTCTATTGCCCGCAGGGAATACATTTATCAACCGATTGGTTGGGAAACCTTTTTGATCACCATAAAAATCAACTCGCTCTGCTTTACGTAAGTCCTCTGAAAGTTTGATTTTAAAGGCACCTTTATAACCATGGGTAACCCAAATCGTACCATCGGTATCTAAAGCCATTACGCGGGCCGATTCCTTAAAGCCATCGATGGCACCGATTTCCTTCCACTGTTCACCTACTTTTTCAAAAGCATGCAGTCCGGAATAGGTGCCCTCAATCATTTTAGTTTCCGATAACTGCAAAAACATCCAGGATCCTTCAGTTGCTGAAATGGAAGTTGCCTTCTGACCTTCAATGGTCCAGGCTCCGCGGTGATGGGAGAGAATCAACTGACCTTCAAGGGAGGCAAGACTATAGACCTGTCCTTCCGTATTTGGAACCAACTGAAAGGTAGAATTATCTTTTTCACGTAGATAAAGACCAGTGTTGGTTCCTAAGTATAATTTGGTTCCGTCAGACCATGCTGCGTAACCTGTTCCGGGCAATCCGCTCTGCTCACGGATAAGTGTAAATGGAGAAGAAACCTGAACACGTGCTATGATGTTATTCTGACCGACCCATAGATTGTGTTCCCTGTCCTCGAATAATGAAAGAATGGTTCTGTTCTCCAGACCCTGACCTCGGTTCAATCGCTGAAGCAACGCCCCAGCCTCATCAATCAACAGCAATCCTTCGTTTTGTGTTCCGGCTGCAAATCGACCATCAGCAAGTCGTACCATGCAGTTGATTCCTGCTTCAGCATAATAATTTTGCCACTCGGCATTCCAGGGTTCAATGCGTTCATTTGAATAGCGAAAAATTCCGTTCTGAAAGGTTGACACGATTAGCCCATTCTGCCGGATTGGATGGACCGACGAGAGCCTGAGTGAGCCAAAAAATTCGCCGCCTTTTAAAGGGATTAACTGATTATTTTCAAAAGTTGCCAGACCCGAATTTCGGCGGTTTACAATGAGTTTTCCATTGATCAGATAGGAATTGTCTAACTCTGAGCCTGGATCAAATACGACTAGCTGATCCTTTTCATAGTGGAATAGTTTGGAAAATGTGCAGAAATAAACCTGTTCGTTATCCAGGTAAACGTTCCACGTTTCGTCAAAATTTCGGGCACTGGCATCAAGCCTTGAGGCTAATGAGGTATACGACATACGTCCAATCGAGTCGGGTTCGAAAAACCCGAAATCACCCTGACTTCCTACATACACTCTCCCCTTACTATCCACGGCAATGCTTCTAACTTTTGTGCCTGATGGAACGCCATAGGTTCGCCAACTCTCACCATCGTACTCCAGAAGTCCATAATTGTTTCCCACGTAAATGAGCCCGTCCTTGCCTTGACGGATATTGAAGTTTTGGAGGCCAGCCTTGTATTCCAGCGAGGTATGGTTCCGTACCAGGGGAAGCCCCGCAAAACCCTGACCATTTGCATGGATCGGGAAGATCAATGGGCAGAAGAGAATAAACCTGGCTAGCGTCAAAAGAAGTGCTGACCTAGTCAGGAAAATTTTTGTGCAGGGGACTTTATCGGCTCCTTGTGAGAAACAACTAATAATAGAAAAAAGCCCTTTTTGACCTGGTTTCATTTATTTGATGTAATCAAGATGTAGTAAAGCAGGGTTATTGTTGTAGTTAAGATGTAGGCTGATTTTCGGCAACAAGATAGGAGATTCTCATTATTGTGCCTCCGCAATCGTATGCGGTTAACCTTACCTAAATGCCCATTCAGAGAGTTGTAGTACTGATTTTTTTGATTTTCCTGCCTACTCTGGTAAGCGCCCAAATGGCACTTTCCGGAAAAGTTTTGGATGAAACAGGTGCGCCGATGCCTGGCGTAAATGTGCAGGTAAAGGGCGCGAGCACAGGCACCGTTACCGGGATTTCAGGAGAATTTAAGCTGGAGGTGCCCGAAAAGGCCATTTTGGTTTTCAGCTTTATCGGTTATGAAACCCAAGAGTTACCGGTTAACAAGAATACTGAAATGGTGGTCCGGCTGGCGCCATCGACCGAAGCTTTGGAGGAAGTAGTGGTTATAGGCTATGGAACGGCAACTGCAAAAACCCTTACCGGCGCCGTTGCTTCAGTCAACGGAAAAAATATCACCGATTTAAAAACAGCCAGATTTGATCAGGCTTTACAGGGTCAGATTGCCGGTGTTCAGATTTCTACGGCATCAGGATCTCCCGGTGGTGCAGTAAACATTCGGATTCGTGGTTTAACTACCAATGGCGATAATAATCCTTTAATTCTTGTCGATGGCGTTCCGTATTCCACTGAAGGCTTAAATGCGATAAGTCCTTCTGATATAGAGTCCATTCACGTCTTAAAAGATGCAGCCGCAGCTATTTATGGAGTTCGTGCAGCAAACGGAGTAATTCTCGTGACTACCCGTCAGGGCAAAGCGTCAACGCCAACCCGTCTTGAATATTCGGGTTATATCGGGGTTCAGTCGACAGCCAAAAAACTTGATCTGCTTAAGGGTCGCGAATATGCCATCTTAAAAAATGAATCGTTTGCAGCCGGAGGCCAGACACCTCCGTTTTTGAATCCGGATATTGGAACCGGCACAGATTGGCAGTCCGAAGTTTTTGCTCAGGCACCGATTAGCAGTCATAACGTGAGCGTCAGTGGCGGAACGGAGAAGACCAAATTTTCGGTTGGAGGCGCCTATTTTGATCAGCTTGGAATCGTAGGAGCAGATAAAGCCTCTTATCGCCGTTACAATGCACGCTTAAATTTCACAACGGAACTTACTCCGGGCGTTACGTTGCAAAATGTTTTTCTGTATACCAATGAGCTACGGTCGGCCTTGCCGGAGAATGGAATTGCATCAGTACTCTACAATACCATCAATGCTTCGCCAGCGGCTTCCGTTCGTCAGGCTGATGGTTCGTTTACCTTTCTCGAAGAATTCAGCGATATCATTAATCCACTTGCGCAAATTGAAAATAGTTTTAACGCAGCTAAAGTCAATAAGCTTGTTGGAAAACAAGAGGTCGTTTGGGGAATTCGTGACGGACTTGACCTGACTGGCCGCATTGGTTACAATTATGCTTCGGTGGGTTCTAAAGTATTTAATCCGTTGGTGTATTACGGTTCGGGTAAGGCGCAGAATACAGTAAGCAATGCGCAACTCATTCCAGATTCACTGGCACTGGCTACAGGTTTTAAGGTTCCTCTGTTAAATAATGTTGTTGAAACTCAGCAGACCTTTTTTAATTATAACATTGAGGCTTTCCTGAATTACAATAAGACTTTTGGTGATCATCAGGTTCGATCAGCTCTTGGAATCACGTTTATACAGGACCAAGGCGAGAGCCTGACCGGTGTTGCTTTTAACGTGCCGTATAATGCAAATAACTTTGCAGACATCAGTGCAGCGGAAGGCAATAATTTATTGAATAACGCCTCTTCCTACCAATACCGTAGTCGTCTGCAATCTGTTTTCTGGCGAGGAGAGTATGGCTATCAGGATAAATATCTGGCTTCAGTTGTTATGCGTCGTGATGGCTCATCCAACTTTGGTGTCAACAATCGTTTTGGAGTTTTCCCTTCTGTTTCTGCCGGCTGGGTAGCCAGTTCAGAATCCTTTTTTCCAGAAGGCAAAATCAATTTCCTGAAAGTAAGAGGCAGCTATGGCATTGTTGGTAACGATAAGATTGGCTTATTCCGGTACCGCGCATTGCTGGGAGGTGAGGCTGTGTATTCGTTCAACGATCAGCTCATCACTGGCATTGCAATCGGCGCCTTTGGTAACCAGGATTTGAAATGGGAAACAACAAGTCAGAGTAATGCCGGTATTGATGCGAGGCTTCTGAATGACCGCATCGAGGTTACGGCCGATTACTATGTTAAGCAGACGCGTGATCTTTTATTTGCTCCGGATATTTCAGCCATTGTCGGTGCCTACTCCGCTGGTAGCAGTCCGCCTATTGTCAATGGTGGTAACGTACGAAATTCTGGTATTGAGATGATGGTCCGATACAACAGTCGGCCAGGATCAGCGATCTCCTATTCCTTAGGTTACACGTTTACTACGGTAAAAAATAAAGTTACCAAGCTCCAGCAGGGAGTGGACTTTTATGAATTTGGATCTTTTGGTGTTGGTGGTGGCGCGGCAACGCGTATGGAAGTTGGGTATCCGATTGGCTATTTCTTTGGATACAAAACACAAGGAGTTTTTCAGAGCAGTGAAGAAGTTGCTGAACGTGGCATAACTCAGGAAGGTGCACGCGCCGGTGATCTGATCTTTGCGGATATAAACGGTGATGGCAACATCAACTTCAGCAACAACACGGATAAAACTTTTCTCGGATCTGCCATTCCCGATATGACGATGGGTCTGCAGGCTAATGCCGGCTGGAAAGGTATTGACGTAGGATTTTCGCTTTATGCTTCTATCGGAAATGAAATTCTGCGCAACTATGAGCGTCAACAGCCATTGGCAAATTTATTGGCGTATCAAATTGGCCGATGGACCGGAGCCGGCTCTACCAATGACCAACCACGACTCACCACCGCAGCAACTAAAAACGGCGTACTCTCTGACTTTTTTGTTGAAGATGGATCGTTCCTTCGTTTGAGAAATCTGCAGGTGGGATATCAGTTCCCGGAAAAACTCACCAGGAAAGCCGGAATAAAAAAATTCCGTGTTTATGGTGCAGGCAATAACCTGGCAACCTTAACACGTTACCGCGGTTTTGATCCGGATTTCAACTCTGGCAGCTCACTTACCGGTGGAGTAGATCTCGGCTTCTATCCACAGGCTCGTACAATTATGTTTGGAATTGAACTCACCTACTGATGCGTAAAACAGTTTACAGCACCCTGCTTCTATGCCTGTTCATGCTCGCTTCACCGGGTTGTGATGACTTCGTGGACATCGATCCCTATTACTCGCTCGATGCGGATAATTACTTCAATAGTCCCTCTGACTATGAAAGGGCTTTGATCGGCGCCTACGATCTTTTGCAAACATCCTACCTCGGCTTATGGATCGGAGAGATTGCATCCGATAATTCAATTGCAGGTGGAGAAAGTGTAACCGACAGTGAAGGTCTGCATCAGATTGATGAGATGATACACGGTGGTGTCAACACCGAATTGCGCAGTCTTTTTCGCTGGATGTATGCCGGCATCACGCGGACCAATTACATTTTTGAAAACAAGGATAAGATTGACTTTCCGGGAAAAGAAAAAATCCTTGCCCAAGCCTCCTTCCTGCGTGCCTACTATTATTTTGAGTTGGTCAAGTTTTTTGGTGACGTTCCGCTTATTGTCGATCGCCGCCTGGGGGCAGATGAGGTAAGCAGTCAGATCCGAACACCTGCTGATGAAGTGTATGCTCAGATAGAATCGGACCTTCAATATGCTGCAAGTATTTTAACCTGGACAACTCCTGATAAGGGCCGGATTACAAAGGGAGCTGCACTCGCCTTACTGGGGAAGGCTTATCTGTATCAGGAAAAATTTGACGAAGCCTCGGCTGTGTTTGAAGAGATCATCAATTCCGGCAACTATGCCTTGTTTACTGATTTCAGCACCATGTTCCGTGTGGTTAATGAAAACAGCAAGGAGACTGTTTTTGACATTCAATATGTTGGGTTGGAAGGCGGTAGTTATGGATGTTATGTGTGTCTGGAGGGATTTGCCGCCGTTGGATTCCATGGTATTCGTGGATACCAGGGTCCGGTGTTTGCCGATGGAAACAGTTACAACCTTCCGACTGAAGATTTATACAATGCTTTTGAGTCGGGAGATCCCCGAAGAGATGCATCGCTGCTTGATATCGAAGCCTTTCGAATCGGCCAGCTTCCTGCAGTTGTGCGTTATACCGTAGGAGCCGGCGGGCACACGGGTTATTACAATCTGAAATACCTCAAACGGGCCGATGAACTCGGATTGCCGGATAATGATCTGACCAGTCCGGTTAATCATAAAGTGATTCGCTATGCCGATGTTTTGCTTATGGCAGCTGAAGCCCATAACCGCAAGGAAAGTTCGGATGATGTGAAGGCACGCGCATACTTGAACGCTGTTCGCGCACGGGCAAGTGCCAGTTTACCGCCAGTAACCTCAAGCGGCGCTGCACTTACGGAGGCCATTTACCGCGAGCGTCGGGTTGAATTCGCTGGTGAGGGATTGCGGTTCTTCGATCTCGTCCGGACGGGTCGTGCAGCTGATGCCATAGAAGGGTTTCAGACCGACAAACATGAGCTATTCCCCATTCCTCAGGCAGAGCTAGACCTGTCGCGTGCAGGATGGAAACAAAACTCGGGATACTGATCTATGAGGCAGCGCGCACAAACTTTATTCACAGGATCAGGCAGTGGACTGATTATGGCCTTTTTGCTTCTGCTGGTCTCTTGTATGGAGGAGCGTTTTGAGCTGGGTGCTCCACCCAATCTGGATGATGCAGCGTTTACGTTTCAGCCGGACTCTCAATCGCCCAATCGGATTAATTTTCAGAGCACCTCCTCTGCATTTCTGAAAAAATGGGATTTTGATAATGGCACAACGGCTGAAGGTGATGAAGTCACGGCAGAATTTCCATTGAAGGGAAAATACCTGGTTACGCTTACCGTATTTACAAAAGGAGGGAGCATCTCCACGACTCAAGAGGTAACCATTGCAAAGGATGATCTTAGTCTGCTGGATTTACCAATCTACAATTTCCTCACAGGAGGAATATCGGCATCCAATGGAAAGACCTGGGTTATTGATGCTACGCGTGCTGGTCATTTTGGAGTAGGACCAAATCCTTCGGATCCTGCGCTTGGCGATGTTCCTAATTATTACTCAGCCGGTCCGGATGAAAAGGTTGGTACAGGTCTATACAATGATGAATTTACGTTTAAGCTAAACGGATTTCAGTTCAATCAGGAGACGGCAGGCGATGTTTATCTGAACAACAAATTCGCCGATGCGTTTACCGGATCCTTTGAAAATCTCGGAGATCGAACCGCACCCTTTACGGCCCCGGCTTCACTGACATGGACCATTTCAGGCACCGAAGGAAATCAGCAACTGACAATTTCGCCCGGCGGGTTCATAGGCTATTATTCAGGTGTGTCTTCCTATAAAATTGTCTCCATCTCAGAAAATGAACTTGTTATCCGTGCACTAGATGCCCGCGATCCTGCATTGGCCTGGTACCAGCGTCTTATTCCTAAGGGCTATACACCTCCTCCACCACCAACGACAACTTCGACGCTGCCAATTGAATTTGAAGGAGCAAAACCTCCGTTTACCACATTTGGTGGAAGTACCTATGATGTAGTGGCCAATCCGAATCCGGGTGGCATCAATGCCAGTGCTAAAGTTGGTCGCTACGGAAAAGGAACGGAAGGCAACTGGGCTGGAATTGA
>Ga0068872_10003109_pt1 | contig 12790 bp, 9 predicted proteins | sample NOAtaG_7_FD_66441 | JGI IMG/M metagenome (GOLD analysis project Ga0068872, IMG submission 66441) | Freshwater lake microbial communities from Lake Erie, under a cyanobacterial bloom - NOAA_Erie_Diel1S_2200h metaG | ecosystem: Environmental > Aquatic > Freshwater > Lake | place: USA: Ohio, Lake...
TGGGCGAGCGGGAGTTCTACTTCTCCTACCTCTGGCCGCTGCGGCTCGAGGCCCTCGATCCCGGGCAGCTCGCGCTGCACCCGGCGGCCTTCGCGGTCTACTCGATCCTCGCGGTCCTCGTCGCGGTGCCGCTCCTCACCCTGCGCTACGGCAAGCGCTGGTACTGCTCGTGGGTCTGCGGCTGCGGCGGCCTCGCCAACACCTTCGGCGATCCCTTCCGCCACCTCACCAGCAAGAGCGAGCGGTCGTGGCGCTTCGAGAAGGTCTCGGTGCACGCGGTGCTCGGGCTCGCGGCGCTCACCACGCTGCTCGTCGCCCTGGACTTCTTCCTCGGCGCCGAGCTGCCCTGGCTGCACGCGGTCGCCGGCCCGGTCCGCCGGGCCTACGGCTTCGTCGTCGGCGCGGTGCTCGCGGGGGTGATCGGCGTCGGGGTCTACCCGCTCCTCGGCCCGCGCGTCTGGTGCCGGAACTTCTGCCCGATGGCCGCGCTGCTCGGCCTGGTGCAGAAGGCTGGCCGCTTCCGCATCCGGGTGAAGGAGGACGCCTGCATCGCTTGCGGCAACTGCAGCGCGTACTGCGAGATGGGGATCGACGTGCGGGCCTACGCCGAGCGGGGGGAGAGCTTCACCCGCGCCGCGTGTGTCGGCTGCGGGATGTGCGCCCACGTCTGCCCGCGCGGCGTGCTGCAGCTGGAGAACGCCCCGACGAAGCGCCGCCTGCCGGTCCTCGGCTGAATGCGCTCTCGCGCTACCCTCGGCGCCCATGACGGTGCGCTGCGTCGCCATCGCCGGCTACCGGTCCCTGCACGACCTCTGTTTCGCACCCGGACCGCTCACGGTGATCTCCGGCGGCAACGGCGTCGGCAAGAGCAACCTCTACCGGGCGATGGAGCTGGTGCACGCGGCAGCCCACGGGCGGCTCGCGCACGCGCTCGCCGAGGAAGGCGGCGTGCCCTCGGCCGCGTGGGCCGGCCCGGAGTCGGTGGGCACCGAGGCCGCGCGGCGGTACCGGGCCGCGCCCGAGGGCGGCCTGCGGAGCGCGCCGCCGCGCATCCGGCTGGGCATGCAGCTCGACGCCGGCTGCTTCGAGATCGCCCTCGGCCTGCCTCCACGGGAGGCGGCGACGGCGTTCTCGTCCGATCCCGAGGTGAAGGAGGAGTGGCTCTGGAGCGCTCCGCCGCGGCGGAAGAACAAGCCCTTTCTCACCCGGAAAGGCAACACCGCAGTGGCCCTCGACGCCGACGGGCGGACACGGACCTACACGCCGCTCGAGGCGACCGAGAGCGTGCTCGGTCAGCTCGACGAGCCCCACCTGCTCGGCGAGCTGTGGCACCTGCAGCGCACCCTGCGCGCGTTCCGCTTCTACCACTCGTTCCGCACCGATCCGGAGAGCCCGCTGCGCCGGCCGCGCATCGGCACCCGCACGCCGATCCTCGCGTCGGGCGGCGAGGACGTCGCGGCGGCGCTGCGGACCATCCTCGAGATCGGCGACCACCGCGCGCTCCGCGACGCGGTACGGCGCGGCCTCGGCGCAGACCTCGACGTGGACGTGCAGGGCAGCCACTTCGAGCTCGGCCTGCGCGTGCCCGGGCTGCTGCGCCGCCTCGGCGCTCGCGAGCTATCGGACGGCTCGCTGAAGTACCTCGCGCTGCTCGCGGCGCTCTTCTCGCCCCGCCCTGCCCCGCTGCTCGTCTTCAACGAGCCCGAGGCGTCCTTGCACCCCGACCTGCTCGGGCCGCTCGCCGAGGCGCTCGCGCTCGCGTCGCGCCGCTCGAGCGTGTGGGTCGTCTCGCACGCGGGGGCCCTGATCGACGCGCTCGACGGCGCGGCGCCCGTCACCCGGATCGAGCTCGTGCGGGACGAGGACGGCGCGAGCCGCATCGCGGGCCAGCGGCTGCTCGATCGGCCCGCGTGGCCCTGAGCCGCGGCGCGTCGCCGACCGGCGTGCGCACGACGTTTCCCGCGAGCGAGGCCGTGGGGGCCTCGTGATCCCGCGGCGAGCACCTGCGACGGACGGTTCGACGGACGACGGCGCCGGGCTCAGGCCTCGGGCAGCGGGAGCACCTGACCGGTCACCGCGCCGCCGTCGACGATGAACTCGCTGCCGGTCGAGTAGGTCGCCTCGGTGACGAGGAAGTGCACCATGCGGGCGACCTCGTCCGCCTCGCCGAAGCGCGCGATCGGCTGCGCGCTCGCGATCGACTCGGAGAAGCCCGCGGTCATCGGGGTGTGGATCGGCCCGGGATGGAGCGAGAGGACCCGGATGCCGAAGGGCGCGAGGTCGAGCGCGGCGGCCTTGCTCAGGCCACGCACCGCCCACTTGCTCGCGACGTAGGCCGCGAGCCCGCCGTAGCCCTGCAGGCCCGCGGTCGAGGAGTTGTTGACGATGACCCCGCCGCCAGCGCGCTTGAGCGCCGCGCCGCCGACGTGCAGCCCGAGGAACACGCCGCGCAGGTTCACCGCGAGCACCCGATCGAAGTCTGCCGGGGAGCATGCCAGCACGCTCCCGAGACCGAGCACACCGGCATTGTTGAAGAGCGCCGTGATCGACCCGAGGGTCTGCTCGGTCTCGGCGACGACCGCGCGCCAGGCGCGCTCGTCGGTCACGTCGAGGTGCGCGTAGCGGACGCGCTCGCCGAGCGAGGCGGCCAGCGCCCGGCCCTCGTCGTCGAGGACGTCGGTGATCATGACCCTCGCGCCGCGGGCCGCGAAGAGCCGCGCGGTCGCGGCGCCGATGCCGCGGGCGCCGCCGGTGAGGAGGAGGGTCGGTGAGGAAGGCACGGGCGGGCTCATGGCGGGCTCCTTGGGGGCGTGGATCGCTGCGCGCGGCCGATAGCAGCGGCGATGCCACCCGCCGCGCGGCCCGAACGAGCGCACGCCGCGCAGCCCTCGCGGAGGCGCCGGGCCAATCGCCGCACGGGATGCGCGGGCGGGGACGGCCGACCTCGGGCGGGGGTCGCGTGTCCCCGGGGCCGGCGGACCCCATGTCGGCCCTCGGGCCCATTTTTCACGGGGAAACGCCGCGTGGTGCCCACCCGCGGTTCGGGGCGCCCCGGCACGCGCCGTGCTGCGCGGGCCGCATGCGCTCACCTCGTGGCACCCCCTCCGTCGCCTCCGTCTCCCTGCTGCTCGGCCTCGCCGCGGTCGCCGGCTGCGACAGCGCAGCCGGCGGCCTGCTCCGCAGCCGCCGCACCGACGCCGGGACCTCGAGCGACGCGCCGCGGCCCCGGCCCGACGCTCCGCTCGCGCCGCAGGACGCAGGCGGCGGCATCTGCGCCAGCGTCGAGCTCGCGGCGCGCCGGATCACGCCGCGGGTGACCCTCGTGGTCGATCAGTCGGGCAGCATGAACGAAGAGCTCTCGGGCGGCCTGTCGCGCTGGGACGCGGTGCACGAGGTCCTCACCGGACCCGAAGGGCTCGTCACGACGACCGAGGGCATGGTCGTCTACGGGCTCGCGCTCTACAGCGACGCGTCGGGGGGAAGCCCGCGCTGTCCGGTCGTCACGGAGGTGACCGAGATGCTGGGCAACCGCGACGCGATCGACGACGCCTACGAGGCCGCCGATCCACTCGGCGAGACGCCGACGGGCGACGCGCTCGATGCGATCCTCGACGGCATCGAAGGCGCCATCGATCCGAGCGACGACCCTCGCATCCTGGTGCTCGCCACCGACGGCGCGCCCGATCGCTGCGGCGCACCGAACGGCCACGACGCGACGTCACGGGCCCGCTCGGTGAGCGCGGTCGAGCGCGCCTACGCGCTCGGGATCCGCACGTTCGTCGTCGGGGTCGGCGAAGGCACGGTCTCCGCCGAGCACCTCGCCGAGCTCGCCGCGGCGGGCCAGGGCGGCGCCGCGTCGCGCTACTACGAGGCCGGCGACGTCGCCTCGCTCGCCGCCGCGATGCGCGAGATCGTGCGCGGCGAGCTCTCCTGCACGCTCGAGCTCGAGGGCCGGATCGATCCGGCGCAGGCCTGCGCGGGCGAGGTCCGGCTCAACGGGACGCCGCTGCCCTGCGACGATCCGGACGGCTGGCGCGCGGTCGACGAGACGCACGTCGAGCTGCTCGGTGCGAGCTGCGCGGCGCTCATCGAGCGCGAGTCGAACGCGATCGAGGCGCGCTTTCCCTGCGAGGTCGTCCTGATGTGAGCGCCGGTCGGCCGGACGGCTCCTCCGCTCGGCCCGGGGGGCTTCCAGGCCGCGGGAAAGTGCGGTAGCCAGAGGACCCGCGAGCAAGACGCGATGGTCACCGAAGCTGCCCCCACGAACGATGGTCTCGAGCGCCAGATCGGCCTGGGGCTCGCGGTCGCGATCGCCGTCAACTCGACGATCGGGACGGGGATCTTCCGGACGCCGGCCGCGGTCGCGCACCACACCGGGAGCCTGGCCGGCGCCTTCGCGGTGTGGATCCTCGGCGCGCTCATCGCGCTCTCGGGTGCGCTCACCCTCGCCGAGCTCGCGGCGCGCTACCCGCGCGGCGGCGGCCTCTACGAGTACATCCGGCGGGCGTACGGGCGGCCGCTCGCGTTCCTGCTCGGCTGGACGAAGCTCACCCTCCTCATCCCGAGCGCGGTGGGGAGCTTCGGCCGGCTCGCGGCCGAGGCCGCGGCGGTGCTCTTCGCGCTGCCGCCCTCGGAGGCGCGCGACGACCTCGTCGCGCTCGCAGTGATCGGCGCGGCGGCGCTGGTGAACCTGCGCGGCGTGGGGCAGGCCGCGCTCGTGCAGGGCGTGGTCACCGCGGTGAAGTACGCCGGTGTCGCGGTCCTCGCGGTCGTCGGCCTCACGAGCGCGTGGCGGGACGTCCCGATGGCTTCCGTCACGGCGACGGCGGCGCCCGCGGCCGGCGCCTTCCACCTCGCCGCGCTCGTCTCGGTGATGTGGGCCTACGACGGCTGGGCCGATCTCGCGTTCGTCGCGGGCGAGGTCCGCGACCCGCGGCGGACCTTGCCGCGGGCCTTCTTCCTCGGGGTGGTGGCCATCGCTGCGGTCTACCTCGCCGCGAACGTCGGCTACGCGACGACGCTCGGCTACGACGGCCTCGTCGCGTCGACGTCGGGCGCGAACATGGTCGCCGCGAACGTCGTCGGGCGCGTGATCGGAGAGGTCGGCCGGCGGGGGCTCGCCGCGCTGATCCTCGTCTCGTGCCTCGGAGGGTGCATGGCGTCGCTGCTCACCGGCTCGCGCACGCTCGTCCCGATGGCCACGGACGGCCTCTTGCCGGCGTGGCTCGGACGCACGTCGAGCGCGGGCGTCCCGCGGGCGGCGGTGGCGATCGCGGGCACGCTCGGCGCCGGCTACGTGCTGGTCCGCAGCTTCGAGGAGCTGACCGACGGCTTCGTCGTCGGCTACTTCCCGTTCTACGTGCTCGCCACCTGCGCGGTGTTCCTCCTCCGGCGCCGGGACCCGCTCGGGCCGGACGACTACCGCGTGCCGCTCTACCCCCTCACGCCGCTGGTCTTCCTCGTCGGCGCGTCGCTCCTCCTGTTCGGCGCGCTCATCGACCTCTCGGGCACCGCGCTCGGCTCGTTCGGCGTGATGGCGGCCGGTGTGCCGGTGGGCCTGGCGTGGGCCTCCTACCAGCGCCGGCGCGGACCCTCGGCCGCGTGACGCGGCGCTCCGGCGCTGCTCGGAATGCGCGCCCCGTTCGGCCCGCAGCAGACCGACGCCGCGGACCTCCCTCGGGCCAGGCGGCGCCGGAGGGCCGCCCTCGCCCGCTCAGTACGAGGTGAGGAGCGCCTCGGTCGGCCCGGCAAGGCAGACGCGGCTCGACACGATCCCGGTCGGGGCGCGCACGTAGGCGAGCTCGCACCCGAGCCCGGTCGGGCAGGTGCTGTCGCTGGTGCAGAGGTCGACGCAGACGCCGAGCGTGCGCTCGCAGAACTGGCTCTCGCAGTCGCCGTTCTGGGTGCACGCCGCGCCCGCCTGCCGGTTGTGGAGGCCCGCGCCGGTGTCGGCGAGGCAGACCGGAACGGTCTCGATCGCGGTCATCCCCATCACCGACGCAGGCGCGCCTGCGCCGAAGGTGCCGACGGTCTGCGCGTTGCCTCGAAGCGAGCAGTGCGTGCCCGTCGGGCAGTGATCGTCGAGCGCACACGGCTGCGCGCAGACGTTGCTCACGCACGCCGCGGTGCCCCAGCGGCAGCCCGGAGTCCCGGTGCGGCCGCACGCCGAGCCGGTGCCGCCCGTGCCGTTGTCGTCGAGGGCGCAGCGCGCGTACATCGCCGGGGAGGTGGAGCCGAGCTGGATCACCTCGCAGACGGTGCCGGCCGCGCAGCTGCCTTCCTCGCCTGGCGCATGGTGCGAGCAGAAGTCCACACACCGGGTCGTCGAGCAGCCGGGACCGACGCAGTAGCGATCGCAGTCTCCGCTCCGGCACTGCGCGTCGCCCGAGCACACGGCACCGCCGAGCAGGGTCCCGATCGGATCGGTCGTCTCCGCGCAGCCGTGCAAGTTGTCCGTGACCGTCACCCGATAGAGGCAGGTCTGCGTGGCCGTGCACCCCGCGCCGAGCTCACCGGTATAGCTGCCCTCGCAGAACGCCGTGCACACGTAGGTACCGGTGCAGCGGCCGCCGCCGCCCACCACGCAGCCGCAGAGCAGGTCGTCCTCGCAGACGTCCGCACCGCTCGTGAAGTTGCACGGGTCGGAGACGCCGCAGTTGTCGGTGGTGAAGCGGTTGCAATCGGTGTCGAGTCCATCGCAGGTCTCGGGGGCCGAGGGCGCGACGGTCGCGCGCGTGTCGTCGCAGTCGCCCGCACACTCGCTGAAGCCGTCGCGGTCGTTGTCGACCGAGTCGCAGGGCGCGCACAGCTCGTCGATGTAGCCGTCGCAGTCCTGATCGACCCCGTCGCCGCGCCCGTCGGGCCCGCAGAGCTCGGGCGCGCCCGGGTACACCGACGCCGCAGAGTCGTTGCAGTCGCGGGCGAGCGGGTCGGGGGAGCAGGTGCCGAAGCCGTCGCCGTCCGCGTCGAACGCCTCGTCGATCCGACCGTTGCAGTTGTCGTCGAGGCCGTTGCAGCGCTCGGCCGCGCCGGGGCGGATGCCGCCGTTCGTGTCGTCGCAGTCGAGGCACTGGTTCACGCCGTCGAAGTCGGCGTCGATCCCGGGATCGCACCCGCAGAGCTCGTCCGCGGTGCCGTCGCAGTCGTCGTCGATTCGATTGCCGCAGATCTCCGCGATCGGCGTGCCGGGGGTGCAGGTGCCGGGGACCCCTCCGGCGCAGGCGACCGCCGTGGCGCGGCACGCTCCGACGCCGCAGGACAGCGGCGCGAGTCCGTCGTCCGCGGTGCCGTCGCAGTCGTCGTCGATCCCGTTGCAGACCTCGAAGATCGGGGTCCCGGGCGTGCACGCCTGGGGCATGCCGCCGACGCAACCGGGGCCGGAGCGGGCGCAGGCTCCGACGCCGCACGAGAGCGCGGCGATGCCGTCGTCGATGGTGCCGTCGCAGTCGTCGTCGAGGCCGTTGCAGAGCTCCGCAACCGGCAGGCCCGGCGTGCACGCACCCGCGCCGCCGCCGCCGCATTCGATGACGACGCGCCGGCACTCGCCGATGCCGCAGACGAGCGTTCCGAAGCCGTCGTCGATCATTCCGTCGCAGTCGTCGTCGAGGCCGTTGCAGAGCTCGGGGCCGCTCGGCCCCGGCGTGCACGTGCCCGGCACACCGTCCGCGCACGCCGCAGCGGTCCGCGCACAGACGCCGACGCCGCAGCTCAGCTCGCCGAGGCCCTCGTCGGTCCCGCCGTCGCAGTCGTCGTCGACGCCGTTGCAACCTTCGACCGCGGCCGGCAGCGGCGTGCACACGCCCACGACGCCGTCGGTGCAGGCTTCGACCGTGACCTCGCACGCGCCGACCCCGCAGGTGCTCGTCCCGAGCGCCTCGTCGATGGTCCCATCGCAGTCGTCGTCGGTGAGGTTGCACGCCTCGCCCAGCGCCGGGAGCGGCACGCAGGTCTGCTCGACCCCCGAGGCGCATGCAGGCACGGTGTTCGCGCAGCCGCCGGAGCCGCAGGTGAGTTCACCGAGCTCCTCGTCGGCGGTCCCGTCGCAGTCGTCGTCGACGCCGTTGCAGCGCTCGGCGCTCGGCTCGGGGGTACCTCCACACGGACCCCAGTTGGGGAACTCGAAGACCGAGATGCAGGTCTGCGTGCCCATCCCGCACGCGCCCACGCCGCCCGTCGAGCAGGAGCGCGTGTCGCCCTCGGTCGCGCACGGACAGCCCTCGCCGCTCGCGGTGTCGCAGATCTCGGCGTCGGGGTTCCTGACGCCCGCATCGCGGCCCGCGTCGAGGTCGCGGATCGGCACGTCGGGCAACGCTCCGTCGGGGCTCGAACAGGTGCAGCCCGCTCCAACGAGGGAGGAAGCGGTGAGGGACGCGAGGCAAAGGAGGGACGAGAGGAAGCGACGCACGCAGGAAGGTTCTCAGATTCCGCGGCCCATCTCCAGGAACACGACGGGTGGTGGGCGCCCGGGTCCTTACGCGGGCGTGCCCGAGCAGCGCCGCACCGGCCGCCTGATCCGTGCCGCCTCGCGGGACGTCGGTCCGATGCCCGACCCGCCCGCGGCGGGAAGGTTCGCCGCGGGGGCTGTCTTCAGCGGGGCCGCTCGATCCCGGCGACGACCGAGGCCAGGAGCAGGCGGGTCAGGTGCGCCCGGATCTCCGCGTCGCGCTGCGCGTTCGCGCGCTTGCCGAGGGAGCCCCAGAGCGGCTTGCGCACGAGCGTGTAGCCGATGACGGCGGAGAGGCCGAGCAGCACGGAGCGCTCGAGCTCCTCGCGGTCGACGGAGCGACCGGCCGCCCGCAGCATGTCCTCGAGCGCGTCGAGCGTGGCTTCGAGGCCGCGGGTGCGGAACACGACGAAGTCCTCGCGCTCGAGCCGACCGGTGAGCAGCGCCCACACCAAGAGGCGCACCGCGAGCGGATGGCCGAACTGCTCGAAGGCGATCTCGAGCCACGCCTCGGGGTCATTCACCGCGCGGATGCGCTCGATGCCCTCGACGCGCTGCCGCTGGAGGTGATCGACGAGGGCCTCCTCGACGAGGCCCTCGTAGGTGCCGAAGTAGTGCGTCACGAGCGCGTGCGAGACGCCCGCGGCCTGCGCCACGTCCTTGAGGCCCACCGCATCCGGGCCGCGCTCGGCGATGAGCGTCTGCGCGGCGTCGAGCAAGAGGCGCCGGGCCTGCTCGGGGCTGCGGCGCTTGCGCGGCACAGGCGGACGGGGAGAAGAGGCGGCGGCACGGCGGGTCGGAGCGCGGGGCACGGCCCGAGCGTGTCACGCTTCTTCTCATTGTCATCGTTGACAACAATCATCGCCCCGCTATTGTCACACCTGACAACATCTATGACGATGGAGGTCCGGACATGAACGAGCACGCGGCACGGATGGAAGGCGCAGAGACGGGGGAGGCTCGGCGCACGGCGGGACGCACGCGGGGGCTCGACGAGGCGAGCGCGGTGCGCATCGCGCTCGGCGGCACGCCGATCGAGCGGGCGCGCCTGGCCTTCGATGCGCTGCGCGATCTGCTCGACGATCCCGAGGACACCTCGCGCGTGTTCGTGCTCGGGCTGCTGGTGAGCCGGCGGAGCTATCCGCATTTCCTCGCGCGGCTCACGCTCGACGATCGCGGCGCGCGCCTTCTCCGAGAGCAGCCGTCGATCGACTCGGAGAGCGTCGACTTCGCCTACCTGCGCGCGCTGCCGGCGAGCACGCTCGGGGGCGCGTACGCGCGGCACCTCGAGGAGCGCGCGCTCGATCCCGACGTCTTTCAGGCGCCGCCGGGGCTGCCCGAGGTGCCGGCCTACGTGGCCAAGCGCATGCGGCAAGTGCACGACCTCTGGCACGTGCTCACCGGCTACGACACGGACGTGCGGGGCGAGGTGGCGCTGCAGGCCTTCACCTTCGGCCAGACGGGCACGCCCAGCGCGCTCCTCATCACCATCGGGGCGCTGCTGCGCTTCGGCGTGCAGGAGCGCGGGATGCTGCCGCTCGCGGTGGACGGCTTCCGGCGCGGGCGCGCCGCGGCGTTCTTGCCGCCGGTCTGGCTCGAGGAGATGTGGGAGCGCCCCCTCGAGGAGCTCCGGCGGGAGCTCGGCATCGCGCCCGCCGCCGCGTGAGGACACGGCGCGCCCTCCTTCGATCGGGCTGGGCCCAGCGCGGTGCCGCCTCGCGGCGGGAGCAGAGCGGGGCGCGCGCTCCGGGAGGGCGCCTTCGCCGCCGTCAGGGCGCGGTGCGGGTCGTGACGCCCGCGGGCACGCGGTCGCCGGTGAGCCACGGGTCGAGTCCGGCGTCGCCGGTGAGGTGACGCTCGAAGAAGGCGGTCAGGAGCGTGCGGGTCGTCGCGAGGACGATCTCGCGCGGCGTCGTGGCCGGCTGGCAGAAGCTGCCGCCGCCCGAGTCGAGGAAGGAGACGTGGTTGGCTCCCTCGACCGTCCACTCGGCGGCCCACGGGGCGGCGGTCGCTGCCTCGAAGAAGCGCGCGTAGTTCTGATCGCCCGGCGCGCACGAGAAGGTCCCGGGCGCGCTGTCGGCGGTCTCCCCGATGAAGCCCACCGGGATGGCGAGGCCCTCGACCTGCGAGGGCACGATGTCCGGGCGGGTGTCGCTCACGCCGGTCGGTCCGCCGCCATCGACGGGGTCGATGCCGAAGAGCGCGTCGATGCGCGGCTCCCTCGCCGCGGTCATCGTGGCGATCTTGCCTCCGAGGCTGTGGCCGGTCGCGCCGATGAGGTCGGGATCGATGGCGTCCGGACCCTCGGGACCGAGCGCCCAGTCGATCACCGCGATGACGTCGAGCGTCATCGCCAGGTGATCGACGCCGGTCACCGAGAAGGGCGCCTCGGGGTCGGCCTGCAGCACGACGAAGCCGTGCGAGGCCAGGTGCAGGGCGGTGCCGGTGTAGCTGGCGTGCGTGGCCTGGAAGCCGGGCATCATCACCACGAGCGGCGCGCTGCCCGGAGGGACCGCGGGGACGTGCACCTGCACCGGCGTCGTGCGACCGCCGCGCACGATGCTCGTGCTCGAGGTGCTGACCGCGAAGGGTCCGAGCGCCGCCGGACCCTTCGGCGGACCGGCGTCGGGGCGCTCGCCTGCATCCTCGAGGGCGGGCACGTCGGCCACGGCAACCGGCGCATCCGGGGGCCCCGCGTCGAGCGCGGGATCGGAGGAACCACCGCAGCCCGGGGCGCCGGCGAGCGAGGCCAGGACGGGAAGAAGGACCAGGGCGCGGGGCGAGGGTCGGCGGGGCATCATCGCGGGGATGTAGCAGGCCGGCCCGCTCCCGCGCTGCACACGCTCTGCGGCAGCGCGGCCTGCCGGGCCGCGCGCGACATTCGACGGAGCCGATGGATCCCGTCGAATCAACATGCCTTGTGGCAGGTAGGCCGGCCGCACCAGGACATGCCCGTGCGTGTCGCCTCCCTCTTCGCCGCCCTCGCCTGCGCGCTGCCCCCGTCGCCCCTCGCGGCCCAGGCCCCGTGGAGCCTCGAGGCGGTGCTGCGCCACGCGGAGCAGGCCTCGCCGGAGGTGCGTGCCGCCGAAGCCGCGCTCGACACCGCGCGGGCGCACGAGCGGTACGCCGCCGTGCCGGTCGTGGGCAACCCGATCCTGGGCGTCCGGGCCATGGTCGGTGTCCCCGACGATGCCGCGGCGATCTACGCGGCCTACCTGGGGATCCCGTTCGACGTCTCGCGGCGCGCGGGCCTGCGCTCGGAGGAGGCGGATCTCCGGATCACCGAGGCCGAGGCGCGGCTCGACATCGCGCGCAACGAGGCGCGCGCGGAGGCCCGCACCCGCTACACCGACCTCGCGCTCGCCGGACAGGAGCTGCTGCTCGCCGAACGCCGCGCCGCGCTCGCGGCGGCCCTGCGCGAGGCGACCGAGGAACGCCGCGCGCTGGGCGCAGCGACGGCCCTCGACGGTGCGCTCGCCGCGCAGGAGGCCGCCGTCGCGGAGGCGAACCGGATCGCGGCGCTCCGAGCGCTGGAGGAGGCCCGCGAGGCGCTCCGGACGGTGCTCGGTCTCGGACCGGAAGAGGGGCTCGAGGTGGGTGCACTCGGCCTGCCTCCGGACGCGGCCGAGCTCGACGCGTCCGCGGCCATCACCGCCGCGGTGACCGCCCGTCGGGAGTCCGTCGCGGCGCGCCTCGCCACCGATCGGCTCGAGGTCAGCGAGGACCGGCTCTGGGCCGAGGCGGTGTCGCCGCTCGTCCTCTCGGCGGAGTACGAGCTGCAGGGGAACACCCAGCGCAACCAGACCTTCGGCATCGGAGCGTCGATGGCGTTGCCGCTGTTCTGGATGAACGACGGCGAGCGCGCGGTGGCCCTCGGCGAGGCCGGAGAGTTCCGGCTCGGGGCCGAGCTCGAGGAGACCCGGATCGCGCGGGAGGCGAGCGCGGCGGTGGCCCGCCTCGAGCTGGCCCTGACCGAGCTCGAGGCCCTCGACGATGAGGCGCTGCCCGCCGCGGCGCTCTCGGTGTCGCTCGCCGAGGAGCTGCTCGCCTCGGGGGCGATCGACGTCTTCCGACTCCTGACCGTCCGTCGCGAGCACCACGAGCTCGAGTCGCGGCGTGTCGCCCTCCTGCGGGATGCGTGGCGCGCCCGGACGGAACTGGACCGAGCCCTCGGCGGAGCAGAGCGATGAACCCCACCCACGACCCCTCCCACGACCCCTCCCCTGACCGCACGGAGCGCAGCGAGCCTCCGGGCGCGCCGTCGACGGCGGCTCCGCCCGAGCCGTCCGCGGCCTCGGCGCGCGCTTCGCTCGGCGCCAACGGTCGGGCCCTCGTCTCGCTCGGACT
>Ga0068872_10003116_pt1 | contig 12768 bp, 14 predicted proteins | sample NOAtaG_7_FD_66441 | JGI IMG/M metagenome (GOLD analysis project Ga0068872, IMG submission 66441) | Freshwater lake microbial communities from Lake Erie, under a cyanobacterial bloom - NOAA_Erie_Diel1S_2200h metaG | ecosystem: Environmental > Aquatic > Freshwater > Lake | place: USA: Ohio, Lake...
GCTGCGGCGCCCATCCACCCGCCGCCGCCGGGCGCCGCGTCGCGCGTTCAGCGGCCGCCGGCGAGGGGCACGAGGCGCAGCGCGGCCTCCCGCTGCACGTCCACGAGCTGCGCACCCGCCGCGGGCGGCAGCGCGGCGGCCACCGGGTCGACGCGCAGCTCGGGCTGGACACCGGCCCCGCCCCAGCGCTGTCCCGTGGGCCCTTCGAGCCGCGTGTCCATGAGCCGCAGCACGATCCCGGGCGCGACTGGGTGATAGCGCGGCGCGCGGGCCTCCCCGGCGGTGCGCCCCCCGACGAGCCGCGCGACGCCGTGGGCCTGAAGTGCCACCGCGAAGGCCTCGGCCGCGCCGCGCGTGCCTTCGTTGATGAGCAGGACCACCGGCCGCCCCCAGCGGCGCGGGCGCGCGCCCACCACGGCCTGCCGCACGCCATCCGCGGCGATGCGGTGCAGGACCACGGCGCCCTCTGGCAGAAACAACGCGGCGGCGGACACGGCCTCGTCGAGCCCGCCGCCCTCGTTGTCGCGGAGGTCGATGACCACGCCCGGCGCGCCGGCCGCGCCCCGCAACGCCGCCTCCAGGGCCGCCGCGGTCCCCGCCCCGAAAAAGGCGACCCGCAGCACGGGGACACCGGCCCGGGCGTCCACCTGCACGCCGGCCACCGAGTAGGGCCCGCGCTGCACATCGAAGCGGCGCAGGCGGTCTCCCGGCCGCCGCACGTCCAGGGCGACCTTGGCGCCTGTCGCCCCCTGCACCAGGGCGTCGATGGCCGCTGCTGGCAGCCCGACGAAGGGGCGGTCGTCCAGGGCGACGACCAGATCGCCGGCTTCGAGGCCCGCCCGGGCCCCGGGCCCTCCCGGGAAGACCTCCGTGAGCAGCAAGCCCTGGCCCGCGACGACGGTGTACTCGGCGCCGATGCCGCGGCGCTCCCCGCGCTGCCACGCCTCTGCGGCGGCCTGCCCAGCCGCGTCGAGCACGGCGTTCCCGCCGCCGGTGCGGGCGTCGAGGCCGGCGACCACGCCCTCCAGCGCGCCCCGCCACAGCTCGGTGGCCGGCAGCTCCGGCCCGAACGCGGCCTCCACCACCGAGACCGCAGCCTGCACCGTCCCGGCGTCCTGGGCGCGGACGGCGCCCGCCCCGGCGAGCACCACGAGCAGCCCGGCGATCAGAAGGTGCTCCGCTGCGGGGTGTAGGCGGCCGGTTGCAGGCTACCGGCGGGCACCGCGAGGGCGGGGACGGCGCCAAGGGCGGGGGCCGCGCCGCCGGCCCCGAGCCGTTGCTCGCGCTCGAGGGTGGCCTGCACCTCGGCGAGCTGGGTGCGGGCCTCCGCGGCGGCCTGGCGTTGCCACCAGCCCCAGCCGAGGGCCAGCAGCAGGGCGGCGGCGTAGGCGAGCGCACCCCACGGGCTCAAGGCCCAACGGCGGGGCGCCGGCACCGGGGCGGCCGCGGCTGCGCGCGCGGCCTCGCTGGCGGAAAATGCGGCGTCCAACGCTGCGTCCATGCGGGACCACCCCTCGGGTGGCGGGCTCGCCGCCGCCTCGCCGGCCGCCCGCAGCGCGCGCAGGGCCGGCCGCTGGGCGTCCAGCGCGGCGATGTGATCGGCGCAGCGCGGGCAGCGCTCGACGTGCGCCTCGACCTGCCCTGCCTCGGCGCGGCCCAGCTCGCCTTCGAGCCAAGCCACCGCGCGCTCCCGTGCCGTCCCGCAGTCCATGGGCCTCTCGCTTGCCACCGCGCCCGCGCGCGCCGCTGTATCCTAAACCGGAAGGGGCGGCCGACGCCGGGCGGGGCCGGCGCGCTCTCAACCCCCCGGCGCGCTGGGGCCTTCCCGGCCGATCAATCGCCGAGCGCGGCGGCTTGGGGGCCCATGACCTCCAGCAAGCGGGCGCGGGCGCGCGACAGGCGCGACATCACGGTGCCGAGCTTGACCTCCAGGACTTCGGCGATCTCGGCGTAGCTCAGGTCGTCGTAGTAGCGGAGGAGGAGGATCTCGGCGTGGTCTTCGCTGAGGCGCTCGATGGCGCGGAGGATCTCGCCCCGCCGCTCGCCGCCGAAGACGGTGTCCGCCTGGTCGGCGCGGGAGGAGGTCTCCTTGGGCATGCCTTCGAGGATGTCGCCGCGGCGCTTGCGGTCCCGCACGCGGTTGAAGCAGAGGTTGCTCGTGACGCGGAAGAGCCAGGCCTTGATGTGGAACTCGGCCTCGAACAAGCGGGGCTCGCGCATCGCGCGGATGAAGACCTCTTGCACGATGTCGCCGGCCTCTTCGGCGTCGCGGGTGATGCCGCGCGCGTGGGCGAAGATGCGGTCCCGGTACTTGCGGACGACGAGATCCGTGGCGTGCCGGCGGTCCCGCGGGGCCAGGGCCTTGATCTCGTCCTCGGACCACGCGTGGGCCTGGACATCGGAGAGAAGGCGAACGGAAGCGGACATCGCGAGACTCCTCGGAGCGTGCGGCCGGGGCCGCTGCAGGGCTGGACGCCGGGCCGCACGGGGCGGTTCCCAGGGGCCGCCCTCGCTCCCGGGCGGCTGCGGCATCGACGCCGGCCCCCGCGCATCATTCGGGCGAGGGGACGCTTCGCTTGCCACGGCGCTGTCAAGATTTGTCACTCGCTGGACGCGGGCCGCTGCGCCGCGGGTCCGCGGCGGCCAGAAGTGGCCTTCCCCCGCCCCGCCCCTTGACCGGCGCGAATCCGCGCCGATGATGGGCCCCGGCCCGCGCGCGGGCGGATAGACCTCGCCCGCGGGCGGAGCGCAGGAGCAGCGATGGACGTTCGGACGCTGGTGGAAGAGCTGGTCAAGGCGATCGTGGACCAGCCAGAGGCCGTGGTGCTCACCGAGATCGAGGGCACCCAGTCTTGCGTCCTGGAGCTGTCGGTCGCTCCGGCGGACTTGGGGAAGGTCATCGGCAAGCGCGGGGTGCACGCCGAGGCCCTGCGGCGCTTGGTGCACGCGATGGGCGGCAAGCAAAAGCGCCGCTACATCCTGGAGATCATCGAGCCGCGCGGCGGGGCCACCGGGGCTTGAGGCGGGGGCGTTGCGGGGGCGCAGCCCCCGCCCCAACATCCGAAAGACCGATGGATGGAACGCCGCTTCCCGGGGCAGCCGATCAGGTGGTGATGCCGGGGATCTTGACGCCGCGGGCGTGGGCGACGGCGATGGCCTCGTCGTAGCCGGCGTCGGCGTGGCGGAGGACGCCCATGCCGGGATCGCCGAGCAGCACCCGCTCGATGCGGCGGGCGGCGGCCTCGGTGCCGTCGGCGACGATGACCTGGCCGGCGTGCAGCGAGTAGCCCATGCCGACGCCGCCGCCGTGGTGGAAGCTGACCCAGGAGGCGCCGTTGACGGCGTTGAGGAGCGCGTTGAGGATGGGCCAGTCGGCCACGGCGTCGGTGCCGTCCTTCATGGCCTCCGTCTCGCGGTTGGGCGAGGCGACGCTGCCGCAGTCCAGGTGGTCTCGCCCGATGACGATGGGCGCGCGCACGCGGCCTTCGGCGACGAGGCGGTTGAAGGCGAGGCCGGCGCGGTGGCGCTCGCCGTAGCCGAGCCAGCAGATGCGGGCGGGCAAGCCCTGGAACTGCACGCGCTCCGCCGCGAGGGTGAGCCAGCGGCGCAGCGCGTCGTCTTCGGGGAACAGGGAGAGGATCGCGCGGTCCGTCTCGGCGATGTCGGCCGGATCTCCCAGAGGGCGACCCACCGGAAGGGGCCTTTGCCCTCGCAGAACAGCGGGCGGATGTAGGCGGGAACGAAGCCCGGGAAGGCGAAGGCGTCGGCCACGCCGCCCTGCTCGGCGCCGGCGCGGAGGTTGTTGCCGTAGTCGAAGGTGTGGGCGCCCGCGCGCATGAGCGCGAGCATGGCGCGCACGTGGTCCGCCATCGTGGCGATGGAGCGGGCGGTGTAGGCGGCCGGGTCTGCGGTGCGGAGGGCGGCGGCGGCGTCCAGCGAGAGGCCGCGCGGGACGTAGCCATTCAGGGGGTCGTGCGCGGAGGTCTGGTCGGTCAGCAGGTCCGGAACCAAGCCGGCCGCGAGCAGGGCCTCCAGGCCGTCCGCCGCGTTGGCGACGACGCCGATGCTCCGGGCGTCACCGGCGGCGGCGCAGGCGCGGGCCCGCGCGATGCCGGCCTCGATGCTGGGCGCGACCTCGTCGAGGTAGCGGGTGTCGAGGCGGCGCTGCACGCGCCACGGGTCCACGTCGAAGATGAGGCAGGTGGCCCCGGCCATCGTGGCCGCGAGCGGCTGGGCGCCGCCCATGCCGCCGAGGCCGGCGGTGACGACGAGGCGGCCGCGCAGGTCGCCGGTGCCGAAGTGGGTGCGGCCGGCGGCCACGAAGGTCTCGTAGGTGCCCTGGAGGATGCCCTGGGTGCCGATGTAGATCCAGGAGCCGGCCGTCATCTGGCCGTACATCATCAGGCCGCGGCGCTCGAGATCGCGGAAGTGGTCCCAGTTGGCCCAGCGGCCGACGAGGTTGCTGTTGGCGAGCAGCACGCGCGGGGCGTCGGGATGCGTGCGCATCACGCCGACCGGCTTGCCGGACTGGACGAGGAGGGTCTCGTCGTCGCCCAAGGCTTCGAGGGCGGCGACGATGCGGTCGAAGGCGGGCCAGTCGCGGGCGGCCTTGCCGGAGCCGCCGTAGACCACGAGGTCTTCCGGGCGCTCGGCGACGTCCGGGTCCAAGTTGTTCATCAGCATGCGAAGCGCGGCTTCTTGGACCCAGCCCTTGCAGCGAAGGGTGTTGCCGCGGGGCGCACGGATGACTCGGGACATGGCGACCTCCGGGCCGGGGCTAACCCGAGCGGGCGGCCTGGCGGGTGCAAGCGGGTGCAGCAGGGCGCGGCGCGCCGCAAAACGCAGGACGCCGGCCCCGCGAGGGAGACCGGCGACCGGGCTGGCGCGGGCCGGGCCGCGCCGGCGTTAGCGGCGGGGGCGGCGGCTGTGCTGGAAGACGACCTTGCTCTCGACGAGGTTGTCGGAGCAGTCGTCCAGGCCGGCCTGGTACGCCGCGTAGTCCGCGGGCTTGACGTCGCCGCGGTCGATGCGGCGCTGGACCGTGCGGACATCGTAGCGCTCGACGGCGCCCTCGATGAAGTCCTTCACGTCCTGGGGCAGGCTCTCGAAGGGGGTGTTGGTGACAGACATGGTGCTTCCGGGGGTGCGAAGGGGAGGCGGTGGGCCCGCGTGGGCTCAGTCGGCGTCCGGGGGCAGGGCGTCGTCGTCGGCCGCGGGCGGCAGATCGTCGAAGTTGCCGCCGGCGAGGCGGCGGGCCGCCTCGGCCTCCATGTCGCGGAGGGAGCGACGGTTGAGGCCCGCCGCGCCCTCGGGGGCGGCGACACCCGGGAGGCTCGCCAAGTCGAGGGTGACGTGGCCCTCGGCGATCTCGCGGAGGGCGAGCACGGCCTCTTTGTTGGAGCGGTCGTCCGTGAGGAGCGGAGGCGCCGCGCGCAGGAGCTGCTTCGTGCGCTCGGCCGCGATGAGGCAGAGCTGGAAGCGGTTGGGGATCTTCTCGAGGCAGTCTTCGACGGTGACGCGCGCCATCGGGGCACTCCCTGGGAGGCGGTGCGGACGATCGTCGCCCAAGCCCGCCATCGGCCGTCGAACCCGCTATGCCCGCCGGGGCCCGCCGTCAAGCGGGCCGCCGGGTCGTCTGGGCCGCCGCGGGACCCGGGGACGCAGGCCGCCCTTCACCCCTCCGCGGCCGGGCCGGGGGCGGGCAGCACGCCCAACGCGCGCAGGCGGGCGGCGGCGGCGGGGGAGCGGGTGGTCTGCCACTCCTCGTAGAGCCGGAGGATCACGGCGTCGGAGGGGGCCTCGGACTGGGCCTGCACCTGGGCGCGGACCTCGCGGATCACCCGCGCGCAGTCTTCGAAGGCGCCCGCCAGCTCGGCGAAGACGGCGTCGAGCCCGCGCCCGTCGGCCGCGCGGGACGCGAGCAGGCGAGCCAAGCGATCATACGCCGAAGCGCCCATCGAGACGTAGTAGTCCAGGCTCACGAGGCCGCGCTTCAGGCTGCCTTCGAAGAAGCCCGCCGTGTAGAGGGCGCGATCGCCGAGCTCGCGCCACGCCGGGATCGCCTTGGGCCCCGGCGCCGACGCGGCCTTCAGGCGAAGGTCCACCAAGGTCTGCGGGCCGCTGGACGGGGGCGTATGCCCTTTTTCGGCGAGCAGCGCGGAGAGGTAGTAGACGCTCTCTTCGCTGACGCGCGCGCCTGTCGCGTCGACGGCGACGTCCACCTGGGCATGGAAGAAGTCGAAGAGGTTGTCGGCGGTGGTGAGGGCTGCGGTGGCCATGGTCGCTCCTCCGTTCTGGCTCGGTGAGGCTGGACTCTGGATCGGTGCTCCGGGAAAAAGTTGAGCGTGACCGTTGACGGCCCGGCGGCCGTGCCTATGAACCGCGCGCCGCCGGTGAGCGATGCTCCCCGGCCACTCTCAAGACCCCTGGGCCGGGGGTCGGGTTCCCTCCCGCCGTCGCGGGCGGGCCTCCTTCCTGTACGGCCCTCACTCCCCGAGGATGAGCCATGACGACGATCCGTCCGCTCTTCGACAAGGTCCTGGTCAAGCGCAACGAAGAACCCCTGAAGACGAAGGGGGGCCTCTTCCTGCCCGAGAACTCCAACAAGGAGAAGCCCGTGGAGGGCACGGTGCTCGCCGTCGGCAACGGCCGCGTGGGCGACGACGGCAAGGTCACCCCGCTCACCGTGAAGGTGGGGGACAAGGTCGTGTTCGGCAAGTACAGCGGCACCGAGATCAAGGTGGACGGCGAAGACCGCCTGATCCTCCGCGAGGACGACATCCTCGGCGTGCTCGAGGGCTGATCGCCCGGCCGCTGCACTCCGGTTTCCCTCCCTTCCTTCTCTTTGTACCCGCGCCGCACGGCGCCCGGGAGCACACATGGCTGCCAAAGAAATCCTCTTCGACATCGACGCCCGCAACAAGATCCTCCAGGGCGTGGACACCCTCGCCAACGCCGTGAAGGTCACGCTCGGCCCCAAGGGCCGCAACGTGGTCATCGAGAAGAGCTGGGGCGCGCCGGTCGTCACCAAGGACGGCGTCACCGTCGCCAAGGAGATCGAGCTCGAGGACAAGTTCCAGAACATGGGCGCCCAGATGGTGAAGGAGGTCGCCTCCAAGACCTCCGACGCCGCCGGCGATGGCACCACCACCGCCACGCTGCTCGCGCAGTCCATCTTCCGCACCGGCCTCAAGCTGGTGGCCGCCGGGCACAACCCGATGGAGCTCAAGCGCGGCATCGACACCGCGGTCGAGGCCATCATCACCGAGCTGCACACCCTGTCGCGCCCCGTCGCCGACAACAACGAGATCGCCCAGGTCGGCACGGTCTCCGCCAACGGCGACGAGACGATCGGCAAGATGATCGCCTCCGCCATGGAGAAGGTCGGCAAGGAGGGCGTCATCACGGTCGAGGAGAACAAGGGCCTGGAGACGGAGCTCACCACCGTCGACGGCATGCAGTTCGACCGCGGCTACCTCTCGCCCTACTTCGTCACCGACACCGAGCGGATGGAGGTCGTTCTCGAGAACCCCTACATCCTCATCAACGAGAAGAAGCTCTCCAACCTCCGCGAGATGGTCAAGCTGCTGGAGAAGGTGCACGCCACCCGTCGCCCGCTGCTCATCATCGCCGAGGACGTCGAGGGTGAGGCGCTCGCCACGCTCGTCGTCAACAAGCTGCGCGGCACCCTCAACATCGCCGCCGTGAAGGCGCCGGGCTTCGGCGACCGCCGCAAGGCCATGCTGGGCGACATCGCCACGCTGACCGGCGGCAAGCTCGTCGCCGAAGAGCTGGGCATCAAGGTCGAGTCCCTGGAGATCGGCGACCTCGGCACCGCCAAGAAGGTCGTCATCACGAAGGACAACACCACCATCGTCGACGGCGCGGGCTCCAACGAGGACATCCAGGCGCGCATCAAGCAGATCCGCGGCCAGATCGACGAGACGACCTCCGACTACGACCGCGAGAAGCTCCAGGAGCGCCTCGCCAAGCTGGCGGGCGGCGTCGCGGTCATCCGCGTCGGCGCGGCCACCGAGGTCGAAATGAAGGAGAAGAAGGCCCGCGTCGAGGACGCGCTGCACGCCACCCGCGCGGCCGTGGAGGAGGGCATCCTCCCCGGCGGCGGCGTCGCCCTGCTGCGCGCCGGCAAGGCGCTCGATGGCCTCACCGTGGAGGGCGACCGCCGCTTCGGTGTGGACATCATCCGCCGCGCGATCGAGGAGCCCCTCCGCCAGATCGTCATGAACGCCGGCGGCGAGGCCAGCATCATCGTCGACAAGGTGAAGAACGGCGCGGGCGGCTTCGGCTACAACGCCCGCACCAACACCTTCGAAGACCTGCTCTCCACCGGCGTCATCGACCCGACGAAGGTCACGCGCTCGGCCCTGCAGAACGCGGCGTCCGTGTCCGGCCTGCTCCTCACCACGGAGGCCCTCATCGCCGAGGCCCCGAAGGACGAGGACGGCGGCCACAACCACGAGCACTGAGCCCGGCGCGGCCTCGGCCGCACGGCTCTGCCCGGCCACCCGGCGCGCTTCGGCCGCCGGGTGGCGTGTTTTTGGACCCGAAGGAGCGCGGGCGGCCCCGCGCCGGAGCTCGTCTCCCCGAGAACCGCCGGCCGCCCTGGCCGCGGCCGATTAGTCCCCCCGCGCGCGCCCCGCGCCCGGAGCCCCCGTGCCCGCCCTGCGAGAGCTGCTCAGCCAAGCCCTGGACCTCGCCCACGCCGCCGGGGATGGCGAGGGTCGGTGGGCACGGGTGGAGGCCGTCGCCGCGCTCGCCGTGGAGCTCGGCGAGCCGGGCCTGGCTGCCGAGGTGGCGCTCGACCTGCCGGATGCGTCGGCCCGCGGCTGGCTGCACGCGAGCGTGGCGGCCCTCGCGCCGCCCGGCGGGGCGGAGGGGCGCGCGCACCTCACGGCGGCGGAGGCGGCGCTGGAGGCCCCTGGCGCGCGGTGGCGGGCGCGGGAGGGCGGCGCCGCCTGGACGAGCCCCGAGGTCGCGCGGGCGACGCTGGTCGCGCTGTACGCGCGCCACGGCGCGGTCGAGCGGGCCTGGGCCGGCGCGGAGCGGCTGGGCCCGGGGCGCATCGGCACGGCGCGGGCGTGGGTCGCCGTCGCGGCCGCCAGCAGCGCCGCCCCCGACACCGCGCGGGCCGACGCCGCGTGGTCGGCCGCCCGGGAGGCCGCGCGGGCGGTGGACGACGCCGGCGAGCGCGGCCGGCTGCTCGTCGGGCTGGTCGAGGCCGCCGTGCGGGCCGGGGAGCCCGTGCGGGCCGCCGCCCTCGCCCGCGAGCTCACGGGGGACGCCGCCCTGGACGCCCTCACCCGCGCGCGGCTCGCCGAGGCCGTCGCCGGCCCCCTCGCTGCCGCCGGCTTCATGGAGGCGGCGGCGTGGGCCTGGGGCCAGGTGCTGGACCTTGTGATCGACGGCGGCGTCCCCGCGGAGCCGGCGGTGGACCTCGTGGCCCGCGTGGCGCGCACGCAGGAGCCCCTGCTGGGCGCCGCCGTCGCCGCCTCCACGGCCGCCCGCGCCGTCGAAATCGCCCAGCGCACCGCCCTTCCGCCCGAGCCCGCCCATGGCTTCGGGTGGCGCACCCTCGCCGCCCTCTCGCTGGACCGCCCGGCGCTGGCCCTGCCCCTCCGCGAGCACCTCCGCCACCAGCCCCTCCTGCCGCCCGCCTGGTGCGCCCTCCTCGCCGAGCTGGAGCGCCGCACCGGCCACCCCTCCCGCGCCCGCCGCGCCGCGGAGCTGCTCGAGCAGTCCCACCACCGCGCCGGGGACGACCCGGAGGCCCTCGCGTGCGCCGCCGTCGTGCGCGCCGCCTTGGGCGATCTCCCCGCCGCCGCCGCGGATGCCGCCGCCCTGCGCGCGGCCGGCGGCCTGCCCGCCTGGGTCCCGCCCGACGACCCGCTCGGTCCGGCCCGCCCCAGCGGCTTCGTGCTCACGCTGCGCCTCGCCGCCCACGGCGACGCCGACGCCGCCCGCCGCGAGGCCGAGGCCGTCGAGCCGGCGCCCCTGCGCGCCCAGGCGCGGCGGGTGGTCGCGGAGGCGCTGGCCGCCGAGGGCCGGGTCGACGCCGCCCTCCAGGCCGCCGAGCGCGTGCTCTTCGACCCCGAGGCCCCGCTCGCCGAGGCCGCCGCCGCCGCCGCCCTCGTGTGGTCCCTCGGCGAAGAGCCCCGCGCCGCCCGCTGGCTGGAGGCCGCCCTGGACCGCACGGACCCGGGGCCGGGCCTCCTGCCCAGCCTGCTCGCCGCCTGGCGGGCCTGCGCCACCGCCATCGGCCTCCAGCGCCGCGTCGAGGCCGTCGCCGCCCGCGCCGTCCGCGCCGCCGCCCTCCCCGCGCAGCAGGCCGACGCGCTGCTCGACTGGGTCGCCGGGGTCGCGCCCGCCCCGCGCTGAGCCCCCGCGCCGCGGCGCGCCGCCGGGGGTTCCACGATGTTCCCCGGTGTTCCCCGGTGTTCCCCGATCCCTCGACGGAACCTCCGGGGAGGTCTTGCGCTGACAAGAGTGATCCGCTACGGTGGGGATCTCCCGCCGGCCTGCCCCCCGCAGGCCACCCCGTTCCCCCGTGGAACACCGCCGCCCCACGGCGCCCCTCCTCCCTCCCTCCCTCCGCCCGGGCTCCCCGCCATGCCGCGCATCTACGCCATCACCAACCAGAAGGGGGGCGTCGGCAAGACGACGACCTCCATCAACCTCGCCTCGGCCCTCGCCCTGGAGGACAAGCGCGTCCTCCTCATCGACCTGGATCCCCAGGGCAACGGCTCCTCCGGCGTCGGCCACCCCAAGTCCGCCGTGCAGATGGGCATCGCCGACGTCCTGCTCGGCTTCCGCGAGCTGCCCGAGGTCATCCTCCCCACCGACATCGACGGCCTGCACCTCGCCCCCGCCACCCGCGAGCTCGTCGGCCTCGAGGTCGAGCTGGTCGACAGCGACAACCGCGAGTTCCTCCTGCGCGACGCGCTGGCCCGCTGGGCCACCGACTACGACCACGTCATCCTCGACTGCCCGCCCTCCCTCGGCATGCTCACCGTCAACGCGCTCTGCGCCGCCAACGGCGTCATCGTCCCGCTCCAGGCCGAGTACTACGCGATGGAGGGCCTCTCCGAGCTCCTCCGCGCCGTGTCCCAGGTCCGCAAGGGCGGCCTCAACCGCGACCTCGAGCGCTCCGGCATCGTCCTGACCATGGTGGACCGCCGCACCAAGCTCGGCCGCGACGTCTGCGACCAGGCCCGCCAGGTCTTCGGCGAGGAGGTCTTCCTCACCGAGGTTCCCCGCAACATCCGGCTCGGCGAGGCCCCGTCCTTCGGCAAGCCCATCCACGCCTACGACCCCCTCTCCCGCGGCGCCATCGCCTACAGCACCCTCGCCACCGAGCTGCTGCGCCGCGAGCGCGGCGAGTCCACCGAAGACCTCCGCGCCGCCGACGACGCGCCGAAGTCCCGCTTCATCCTCGGGGGTGCGTGATGGCCACCCCCCGGCCCTCCCGCCCGGCGCTGGGCCGCGGCCTCGCCGCCCTCATCCCCGCCTTCTCCGACGACGCCCCGCTGCCCGCCCCCCTCGCCGGCAACCACGGCGACGGTCTGCGGATGATCCGCCTCGACCGCATCCGCCCCAACCCCGAGCAGCCGCGCTTCTCCTTCGCGCCCGCCGCGCTGGACCAGCTCGCCGAGTCCATCAAGCACAACGGCATCATCACGCCCCTGCTCGTGCGCCGCAGCGAGCGCGGCGACGGCTGGGTCCTCGTCGCCGGCGAGCGCCGCCTGCGCGCCGCCGGCCTCGCCGGCCTCGAAGAGGTCCCCTGCTGGGTTCGCGACAACCTCGACTCCCGCGAGCAGCTCGAGCTCGCCCTCGTCGAAAACCTCCAGCGCGAAGACCTCGACGCCCTCGAGGTCGCCGAGTCCTACCGCCGCCTCGTCGACGACTTCGGCCTCACCCAGTCCGAGGTCGCCCGCCGCGTCGGCAAAGACCGCGCGACCGTCGCCAACCACATCCGGCTCCTCAAGCTCCCCGACTTCGCGCTCGAAGCCCTGCGCGCCGGCGACATCAGCGCCGGCCACGGCAAGGCCCTGCTCGCCCTCCCCGACGAAGACCGCCTGCGCCGCGCCCTGCGCGAGACGACGAGCCGCGGCCTCTCCGTGCGCGCCACCGAAAAGCTGGTCTCCGAGCTGCTCTCCCCGCGGCCCCGCCGCCCCAGCACCGGCCCCGCGCCCGGCGTCGTCCAGGCCAGCGAAGCCGCCGCCCGCGCGCTCGGCGCCCCCGTGAAGGTCGAGTCCCGCGGCCGCGGCGGGCGCATTGTCATCCCCTTCCGCTCTAAAGACGACCTGGACCGCCTCCTCGGCCTCCTCGGCGCGGCGGTCTGAGCGCGCGGGGCGTCCCGCCGGCGCGTCGCGCCGGCGGCGGGCCTCCGCCGGGGTCGCGGCCTTGCGGCCGCTCCGTGCCGGCGCTGTCGCGCCGGCACCGCCGCGCGCCGCGCGGCGCCCTCTGTCCGCCCTGACGCGGTGGCCCCGGGGGTGGGGGCCGGGTGGGGGGCGCGAACCAAGCTGCACGGGAAAGAGAAGGTGCAGCGAAAAGCCCATCAGTCTGCGTAAATCGATGAACCGCGCAGGTTGATCTCAATTGTGCTGCGACAGGTGTAACAAAGCGCAGTTTGTAGGGTTCAGTCCCGCGCAGATACAAATGCAATGCGGGGCGATGCCCCTCGCGCAAGGTGGCGGCCGGTTGGCGCCATCGGCGCGCGGATCGGTGGAGACCGCGGCGCGCGCCTCGGCC
>Ga0068872_10003119_pt1 | contig 12764 bp, 5 predicted proteins | sample NOAtaG_7_FD_66441 | JGI IMG/M metagenome (GOLD analysis project Ga0068872, IMG submission 66441) | Freshwater lake microbial communities from Lake Erie, under a cyanobacterial bloom - NOAA_Erie_Diel1S_2200h metaG | ecosystem: Environmental > Aquatic > Freshwater > Lake | place: USA: Ohio, Lake...
TTATGAAAATGTTAAAAACGATATCGATAGCTTTGAAGAAGAGCTTGAAACAAGCTATTTAAAAGAGTCTGAAGAAATTGATTACACAATAGATTCTAATCAAGCCACAAAGGGTTATACTAATGCTCAAATTGATGATATCATCAAGTCGATGTTGTATGCAATGACTATTGCTTTAGAAGAAGAAGGTAATCGAATTGAAGACATTAATCAATTAAGTTTAAATGATGCTGTTGAATTTTTAGAATATCTATCCGATCTATATAGCGAAGAAGGAGATTCTCCTAATGAAGTTTTACATAGTAGAGTTGAAACTATATTGACGGATGAAGATGCTTTAAATTACTTCTTAAACCGATTAAAAAAGAAAATCTATAAGATCTCAAACGTAGAGATCAATGATTACCAAGATGAAGCTATTGCCGATCAGGAACCAACCGAAACAGATAACTCATTAGGGCTAGTTGAATCATATGAGCTCGATACATTTGTCAGAGCAACACCTATGATCAGATTCATAATGTCTACAATTCCAGATATTAAAACTGTTGATTCGAATGGAGAGTATGTTTTCAATACCAACAACTATCTTGGAATAACAAGTCTGACAAACTACGGGAACTTATTTAAGAATGTAATCACTATTCTAGAGAATTTTACCAACTATGACAAAGATGGCAGAATGATCGACTCATTTGAAGCCATGATGATTCTGTTAAAAAACAAAATGCATTTGTATCCAGAGATCAAATTCCTTGTCGAAAGATTAGAAGGTGCATCTGAAAATGTTCAATCTCAATTTGTCACAACATTCAACCAGACAAAAGCTAACTATACAGATCACTTGTTAGATGCTGTCAATAAAATAAGTAAGATTGCTGAAAGCAACAATCAAACTGTATCAGCAACAATTCACTCGGAATGGGCAGCTAACTTTGCAAAACTATTTGGTGTAGAAAAAAATGGAGTCATTTTCTACAATCAAGTTGCAATCGATAGAGTTATTGCAAATATAAATAAGCTGCGATTAGATTTTGCAATGTCTAAAGATAGAGATGATCTTAAAGATTTTGTGAAAATCAAATCTCAAATCTTTAAGATATTGAATGAGTTAGGTGTAAGCGTTTCTCCAGCAACATTAGAAATCTCATTTGATAATCTTAAAAATCTAAATCTTCATGAGATAACTGGTGATATGACACAAGAAGAGATTCGAATGTATTCGAATTCAAACGATCGTCAAAAGCTATCAGTATTCATTGAGGGTTTGATTAATGCTACAAAGAATTTAAGTGGAAATAAATCCAATCTCCAATTAGATTACAGGACTAATCATATGGTGAGAGAGACATCTTTCTTTAGAGATGTCATAGCTAAAGCTCACTCTACAGGTATTAAACAACGAGGCGAAGATCAAGTTGCTGGCCCTGATGGTAAGAAGAAAAGCAAAGCTCAATATCACAACAACATTACAAAATTAGTTGCTGAGATGAAATCTGGAAGCACCAGATATGTTGAAATGCTATTCAATGATCCATTCAGTAGGGATTCATATTGGTTAAATTCCATGTACGAACGCAATGAAGCTGGTAAGATTGTCCCTAAAAAAGATTTAGATGGAAATGTAATTATTGAAAAGTTTGATATTACATTGTACAATCTATTTAAATTAGAAGGTGTCGGTGATGGTGGCGATAAGTTTTCAAACTTAAAAGAGCCAGATCAAGCTCTCGATGTACTTGTGAAATATATGAAAGGTCACGCTGTAGGTTTAGCTGAAGCAGATAAGACTCAACAGTTTTACTTTAAAAACGCTCCTGTAAATAAAACAGATTTTGAAGTTGAAGGTGATACGATATCTTATACCATCGATCAATTTGGTGACGAATACGATGAACCATTCGCGTTTACTTACTTTAAAGATCATATCATGAGTGAATGGAATCGTATGGCCATTGAAGAGACTCGTCTCGACAATTGGGATAAAGATCCATCTAATAAAGACAAAGAGGTTGAACACTATCATTATGGTAAAGTTCCAGGTGATAGAAAAGGTAATTACAAGAAATTATATCTGATGCCAGATTTAACTGTAGATGAATTAGTTGAATTAGGTATTTTAGACGAAGTCACAAAGAAACCTAACACTCCAGATAGGAATACTTTGAACAGTGACACTTGGAATGAATTGCTCAAAGACGAATTTGAAAAAGCTTTCAGAAGTGATTTGCAATATTTTACCGAAATGGGAATCATCGGTCGTTATAGAAGCGGCAGTTATAAAAATTTAATGATTTCTAGAGAATTGTTTTCTGAAAAAGGTAATGCTTTAAAGATGAAATTTGATAAGAATAAAGTTGAAAATCTTATCGCCGAATTTACATTCATGAGTATCATGACAAATATTGAACAGATGAAAATGTTCAATGGAGATCCTGCTATGTATAAAGGCAAAGACAGCGATCCTTTCTCAGATCTTATGAAACGTATTCCAGCATTAACTGCATCTGGAATTCAAGCAGCTATTAAAGATATCAAATCGTATACAAGTGCTGTATCGAAAGATATTAAAGTTCCATCTGAATACTTTACAGATTCTAAATCGCATGAATTAATTGCTAAAGCTACAGGCTTATCTGTATCTGAAGTATCCAAACTTTATACTGGACAAGATAAATACGATCCTAAAAAGAAAGGTTCTGCATATGCTGATGTAGATAGAACAGATGCTCAAGCTTGGATTCTTCCTGAAGTATGGAGACAACGTCTGAAATACTTTGGTAAGTGGTCAGATGTTCACGATATTATTTATGACAAACTTGTAAACAACGAAAGTCTTACATACGCAGAAGCAAAGATTGCAGCTCAACCTCTTAAGACAGTTCACGTCGAACGAATCTGGAAAGAAGGCGTTCCAATGATGATTTATAATAAACAGTCTGAAGCACTTATCTTTAAACAATTGGTTAAAGGTGGTGAATTAGAAAAGGTTTACAATGCTATGAAACGTGATGGAGTTGATCATCTGATTGCTAACTCTGGTCGTAAAGTAGGTGGTATTGGTGTTGCTGATATTACAACTGATGACTTTAAATTAACTCCTGTAAATCTTTCATATAATCACTTGATGTTACAACAAGATCTGCCTACTAAAGGGATGAAACAGATTCTTACTGGTACTCAGATGATTAAAAACGTGATGTTGACAATTACTGACAAAGATATCTATGATGAATATCTTGATGTAAATGGTCAATTATCAGATAGAGGTTTGATTAAATTCTTAGATTCTATTGAATACGATCCTGATACGAAACGATATAATCGGGATAAAATCTATTCAATGCTTAAAGAGTCGTTCGAAGGAGATGTTTCAGATAACATCATCAACGCTCTTGAAGCTGGTCTTGAAATGGATACTATCATTGGTATCAAAGAAAAGATTCAAAACCGATTGATGGCTCTTATCAACAATAAGACAGTTCTTTTGAAGTCTAATGGTATGGCACTGATTCAGATGTCAGACTTTGGAACAATGAAATTAGATCAGATTGATCGTTCTAAAAAAGTTGGCAACGGTATCATTTTACTTGAAGACAGAACGGGTATCCCTGGTCTACGTCCAATGATGTTAGAGGAAGGCAAAGATCAAGCTACTCCAGCAGAAGTATTGGTTCCATTCTCGATTGTTGAGAAATACTTTGAAAAGTTAGGTTTGAATATTCATAGTATGACCCATGAGGAAGTTACAAAGCTTATTGATCCTAAGTTATTGGAAGGTATTGCTTATCGTATCCCTAACCAAGGGCCATCGTCTAATACAGCTGTTAAAGTTGTAGGTATTTTACCAGCATGGGTTGGTGATCAAGCTATCATGTATAAGGAAATTACTACACAAACTGGTTCTGACTTTGACATTGACAAAAGCTTCATGTTGTTTCCTGAATATAATGTTGCAAATATCAAGAATCTTAAACGAGTTAAAGAAAAAGGTGTTGATATTATCAAATTTGATTTTAAAGGGCGTCCTCATGCTATCTATGATTCGGATAGGGCGTTATTGGATTTCTATTTAAGTAGAGAAAACTCTTTCGATTATGTTATCAAATATATTCATCCAAGAGGTACTGTTGATAATATGACCGAAGACCAACTTAAGAACAGACGTCTTGAGTTAATTAATAAGATGCTGAGAAATCCCGAAGTATTTAACTTGGTAACGGCACCTTTGGATAGGGACGAACTTAAGTCTTGGGCTGATCAATACTTCCCAACGATTAAGAGTGATTCTAAGATGAATTTCTGGACAGGTACTCAACAACTTAGAAACAAAGCTTTATTCGATAAGGCTAAAGCATTGGTTGGTGTTGTAGCCAATCATATGACACATCATGCAGCCATTTTACATGAAAACATTGAAGGTTATTCTAATGTGAATAATGTCGATGGAGAGAATATTGCTTTGATTTTATCCGAATATATGAACGCAATCGTGGATGCTGTTAAAGATCCTTATATTACAAGGATTAACGTTAACCTTCAAACAGCAAACGTTGTGTTCATGCTTACTAGAAAGGGCTATTCTCAAAGTCAAATCTTATCGTTTATAAATCAACCTATCATTAAGGAACTTGTCCAATTGAGAGAAATTAATGAAGCTAGAATTAGCGAAGATAATCTTGGAGATCCTATTAAGTATTTACAAACGAAGTATCTTGATCGGTTAAAAAAGATAACCAAGTCTAATAAGAATGTTGATTATCCTGAGTTTGGTAATTTCATGGCATTCGATAAATCAGATGCTATGAAAATCATTAAAGACTACAATGAAGAAGATGCATCACACATTCAATTCCAATTGTCAACATTGTTGTTGTTTTCGGAAGTTTCAAACGAAGCTAAAGATTTGAATGATGTTATCAATTCTATGAAATCTGACGTTAGAGGTGCTGGTAAAAACTTGACACAAGCCAGATTGATCAACGATCTATATGAAAGTATTGCAAAGGGAGAATCTCCTTGGGCAGCTGTTCTTAACGAAAGAGAAGGTACGTCCCACTTTTTATCTAAGTATCATAAAAATTCTGTACAAACAGCTTTAGCAATATTCGGTACTGAAACGTTGGATCAGACTATAGCATTCCGTACAGCAGCTAATTATTTACTTGCTCATAGGTACAGTGTCGACGATAAGAGATTGACTATGAATGTGACAACAGCGTCTCAATTACTTGATAACATCAACAAAGAATTATTTGCATCGCTGTTGTCTGAATACGATGAATTTAAAATGGAATCTAAAGAACAATTACTTGAATTCATTTTTGGAAGTGAAGAAGCAGCTTCTTTCTCAGATGAGATTGAATACATGAAAAAGTTGTTTAAGTCTAAAGGTATTAGAAACAACGTATTAGAGTTGTTGTCTGAAGAATATGATTATTCGGATAAGTTCTCATACTATTATATCAAAGGTAACGTTTCTCAAGACCTTAAAGATGAACTTTATAAAGATTGGGAAGACTTATTGGAAAACTACCCTGAATTTGGTAATAATCTCATTAAGTATTCTTACTATACTTCTGGTTTTAGAAATAACTTTGGATCGTTTTTTCAATATATTCCTACTAGCTGGTTAGCTAAAGAAAATGGTTTGAATGATTTCATCAAAGAAAAAAGAGCTGAATTAGCAAATGATCCTTACTATTTCATGCAATCGAATAAACTCGATAAGGTTGCTGCACATTTGATGTCGAATAGTGATATTGTAAGACTTGTCAATAAAAATATGATTGCTAGTGCTGATAATGGTATTATCGATTTGAAAAAAGAATTTAAATCAACTCCTTCGTATATTAAAATACCTAGTAAATCTAGTTCGGAAGATTACAACGAAGAAGAAGATGTACCCGTATCTTATACATTATATAAAAGACTTGGTGATGGTTCATATGCAATGATTCCAATGTTCGGTAAACTTATGAGTAGATCTGTTATCAAAGAATATACTGATTTTGAAAGTTCAATTTTCCTATCGAATTATGCTTTGGATGATCCTGGATTTGTTAAAAAGATGGATAAATATCGAAGCGCAGTTGAACAGGCAGTTGTACCCAAAACAACATTGAATTACTATTTAGGATCCAATACTGAGGTATCACCGTTAAGTTCTGAAGAATTAAGAGAAGCATACGAAAAATGTATAAGAGGTAATTAATATGGTTGCTGCAGCTTGTCCAAATCCAAGTGATCCAAGATGGAAAGCTTTGATTAAAGATACCGATAATGATCCTATCCAAGCTTATGAGGTCTGGTATAAAAACGGACGTCGTTTTCCAGATAAAATTGAATCTGAATATGACGATAGTGATGGTAAAGTACCACCAACTATCGACTTAGAAAGAGAATTTAGCGATGCTAATAAAATCATCAAAGCGGCTGTCGATGTCCTTAACGCTCAGATTAAGGAGTTGACGCCTATTGCTATGAATAGTGAGGCTGCTGCATTTCTAAAAGATAAGTATTCTACTTTGATAGATTCCTTTCAAAAAGAAGAGTCTGCTGTATCAATACTTTTGTTTATCAAAGCTGCCGATGAAATGACTAACAGTTACTTGAAATGGATGACTCAGTCAGAAAGCAAACCTGAACGCACAATCCATAAGTTATCTAGTGTTATAAATGGTGTGGATGCATTAAATGTAATCAATTCAATCAGGCCTCAAGATTTCGAAGAGTATTTTAATTCTAAAGCTCACAGTAAATTAAAGTTTTCCGATATGGAAGATGTCGAAGCTGCTTTAGCAAGAACTAAAGATAAGATGAGCAATATTAAACGAGAAGCTATTCGTCAGTTTAAAGAGATTTTAAAAGGTGAAATGGCTCCATATGTGACAACAGTTCAAGACTATTTCGCAAGACAAGCCGAAATCGAGTTTTATAATACTGTGGACACCGACAAGTATAAGTCAAGGAAAGAAGTTGTTGCTGCTAAAGAAGAATTCATCAGAGATTATATGATTCAAATGCAGCCATTTATCAAAGATGCAAGTAATAAACATCTTGACAAAGTGTTGAATAACTTTGAAGACGTTGTTGGTTGGGACATGTGGGCAACTAATCCTAAAGATATGAGTAATGAACTTGTTGCTTTTATTACAGAAATGGCCGATAGATCTGATTTTGAAATCTCAAATGAGATGAACGATGCCAATGCCACTATGAACAAACTTCATAAAGAATACATAAAGTTCTATAAACCTGTAGGAAGTTCGTTTAAAGATCTATATGCTCCATTTTTATATACACATAAAGACCCTGATACAGATGAAGAAGAAACTCGTTTCATGCACGAAAAGGCTGAAGGCTATGATGAATTTAAATCGAAGTATGAGAATACTCCTGTTTGGGATTTATTTGAATTTTTTACTAGTTTACAAAAAGATAGCAACCAAGGAATGCCTAAATTTTTTAGACTATTGGAAGGTAAATTACCACAGATTGATGCTTCCGATACAGAAATGCTTTATAACAAAGGAATCGTCAAAGGATTAGGTGATACAATTAAACATAATTTTTTAGATAGGTTCAGAGTTACAAGTAAAGACACTGATATAGTAGATGAAACTGTTGCTGTCAACGTTAGTGAAAAAGGTGAAAAAATAATTCCACTCAGATATAGGAAAAAAGTTAAATCCGAACAATCTTTTGATTTACCTACAATTTTTTTATTGGACTATGCCAACACTTTAAATTATAAAAGCAAGGTTCAAATGTCTTCAACTTTAAACCTGTTAAAAACAACTATCGGTGCAGGCAACGTTATTGTTAGGGATCATAACAAAGGTTTAATGACTTTGACTAGATCTTATGACGCTAAAAAAACTGGAGCTGGAAACCTTAAAACTAAATCAGGATTGGAATCAAATCTATATAGACTTGTCGATAGCATAATTGAACATCGTGTTTATGGTATAAACATGAAAGGTAGTTCTACTGCTAATAAAATGACTCAGAATGTTAAAAGGATTGTAAGTATGACCAATATGGCAATGAATCCTTTTGCTGGTGTATCTAACTATGCTCAAGGTCATTTGATGTTACTATTCGATGCGATTGGTGAACAAACTGGTCTGTTTAGTATGAAAAACAGAGTCAATGCTGAACTCAAATGGAAAAGAGATCATATCGAAGTGCTTAAAGATTTGATGAATAATTCTCATCAATCTAAAACAAATCTATTATTAGACGCATTGAATATTAAAGAAAGTCTTATTCCTAGTACATATGCGAACGATAATGTGTTTACAAAACTATTAGAAAAAAGTCCATTGATGTGGATGAACAAGTATCCAGAATTTGCTACAAAAGTTTTATCGATGTATTCCTTTTTAGATAATGTGAAAGTTTTAGATGAAGATGGTAATTTTATCGCTAAAGACGGTTCTGTGACTACAAATAGAGATGAAGCTTTATCAATAGATGAGGCTTACGATGTTGTGGATGGTAAACTTGTTTTAAAATATGCTAATACATTTAGAACTGAAAAAACAACGTCTATGGATTTGTTTCCGTTATCCAGGATGACAAAGCGTTTGCTTCGTCGTCAATATGGTAACATGTTCGATGAAAAGAATAAGTCGATGGCTGAACGTGAATGGTGGGGTGCATTAGCTAGTCACATGAGAGGTTGGTTGTTAACTGGTATCCATAAACATTGGGGTGGAATAACCTCTGCCAGAGTTAGAAAAGAACATTTAACACAAGATCAGCTACATCATAATAAAGAAACAGGTCTGTTTGAAGAAGGCGTTTATACCACAGCAGTAAGATTCTTATATACAGTCATATCTGATTGGAAAGATCTTAAATTCAAAGCAATGACTCAAACATTAAGTCGTCTGACAGATCAAGAACGTCAAAACCTTTACATCTTTGTAGCTCAAAGTGCGGCTACAGTTGTGGCACTTGTAATGTTCTCAATGTTCTATTACGATGATGACGATGAACCTACCGATGATCCTACTGAACTTTGGTTGGCATTCATATCGATCCGTTTATATTCAGAATTGTTTTCGTTTGCAAACCCAAAAGAAACATTTAGATCCTTTACAACACCAGCTGTATCTACTGGATATGTTACAAAATTCTTAGATGCAGGAAGTCAATTGTTAAGTGATATGTATCACGTCACAACTGGCCAAGGTTTAGAGACATATGAAACTGGCCCTAGAAAAGACGAATATAAAATTGTACATCGACTAGCTAAATTGACACCTGTTTGGAATCAATACGATAGAGATGTCAAAGAGACATTGCAATTCTATTTGAAATAAAAGGTCAAAAGGGGGCGTACAGCCCATTATCTAAAGTTATTCGATATTTCTATCGTCTAACAAGAGATAATGTACCATACGCCCTCTAAATAGCCTTTAAATTAATTCTACAACTCTACAGTTGAAACGCATCTCATGGTAATCCAATTGGAGATGATAGTCTCCGTGGTCATTACAATGGATGAACTTATTATGAAGCATATCATAGATACTATCATAATCTTCATCCAATAAGACTTCGCTGTTTGAATGATATTCAAGAGTGAGTCTTAAGAGATTCTCGTCTTCAGGTAGAACTTCGATTGAAAATTTAAGATTATCCGAAACATCTTCAGAATATCCATTGAGAATCCACAAATCTTTTTCAAGACTTGATGTCCCATGTATCCAGAAAGTATGTTTAAATGCGGATTTCTCCTGCGGTTCCAAAGATTGAATCGGAAGATCCAAATCCTCCAGAGCCTCTTGTAGTTGTTGATAATTGTTCATCGTCTTTACATAGTGTTAGTTGAACATTAGGTTTTTCAATCAACAGCATTTGACAAACGGCATCTCCGATCTTATAAGCTTTAAGGACGATATTATCTTCCCTGTGATTAGGGATAATATCAAACTTAGCCATAAGTTCTCCTCTGTAATTAGAGTCGATGACTCCTACAGCGTTACTTAATCGAAGGTCTTGTTTGTAAATGCTGCTTCTTGGAAACAACAAAAGAACATAATTTTCAGGAAATTCAACTGAGAAGTTGAAGCCATAACAAGCTTGTCCTGATTCGAACTTTATTGATGATGCGTAACAATCGAACGCAGCAGAGCCCTTATCATAAGCTTGCTCAGGTAATTTAAAAAACTCATTGTTGTCAATAACTTTAATTTTTAACTCGACTGGGTTCATTTTGAATTGGGTTTAAGAATATTACATCTGTTAGATTACACTTTGTACAGTAGTATACTGCCACAGGGATATTATCTCCGTGGGTTACATCTGTAGTAAGAAAATGCTCCCACTTATCATGGGAGCATTCTTTGTTTTTAACTGTTGTGACCATATCAGAAAGCTTCTTCGATATCACGTTTAGCTTCAATAGTAGAAATAGGAGACAAATTGATATCGCATTTACCATCACTACAAGCCAAGTCATAATCGGTATTATCATCAAGATATTCGATTTTGCTGAAGTCAATGATTGGTTTTGATTCAATGTATTGAACCATTGCGGTATAAACTTCTTCTCTGATTTCTTCGAAAGGAGCTTGTACATATGTACCTCCATCATAAGGAAGCAATGAAATTGCTGTCCAAAGATCAAGGTTGTTCCACATAGAGTTACGAACATCTTCCCATTCATCGTCTTTGACATTTACTGTACATGAGACATTATTAAAGTTTTCACCTGAACGATGACCTCTTTGTACATAGTTTTCAGACCAGTCATAAATACGAGCCAATGTTTTCAAAGCAGTTTCATCTTCACGATTGATACTACCTGGAAGAGATTTCATTGGAAAGCTTACAACATAAGACTTAGGATCTCTTTCATCGGGTTCAATGATCGAATAAGATGTTCCATCCCAAAACGAAATCTTATCGGGATAAAGCTTCTTGATGGCATCCACCATAGGATCATTTGCATTAAGTCTAGCTCTCCTGATAAAGAATTGACTATGACCAGCATGAATACCAGATGGACAATTCATGTAACCGTTGGATAACACACAAGATGTAGTACCACTAGGTTTGACAGTAGTTGTTCTTGCTGGAGCATTGATTTTCAATAAGTCCGAATAGAACTTACTTGTCATATACACTGCATCGGCAATAGCTTCTTTGTCAACACATTCTGGAATAGAACAGATACCTGTGATTCCAACACCAATCAAACGTTCCTTTTCAGTCTGATCAATCCACTTACGGTCTAGATAATGAAAGTCTGTATGAAGCGATTGAACACAAGCTATAAGGGTTGCAGCCATAGCTTTCTTCACAGCATCATTAGTGTTTTCAAATTTAGATCCGTTTAATTCGACCAGATTGCAAAATTGATAAGGATACAAGGATATTTCTCCACACGGATTTGTGCCTATTTCACAGTTATTTGTCAAGAAGAACCCAGGTTCTCCCGCAAAACTGTTCTTACAGGCGTCAAATACTGCATCAAATTGTTTCTTTGTAACTGTTCTAAACCTCTTAATAAATAGAGATTTAACCTTTTCAACCCAATTGGAATTTTGTCTTAACAACACTACCGAGTTGTTAGCTCTTGAACGTTGAAGATTATTAAGCCACCATTCACCAGACTTGGCATTCAACATATCGGTATCCCAATATGAAAACAAAGAAATCATGGCTGCACGGCGAATTCCACCAGCCAATACTGCGTCTGCAATATGGCACAAGATGTCATGGACATCAATGGATTTCAATCTATTACCGACGGGTATAGATTTTAATAAGTCTTCAATCAAAAACAAACATAATCTAAGAGGCTCAGGCCCAGGAGCTTTACCACCACTGGTGACAAGTTCGACACCTTTCTCACGAATGTCACTGTAATCAAATACAGGAAGATTCTTGCCTAATAGATATGCTTCAACTAAAACCCTTACAGCTTCAGACCAACCTTGAGTACTATCTTCGATAAGATATTTGACAGGTTTATCTGGAGCTTTTCTTTTAGGAAGTTGTTTGATGTGATGTTGTTGTACGGAATAACCTACACCTACACCAGCTAATAATAAAAACATTGTTTCGGAAAAGATCGAAATGCTATCTGCAGGACGATAACTGCAATTGTAAATCCTTGCTTCATTACGTTTAGCAGCTGGCCCTGCAAATTGCATCGATCTCATCGAAGGAAGGATATCCTTATTCAAAATCATTTCATAGGCTTCATCAAAGTCTTTCATGAAAGACTCGTTGGCTAAAACCCAAGGGGCTTTCTCCGACAAGACTTCCATGTTATGAGCTTTGTTCCTTTTGACGATTTCATCATAGGATTCTTTCCTTTGTTCAGCTCTGTTAAGTCGAGCGTACTTGTTATTGACTGTAAAATCTGATAAAAACATTAAGGTTCAATTTCTGATTTTAGCCTTTCAATTAAGACTAATATATCATTCTTTATGCGTTCGTGTTCTGCTTCAGAAGCAGTTGCACCTAATACGGTATTGATTCCGTCTAAAATGAATCCATCTTTAGCATAGATCCCAACCCAATCATCTGTTGCTAGACGTCTAGCTTGTATAACAATACTTTTCCTAGTAATAGTTAAATTACTAGGTAAGATTGCATATCCAATCTGATGATTTTTCAAGGCTTCATTCAAGTTCTTAGCTTTAAATGGCCCTAAAGATTGATTGATAAAGTTTAATGCTGAAACACTTGAGATTGTTTCAGGATTTTCTAATAATCTATCTAAATGATTTGCGGATTCT
>Ga0068872_10003122_pt1 | contig 12759 bp, 7 predicted proteins | sample NOAtaG_7_FD_66441 | JGI IMG/M metagenome (GOLD analysis project Ga0068872, IMG submission 66441) | Freshwater lake microbial communities from Lake Erie, under a cyanobacterial bloom - NOAA_Erie_Diel1S_2200h metaG | ecosystem: Environmental > Aquatic > Freshwater > Lake | place: USA: Ohio, Lake...
GATATAAAAAATACGACATCAATATTTACTATAAATAAAGTCAATCTGAGTCTGAATGTTCCAATTATCACTACTACAAACGGATTAGATATCGGATCTAATTCTAATCGATTTGGCACTATATTTTCAAATACTCTTAATACTACTAGTTTTACTTTAGGTGGTATCGTTGTTACATCTTCTGCAGCGGAATTAAATTATTTAGATTTGACCACAATTGGAAATGCTGAAGCGTCTAAGGCATTAGTTCTCGATACATCTAAACATATTTCTGGAATAACTCAATTAACAACAACGACACTCATAACTAATAATTTTACTTTAGGTGGCGACGCTGTTACATCTTCTGCTGCGGAATTAAATATATTAGATGGTGTGACAGCGACTGCTGCAGAATTAAATATATTAGATGGTGCTGAAATTACAACCGTACAATTAAATTATTTAGATTTGACTATGGAAGGAACTGCCGAAGCATCTAAAGCATTAGTGCTCGACGGATTTTTAAATATTTCTGGAATAAATCAAATATCTACATCTGAATTAATCACTAATGATTTAGATGTGATCACAGGTACTTTATCGATCGGAAAATCTACGGCGACAAAAATAGAAATTGCCGATACTGCAGTTATTACAGAAATACAAGGTCCCACGAATTTGGTGGAAGTAGTTACTATCGGTACAGGTCCTACGAATTATATATTACCAACTACTCGTGGTACAAATGAACAAATATTAGTAACTGATGCATCTGGTCTCGTAACTTGGCAAGATATATCCGTAGATGCTGTAGATGGTTATTCATCCATGTCTACTGGATTGAGATATGGTGGATTATTAAATGTTATAGATAGCTATACATTTTCTATCACGTATGGAGAAGGATTTATAGTAGATAGTACGTCGGTACCTACTTTTACTAAAGTAACGTGGTCGACAACTATCAGTACTGCAACAAATTTAATAAATCCTATAACCTATATATATATTGATTCTAGTGGAAGTATAATCCAATCGGTATCGAAACCAACCTCCAATCTTACACGGGATTTAATTTATATAGGAGTATTAATACATCTAAATGGTGTATTGGATGAAGCTTCAACTCAACCACAAATTAATAGCTATCCATCTAATAGTTTGAAAGATTTATATGATCAATTAGGAATCATTAATGTGAGCGGCAATAAAATATCATACAATGGTAACAATTTTGAATTTCAAAAAACAGCCGGCATAATGGGGACATATGGAATAAATTATAAAAATGATATAAAAAATCCTCATAATCTATCATTACCGTCATTAAATCCTGTATCATTTACGTACTACTTGCAAAATAATACTATACTCGCATCACCTATTACCGATATAAATCCGAATATATATGACGACCCACTTACGTCAACTATTGCAAGTACTCCTGTTCCAACTGGAAAATGGACTGTTCAGCATGTATATATACAACAATCTAATATTGCGGCTATTTTATTAGGACAGCATTATTATGATACAGCTGAAGCAGCTGTAGCTGGTATTGATTCTGACACATTTATAGTTGCTCCATTTATTATCGAACTGGGTATGAGTATTGGATATATTGTAGTAGAAGAAGGAATGCCCGATTTATCTACGGCCATATTTATAAATATTGGTAAATTTGGGGTTAGTACAGGTGGAGGATCTACATCATCTGTCGGTAATTATCAAAGTATATACGATAATTCTTCGCCTAAATTAACTACTGTATTATCTGGAGCGCCGATAATAATGAAAGCTAGTGCAGCTACTGATTTGATATTAGACATAGGAGATAATCTTACTAATACAGTATTAGGTGTGTATGGAAATAAAGTCCAAGTATCTAAAAATATAATTAACGTCGGAAATCCAAATATTGGAGAACTCGGAACGCGATTTGGTACCGTATTTTCAAATATAATTAATACTACTAATTTTACTTTAGGTAGTATAGATGTTACATCCTCTGCCGCAGAATTAAATATTTTAGACGGTGCAACTTTAAATGTTAACGAATTAAATATTTTAACAGGCGTTACTACTACTGCGGCAGAATTAAATTATTTAGATCTGACCACTGGTCCTGGAACAGCCGAAGCATCTAAGGCATTGGTTCTTAATACATCTAAAGATATTTCTGGAATAAGTCAATTATCCGCTGCGACAATCGTATCTAATGATTTGGATACGATCATAGGTATTCTATCAATCGGAAAATCTACTGCGACAAAAATAGAAATTGCCGATACCGCAGTTATTACAGAAATAAAAGGTCCTACGAATTTAGTAGAACTAGTTACTATAGGTACATCTCCTACAGATTATATATTACCAACTACTCGTGGTCTTGATAATCAAGTACTTCAAATAAATACATCCGGTCTTGTAACATGGCAAGATACATTAAATATATCGTTAGCGCCACAATTTTCTACTGGTATTACAAATGGCGGATCACTCAGTATAAATTTAGGAGATGATACTAAATATGATATCAGTGCTGGATCGGGAATAATTATAGATATCCAAGGAAATGTTACAATTGTAGAATGGTCTACTTTATCTGCTCAATCTATCAATAGTCCAACTCCATTGCAACCTGGTGATACTCCAACAAATCCAATTACTAGTAGAATTCTCACATTCGTATCTATGGATTCTACGGGAAATCCTCAATTATCTTCAGAAAGACCAAATGCTACTAGTGAGCGGGATTATATATATTTAGGTGTGCTTGTTCATATAAATACTGTAGATCCTATACCTAATTATACGATTACAGTTACTAACCCCCAACAAGTACCAGTTAGTTATCCAGTAAATCAGTTTGTAGATCTTGCACGGGCTATAGGCTTTATTAATATAAGTGGAAATATCATTAGTTTAGGAACTGGTGGTGGTAATAAAATTGCTAAAACAGAAGGAAATATATTTGCATTGGGTTCTAATTTTGATTCAGATAGTAAAAATCCACATACAAAAAATATACCCGCTATAGATACTGGAGTCGATGGAATATTTCAATATCGAAATTATAATGGTACTAGTAGTTCATTAACGTTGACAGATTTTATACCGAATTTGATGGATAATGGCAGCAATTATAATGGTACATCTCCCGTATTACCATCTGGAGAATGGGGTACTTCATATGTATTTGTATTTACTAGTGGTGCTTTAAAAATTCAACCACCTCAATTTTCATATAAATCATCTGAATCCGCTTTGTCTGAATTATTTACAGAAAATTTCATAATCGAACCGTCAATTTTACAAAATGGTGTCCTAGTTGGATATATTATTGCAAAACAAGGTACGCTACAAAGTGCACCGGCTATATTTGTAGCTGCTAGTAAATTTACAAATACTAATACAAAAACTGTAGGAACTATCAATATTGATAATAAATTAGCGATAAATGGATTAAATTCTATGGAAGCAAATCTAAATTTTGGAAACAATCGCGGTGTTAATATTGCTGAACCGACCGACCTGAATGATGCTGCTACAAAAAATTACGTAGATATCGAAATATCTAGTGTAGGTATACAAAATGTATATGACAATAGTATTACAAAAATATTAACAATAAATAATTCTGAACCATTAGTATTTAATACATTAGTTAGTCAAATAGGTAGTTCGCCATTTAAAATAAAATACGAATCAAATGGTAGTTCTGGTTCCGGAGCAACGCAAATATTATATAATACTGGCACACAATCGAATGTTTCAAATGAAACATCTATGATTATATCTTTAGATAATAGTATTTCGATAGGAGGAGATGCTAATGCTATTACTATACTAAATACTGAAGGATCTTCAACAGTATATGGAATTAAATATGGTGCAACAGTTAATCCAATTTTACAATTATCTGGTACATTTGAAGATCCTAGTACAAATACACTTGATATAAATGGTACACTCGTTAGCGTAAATTCACTTAATGGTGTAGATCTATTTGTGGCTGAGAACGATTATATAATAATTTCACACAATAATAAATTTGCTGAAGTAGAATTTTTACTATTTACAATATCCGATACGAACATACTTCCAATTTATGAATATTCTAGCGGCACCGGACCATTATCATGGACTATATTTTCTCCTATAGATTCTACTGATGGATTTACAAATTCTGGCAATATAATTTGGAATCTGGATAATTTATCTGGATGGATTCAAGATGCTGGAGATTACAAAATTAAAATCACCAGAATTGCAAATATTATCTCTACATATCCGCAATTGAATAATACTGGGATACAAATTGTTGAAACTAATGAATACAGTTGGAACAAATTTGGAGATTTACTAGTTAATTCTATTGATACTAGTGATTTTGCATTGAGTGGCGTACCAGTAGTTGCAACAGCTGCAGATATAAATAGATTACCAGATGCAACTACTAATCCAACTCCTGATACATTAGTGTTGCGCGATGGATTAGGAAATATACCTGGTAATTCTAATACTTCGACAACTTTATTAACACCTAGAACTATTAATACTGTATTATTCGATGGTAGTGCAAATATCGAAACACCACTTACAGGATGCTCAGATGTAATTATAACTTCTCCAATTGTAAATGATAGTTTAAGATATAATGGCACAAATTGGGTAAATGATAATAGATGCTATTTGTCCGCGACCTTAAATCTTAATCAAATAGTAACTGCTGATCCAGTTTTAATATTATACAATGTAGAAAATCCTGACGAATGTGAATTATATAATCCACTTAATGGTAGATATACTGCTACAGTAGCTGGATTATATAATGTTTACGCTTCTAATGGATATACATTAATAAATAATAATACATATATAAGAACTAGTGTATATAAAAATGGAGCTGTATATAAAAGTAGTATTTTACGCACTGGTACTTTAAATGTAGGTGATTTTGCGTCGTTATCTGTTAATTGTGTAGTCCAATTACAACCTACTGATTATATTAGTATATACGCGGTAGGCGATGGTACGTGGGAGATTCCAACTTCTCCTCTAACATTTTTACAAATTTATAAACTTTAATTGCGGGTTAATGTATTTTTTTAACAATTAATATAATGTCAACATAGTTATAAATATGGAATGTGATTATATTATATGTGGAGCCGGAATAACTGGCTTATACGCTGCTCATAGATTAAGTGTAATTAAACCAGATGCAAAAATAATTATTATAAATAACAATATTCTCGGTGGAAAAATTTCTACTCAGACAGTAGCTGTTCCTAGAGATAGACCTGAAGAATCATATATTTTTGAGGGAGGTGCGACTAAATTTACGCGAAATCATAAGCTATTCAACAAATTAATTACAGATATGGAATTATCACATTTAATCATTTCATATCAAGAAGTAGGAGTGTATGCAACACGATCTATATCTAGAACTAGAGCATACATTCATTTATCCGAAGGTGCTGATAAGGATGGATATTTTGGAATGCAACCTAAAGTACAAATAGACTTCGATATTAATGCCGAAATCAGATGCATTTTTCGAAATATCGACCAACTTAAGATTTCTATAAATGATCAATTAAATAATTCACTATACGAGATTTTGAAAAACACGATATATCCATTTATTTATAATGGATATAAAAGCACATATGACCAATTATCTAAACATAATCAAGAGTTAGTCAAATTAAGGCTAGTAAAACTTATTCATTCGCATGGAATGGATGCAGATTTTATGTCTTTAAATGGTTGGGTTGCAATAAATTTACTCAAACAATACTATTTGGATAGCTCTATTGTTCAAAATAAATCATCGGATAAATATGCGCAATATATAACGTTAAATCCTGAACGTGGCGGAATGTCACAATTAATATCGGAATTAGTTAAACGATTTCAGAACAATCCAAATATTACCATGCTAAAATTACATATAAATCATATCGATATAAAAGATAAGATAGTGAAAACAAGAGAGATACAATCCAGATCGTTTCATCAATTACGAGAATTTCGCGCAACAAAACATGTGATAGTCGCTATTCCAGCAGAAAATTTACGTGAAATAGCAAATCGAAATCACTTTTATGATAGGCGTGGAAATCGAGTATCGTCGGATAATGGTATATTTAGAAATATTTCATCGCATCCATTATGTGTAATTTACTTAAAAATAAAATTCGAAGATACTAACATGCTAGATATGTTAAGTTCGCCAAATCGATCTGCAATTTCTCTTAATCTTACTGACCGCGCGCCGAGTATTATTGTTACTGCGAATAATCCTATAAAGCAATTAATACCTATTAATTATGAGAGAGGTATTTATATGATATATTGTGACGCCTCATGTGCTAGAGCATGGGGTAAAACATTAAATAATTCTGGCGAAGATACTATTGTGATAAATAGCGAACATTTTTTACAAGAATTAGGATTCAAATGTAAAGTCGAATGGAGCTGGACTAAATTTTGGCCACATGGGGTATATTATTGGAAACCAAAGAGCGATCCATTAGCAGTATCAGAATATGTAATAAAAAATATGAATATAGTTGGGTCAAGTTTCGCGATAAATCAGACATGGATAGAAGGCGCATTAGCCACTGTAGAAGAGTTTATAAAAATAAAAAACATAACTAAATAAATAGTCCTTTGGAGTACATGTGATGGAAAAATTAGCAACTATTTGAAAGCTTCAGATGTTGCTTACATCTATTTATTCTAATGATGTAAACAACATCTGAAGCTTCTTTAATTTGCTTTGATGCACCTTCCATTATTTCTACTAGTAATGAAAGTTCGCATCTATCATTAATACCCTTACTAAATTTTTGAATAGTTTGGGCTTTAAAAATTAATTCATCGGCTTCATCATTAAACTTACCCAAGACATCGGCGGGAGTGAATTTTTTGATCCATTGCCACTTTTCATAGGGGACATTATGCTTGCTACATTTAGTACTATATGTACTAAACATATTATGCACGAATTCTAGACGCATGTTTATAGTAAAACATTCATCTGAGTCATGGCGCCAATACGTGTGTACTTGCGACAATGATTGTAGAAAGTTTTTCATATCCTCGAAGAAAATGTTGAAAGCCAAATCGAGCTCGCTCTCAGACATAACTTTATCCTGTATTATATATAAAAAATAATTTAGTTTTTATAGCCATATTAATGGCTAGCATTAATATGGCTAGCATTAGTTTCTTTGTTGAGTATTCTTATGGAATGCATAAGAATACTCTCTACCATTTTTAGAGCGATGATCTATGTACGTATAAATACTTGATACCAGAGCATTGAAGCTATCATCTGTATTATCATTAAAAGGAGGACCGTATAGTTATTTAATTTTATATTTTTGAATGAGATGCATGAATGAAACTAAATTTTCTTGTTTAATATCAGTATAATTCTTTAAATACAAATCAATGCTAAATAAATCATCCGATATATCGGATATATTTGATATATCAGATATATCGTCTGGATTTAATAATTGATTATTTAGTATCTCCTTTAAATGCTTTTTTTCCCAACTTTTGATTAAGTATAACAAATATATCACGACTGTTGCATTTTTTATGGGCTGACCTTTAGAGTCGACATGCGATTTATATCTAACTCCTCTTCCCATAATTTGTTGCAATAATGCATAATTCCAAGTTGGTTCTAATACATAAATAAAATCAGTATCTTTTAAATCAAGGCCTTCTCCTCCGGCTTTTGAAATTAGTAATACTGTAATATCTTTTTTATTATATTTATCTACAATTATTTGTCTATCTCGTTTATTTATACTTCCATCTACTTTTTCATATTTTATACGCATATCATTAAGTACATCAGTAATTATTTTTATACCCATATTTACATAATGACTAAATATTACATGTTTTTTATTTGGTAGTTCTTTTATTTTGTCCAAAATAAATTGTATTTTTTGTCCACTATATTTAGAGTTCGTCGTATTTATAGCATTGCTAGCGCGACGTATCCCATTATAAAATACTTTGATATTTTTACCTTTAAAATCTGGAATCTTATTTGCATTGCCTACTTCGATATTTTTATATAATTTTTCATATTCTTTATTCATGGTTATGTACTGTGGACGTATTTCATATTTTGGAAAATTTATATCGTCTTCAGGTCTATTGTAGAAATGAAAAACATTTTCGAAATACTTTTTTGCTTTAGAAGTAGAGTCTATAGTCTGATAAAATTCATTTAATTTAATTGGATCCACTCCTCTTAATAACGCGATCAAATTTACTATGTCGTGAGGATAATTAACAATAGGAGTCGCGGATAATAATAATACTCGCTTAGCATATTTTGCGCATGCTAATATTTGATTAAAATATTTACCATTTAGAGTACGAATATTTTGCGCTTCGTCTACTATGATTAATGAATTCTTACAACCATCATTCTTGTTTATGAATCCTTGTATTGTATAATATTTGACTTTAGTATCTAAATCATCGGGTGATATATGATATGGGAGTAGTTTTTCATTATTGACTTTTATTATAGTTTTTTTAAAATTATCTTGTAACGATACAGGACTAATAAATACCACGTGTGCAACTATCTTTTTAAATAATAAATAAATAGATGCCCCGACAGATAGAAGGGTCTTACCAGTTCCAGTTCCATGTATAGCCAATGCTCCTCTATTAGTAGATAAATGATTTATTACGCGTTCTTGATGTTTCTGCAATTGAATTTTGGACATGGTATCTTTTTATATCTTATATCTTTTTTTATATAAAAAGATATATATACAAAGATATAAGATATATGCAAAAAAGATATAAAAATATATTTATTTTTTTTGCCAGCTAATTGATGTACCATATAATGAACAAATAGTATCTATTCCCCACGCATCTTCTTCAATAGATAATCCGGGATAAATATTTATTGTTCCACTAGTTGTTAAATACAATAACCCCAATAATTTTTCCTTGTTAGAGTTAACTAATATTGGAAATTGTAAACTATGTGTAGGTCTATATTCTATTGGTATTATACATGGTAATGTTATATTTTTAGCAAGCATCAGACCCATACATTTGTTAAATTGTAAATTAATTAAATTTGAGCTCACCTTTATTGTTACAGTAAATGGATCTAGTTCTCTATCATTGTGTAATATTATACTTTTTAACGCATCTTTCCAAATATTAGTAAAGTTTACAGTATCAGTAATATCTGGTTTACTAGAAATGGAATTTGTATGAGATAATGAAGTCAGATTTTGCGTATTTCTGCGTTGTAAAGATGTCGAAAAATCTAATTCTTTGTTTAATTCCATATTATAATATATATATGAATATATATATGAATATATATGAATATATATGAATAAAAAATATGAAATTAGCTAACCTATTATTATTAAAATTTTTGTATTTCTGATATTTCAAATATTTTTTTATTCATATATTCATATAATCTAAACGTGTCACTTCCAAATATTATGCTCAGAGAAAAATAGCTTGTATAGCTCCGAACACTCTTTGGCTTAGATTATTTTTTTTAAATTTTCCATCTGTAAATGATGTCTGATTTATTGTTTTGTTTTTCCGACGTCTAACATACGCGATTAAGTCGGCTAATGAGACTAATTTTATCCCGAACGTTTCTCCATTTGGACGTTCTTTGTATAGACTATTTATATAGTCTAGATTTTCTTTAATATCATATGAAACCGTGGCTAAGAATACTCGTACAGGATAATGTATTTCTGACACCGTGTAATAAAAATCCACACCAAAATCTCTCATGTCGATGTTCGAAATGTTTGGGCCAGAGTCAAAAATACTCAGAGTCTCCTCCTGCAATTCACGACATGCCGCATCAAAAGGATCTTCTCTTTCCGACCCACAAAGAATGTCCCCGCCTGGCAAATTTAATTTCGACATTTTCACCAAAACTACATCCCATAGTTCCGGAGAACTATTTATAGTACTAGATGGTAGCTCTGGTTTCCTAGGTACAAGTACAACCACCAAAGATTTACGAGGACGATTTAATATCACACGTGTAGACATATTTTTAAAGCGTAGCCATCGTAATGGATATTTAAGTACAATATTTTCACGCGTATTCATTTGTTTTCTGATCGATTAAAGACTAAATGTATATAAAAAATAGTTTCATTTTTTATATATATATGACTAACCAAAAATAGTATTTAAAAAATATATCATATAAAGTATATTTTCCGTATACATATGATATAATTGCATACGAAGAGACCAATCCCATATATAACAATCTTGACGCAGAAATTAGTCGAATGGCCAACGTAATATAACATGCGCTCATAGAACAAGGAGATCGTGTGAGTAAGCCAACTATACTATTATATATTATAGCAGAAAATGATATAGTACCCATTAATAATAAAATAGCAAGATTCATTTTGTTAGTTATAATGTTATCGATACTTGGAAATATATATTTGCCGATCATACATATTACTACTAACGCTACAAATATAGATTTATATGCATATTCTAAAAATGTTATATCATACCAATATAATGTACTCCTGCATTTACATCCGTGATATGTTAATATTCTTATAATAACTGCTATAGTTATATAATGTATTGGAAATATATATGATAATAAAATCAAATTTTCGAACATATTTAATATAATGTGAAATGCGATTTAAATATGAAAAAATATAAATAATATTTTTTTCACAGCTCATCAAAAGGATTGACTACTTTTCCATTTGATGTAGCAGGACGATAATTCGGATCACTGCTTTCGTGTATAGATGCAAATATATTAAAATCTTTATTTTTTATGTATTTTAATTTTAATTTTGCGTCAGGATATAAAGGAGGATATTTTAATTTTTCAAGAATCACATTGCAAACCAATTCAATATATTCGGCAATATCGCCACGATAAATATCATAGTCCGGAACATCATTTTCAAATCCATCATATAAAAATTCTTTTGCAATATTAACTGCAGACTTGAATATTTCATTTACTAATGATTCTTCAACACGACGACTAAGTGCATGATATGCTGCTACAGTATTTTCTACATGATCTGCTTCATCCGGTGCAATATATTCGTTCGCAGATACTAGTGCAGGAAATTTACCTCGAGCTTTTACCGCATAAATAATTGCAAACCATCCTGTGAAAAATATTCCTTCGAAGCAAATAAATTGCAACAACATTATACCTAAGTAACTAGGATCGCGTAATTCTAAGAGAGTATTAGTATCATCAGAAGAATACTTTTCTGCCCAACTAATCATAGCTTTAATACTTGGTAGGGACATAGCATATTTTTCAGCATTTTGGCGCTCAATATAATTCGTAAAGCGCACATCTGCTAATAAAGAATATGATTCATTATGTACAATTTCAGTATTTCCATGGGCTGTAAACATATTATTAACCCATATGCTGGGAAAATATTGAAGAATTTTTGAAGTAGTAATATCGCGAGCTAATTCATCACTACATAAGAAGAATAGGATGATGTTGGTCAATCCTTTATAGAGGACTGGATATGTGTTTTTTATTTCTTTCCAATGATTCTGATCTTGTTGTAATTGTGGTATTACTTTCATTTCATTAGTCCATGGTCTTAATTGTTGACGCTTCCAGAGATCGAAGAATATTTGTCTTTCTTTTGGGCATGGCAATATTCCTTTTTGAGAATCTTCGGGAATTACAACGAAATGAATATGCTTGTTTGCGAACATTTTATGTTTTATGGTATGTTTTATTGTATAAGATATAAAATATAAAATATACAATATAATATAATATATTTAGCTGTTCAATTTTTTTATCAAATATACAAATCTAATATGGAAACAAATATTAAAATAGGTATAGGATTTCTTGTAGCAATAATAATTTGTATAATAGTATTTGTTATATATTATGTGACATCATCTATATCTGATACCACACTTGATAAAAATACTAAATCAAGTGATATTATAAATACTGATATTGATACGGATGAAGACACTATACAATGTCCAAAAGGATCAGAACCTTCTAAAGATGGAAAAAAATGTTATGCCGCGACAGAACTTGATAAAAATACTAAATCGAGCAATATTATAAATACTGATATTGATACGGATGCAGACACTATACAATGTCCAACAGGATCAGAACCTTCTAGCGATGGAAAAAAATGTTATGCCGCGCCGGATCCAGGATTTTGGTGTAGTCCCGGAGATGATGTATGTTATAAAAAATGTTCAGATGGTACTAGTTCGACTTTATGTAAAAAAGATAATATATCGAGAAAAACAGATCCTACAATTAGTTGTCCAAAGGGATGGATTAATGAAAATGGATTATGTTATGAAAATAAACCCGGATTTATTCGTAAAGGCGCGAAGTTATATAGTTGTCCAAATGGATATAAATGGAATAATGCAGAATGTATTAGAAATGAAGATATCCTACCAACTATGAGATATACTAATGATGACAAATGTCATCCAAAAGACGAGATATCTTCTGGGATGTGTAGAAGACAATGTAAATATATAAATAGCGAATATAATGGTAAACGATGTGGTATAATGAAATGTGCTAAAAAATTTAATTGTGTCGGTGGTGTTGCAGATAAAACCCATTCTAATTCTAATTCTGAAAAATATGATGTGCATACAGATCCTAAAACAGGAGATGTAAAACGGGGCGGTCGTAGTCGTATTCATGTA
>Ga0068872_10003132_pt1 | contig 12739 bp, 11 predicted proteins | sample NOAtaG_7_FD_66441 | JGI IMG/M metagenome (GOLD analysis project Ga0068872, IMG submission 66441) | Freshwater lake microbial communities from Lake Erie, under a cyanobacterial bloom - NOAA_Erie_Diel1S_2200h metaG | ecosystem: Environmental > Aquatic > Freshwater > Lake | place: USA: Ohio, Lake...
GAACTCGATCAGGTGACGGGTTGGCCCGACACCGAGGCGTGCGCGGTCTTCGCCGATCGCACGGCGACCCACACCTCGGTGATGGTCCAACGTCTGCAGGCGGGTGGTGCCGTGCTCGCCGGTCTGACGACCGCGAGTGAGTTCGGTGGCGTGAACGTGACGCGCACCGTCCTGAACGGCGCCACGCACAACCCCTGGCGACAGGGGCGCACACCGGGCGGTTCGTCGGGCGGTAGCGCCGCGGCGGTCGCCGGTGGATTGGTCACGCTGGCCACGGCCGGCGACGGCGGTGGATCCATCCGGATCCCCGCGGGCTTCACCGGTCTCGTCGGCTTGAAGGCCACGTTCGGTCGTATCCCGCGTGCACCTCACGCCCAACTCGGCAATCTCACGGTGAACGCCGGTTGCGTGTCGCGCAGCGTGCGCGACACCGCGCGCTGGTTCGACGTGTGCGCCGGACGTGATGGCCGTGACCCGCTCAGCCTCGCCGACACCGATCCGTGGGAGCCCCGACTCGGTTCGTTCCTCGAGACGTTGCGCGGAAAGCGCGTCGCCGTCGCTTCCGATTGGGGCGGTGCGGTCGTCTCGCCCGCGATGTGGGACGTCCTCTCCTCGCGCATCGACGGACTGATCGCCGACTTCGGATGGAAGCGCGTCGACATCGACACCTCGTTGCCGAGCATGGGAGCGGCCTGGAGCATCAGCGGCATGATCGAGATCCACGCCGCGCTCGCCGAACACTGGCCCGCGTGCGCCGACATCTTGACCCCCGAAATGCGTTTCGGACTCGAATCGACCATCGGTCGCTACGGCGCCGAGGCGCGAGCTCGCATCGAATCGCGACGCACCGCGTTGAACGAACGCATGGCCGAAATCCTCGACTCCAACGCCGGTGTGGACTTCGTGCTGACCGCCAGCAATCCCGACGTCGCCTTCGATGCCGAGGGTCCGTTGCCGTCGCAGTTCGGAGGCGTGCACGGCGGAGCCGGCAACAACGGACGACTCACGTTTCCCGCGAACCTCTACGGCAACCCGGCCATCTCCATCCCCGCCGGCGAGGTGGACGGCCTACCGGTCGGACTGCAAGTGGTGTCGCGCCACTTCACCGAACAACTTCTTTTGGACATTGCTCTTCACGTGGAGCGCACCAACCCGTGGCCTTTGGTGGCTCCGGGCAGTCCCCGGTGATCGACGCCCGACCCGAACCCGCGGTCCATCGCCGAACGTTGGCGGTCGGCCTCGTGTTGTCCACGTCGCTGGTCGCCTTCGAGGTGACGTCGGTTCTCACGGCTCTCCCCACCATCTCCGACGAACTCGACGGTGACTCGCTCTATGGCGCGACCCTGGCGGCGTACATGTTGGCGAACCTCGTCGGTCTCGTGGCCGCGGGAGAACAAGCGGATCGTCACGGACCTCGCCGTCCGTTCATCGTGTGCATCGCCATCTTCGTCGTTGGACTCATCCTGGCCGGCGTGGCCAACGACATGATCGTGGTGTTGCTCGGTCGAGTCGTTCAAGGCGCGGGCGCGGGCGGTCTGGCACCCATCACGTTCGCTCTCATCGGCAAGGTGTGGCCCGCGGACGGTCGCGCCACCATCTTGGCGTGGGTGTCGGCCGGCTGGGTGCTGCCCAGTCTCATCGCTCCGGGTTTGGCGGGCTGGATCACCAACGAGATCGACTGGCGTTGGGTGTTCATCGGGATCGCGCCACTCGCGCTCGTCACCGCGGCGGTCGTGGTGTCGGCCATGGGTTCACTGCCACCGGATCCGCATCTCCGCGCGGCCCGCGATCGAACCAGTCGGGTGCCTTTGGCGTTGCGATTGTCTCTCGGCGTCGGTCTGATCATCGCCGGCGTTCAATCGTCGAACGCTGTCCTCGCCATCTCGGCCACGGTCGCCGGTGTGGCGCTCGGCGTGCCCTCGTTTCGTCGACTCATGCCCGATGGTGTTCTGCGCGCTCGGCCCGGACTACCCGCGATCCTGGCGTGTCGCACATTGGCGACCGCGGCGTTCCTCGGCGCCGATTCGTTCATCCCGCTGGCGGCCGACCGCATTCATGGAGCATCGGCCACGGCCCAAGGCTTCGTGATCATCGGGGCCGCGTTGGCCTGGAGCGTGGGTTCGGCCCTCAGCAGTCGTCGGTCATCGGCCGACAGGAACCTGGCCCGATCGTCGCAGGGTGGCTTCGTCCTGCTCATCATCGGCCTGGCCGGGGTCATGCCCGTGTTGTCGGCCGATTGGTCCCTGGTGGCCACCTTCGCCACGTGGTCCGTGGCCGGACTCGGAATGGGTTTTCTCTTCGTCCCCACGTCGGCGGCGGCACTCGAGTACGCCGACAGCGGCAACGAGGGCACCATCGGTAGTCAGATCAATCTGGCCGACAACGTGGGCTTCGCGCTCATGGGCGGCCTCGGCGGCGCCACCGTCGCCGCGTCCGATCGCACCCAATGGCCCCTCTCGCACGCGCTGGCCTCGAACCTGCTGCTGGCCATCCTGTTCGCACTGGTGGGTCTGGTGCTCGCTCGAGGCATTTCGCGACGACCCTCATCGGGCATCATGTCGCATGGCGACAACTGACGACGTTTCCGTTCCCACCGGCCCCTTGACCGGAATCAAGGTGCTCGACTTGTCCGTGATGATCTCGGGTCCGCTCGCCGGCATGATGCTGGCCGATCAGGGGGCCGATGTCATCAAGGTGGAGTCACCCGGTCTGGGCGACTTCATGCGCTACCTCGGTTCCTCGAAGGGTGGCATGACCGGCATCTTCCTCAACAACAACCGTGGCAAGCGTTCGATCGTGATCGATCTCAAGAAGCCCGAGGGCATCGCGTTGTTGAAGCAACTCGCCGCGACCGCCGACGTCGTCATCCAGAACTTCCGACCCGGTGCCGTCGAGCGATTGGGCATCGGCTTCGAGGATCTTCGCGCGGTCAACCCGCGATTGATTTACTGCAGCATCAGCGGATACGGACCCGACGGGCCCTCGAGCGGACATCGCGTGTACGACAACGTCATCCAAGCGGCCTCCGGACTCGCCGGAGTGCAGACCGATCCCCGCAACGGCGAACCGTCGCTGTTCCGCACGCTCATTTGCGACAAGATCACGTCGCTCACCGCCGCACAAGCGATCTCGGCGGCCTTGTACGCGCGATCGGCGGGCAACGCCGAGGGACAACACATCGTGCTCGCCATGCTCGACGCCGCGGTCGCGTTCATGTGGCCCGATTCCGGCATGGACGCGGTGTTGCTCGACGCCGACGCGCATCGCACCCCCACCATCGGCGAGAACTACGGCATCACCCGACTGAAGGATGGTTTCGCCGCGGTGTCGGTGGTGAGCGACGACGAATTCCGCGGTCTGTGCGCCACCTACGGACGACCCGAGTTGGCCGACGATCCGCGCTTTTCCACGATGCTGGCCCGCACCCAGAACGCATCGCAGTTGGTGCCGCTCATGACCGAACTGAACGCCACCATGGACGCCGAGGACTTCGTGCGACGAGCGCAGGCCAACGACGTGCCCGCCGCATCGGTGGTTCGCATCCCCGATCTTCCTTCCCAACCCCAGATCGTCAACAACGCGGTGTTCGTGGAACGCGAGCACCCCACGGCCGGCCGGGTGCGCGAGCCCCGTCCGGCGGCGCGTTTCTCGGCGACGCCCGCTCGGGTCGGAGACTTCGCCCCATCGGCCGGGCAGCACAGCGACGACGTGGTGGCCGAAATCGGCCTCGACCCCGTCGCCTTGCGCGCGGCCGGCGTCATCCACTGAGTTCGCGCACCGTTCGTCTTGACGAAACCCTGACGAAGGGCCGACAAACGTCGGCCGATACCCGTGCGGACACGAGACGGGACCGGCTGATGGCGAGAAAAGCGACGACGGACGAGGGCTCCAGCCTCGTGGAGACGGTGATCGCCGTGTCGTTGATGGGCCTGGTGGTGGCCGGTGTTCTCGGGGCCATGTGGTCGTCGGTTCGTCTGTCGCGATTCTCCGACGACCAAGCCAAGGTGGAAGCGGTCCTGGGCAGTGCCGCGGACCGATTGGCCAACTACGCGTACATCCCCTGCCCCACGATCTCCGGAAACGGTGGCTATCTGCCCATCGTCCAAGCCGCCGCCGGCACGGTGGATTGGCCCACTTCCACCGTCACCCTCGTCTCGTTGCGCTACTGGTCACCCACGTCGGCGTCGGAGGGAACGTGGGCCACCACCAACGGCTTGTCGGGAACTCAGTGCAACGAGTCGGCATCGCTCACCACGGCTCGCACGCTGCAGCTGATCACCATCTCGGTGACGTCGCCATCGGGCTACAGCAAACAACTCGAGGTGGTGAAGAACAATGTCTTTCCCCGCATCATCTCGTGACTCTCGTGATCGGGGCATGACCCTCGTCGAGTTGCTCATCACGGTCACCATCCTCGGGATCATCATGTCGTCGTTGGCCGCGGCCGTCATCGTGATGCTGCGCGCCGAGGCGCCCACCCGTGATCGGATCGCCGAGTCGAAGGACGTCACCTTCCTGCAAGCGTGGATCCCCACCGATCTGGCCTCGGCCGTGTCGCGAAACACCGATCCACTGCACCAACCGGCCGCCGCATCACCGCTGCCGGGAACGAACGTGATCACCATCTCGCGGCCCGACCTCTCGAACCCCGCGTCGACCACCTACGTGACGATCAGTTATCGCTACGTGCAGGACGGTGACGAGTGGCAACTCCGGCGCTACGAGATTCGCAACGCCACCGGACCCGATCCCGACGTCACGCAGGTGGGGGTGGCCCACGAATTGGCGGCCCCACCGGCCACGTGGTCTCCTTCGCAAGCGCCCGTGCACGCGGTTCGGGTGACGGCACGAAACCAAGTGGTGCTTCGGCCCATCGGCGAGGACATCGACGTCACCTTCGCCAGCGGCGAGGTGTTCACCACCGGCGGCGCGGGTCTGTCGTCGGAGGATCAGTTGCCCACGAACTACAGCGGAGGAATCGTCGATCCCGCCGCGCCACCGAGCCGGTGTGGCGGGACGGTGACCATCGTCCTCGACACGTCCTCGTCCGTTCCGTCGCAGAATGGTCAGACCGCTCTCGTCAACGCGGCCCTCGGCTTCATCGATGCCTACACCGGCACCCCGACCTTCATGCGAATCGTCGGATTCGACGTGTCCGCGTACTCGTATTATCCGACGACCGCCGGGCAGTACGTGAACATCCTCAATCCGTCGACGTCACTCACGGCCATGCGCAACAAGGTCGACGCACAGGACACGTCCGCGGGACGCTGGGGCGGCGGCACCAACTGGGAGGATGGACTCTGGCAGGCGTTCAGAACCACGGCGGGCACACCATTCGCGCAACTCCCCGAGTTGGTGGTGTTCGTGTCCGATGGTGAACCCAATCGCAATCGCACCAACCTGCCGAACGATGGCGACACCCGTTACAACTCGACGGACCTGTCGCGCGCCGTCACCGCGGCGAACTACGGGCGAGGAACCGGCGCCCGAGTCGTCGGCGTTCTCGTCGGCAACGACGCCAGCACCACGAATCAGGACCGAATGCGCAACGTCGTGGGCCCGATCACATGGAACGGATCCGGCCCCACGAATCTGGGCAACGCCGCCGCGGCCGACTTCTTCCTTCCCGCCAACTCGGCGTCCTTCGCCCAGTTGGGGAACGTGTTGCGCGCGATCAGCGCCGCCCAATGCGGTGGAACCGTGACCGTGCAGAAGCGCATCGAAGTGAACGGTTCGCTCGTCGATGCCACCGGCGTGTGGAACTACACCACCGACGTGGGCGTTCGGGAACTCGACCATTCGACGTCGTCGTCGATCACGTTCGACTACACCTTCGCCTCGGGAACCACGAGTCGAGTCGTGCGCATCGGCGAGACACCGGTGTCCGGGTACACCTTCGTGCGCGCCGAGTGCAGTTCCGGTGGCGTGCCACTACCGGCCGGTCGCATCGCGGCTCCCACCGATGGCACCTCCGGAGTGGTCGTCACCCTGACCCCCGACGAAGCGGTGTCCTGTCTCATGATCTCGAGGCCCTCATGAACCGCGACACTCGAGACTCCGGATCGGCGCTGTTGATGGTGATGATCCTGATGGTCGTGGGTGGCGTGATCGCCACCGGACTCTTGACGTATTCCCAGGCGGTGATTCGCGCTCGTCCCGCATTGCACGAACGCATCGCCGGTGCCGAGGCCGTGAAGTCCGGCACCCGTATGGCCATCACGTTGCAGCGCGAGTTCGGGCCGTCCGATTGCTTCACTCGGTCCGTTCGTTGGACGATCGCCGACACCGCGGTCACGGCCACGTGTTCCTCTCTCTCCAGTTACACCACCGGCCGGGGACGAATCGGAACGATCATCACCGCCAACGGTGGAGGACCTTCCAGCATCGTGACGCCGAGTTGGGCCGGGAACGTGTCGACGGCGTTGCTGGGCGACGTGTCGATCAACACCGGCGCACTCGGATCGTCATCGTCGAGTCTTCTGTCCCGCGGTGTGGCCGGTGCGTTCGTCTGGACCCCCACGAACACCGGTTGGTGGCAGATGGTGGGCGACCTCGACGGATCCACCCGCGCGTATCCCGCACTTCCCCAAGTGCCCAGCTACTCGCGACCGGGGTCGCAAGCCGCGATCGGCTCGTGCGTTCTCTACTACCCGGGTCGCTATTTGGGGACCACTCCCATGACGTTGACCGGCGGCACCCATTACTTCGCCTCCGGCGTGTACTACTTCGAACGACCGATCGTCGTCTCGGGCGGTGCGCAGGTGGTGTTCGGAGAGGGCCTTCACTCCGGATGCGCCGTCGATGCTCAGGCCGCCTACGCCAGCACCGCGCCCAAGAGCCACGAGATCACCGGCAAGGGTGCCACGATCCTGCTGGGTGACGTCGCCACCCTCACGGTTCAGGATTCTTCGGTGCGCATCAATCGACGGGTGTCGACGGCGTCCACCCGTGGCAGCGAAGGAGTGTCCATCCGCACGGTCAACTTCGGACAGTCGAACGCGTCAGTGACGATTCCGGCCGACACGGTGCTGTTGGCCGATGGCTCCACCTCTCCGGTCGCGACGCATTCGATCGTCCCCATCGCCAACTCGAGCCCGGTGTCGTATCGCACTTCCTCGCTCGTGCCGGCAACCGCGTGGGCGATCGACGTCCGACTGAGTGGGTCCAACGTGTCGGCGAATCGATTCATCGCCGATGGATACGTCTTCGTTCCCAACGCCGGCGTACGCGTGACCGGCAACTCATCGGCGTACGCGTTGTCCACCACCGGCGGCGTGGTGGCCATGCGCGTCGAGCACTCGATGAACACCGCCCCCTCGGTGGCGAACAACTACGCCACCGGCATCGTGTCCGAGACGATTCAACGACGCGTGCGGTTGTCGGTGATCGAGGACTCCGACATGGACTCCGACATGAACTCCGGAGCTCCTGGTGCGGTCTCGACCGCGGTGCTCGAGGTGCACTCCGATCGCAGTTACGCGATCAACTCCTGGGTGATCGACCCGTGACGACGAATCAGCCGGCCAACACCGCGCGGGCCACCAGATCGGTGCCGAACGCGGTGAGGATCGCCAGATACATGAGTCCGGTGGCGGCCATGACCGCCGAGTAGGCCCGCTCTTGCAGCGCCTTCAGGGTGACCACCGCCAACACACCGGTGGTGATCGCACAGGCCGCCCAGAACCAACCCAGCTGTCCGCTCCAGCCATCGTCCACCGTGCCGGAGAACACGCTGAACATTCCGGTGGGCACGAGCATCACCGCCACTTCGATCGGCCACACCCACAGGAACGCCTTCACGATCTCGTTGACGTGTCGGCGCGGCAAACCCGGCTGCACGAGATACCAATGTCCGAGCAGCATCGCGTCGCTCACCAGACCGAGAAACACCGCGCCGGTGATGATTCGCACGACCGCCAACACGTCGGCGCCCCCGGCGGCGACGCCGGCGGCCACGAGAACGGGCACACCGAGGATCACGGGCAACAAGTCGAGTCGCGGATCGAACTCCGGGCCCACCACGGAATCACGGGCCGACGCCGCGCGTTCGATCCCGGTCATTCGCGCCACGCGCTCGGAGCGTTCGTCGTGTTGCTCGAGAAAACCGCGCACCCCGGCTCGCCGACGAGAGATGCTTTGCACCAGAGGCACCAGACACGCGATGGCCACGGCGACGCCACCGACATTGCGGATGGCCTCGGCGTCGCCATCGAACGACGTGCCGGCGAAGAGGATCGCACCGACCGCCATGACGAGATACGTGCCCCGCAGAAGCCAGCCGTATCCCAATCCGACCTCACGATGACGCGTGGTGAACCAGCATCCGAACATTCCACCGATCGCCCATTGCAACAGCACCGTGGTGGCATCGAGCTGAATCACGTCCGACACGCTACGACCACCCGACTCGTTCGGGACGCACCGTAGGCTGATCGCGTGACACCGGCCATACCCCGTCGATTCCGCGTCGCTCGTGCGATGACTCCGATCGCGATCATGGTCTTCGCGCTGTCGTCGTGCTTCACCGGGGCGCGACCCACGCTCGAACCGGTCGACACCATCGTCATGGTGGACGACCCCGCGGCGTCCGCCGTACTCGACATCCTCGGATCGACGCCCACGTCGACTTCGTTCACCGTTAGCTACGAGATCGTCACCAATTTCGGGGGTCTCACGACCCTGGCCGTCGTCGCCGTCGACGAGATCCTCGGCACGAGCGTGGAGATCGCGGAGACGCGCTACCTGTTCACCGCCGAGGGCACCACCTCGACCTGCTCGACGACGACGTTCGAGTGCGTCAACGGCATCGACGAGACGCGCGTCTCCGATCGCCAACTGACGTCGACGTTCTTCAAGCAATCCGCCATCGAGCGAATTCGCCAGGACACTCGCGTCGCCGTGGCTCCGGCCAACGGTCGCCAGGACTCGACGATCGCCGACCGCACGAGCGTGTGCGCCGACTTCTCGGTGGTCGACTCACAAGGTGCCGCGCGCACCAAGACGTATTGCGCTCTCGCGGACTACGCGGTGATCTCGGCGATGGAGACGGCCGATCTCTCGGTGCGAGCCGTGGCCGTCGAGGATTCGATCGACACCGCGCGCTTCCAGCCGCCCGCCTGAGACAACGTCATTCCGTCGGATCCCCGACGAATCATTCCGTCGGATCCCCGACCTTGCTCCGCTTCATCGAACGATTCCCGAGGAACTTGATCTCGACGTGACGACCGGGATACGGCGAGTGAATGATCGCCTGACCGACTCCGAGCCACATCATGACGTGACCCGGATAGCGAACCAGATCGCCGGCTTGAGCGGTGGCGAACGTGCGTGGCTCGGCCGCGCGTATCTGCGCGGTGGAGTTCCGCGGCAATTGGAATCCCGCCATCGACCACGCGAAGGTGGTCAGTCCCGAACAGTCGAACCCGACACCGGGAAGCGATGCGTTGCGCTTGTACGGAACCCCGAGTTGCGTCAGTGCTCCGAGCACCGCCAATTGATGCTCCAGATCCGCCCGCGCCCACGCTTGCTCGAACTGCTCTCCCGGCGTCCACAATCGCAAACCGACCTTGGCGGCCAACTCCGATCGCGCGGCCACGTACGCGGACGACAACTGTCCGCCACCGGCGACATCGATGCGCAACAACGCCAAGGCCCGCGCCGCGTCGTCGGCGATGGGATCGTTCAGACGCACGACCGCGGGCGCCGATGACGGGGCCGCGGCATTCGCGACCGACACCTCGCCCCAAACCGGCACCAGGAGCAGTGTCGCCAGCAGAGCCACACCCGCTCGCACCAGTCGGAGTCGGCCGTGCCACCGTCCCCGTTGGGTGACCGGGGAGACCTCGGTAGCGACGTGGTCCGGTGCGGGCATCCCGTCACGATAGGTAGAGGCATTTCGCAACACAACCGTCATATTTGTTGCGAGAACGACACATATCCAGTCGGTTCGTCACGAAGATCCCCACGGGGATCACAAAACCGCAGGTCACAGGGCACGGTCACAAGGCAAGATGTGACCGTGAACGCCGGTGTGAATTCGACGATGCCGGTTGTGGCGGTTGTGCCGGATGTGGCGGTTGTGCCGGGCGTGGGGGTGTTGCTGGCCGCGGGCGCCGGATCGCGCTTCACGGGTCCAACGCACAAGCTCTTGGCGCCGCTGGGCGACCGAACCGTCGTCGAGGCATCCCTGGCCTCGGTGCTCGCCGCCGGCTTTTCCACCGTCGTCGTTGTCACCGGCGCCGTCACGATTCCCTCGTCCATCCTCGATCATCCCGGAGTCGTCGTGGCCCACAACTCCGACTGGGCGCAGGGTCAGGCCACCTCGATCGCCGTCGGTCTCCGCGCGGTGCGCGACCTCGGCTCGCGGGTCGCGGTCATCGGATTGGGCGACCAACCCTTCGTCACTCCCTCGGCGTGGCGCGCGGTGGCTCGCACCGAATCCCCCATTGCCGTGGCCACCTACGACGGCGAGCGCGGCAATCCCGTTCGCCTCACCGACGACGTCTGGTCCTTGTTACCAACGACCGGAGACGTGGGCGCTCGGGCCCTCATGCGCCTGCGCCCCGAACTGGTTCGCGAAGTAGCCTGCGAGGGTTCCGCGGCTGACATCGACACGCAGGAGGATCTCGCCCCATGGACCTGAACCATTCGATCACCGTCAATCAATCGATCGCCGAGACCTGGAAGATCCTCACCGATCTCGAGCGCATCGCCCCCTGTCTGCCCGGCGCCCAACTGCAAGAGATCGACGGTGACGTGTACAAGGGCGTCGTGAAGATCAAGGTCGGTCCCATCGTGGCCACCTTCAAGGGCGAGGCCCAGTTCGCCGAGCGCGACGACGTCAACTTCAAGGCCAGCTTGAAGGCCTCCGGTCGCGACACCGGCGGCAAGGGCAACGCTTCGGCCACCATCACCGCCCAACTGACGGCGCTCTCGGAGACCTCCACCGTGTGCAACGTGGTCACCGACCTCGCGATCACCGGCAAGGTGGCTCAGTTCGGCCGCGGCGCCATGGCCGACATCAGCGAGAAGCTCATCGCGCAGTTCGCCGACAATCTGAACACGCTCATCGACACCGAGGGCGCCACGGCACCGTCGACGACCGCAACCGACTCCGCCCCCTCGACGGGCGCGACGACCGCGGCAACGTCAGCGGCAACGTCATCGGCCGCCGACACTTCGGGCGAACTTCCCAAGGTGCGCAAGATCGAAGGTCCGGCCGCCGAGCCGTTGAACCTGCAGGACGTGGCCGGTGGCGCGATGATGAAGCGCATCCTTCCGTTGCTGGCCGGTCTCGCGGCCCTGGGCTTGTTCCTGAAGCGAGTGTTCTCGCGCCGCCGCAAGCAGGCCTGAGTCGTCGTCCGCATTCACCCGAATCGCCGACGGTCATGAATCATCGTCGCGAACCCGATGCCGCCGATGTCGACGCGGTCACTCGTCTACTCGGACGACGACCGAACAGTTGGTTCGAGGTCGTCGTGCGTTCGACGACAGGTGAGCCGATGGTGTTGCGCAACGCGCCGTTCATGGACGACGGAACTCCCATGCCCACCCGATTCTGGTTGTGCGATCCGGTCATCACCGTGGCGGTCAGTCGACTCGAGGCCGACGGCGGAGTGAACCGAGCCGAAGCCGAGGTGGACGTCGACGAGTTGGCCGCCGCTCACCTTCGGTACGCCGCCGAACGCGACGCCGACATCGCGACCGATCACGTCGGGCCCAGACCGTCGGGGGGCGTGGCCGGCACCCGCGTGGGCGTGAAGTGTCTGCACGCGCACTACGCCTGGCATCTGGCCGGTGGCGACGACCCGGTCGGTCGGTGGGTCGAACGACGACTCGCCGCGCTCGAGGGAGTCGATTGACGTGCCCGTGGCCGCCATCGACATCGGAACCAACTCCACGAATCTGTTGGTCGTGGGCGACGACGGATCGACCATTCGGCGCATCGTCGACGTGACACGACTCGGCTCCGGCGTCGATCGGACCGGATCGCTCGCGTCGGACGCCATCGATCGCACCGTGGCGTGCCTCGGCCGGTACGCGACGATCATCGCCGACGTCGGTGCCGGCGATGTCGGGCGCGTGCCATTGCGCATCTCCGCGTCCAGTGCGTGTCGGGATGCCACCAATCGTGACGAGTTCTTCGAACGTGTCGTGAACGTGTTCGGACGACCACCACAACTGATCAGTGGCGACGACGAGGCCCGCCTCGCCTACCGCGGGGCGGTCTCGGGCCTGCAACTCGACCCCATGGGTCACGTCGTCGTCGACATCGGTGGCGGATCCACGGAGTTCGCGTACGGCGACGTCGAACTTCGTCACACGCACAGCATCGACGTCGGCGCGGTCCGCCTCACCGAACGTCACCTCGAACACGACCCGCCCCGACCCGAGGAATTGTTGAACGCCATCGGCGACGTGCAGGACCTGTTCGACGACATGATTCGCGCGATCCCGGCCATGGCCGGTGCGCGTCAACTCATCGGCGTCGCCGGCACCATCGTCACCGCCGCGGCCGTCGAGATCGGAATGACCACTTTCGATTCCGCCCGCGTGCACGGATTCCGCTTCGAACGAGGCGCGGTCGAGGACGTGTTTCGCACCTTGGCCACCGAGCCGTTGGCCGATCGCGTGCACAATCCGGGGTTACCGCGCGAACGCGCCGACGTGATCGTCGGTGGTCTCTGCGTGTTGGTGGGGCTTTTGCGTCGCTGGGACGCCGACGAGATCGTGGTGT
>Ga0068872_10003133_pt1 | contig 12736 bp, 9 predicted proteins | sample NOAtaG_7_FD_66441 | JGI IMG/M metagenome (GOLD analysis project Ga0068872, IMG submission 66441) | Freshwater lake microbial communities from Lake Erie, under a cyanobacterial bloom - NOAA_Erie_Diel1S_2200h metaG | ecosystem: Environmental > Aquatic > Freshwater > Lake | place: USA: Ohio, Lake...
GGTCGCCCTTGTTGATCGCCTCATCGCCGATCAAGTGTTGTAAGGGTGGTGAATGCAATGTCATATTGGGTTTTAGTTGATCAAACTGCTGCTGGCGCTGGCACGACACCTGCTCACCGTGAGGTCATCGGGCGTGGCGTGTCACTCGGTGCAACCACAGCCTTAGTTGTTGGACATCATGTGCAGTCATTGGCCGCCGAGGTTGCTACGTTGGGTGTTGCTCGTGTGGTCGTCGTCGATGATGCTGCACTTGCACATCGTGCTGCTGATGCAATGACCAGCGCTGTTAGCCAAGTGATTACGTCCGCTGGTGCGACACTATTGTTGACAACAGCTTCAATGCGCATGCGCGATGTCAGTGCTGCCGTAGCTGCTGATTGTGGTGGCTCACTTGCTGTAGATGTCAGTGATGTCCGCATCGATGGTGCTACTGTGATTGCCACCCGAGCCTCACATGCGGGTAACGTTATGACCACGAGTAGTTATGCGTTGACTCCCGTGGTTGTCTCGGTACGCAAGCAGACATACGCCGAGGCTCAGGCAACCGGTGCAAGCGCGCCGATCGAGACTGCCAGCGTCAGTGTTGCCACAAGTGGCATAGAGGTCATTAAGAGCGAGCGCAAGCAGGGAGGCATCAGCTTGAGCGATGCTGGTGTCATCGTGTCAGGTGGTCGTGGTCTCGGCAGTCCCGAAAACTACCAGAAACTCATTCCAGCGCTTGCTGACGCCCTTGGCGGTGCCTATGGTGCCTCACGCGCCATCGTCGATGCTGGCTGGGTGCCATATGAGCATCAGGTCGGCCAGACCGGCAAAACAGTCAGCCCCAAGTTGTACGTGGCCGTCGGTATCTCCGGCGCTATTCAGCACTTGGCCGGTATGCGCACCTCGCGCACGATTGTAGCCATCAACAAAGACGCCGATGCGCCAATCTTTCGTGTGGCCAGCTACGGTATCGTCGGCGATGCCCTTGAGGTGGTACCGGCGTTGATCGATGAGGTCAAGCGCCGTCGCGGGTAGATTGCCTATTCAGATAACCACCAGTCAGATGGCGTGGAGTCAATCTGACTGGTGGTTTTTTGTCACCATTTCCACAATCCACTCGTGTATTATGGGTGCCCAAACTCATGAATACAGTAGTGTATGCATGATATATTTTGTGTGGCATACACACAACAACAAAGCCCACTGATTAATATGTCATACATATAGTCAGTGGGCTTTTGAAGAATCGCAGGCACCAATTCACTTGTTAATCAGCTCGATATATCAAATACGTTTGGGCAAACGCAGTATATGCATCAACCTGGTCTGCGACCCATTGATTGTCGTACTTCAGTTCAGCAGCAATCAGTTCAGCGACATGATGGGCGGCTGCAATACTCGCTTGGGCATTCAACAAAATCGAACGAGTACGCCGCGCCAACACATCCTCAACTGTCCGGGCTAGCTCATGGCGCACGGCCCAGACTACCTCGGCATTGGTATAGGGCAAGTCAGGGTGGATGAGATTGCCAAGTGTGGGGTTCGCTTGGATGAGTGCGCGAATGGCAGGCGCATCACTCCCGTACATCTGCATGTTGTCGCTGTCACGCTCGGTTGAGTAACCGTGTAATCGCAGCTGATGGGTCACACATGGCCGGCTACCGAGCTGGGCGCGCTGACTAATCTGGTTGACTGCATCCTCGGCCATGTGGCGATAGGTCGTCCACTTGCCGCCAGTGATGGTCATCAGTCCGCTCTCCGCAAACACGATGGTATGATCGCGTGAGAGTGCCTTGGTATTGCCACTATCTCCACCGGCCTTGACCAGCGGGCGCAACCCAGCAAAGACGCTCAGCACCTCATGCGGTTGTGGTCTGCGGGTCAGATACTTTTCGGTGTGACTCAAGACAAATTCAATCTCGTCTTCGAGGGCACGTGGCTCGATGTCCGCGTGTGGCACCGGTGTATCGGTGGTGCCAATGACCACACAGTCATGCCACGGTAGCGCGAATAAGACGCGCCCATCGTCAGTTTTGGGGATCATGACCGCGTGGTCACCCGGCAAAAATGAGCGATCTACCACAATGTGAATCCCTTGACTCCGGGCCAAGAGTGGCTTGACGTCAGCTTTGTCGAGCTTGCGTACGTCGTCGACAAAGACGCCAGTAGCATTGATGAACGCCTTGGCGCGAATGGTGTGTGTTACGCCAGTTTCGCGGTCCTGTGCAGTGACGCCAACAATCTTATTATCGTGATGGACGAATCCCGTCGCCGGCATGTGATTGATCAGCGTAGCGCCGTGATTGAATGCTGTGCGCATCAATGTGACTGCCAGTCGTGAGTCATCGAATTGACCGTCGTAGTAGACAATTCCACCTTTGAGGCGTGATTTGCTGAGCGTTGGAGCTAGTGAAAGTGCTTCATTTCGGCTGATAATCCGCGAGAAACCAAATCCTAATCGACCCGCTAACACGCTATAAAGCAATAACCCGCTGCCATAAAAAGGCAAATCAATCAGGTTATACGCCGGAACAACGTGCGGCATGACACGCACAAGATGTGGTGCATTCTTGCGCAAGCGCCCACGCTCATGCAACGCCTCATAGACGAGAGAGATGTTCCCTTGGGCGAGATAGCGTACGCCGCCATGGACAAGTTTGGTGGCTTTGCTTGATGTGCCCTTGGCAAAGTCGTAGGCCTCAAGTAAAAGTGTCTTAAAGCCACGGCTGGCGGCGTCGACAGCAATGCCTAACCCGGTGGCACCGCCGCCGATGACGACGATATCCCATTCGGGTGTCTGTGTGATGGTGTTGATGATGGCGTGACGTTGCATACTACTCAATTTCTGCGTGAACGAACTGTTTCTATTCTACCAAATTGCGAAAGCGCTACGGTACCACGTATATTATTGCGAAATCAAAAAATTCTATGTATTCGAAACCTCCTAGAAGTGCGGTATGATAGATTCATTACTCGTGTGCCTTAAGAAGGCGAAGAAGCCGTGAGGAGACACATGGAACGCACTCTCCCGAAACGTGGTAAACAAGCACCAACTAAGCCTCATACTCTTGATCCGCAGACGTTGCGTGTGCTCGAAAATATCCAGCGGCGTGTGTTGTGGCTTGCGACCAACATGATTCATCATGCGAATCATGTGCGGCCGAATCATGACGGCACCAAAGTTGGTGGTCACCAGGCATCATCGGCGTCAACCGTCACACTGATGACTGCGCTCTACTTTCATTTCCTTAAACGTGGCGATCGTGTGGCAGTTAAACCACATTCATCGCCCATCTACCATTCAATCCAATACTTGTTAGGCAATTTGCCCAGGCGCTATATGACCATGCTCCGCGAGTACGGCGGTTTGCAATCATATCCGAGTCGTACTAAGGACCCCGAGCGCGTTGATTTTTCGACGGGTTCAGTCGGCTTGGGCATCGTTGCCCCATTGTTCGCCTCATTGACCCAGCGTTACTTGCGTGACCATCAGGTCGATGTGCCCGAGCGTCGTTTTGTGGCGGTGGTCGGTGATGCTGAGCTTGACGAGGGTAATGTATGGGAGGCCCTGCTTGACGAGGCGCTCGACGGCATCGGTCAGGTGATGTGGGTTGTCGATCTCAATCGTCAAAGTCTTGATCGTGTGGTGCCCGGTATTCGTGCAGCTCGTCTGAAGAAGCTCTTTGCCCAAAACGGCTGGCGTGTGCTCGAGGCCAAGTACGGGCGCAAGCTACAAGAGTTATATGCGCTGCCCGGTGGCGATACATTGCGCCGGCGTATCGACGAGATGAGCAACGAAGAGTATCAAGCAACGATTCGTTTGCCTGGTGCCGAGTTGCGCGAGCGATTGCTGTCGGCCAACGAGGCAGATCGCAATACGTTGGCGCTGGTGTTGGCACAAGTGCCCGATGAGGAATTACCGGGTGTTATCTCGAATCTTGGTGGCCATGACCTCGAGGAGATGTGTAGCATCTTCGACGAAGTTGAGCGTGACATGTCGCGTCCGACAGTTGTCTTTGCGTATACCATCAAAGGTTGGGGCTTGCCAATTGCTGGTCACCCGCTCAACCACTCAATGCTCCTCAGTAGCGAACAAATGGAGCAACTGCGCACGAACTTTGGGATTGCCGAGGACGATTTGTGGCCCGAATTTGATGGCGAATCGCTCGAAGGAGCATTGTGTGCCGATGTGGCGCGTCGACTAGATGAGCCCGATTTGCCGGCTATTCCGGCGATTGATATACCGGCGCGTGTCGACTTGGGTGTGCCGAGTAACGTCAGTACCCAAGATGCATTCGGGCGCTTGCTGGTACGCTTTGCCGATATTCCCGAGTTAGCGCAGTACATGGTGACGACATCACCCGACGTGTCGGTCTCAACCAACCTTGGCGGTTGGATTAACCGCATGGGTGTCTACACGCCACACGCCAATGTGGCTGAGTACGAGGGCGAGGCCCAGCGCATTCTTAAGTGGCAGCGTTCGCAACAAGGGCGCCACATTGAGCTGGGCATCTCTGAGATGAACCTGTTCATGATGGCTGGCATGGCAGGGTTGTCATATGAGTTGACTGGTGCACCGTTGGTGCCAATAGGGACGGTGTACGACCCGTTTGTGCTACGCGGACTTGATTCGTTCATATATGCCGTGTACTCCGGCTCAAAGTTCATTGTGGCCGGTACGCCATCAGGCATTACGCTGGCGCCGGAGGGGGGTGCGCACCAGTCGACAATTACTGCGTCGGTTGGTATTGAGTTACCCAAATTGATGATGGCCGAGCCGTGTTATGCAGGCGAGCTTGAGTGGTTTTTGCTGGATGGCGTCCGCCAGTGCTTTGATCGCGAGCATGGCCGACCGCTCTACTTGCGCCTGAGTACCCGCCCCATCAATCAAGCGCCATTTGAGGCTGCTAAGGCCCGAATTGGCGTTGATACGCTCCGTCAACAAGTGCTGAATGGAGCCTACCGACTCGCAAGTTGGCAGGATCAACATCCTGAGTTGCACGATGCACCACGCGTGATGTTATGTGCGAGTGGTACGCTCATCCCCGAGACACTCGAGGCAGCCGAGTTGTTGTGGCGCGAGGGCGTGGCAGCTGACGTGATTAACGTCGTAAGTGCCCGTGCGTTGTACGAGCGCTTCGTCAAGGCGCGTAAGCATGGTGATGCTGATGTGTTTGGTTGGTTGTACCATGACGGGCAGCGCAAAACGCCGATGGTGACAGTACATGATGCTGCCTCACATGCGTTAGCATGGTTTGGAAGTGTCTATGGGTCGCGTGTGACGAGTCTGGGGGTTGATGACTTTGGGCAGTCGGGCGCACGTGACGACCTGTATCGCCATTTTGGCGTCGATGCAATGAGTATTGCTGATGCGGCATTTTCGGCTATTGACGAGTAGTCTGCGCAACCCCATACCCACCTCGATGTGTGTGATGCACGTCGGGGTGGGTTTTTACTAATGACAACTTCATCAAAAAAAGAATGACCGTGGTATAATCGTTGCACATGTGGTGAAAGCCACACCAGCTGAGCCAGGGATGTATCATGCCGCGGACAAAACCATCGATTGCGACGCTCTTAAAAGAATTAGCGCGCACGACATCCGAAGCGCTTAGCCTCGATTCTATTGTGTCATTTGTGCAATCTCGTCGAGGACCAAGCCGCACCAATCTCCATCGCCGCATTCAGACGATGATGAACACACAAGCCGTTGTACTGGGGTGGATTACCGTGTCTCCCCTGATGTACCTGCCGATTCGTCTGGCGGTGCGCGGCATCTGCTTTCGCGTGGTTCCCGATGCTGCTGCGATTGCCAACGAATACTTGCGCACTGAATGGTTGTATCCGTTTGTGGATGCCACAACACCCTTGCGCTTAGCAAACGACAAACGCTTGCTGCCCATGATAGGGCGAGGTGTAGTAGGTTTGATGGGGTGGTATGCGCAACACCGTCTGCGCATAGGCGATCATGTCATTGTCCAAATCGATCACCATCGCCCAAATACGATTCATCTCATTAGTGATTATGCTGATACCCAGCATCTTGATGATGCGCATGCGGCCGATCAGGCGATTATGCAAGAGCTCCACATGCATTATCGCAGTAGCGCCGACGAACACACTATCGCGCAGGCAATCGTGCAGTTGTACGCCAGTGCACCATGGCGTAACGCCTACCCAGGCTTGCCGTGGCAACAACTGCGCGACACAGTGCAACGCCAACACGCACGTGGTGATACCCTGTCTCATGGGCTCGGTCGTGAAATTGGCCAGCTCCAAAATGAACTTCGCCAACGACGGCTGCGCGATAGTGATCGCGGTTTGTGGAACGGGATTGCACCTCGATTCTCAGCGGTGCGTATTGGGTTTGATTCACAAGACCACGAATTACATGACCGTTTAAGCATTACGCCAATCGACACACGCGAGGACTACAGCGAGCGCATCAACCATGGGCTCGAACATGGACTCTATGATGTGCGCATCGGCGATGATGAGCATGATACATTTGCCGATGATGAAATCGATCACGACGAGGCGTTTTTGTTCGATGATGATCATAACTCAGCATTGAATGACGACGAAGACTACACTGACGCATTACGCTCGAGTTTTGATGATGAGCGACACGACGATGACACCGATCCGCATGCATACGATGATCTCAGCGACGCCATTGATGACGATACATTTGTCTTGTTGTTTGCCAATCGACATCCTGCTTTGACGGAGTGGTCGACCACGTTGCTCAAGAGCATGTTGCCTCATGAGCGGCGTCAGATGATTCGCGCTGAAACTGACGATGACTACAACGCGATTCTGAGCAAAGCTCTGCAACGTTTGCTCCCCCAAGCACCGCAATTTATGGCGACACTACGGAATGTTGCCGATGTCCCCACAGAGGACATGACGCGCGGTGGGCAGACATACGCTGCGTTTGATTCGGCGGAACGCACTGCGAGTTTGTCGGTGACGAGCAGTGATGCGCCAATCCACGAAGACGACGACGTTTTTGCGACTGGTGGTGAAGCGATTTTTGCGGTGGAATCTGCCTTGCGCGAGAGCGAGCAACTTATCTCGCGTTATATCACGTCGTTACAGTCTACAAACCTCAGCGAACGCACCATTCGACGCAAACGGCAGTTTTTGCGCGGGTTTGCCCAGTTTTTGGCGCGCTACTACACGCAATCGCTCGACTATGCGACGTACGCAACGCTTGACGAGTACATCTTCTTCTTTTATCCGCGCCATACAGCCGCTGTGTCACCCCGCAACATGCGCGACATGATTACTGCGTTGCGTGATTTTTATCGCTACAGCGAGTTACCTTCAGCGCAGGCGGCCCAAGCCATGTACGACTGCCGCCATCAGGCCGAGGCCGTGATGCGCCTGTTGTTGCGCACCCATCAGTATCCGCACGAGATGACCCACATGGTGGTGCATCTGTTTGCCCCGTATACAGCATGAAACACGTACTCTACACGATCTCGGTGCTGAACCATGTGGCGCATCTGATTGACGTCACCATTACAATTACTAACCCCGATGCTGACCAACTCGTGCAGATGCCCGTCTGGACGCCTGGTTCGTACTTGGTGCGCGAGTATTCGCGTCATGTGCGTGATGTGCAGGTCAGTCAGAACGGTACGCCGTGTGCGTTCCACAAAACCGATAAACGCTCATGGCTGATTGCCACGCACGGCGTTGAACCGGTCGAGATACGCTATCGTGTCTATGCTTACGAGCTAACTGTGCGGACGAATCACGTCGATGATACGCATGCGTTTTTTAATCCGGCTGCAGTCTGTATGCAGGTGGCAAATGCGCAAATGCCACTAGATGTTACTGTTGTGGTACCACATGCATGGCATGTTGCCACTCAATTACCACAACGTGATGTGATAGCGACGAATGTCAATGCTGATCGCTGGACGTTTGTTGCGGCTGATTTTGATGCGTTGGTTGATGCACCGTTTGAGTGCGGCACACATCGCTACTATACGTTTTTTGTGGAAAGTATTCCGCACCATGTGGCCATTTGGGGCCATGGCAACGAGCACGTAGCCACGTTGCTGATTGATATTGAACGTTCGGTACGGGCTGTGATGGCACACTTTGACCGCGTGCCATATCAGCAGTATCTGTTCATTCTCCATCTGGCTGATGGTGTCTATGGCGGTCTGGAGCATGCGTCAAGTACGGTCTGTTTGTGCGACAAATGGGGCTTTGGCAAGCAACGCGATTACGAACGCATCCTTGGACTGATTACGCACGAGTTTTATCACACTTGGAACGTCAAGTATATTCGCCCTGCTCCACTTGGTCCGTTCGATTACGGCCAAGAGAACTACACGCGCCAGTTATGGTTGGTCGAGGGGGTAACCTCGTACTACGACAATTTGATTATGTGCCGTGCTGGCATGATTACCCCACAACGCTACCTTGAGTTACTCGCTGACGACATTGCAACGGTGCAACGATTGCCGGGACGCACTGTACAGAGTCTGGCCGATGCCAGTTTTGATGCGTGGATTCGTTTCTATCGACCGGACGAAAACAGCCCGAATGTGAGTATCTCGTACTATGTCAAAGGTGCTGTGGTGGTCTTTGCCCTTGACATGCTGATTCGACAGTTGACAAATGGCGTGCGTTCGTTTGATGACGTGATGCGCTATCTCGAGGCAAATTACCCGTGGCACACGCCCGGTATCCCTGAAGGCGATGCGATGCAGCAGATTATCGCCACGGTGATTGGTGGTCATCGCGCTACAATCGATGCGTTTTTTGCGGATTACATTCATGGGACGCAAGAGCTCAACTACGCAGCGATATGTGCAACGACTGGACTTTATCCACACTGGCATAGTGGTGATGATCCGGTCACAACGCTGGGACTCACCGTACGACAGGATGGTGGACGGTTGGTTGTTGCGACGGTGACTCCTGGTGGCCCTGCCCATAGTGCCGGAATCTCGCCATTTGATGAATTGGTAGCCCTGAATGGCGTGCGGATTGATTCTCACCGGCTCAAGGCACGCCTGAATGAGTTGCATGCGGGGAGCGAAGTGGTGGTCACGTACTTCCGCCGTGACGAGCTACGACAGCAAATCTGCCACGTGATTGAGACACCATTGCTACACGTGTCATTGACGCCGCTTGCCCAACAAACTGATGGGCAGTTGCTGGCGTATCAACAATGGATGAGTATGCCGCACCACGGGAGATAATCGGATGGCGACGATATTATTGGTCGATGATGAGGCGCCAATACGTGATCTGTTGCGCGCCTATCTTGTACGTGAGGGCTACACGATTATTGAGGCGGCTGATGGCCATGCCGCACTCAAAGCCCACGAAACACACCAAATTGATGTTATATTGCTCGACTTGATGATTCCGGGTATCGATGGCATTGAGGTCTGTCGTCGCATCCGTGCCAACTCTGATGTCTACATCATCATGGTGACTGCTCGTGCTGACGAGGTAGATCGGGTGGTTGGACTTGAGGTTGGTGCTGATGACTACCTGATCAAGCCGTTCTCGCCACGTGAGATGGTTGCGCGCGTTCGTGCGTGTCTACGTCGACCACGAGTGGCTACTTATGCAAATCCTAAAATCCTCCAGTTTGATGAATTAACGATTGATTTCGAGGGACATATTGTGCGCATCGAAAACGAGCCGGTAGCCCTTACGACGACCGAGTACCTGCTAGTGACGATGCTTGCGACCGCGCCTGGTCGAATGTATTCTCGCGCGCAATTGCTAGCGCATATTTGGGGCGCGAGTTATTATGGCGATGATCATGTAGTAGATGTCCATATCGCCAATGCACGTCGCAAACTCAAAGACGATCCTACGAATCCACGCTTTATTGAGACGGTGCGTGGCGCAGGGTATCGCTGGAGAACCACGTGAAATCGCTCCGCATGCGGCTTTTGCAAGCGAATCTGGTGCTTGTGATTTTGACTATGGTGATTTTTGTGATAACCACCATGGTGATTACGCCGCGTGTGCATGACCACATGATGGCCGATGAGCGTCGTCGCGGTGGTCCCAACTCCATGATCCTGGATGGCACGATTGTCATTGAGGGTCGTAACGCCAAAGGTGAGACAGTCATTGCCGTACCTGATACCTTGTTACGCGCCGAACTGCTCTATCGTAATGCCGTCTGGCGATCCATCTGGATCTCGATGGCGCTAGCCATGGCGTTGTCGTTGGTGACTAGCTTCACCCTAGCCAAGGTGTTAGCCGCCCCGCTCCAACAGTTGGCGCATGCAAGCCGACGAATTGCGAGTGGCAACTTTACACCGATTCAGATAAGTGAAGGCGCAAAAGAGGTTCACGAGCTTGCGAGTCAGTTCAATCACATGGCTAAAGCGCTCAAAGATGCAGAACAACGACGTGCTGCGTTGATAGGCGATGTCGCGCACGAATTACGCACCCCTCTGACGTCAATTCAGGGCTATGCCGAGGGTATTTTGGATGGGGTGATGAATCCCGATGAGCGCAACATTACCATAATCCGCGATGAAGCCAATCGTATGCATCGTCTTGTTGATGACCTTCAATCGCTGTCACGCGCTGAGGCAGGCACATTAACGCTGTATCGCGCACCAGCTGATTTGCACGAGATCGTCCGGCGTACCACGGAGCTGCTCGAGGGTGTAGCACTTGAACGTCAGGTGACGTTTGTGATTACCCACGAGCACGCTACTGAACCAGTTGTGTGTGACGCTGATCGCATCAGACAAGTGCTGATTAATTTGTTGACCAACGCCATCCGCGTTAGTCAGCCTAATGGTCAAATCGACATCACCATTGGACACGATGCCAACACGGTGTGGTGCCGCGTACGCGATTTTGGTGAGGGTATTGATGCACAGCACTTGTCACACATTTTTGAACGCTTTTATCGGGTTGATCCCTCGCGTACCCGCGCTACTGGCGGGGCAGGGGTTGGTCTCACAATTGCACGCGCCATCATCGAGGCGCATGGTGGCACGCTGACGGCCCAGAGTGATGGCCTCGGTACCGGGGCTACGTTTGTGATGACCTTGCCACGCACTAATCTGGCGTAATGTCATAACGCATCGCACTCGCCCACGGTTGTTGCCCACTTTGATAAAACGCACGATTCCCTTCAACATAACCGGTATAGTCGTGCGATAACCACTCACGTGGGTCTTGATTGACATAATTACAAAACACATCAAAAAGATGCGATGTCAACTGTGCCATGGCATGAGGATTGCGCCAAAACATCTCCCAGTGGCCAGCCAAAAACTCTCCGTCATTTTGAAACACGTATGGGTGCCCGAGTGGCATCTGTCCATTCACTGGTGGTCGTTTGTGGTACCACGCGTTATAGCATTGAATCTCGCATTGTTTGGCTTTTTGCCATAACGACACATCAGTTGCGCGCATCAACGGCATTCGCCCATAACAGTGGGGCAATCGTTCGAGACGCATGTGTGTGCCATCGAGCATGTGACCGAATTCATGCAAAAAGGGTGACACATTGGGGATTGGTGTATAGAATCCCTCAAATAGTCGACTCGCTTCAAGCATGATGCGATGTTCGTGAGGTAGATAGCACCCGCCTCCCACTCCACCAGCCCGTTCATATGATTGGCGATCTGCAAAAAGCGCCACGCTCGGGGAGGTGCGTCGCAGTGCCTCGATTATTTCAGGTCGCCCCCAGAAGCAACTGACAATCTGCCCCAACACGAGTACCCGCATGATGAGTGGTACCGTGTGAGGCCCCGTGGCAGTAGTATATGAGATAGTGATGTCGCCACATTGGAGGAGTGAGTTGAGGCGCGTGCGGAACTCGGTGCGTTGCGTATCGTCGAGTATGCGTATCAATGGGAAAAAGTGGCCAAGGCTGGTTAATTCTTTACTCACCTGAAAGACTAACCCGGCCAGTGGCATGCGAATTGGGCACATGCTCCAGCCTGCAACCAGTTGTGAGATGGCAATTGACGCCGAATCGGTGATGCGAACGGTGCCTGTGTCATAGGTGGTTTGGCCTATGGTGATGCCTGAATCGTGTAATCTGACTGGCATGTGTGCATGGGTGGTGAGGTCGAGTGTGGGGTGCATATTGCCCCTCGCTAAAGTAAATGAACGATGAGTAGCGTCTCTGATTCTTGAACAAATCTTGATGTATTAAACCATAGAATGTTGAACTTCGCCTTGTAAAGTATACACGTTGGCAATTAATGAAAGGAGTTCCACAATGATGGAATTTACATGGATTATGGTGTTGTTCTTCGCAGCCAGTTTGGCGATTCGTGTTGGTATCGTGTTGTTGATTATCTGGGGTATCATCCGCTTGATCGATCGTTATCGTACGCCGTTGGTACAACCACACGCTGCTCCAGTGGCCACACCGCTCGATAGCGAAGACGTGAAGTCCTAATGTTGTCCTGTGCGAAGCTTGCACAATCTGTAGTTGAATAGAATGAGGAATATCATGACGACAACAACGAAACGCGATTGGGTTCGGATAATTGGGATTACTGGCGCATCATTGGTTGTGGCCGGCGCCGTGACGATGGGGAGTTTGTGGGCCGCCACAGCGGCTGGTCTGATAGAGACTCCTACAACTCACATGGGCATGATGGGTGGTCGCGGTGGGATGATGGGCGACCACGATGGCATGATGGGTGGTCGCGGTGGGATGATGGGCGACCACGATGGCATGATGGGTGGTCGCGGTGGGATGATGGGCGACCACGATGGCATGATG
>Ga0068872_10003134_pt1 | contig 12733 bp, 8 predicted proteins | sample NOAtaG_7_FD_66441 | JGI IMG/M metagenome (GOLD analysis project Ga0068872, IMG submission 66441) | Freshwater lake microbial communities from Lake Erie, under a cyanobacterial bloom - NOAA_Erie_Diel1S_2200h metaG | ecosystem: Environmental > Aquatic > Freshwater > Lake | place: USA: Ohio, Lake...
GTCGCCCTGCTGCGGCAGGCGTCGCCTTCCGAGGCCTCCGGAACCATGGCTTCCATCCTCGCCTCCGCACGCCAGCGGTTGCTCCAGATGGGACTGACCCCGGGTCAGGTGGAGGCCCTGAAGGACAAGCCCGCCGACGCCATCACCAGCGACCTCCTGGCCCGCGCCGACGGGACGGTCGTGCTCAAGCAGGTGTATGAAGGCCAGTACGTGACGGAGGGCGAGCGCCTCTTCGAGACGGCCGACTTCTCGACCATGTGGGTCCAGCTCACGGCCTACGAGGCGGACCGCGCGTGGCTCGCCGTCGGGCAGGAGGCGCGCATCACCACGCCCAGCTGGGACGGCGGGGTGGTCACGGGACGGGTGAGCTTCATCGACCCGAACTACGACCCGATGACCCGCAGCGCCCGGGTCCGGGTCGAGGTGCCCAACCCGGTCGAGCAGGCGCGCGACGGGCGACGGCGGCGGCTTCTGCACCGGGTCACGGCCGTGGCGGAGATCGCGCATGCCGACACCGCGCTGGTGGTGCCCCGGAGCGCGCTGCTCTGGGACGGCCGACAGGCGGTGGCCTACCGGAGCCTCGGGGGCGGCGCCTTCGAACGGCGCACCGTGCGCGTGGGCCGGATCGGGGACCGCTCCGCCGAGATCCTGGAGGGCCTCGAGGACGGCGACCGCGTCGTGAGCCAGGCGGCTTTCCTCATCGACGCGCAGGCCCAGATCCGCGGCGGCACCGGGGGCGGCGTCACCCCGCCGGCCGCCCCGGCGGGCCGAACCCCGGCACCGGAGGCGCTGGCATCCTTCCTCCGCCTCTCGGCCGAGTTGTCCGAGGCGCTGGCGGCCGACCGGCTGCCGGATTTCCGCGCCCAGGTTCCCGGCTTCGCCGACCGGCTGGCCTCCCTGCAACGCTGGGCCGCCGACCCTGCGCAGTCGGCTCCAGACGCTCTCCGGAAGCCGCTGCCGCTCCTTGCAGCACCGCCGGCAGGTGCCTCCATGACGACCCTCGCCGAGGCACGCCGGTGGTTCCTCGACCAGTCGCGCCCGCTGCTCGACCTGGCGCGGGCGGCCCGCCGCCAGGGCTGGGACACCGGCGTCCGCGCCTTCGAGTGCCCCATGGTCGACCGGGCCATCCCGTCGGCGCCGAAGCGGGCGGGCTGGCTCCAGCTCGGCGGCACCGTGCGCAACCCGTTCTTCGGGGCCGAGATGCTCGACTGCGGCCTCGAACTGAAGGACACGCCATGATCGACCGAGTCATCGAGGCCTCCCTCCGCCAGCGGTTCCTCGTGCTCTGCGGGACCCTGCTGCTCGTCGCCCTGGGGATCCGCGCCGTCTATCGGACCCCGATCGACGCGATTCCCGACCTCAGCGAGAACCAGGTCATCGTCTTCGCGGACTGGCCGGGCCGCGGGGCCCAGGAGGTGGAAGACCAGATCACCTACCCGCTCTCGGCCAACCTGCAGGGCCTGGCCGGGGTCCGGAGCGTCCGGGCGACCAGCATGACGGGCTTCTCGCTGATCACCGTGCTGTTCGAGGACGCGATCGACAACTATTTCGCGCGCACGCGCGTGCTCGAGCGGCTCAACCAGTTCTCGGGCTCGCTGCCGGGCGGCGTGGTGCCCCAACTGGGTCCTGACGCCTCGGGCCTGGGATGGGTGTTCCAGTATTCACTGGAGGTCGACCCGGCCAAGGCACCCGCCGGAGGCTACGACCTCGGACGCCTCCGGAGCATCCAGGATTGGCTGGTGCGGTACCCGTTGCAGGCCATCCCTGGCGTGGCCGAGGTCGCCTCGATCGGCGGGTTCGTCCGCCAGTACCAGATCGAGGTGTCGTCCACGAAACTGAGGGCGGTCGGGGTTCCGCTGGGGCGGGTCGTCGAGGCGGTCTCCAAGGCGAACCTGAACGTGGGCGGCAAGGTCATCGAGGAGAACGGGCGGGAATACGTCGTGCGGGGCGTGGGCCTGGTGAAGGGTCCCGAGGATCTCGAGAAGGTCGTGCTGTCCGAGAGCAACGGCGTGCCGGTGCTCCTGCGCGACGTGGCCCAGGTGCGTCTGGGCGGGGATTTCCGCCGGGGATCCCTCGACGTGGACGGCGAGGAGCGGGTCGGCGGGGTGGTCGTGATGCGGACCGGCGAGAACGCGCGCGAGGTGATCCGGCGGGTCCGTGCGCGCATCGCCCAGATCGAGCCCAGCCTGCCGCCGGGCATCACCCTGCGGGCCTTCTACGACCGCAGCGACCTGATCGACCGCACCCTCGACACGCTCCGGCACGCCCTCTGGGAGGAGGTGATCCTCGTCACCCTCGCCCACATCCTGTTCCTCTGGCACTTCCGCAGCATCCTCATCGTCACGCTGCCCCTGCCCCTGTCCATCCTGACGGCGTTCCTGCTGATGGAACGCTTCGGCATCTCGTCGAACATCATGTCGCTGACGGGCATCGCCATCGCCATCGGCGTGCTGGTCGATGCGGCCATCGTGATGACCGAGAATGTCATCCGGCACGCCGAGGAGGCCGAGGACGCCCGGCGTCGGGCCGGCCTCGACGAGCGGCTCACCCCGGCGGAGACCCTCCGGGTGACCCTCGAGGCGTCGCGCCAGGTGGGCCGGCCCGTGTTCTTCGCCATGGCCATCATCATCCTGGCGTTCGTGCCGGTGTTCGCCCTCACCGGCCAGGAGGGCAAGCTGTTCCACCCCCTGGCCTTCACGAAGACCTTCGCCATGGTCGGCTCGACCTTCCTGGCGATGACCATGGTCCCGGTCCTCTGCTCCTTCCTCGTGCGCGGACCGTTCCGGCGCGAGTCCGACCACTGGCTGATGCGGGGCCTCCTGCGGATCTATGATCCGCTCCTGGGCCTGGCGCTCGAGTGGCGCAAGACCGTGCTCGCCGGGGCGGCGATCATCCTCGCGGCGGCGCTGGTCCTGGCGCTCGGGTTGCCCCGGGGCTGGGTCACCCGCCTGGAATCGGCCGGCTGGCCGACGACCGCCCGCCTGGCCCGCGGCATGGGCACCGAGTTCATGCCCCCGCTCAACGAGGGCAGCCTGCTCTTCATGCCCGTGCTGCTGCCCGGCACCTCCCTCACCGAGGTGAAGGAGATCATGAGCTGGCAGGACCGGGTCATGCGCTCGTTCCCGGAGGTCCAGAGCGTGGCCGGCAAGCTCGGCCGCTTCGAGACCGCCACCGACCCCGCCCCGGTGGAGATGATCGAGACCACCATCACCCTGAAGCCCGAGTGGATCCCGACCAACCGGCTCGTCCTGGGATTCCTGCCGGTGCCCGCGGTGGTGCGCAACCCGGAGTGGCGCCCGGGAATCACCTCCCGGGACCTCATCCATGAGATGAGCCACCGGCTCTCCGAGGTGCCCGGCTACGTGCCCGGCTTCCTGCAGCCGATCGAGAACCGCATCCTCATGCTGAGCACGGGCATCCGTGCCCAATTGGGAATCAAGGTCTTTGGCGACTCGCTCGACGAACTCCAGCGCAAGGCCTTCGAGATCGAGCGGATCGTCCGGACGATCCCCGGGGCGGTCGGCGTCGCCGCCAGCCGGGTGCAGGGCAAGCCGTATGTCGAGATCGAGGTGGACCGCGCGCAGGCCGCCCGCTTCGGCCTCAACGTCCGGGATGTGCTGGAGGTGGTCGAGACCGGGATCGGCGGGGCCGGTGTCGGCACCGCGATCGAGGGTCGGGCCCGGCTCCCGATCCAGGTCCGCCTCGAGGCCTCGGAGCGGGACGACATCGACCGTCTGGGCGACCTGCTGGTGCCGACGGCCAACGGGACCCCCGTGCCGCTGGCCCTGCTGGCACGGATCCACCGCACCGACGGCCCGGGCGAGATCGCCAGCGAGAACGGCCGCCTGAGGGTCTACGTCCAGGCGAACGTGCAGGGCCGCGACCTGGGATCCTTCGTCTCGGAGGTCAAGGAGCGCATGGACCGGGAGGTGGTCCCGACCCTCTCCGGCGGGATGACCCTCGACTACTCGGGCGAGTTCGAAAACCAGCTCCGGGCGGCCCGGACGTTGCGCCAGATCGTCCCCATGGTGCTGGGGATCATCTTCGTGCTGCTCTACCTCGTGTACCGCTCGGCGGTCGAGGCGGCCCATGTGCTCCTGGCGGTGCCCTTCGCGCTGTCGGGCGGGGTCTTCCTGCAATGGGCCCTCGGATGGAACTTCAGCGTGGCCGTCTGGGTCGGGTACATCGCCCTCTTCGGCACGGCGATCCAGACCGGCGTGGTGATGGTCGTGTACCTCGAGGAGACCCTGGCCGCGCGACGGGCCGCGCTCGGCGACCGGTTCGGCCGCGCCGACCTCGTCCAGGCGATCCGCGAGGGCGCCCGCCTGAGGCTGCGCCCCAAGGTGATGACCGTGGCGACCATCGTGGCCTCGCTGCTGCCCATCTTCTGGAGCCACCGGACCGGTGTGGAGGTCATGCAACCGCTGGCCACGCCGGTCATCGGGGGCATGGTGAGCAGCCTGCTCCACATCCTCATCGTGACGCCGGTGATCTTCCTGATGATCCGGGAGCGGGAGTTCCGAGGCCGATGAACCACCAGACGGGCCGTCGGTGGACCGATCGGGCCAATTGGGCCATATCCGACGGGTTCCGGCACGATTGCGGCTTGCTGCGGGGTGTCGCAAGGGGCAGTCTTGCCGGACTAAACGTATGGCAGAACTCAACGGAAACCTTCTGGTCGCCCAGTCCGGCGGTCCCACCTGCGTCATCAATGCCTCCGTCGCCGGGGTCATCACCGAGGCCGGACACCACGAGTGCATCGAGGAGATCTACGGCGGCCAGAACGGCATCCTGGGCATCCTCAACGAGGACCTGATCGACATCAACGACGAGAAGTCCAAGGCGATCGAAGGCCTGCGGAACACCCCCGCCGCCGCCCTGGGCACCTGCCGCTACAAGATCGATTTCAAGAAGAAGCCCGAGAAGGCGGCCAAGGACATGGACCGACTCTTCGAGGTCTTCGCCGCCCACAACATCCGCTATTTCTTCTACGCCGGGGGCAACGACTCCCAGGACACGGCCCACAAGATCCACCTCGAGGCCGTGAAGCGCGGCTACGAGATGCGCGTCATGGGCGTGCCCAAGACCATCGACAACGACCTGCCCGCGACCGACCACTGCCCAGGCTACGGCTCGGTCATCAAGTACAACGCGGCCACCGTGATGGAAATCGGCTTCGACGTGGGCTCCATGGCGACCGATGACGGCTCCTGCTGCATCGTCGAGGTCATGGGCCGGGCCGCCGGCTGGATCGCCGCCGGCACCGTGCTGGCCAAGCAGGGCAACCCGGCCAACCCGCCGCACATCATCCTCCTGCCGGAGATCGCCCTCGACGAGTCGGCGTTCCTCAACCGGGTCAAGGAGGTGGTGGCCGAGCACAAGTACTGCATCGTGGTCTGCGGCGAGGGTCTCCGGAATTCCGCCGGCGAAGAGATCGGTGCCGACAAGACCCGGCTGGACGCCTTCGGCCATCCGGTGCTCTCCGGCGCGGCCGACGCGCTGGCCTCGATCGTGCAGGGCAAGCTCAACCTCAAGACCCGCACGGTGAAGCTCGGCTACGCACAGCGTGCCGCCGCCCACTACGCCAGCCTGACCGACGCCGACGAGGCCTTCGCCTGCGGCACCGCCGCCGTCCGGGCCGCCGTCTCCGGCCAGTCCGGCCTGATGCCCAAGATCGTCCGCCTCTCCTCCAATCCGTACCGCTGGGAAATCCAGCTCGAGCCGCTGGAGAACATCGCCAACGTCGAGCACTTCATCCCCCGCGACTGGATCAGCGACGACGGTTTCCTGCCGAACGAGAAGTTCGTGGAATACGCCGCCCCGCTCATCGAGGGACAGGTGGTCGTTCCGCAGAAGAACGGCCTCCCGGCCTACACCGTGCTCGCCAAGAGCCCTGTGGAGAAGAAGCTCGCCCCCCGGGCCTGAACCCGAGGGTCCGACCGACCGCAGCGATTCCCACCGACCGCCGAGGAGCCCCCGGGCACCCGGCGGTCGTTGCGTTTCCATGGATCCCGGCCGGTCGCCCCCGGTCCAGCCCTTCCCGTCCGTTGCCGATGACCGGGCGCATGGATTGCAGGCGGTGGTGGATTCGGGTCTGATGACCGCGCGCATGAGTTCGCAGAACACCGCCCGGAACATCGGCACCGGCTCCGCCGACGGGGTGCGGCGGCACTTCGCCTCCGACAACTACGCCGGGATCACCCCGGAGGCCTGGGCCGCCCTGGCCGAGGCCAACCAGGACCATGAGCCGGCCTACGGCAACGACCGCTGGACCCAGGCCGCCGCCGACCGCATCCGGGACCTCTTCGAGACGCCATGTGAGGTCTTCTTCGTGTTCAACGGAACGGCCGCCAATTCGCTGGCCTTGGCGACCTGCTGCCAAAGCTACCACAGCGTGCTCTGCCACGAGGTGGCCCACGTCGAAAAGGACGAGTGCGGCGCGCCGGAGTTCTTCAGCAACGGATCCAAGCTCCTGCTGCTGCCGGGAGACCTCGGCAAGCTGACCCCGGCAGGGATCGAGGAAGCGGTGCGCCGCCGCACCGACCTCCACTACCCCAAGCCCAAGGTGGTGACCGTCACCGAGCCCACCGAAGTCGGGACGCTTTACACGCCGCAGGAACTCCGGGCCATCGGGGCCATGACCAAGAAGCATGGGTTGCGCTTCCACATGGATGGCGCCCGCTTCGCCAATGCCGTCGCGGCCCTCGGGGTCGCCCCCCGCGAGATCACCTGGCAGGCCGGCGTCGACGTGCTGTCGTTCGGCGGCACCAAGAACGGCATCCACGTGGGCGAGACGGTGGTGTTCTTCAACCTCGAGTTGGCCGAGGAATTCGCCTACCGGGCCAAGCAGGCCGGCCAACTGTGCTCGAAGATGCGCTTCATGTCGGCGCCATGGGTCGGGATGCTGCGCGACGGGGTCTGGCTGCGGCACGCCGCACATGCCAACGCCATGGCATCGCTCCTGCACGAGCTGATCGCGCCGTGCCCGGGTGTGCGGGTGCTGTTCCCGCGGCAGGTCAACAGCGTCTTCGTGGACCTCCCGAAGCCCGTCATCCAGGCCCTCTGGGACAAAGGCTGGCTCTTCTACAATTTCATCGGTGAGGGAGGATGCCGCCTGATGTGCTCGTGGGATACCCGCGAGGAGGATGTCCGGGCCTTCGCCGCCGACCTGCGGGAGTGCGCCGGGGGCTGATCCCATCCCGGGGCGCCACCAACCTTCCCTGACGCCCGCCGCGGGCTATCCTCTCCCCATGAACGCGGATTCCCCCGGTGCAGACGCGGTCGGCAGAACCGGCCGCCTGCGGGGCGAGGTGGTCTATTTCTTCGCCTACGACATCGCCTACGAGCTGTCCAGGGAACTCCCGGCCAGTCTCTTGGGCCATCCGTTGTCCGAGTACCGTCTCGATGCGTCAAAGCGGAATCCCAAGCACCTGGTCTTCTACCGTCCGCGCATGATCCGCCTCAGCGCGGAGGACCGAACCGGTCCGCATGGAAAGGTGCAGGTCCACCTCGAGGCCAAGATCCTGCCGATCGGTGCGATCAGCATCCGGGCCCGGGTTCCCTTCGAGGTCGACGGGTTGGCCGATCTGGTGGCCTACCATGACCTGCACTTCCATCAGGCCAGCCTCGACGCCGAGGTCCGCGGGTTGGCCGAACGGATCCGCACCGAGCTGGCACCCTGGGTCCTCCGGCCCAACGAGGCCCTCTCGGAGGAGGAGGCCTACACGGTCTTCTGCCTCCGCCCCCCGGCAGAGGATGGCGTCCCGTTCCGCTCGGAAGCCTGGCTCGCCTCCCACCGGGAATCGATCGCGGGCCTGCTCAACCAGGAGCACGATCCGGCGCGCCTCTCCCAGCAGGAGGTCCAGGAATCCACCGCCCGCCACCTCAGCTACTACCAGCACGACCTTGCCGTCATCGACTGGGATTCGGCCCTCCTGGTCGATGAGCCCGGCGAGTGGGAGGAGTGCCTCTACGCGATCGAGGTGGCCAACCTCCAGCTCGCCGAGCTGGAGGCCTACGACCGGCACCTCGACCTCGTGCTCGAGCGCAGCTACCGGGACCTCGCCGGGGCCCCCATGCGCACGCGCAAGGCCCTGATCACCGGACTGCGCGAACTGCGCATCGACATGGCCCGATTCAGCGACGAGCTGTCGAACATCAACAAGTTCCTCGGCGACTGGCACCTCGCCAAGATCTACGAGACGGCGGCCAGCCGGTTCCATCTCGCCGACTGGAAGCGGGGCGTCGAGGAGAAGCTCAAGACCGTGGGCGAGCTGCACGAGTTGCTGAAGTCCGACCACGCCAACCGCTGGATGATGGCGCTGGAGATCACCATCGTGCTGCTCTTCATCCTCGACGTCGCCCTGCTGTTCCTGGGTGGCAAGGAGTAGCCTCGTTCCGATCGCATTCCCCGAGACCCGATGTTCCCCGATCCAGATCCCGCCCCTCACGCCCCGGACGCGGCCGGCTCCGATCCCGGCGCCGATGCTCGCCCCGATCCCGGCAGGTTGCCCGATGGCACCGCCACCGCCGAAGGCACCGTCCGTCGAAGGAGGGTCCGCTACTCCGGCACCCACCCGCGGCGCTTCGCCGAGAAGTACAAGGAGCGGGCGCCCGAGCGGTATGCCGACGCGGTGGCCAAGATCGTCGCCTCGGGCAAGACACCGGCCGGCACCCACCGGTCGATCATGGTCGCGGAGATCCTCGAGACGCTGGAGCCCCGGCCGGGGCAGACCTTCGTGGACTGCACGCTGGGCTACGGGGGGCATGCCCGCGAGATCCTCGGCCGGTTGGGCGATGCCGGCCGGTTGGTGGGTTTCGATTGCGACCCGGTGGAACTGCCCAAGACGGTCGAGCGCCTGCGGCGGGAGGGCTGGGACGAGGCCCGATTCCTGCCGATCCGCAGCAATTTTGCAGGCCTGGCGGCCGGCCTGGCCGGCGCGGGAATCACGGCCGTCGACGGCATCCTCGCCGACCTCGGCGTGTCCTCGATGCAGCTCGACGACCCCGAGCGCGGCTTCACCTACAAGGACGACGGCCCGCTGGACCTGCGCATGAATCCCCAGCGCGGCCGGCCGGCTTCCGAATGGCTGTCCCGGGTGGCTCCCGAGGCGCTCGCAGCCGCCCTCCGCGACAACGCCGACGAGCCCATGGCCGGACCGTTGGCCGAGGCCATGGTCGCGTCGGTGCGGGAGCGTCCCGTGACCCGGACGCGGGACCTGGCCCGGAGGCTGCACGACCTCTACCGGGAACGCGGATGGACCCGGGACAAGGCCGAGGGCGACGCCCGGGTCCGCCGCGTCTTCCAAGCGCTCCGCATCGAGGTGAACGACGAGTTCGGCGTGCTGGAGTCCCTCCTCCGCCAGATCCCCACCTGCCTGAAACCGGGAGGACGCGTGGCGATCCTGACCTTCCATTCGGGCGAGGACCGCCGGGTCAAGCGGGCCTTCCTGGAGGGCCAACGCCAGGGCCTCTACGAGGTCGTCAGCGACTCGGTACGCCGCCCCGGGTCGGAGGAACTGCGCTCGAATCCCCGGTCGGCACCGGCCAAGTTGCGATGGGCGGTCCGGAGCGCCCAGTGAGCAGGGGGTGACGGACCGCGGACCGACGCCGTCCGATCCCGTTGATCGACGGTCTTCTCGCCGACGGCGGCGCCTCGGGGCTACTTCCCTCGGACCCGATCCTTCTTGGCCTCGCGCTCGGCCTCGATCCGGGCCTTCTCGGCCGCATATCGGCGTCGCAGCTCACCGGCCGTCTCGGAATCGCCGGCGGCCTCGGCGGCCCGGATGGCGTCCCGGGTGGACAGGTCTTCCTGGGCCAGCTTCGCGGCGTAGATGGAGTCCAGTTCGGCCAGCTCGGCCTTTTGCGCGGCCGTCAACGGGGCGGAGGCCGCACCCTTGCCGAGCCGTTCCATCGCCAGTTCGTAGGCTGATTTCATCGCGCGAAGGATCGCGCATCGGCCCCCGGAAATCCATCGCGCACCCGGGGCGACCCGTGCGGCGCCATTCCAGGCTCGTTTTGGGTTTGACGGATCGGGCGGTCGCGCCAGCGTTGCGGCTTCGACATTCGTTTCGGATCCATCGCAGAACCTCCCTCATGAGCCAATTCAAGCACGTCTCCAACCTCTGGAATGACACGGAAGCCAACGCCCTCGGCGGCGCCGACCGGCTGGTCTACCGCTCCAACAAGCTGGGAAGCGACCAGCGGGTCACCAACACCGGCGGCGGCAACACCTCCTCGAAACTCATCGAGAAGGACCCGCTGACGGGCCAGGACGTTTCGGTGCTCTGGGTGAAGGGATCCGGCGGCGACCTGCGCACGGCCTCGCGCGAGTTCTTCAGCTCGCTCTACCAGGATCGCCTGATCGGCCTCCAGAAGGTGTACGCCGCCCGCGCCGACAAGGGCCTGAAGTCCCCGGCGGAGGACGACATGGTGGCGATGTATTCGCACACCACCTTCAACCTCAACCCGCGGGCCTCGTCCATCGACACGCCCCTGCACAGTTTCATTCCCGGGCGCCATGTGGACCACATGCACCCCAACGCGATCATCGCCATCGCCGCCTCGAGCCGCTGCGTGGAGCTGACCCGCGAGATCTTCGGCGATTCCATGGACTACGTGCCGTGGATGCGCCCCGGCTTCGAGCTGGGCCTGGCCATGCAGGAGGTCTGCCGCAGGAACCCCAAGGCCAAGGCCATCATGATGGGGCAGCACGGCTTCATCTCCTGGGACGACGACGACAAGCAGTGCTACCTGGCCACCCTCGAGTACATCGAGAAGGCGGCCGCCTTCATCGAGGCCAGGTACCAGGCCAAGGGCGGCGACGCCACGGCCTTCGGCGGCGCGAAGTACCAGACCCTGCCCCAGGAGGTCCGCCATGAGCGCCTGGCGGCCATCCTGCCGTGGCTGCGCGGCCAGGTGAGCCAGCAGCGCCGCCTCATCGGCACCGTGCAGGACGACGAGCGCATCCTGCGTTTCGTCAATTCCAACGATGCCGCCCGCCTGGCCGAACTGGGCACCAGCTGCCCCGACCACTTCCTGCGCACCAAGATCAAGCCGCTGTACGTCGACTGGAATCCCCAGACCGAGGACGCCGCGGCCCTCAAGGCCAAGCTCAAGGCGGGCCTGGAGCAGTACCGCAAGGACTACGCGGCCTACTACGAGCGCTGCAAGCGGTCCAACTCGCCGGCCATGCGCGACCCGAACCCCACGGTGATCCTCATCCCGGGCCTGGGCATGGTGGCCTGGGGCAAGGACAAGTCGGAGAGCCGCGTCACGGCCGAGTTCTACAACTGCGCCGTCGAGGTCATGCGTGGTGCCGAGGCGGTCGACCGCTACATCGCCCTGCCGCAGCAGGAGGCCTTCGACATCGAGTATTGGCTGCTCGAGGAGGCCAAGCTGCGCCGCATGCCGCCCGAGAAGGAGCTCGCCCGCCAGGTGGTCGTGGTCATCGGTGCCGGATCCGGCATCGGCCGCGAGACCGCCCTGCGCATCAGCAAGGAGGGCGCGCAGGTCGTCTGCGTCGACCTCAACGAGGCGGCCGCCCAGGCCACCGCCAACGAGATCACCGCCAAGCTGGGCCAGGGCATCGGCGTGGCCGGCACCGGCATCAGCGGCTGTGGGCCGGCCATCGGCCTCGCGGCCAACATCACCGACCGGACCAGCATCCGGGCCATGCTCGATCGCGTGGCCCTCGCCTACGGCGGCTTCGACTCCATCTGCGTCACCGCCGGCATCTTCGTGCCCAGCGACACCAGCGGGCACATCCCGGACGACAAGTGGGCGCTGACCTTCAACATCAACGTCACGGGCAGCTACCTGGTCGGCGACGAGGCGGCCAAGACCTGGAAGGAGCAAGGCCTGCGCGGCAACCTGGTGCTGACCACCAGCGCCAATGCGGTCGTGGCCAAGAAGGGCAGCGTCGCCTACGACTGCTCCAAGGCCGCCGCAAACCACCTGGTCCGCGAGCTGGCCATGGAGCTCAGCCCGCTGGTTCGGGTCAACGGCGTGGCTCCGGCCACCGTGGTCCAAGGCTCGGCGATGTTCCCGCGCGACCGCGTGATCGGCTCGCTCGCCAAGTACAGCATCCCCTACACCGACGACGAGGCCACCGAATCCTTGGTCCGCAAGCTGGCCCAGTTCTACGCCGACCGGACGCTGACCAAGTCGCCCATCACCCCGGCCGACCAGGCCGAGGCGTACTTCCTGTTGGTCAGCCAGCGGTTGAGCAAGACCACCGGCCAGGTGATCACCGTGGACGGTGGACTGCACGAGGCCTTCCTGCGCTGAGTCCCGCTCGGGCGGTGACCCGTTCCCAAAACTCCCAGACGGCCGGCGGCGTCCCCGCCGGCCGTTTTCGTGGACAGCCCCGGCGGCGCGAAGGCTCCCGGAGGTCGCAGGGTCGCAACGGAGAAACCACGTCCCGGGTTCCGGCCGTTCCGGACGCGATTGCGGTGATCGTGTGGGTCCCGAGACCAGCGAACCCCGTTGATCAGGCCAGGAGTGGTGCCGTCACCCCGCAAAACCGTTCCAATCCACTACCGGTATGCCCATGGATCGGATTTCAGAACTGGTCGAGGCTTGAAATCAGGATGGCCCGACGATGGAGTTCCTTCAGCACCTGCTCATCGTCGAGGGCATGAATGCGTTCCCGCACGGAGAAGGGTACCTCGCCAAATCGGGTCTCAAGCACATCGAGGATCGATGACCGGGCGTTTTCCAAAATACCTTCCTG
>Ga0068872_10003139_pt1 | contig 12716 bp, 15 predicted proteins | sample NOAtaG_7_FD_66441 | JGI IMG/M metagenome (GOLD analysis project Ga0068872, IMG submission 66441) | Freshwater lake microbial communities from Lake Erie, under a cyanobacterial bloom - NOAA_Erie_Diel1S_2200h metaG | ecosystem: Environmental > Aquatic > Freshwater > Lake | place: USA: Ohio, Lake...
GGTTCGAATCGGCCTTGACTTCCCTGCCGAAATGGAACGACATCAGGAACGAAGCCCGATTGTTGGGGATTTGCAGCGTAGGAAAAGAAGCCTTGGCCTCAAGGATCAAACATTTGTTTGCCTGGTTGCCAGAAAGCCAAATGGTCGACATCGGGCCCACGAGTAAATTTCCCATCCGAAACAATTACAAGACACCCCATTCATTGGGAATGGACCGAATGTGCGTGGCGGTTGCTGCGCAAGCCGAATCTCCAGGTTTTCCAATCCTGATTTTAGACGCAGGGTCGGCAGTGACCTCGGAGTTTGTGGACGAACATGGCACCTACCAAGGGGGTACGATTTCACCGGGGCTCACCATGCGCTTCCGTGCCCTCCAAGCCTTCACTGCCAAATTGCCTTGGGTGGAAGCAGAGGGCGAACATCCCTTGGTGGGAAAAGACACTCCAACCGCCATCAGGTCGGGCGTTGTGAATGGTTTCGTAGCCGAGTTACAGGCCCTGATCGACGAACACAAAATGACCCATGGTTCCAACTTGGTGGTCTATTTAACAGGGGGTGACCTTCCATTCTTGAGAAATCGACTGAAAAACATCAATTTTGCCGACGCTCATCTGCTGCTTCGCGGCATCCACATTCTCACGCTTCACAATGCGCAAACTCCATAAATACCTCCTGATGGCAATCCCCGCTTGGGTGGTCTCCATCCAATGTGTTGCGCAAGTGACCCTTTCGCCCTATTCATTTTACGGCCTTGGAGAGCCGATTCAGGCAGGAAGCACCCGTAATTATTCCATGGGCTCCACCGGAATCGGGTCTTTCGATGGCACTACCATCAACCGCATCAATCCGGCCTCCTACTCCGATTTAAGACTGACGACCATCGATTTTTCGGGATTCGGACAATACTCAATCCAGAAATCGAACCTCAACGAGGGAGCGGTAGGCACAGCCGGATTTCACAATGTTGCCATGGGTTTCAGCAACAAAAAAGGTTATGGTTTTGTAGCTGGACTTGCGCCCTACTCATCGGCCGGGTATTCGGTGGTCACTCAAGATTCGATTTTCGCAGACACGGCGTTCAAACCCTACACCGAAACCTACACCGCAAATGGTGGGCTGAACCAATTTTATTTGGGAGCCGGTGTCAGGTTCCTGCGACACTTCCATGCTGGTGTAAACTTGACCATGGCTTTCGGGACCACCAACCTGCGTACCTCAACCGATTTCCAAGACGATGTCCTGTCGACAGTGAATGTGAATCAACGGGTGACGGTGAGGGGATTGCTCCCCCAATTTGGGTTACAATATGGTGACACGCTGCGCATCCGCAGAGAACTCGAGCGGGCGAAAGTGATTGATGGAGAATTCAAGAGCCTTGATCAGGAACTTGCTGCACTTGAGCAAGAGGCAGCCACCTTGGTGAAAGAAAACAAAAAGCTAGAAAGCTGGACACAAAAACAACAGGCCGAACTCAGTGCAATCGAAACGGAAAAATCCGCCATCGACCAACAGTTGGAAGGCCTCATGAATGACGAAATCGGAAACGAAAAGTCCATCCAAAAACTTCAGGAAAGAGCCTACCGCTTGGAGAAACAACGGAAAAAAATTCAGCGGGAAGTCAAAACGCGCCGCAGAACATTGGATGACGCCCAATCCCGAATCGAGTCTAGAAAGATCAAAATCCAAGAAAGGAAGGCTGCATTGGAAAAGGAGCTGTCTGAAATCAAAGCCGGGAAGAGGCCCGCAACCGAAATCAAACGCCAAGCACTCATTCTCCGCGGGGGGGCCATTGCAGAGCCAGGTACCACCTTGAACGGCGACAGGTTGGTGAGTTTCAACAACAGCTCCGTGACGGATACCTTTTCTCTGCAGGAAGGAGGCATTCGAATGCCTGCCAAATGGGGCTTGGGATTTTCCGTGGTGAGGCCGGGAAGGTGGACCCTCGCGGCAGATGTTGTTTACAACGATTGGAGCGGATTTGATTACTTCGGAGATGCCAATACCCTGTCAAATTCATTCGATTTACGTGCTGGGGGTGAATGGATTCCAGATTTGCTGTCCAGAAATTTCGCCAAAAGGATTGCTTACCGAGTTGGATTCTTTTCCCAAGGTGCCTTTTTGACGGTGGATGGGCAGCCCATCCAAGAAACGGGCATCACCTTCGGCTTGGGACTTCCCATCGGGAGGTTGAGCGCCACAGGACAGAATTTTTCCCGCATCAATTTGGGATTCGGCGTGAGCCGCAGGGGCACACAGGATGCCAACCTGCTCCAAGAAACCAATTTTCACATGCGTGTTGGGGTCAACCTCAACGACATTTGGTTCATCAAGCGTAAAATTGATTGATGATTCCATCCCGGGCCTGCCGGCGATTCGCCGCGACAATAGCGGTTTTTCTGTGGGGAGTGCATTTACTTTTGGCACAGCCCATCACGGACTTTACTTCTGCATGGGCCAAACGTGATTTTGTAGCGGCTCGACGTTGGCTTCCCCGGGCCTTTACCCATTCCAAAGAGACCTTGGTGGAGCGCGTGGCAGACGTGGAATATCTGCTTTTGGAATACGGAGCTAAAGGGGGCGAGGAAATCGCCAAAAAGCCCCAAACAGACACCCTGATCCGTATTTACGACTTGGCCTGCAGCCTTCAAAGTGGCAACAAAGCACCTTGGCTCGCCCGAAAAGCCATGCTTGCAGCAAGATTCCCGCAACATTACCCCTCTCAAACCCTGACTTGGATCGAAGATGCCATCCAAGTGGCACCATATGAATGCCCCCTGCATCTGTATTCCCTGTGGGCAGACGAGGTGGACCGTAAGATGGGCGGTAATGCCGGAAACTATGCCTGGATGTGGCTCAAAATGGACAGGCTGCTGTACCGCCGCTCCCTGTTCAGGCCGGAAGAATCCGATGACTGCATCCGATTGGAGCAACACCTCGGGCATCACATGGCTGCGATGATACCACCCTGCGAAAACATAGAATCAGCTTGGATGGCCCAAAACCTGGCAGAAATCAAGGAACAAACGATCATGAATTATCTCGCGACGGCCCACCTAGGTCGCTGCAACGATTCCCTGGGAAGGACCAAAGCCGTCGATTGGCTTTCCTCTAGCCGGTCCATCCACCCAGATTTTTCCCGAATCATGGCCATGGAAGCGATGGAAAGACGTGAATACGAATGCTCCATTTCCTTTTGGGAAAAGGCCATCGCCCACGAGGATGATGCAGAGGCCAAGGCGGGGGATTTGTTGTTTTTGGGCGAAATCCAAAAACTCCAAGGGAGGCATGCCGAAGCCAGGCGGTCATTCGAAGAAGCTTCGCGCCTGTTGCCCATGTGGGGTGAACCTTACATCCGCCTTGCAGACCTTTACGTGGATGGTTCAGCTGCTTGCAGGCTTGCAGACTTCGACCAAAAAGTGTTGTGTTACCTCCTCGTCGATTTGTGCAGAATCGCGGCATCCGCTGACCCTACCTACGGTGAAGAAAGTGCGCGGAGAATCAGGCAATACCTTGCCAAAATGCCCTCCAAAGCCGAATTGGAACTACGAGGTCTGATGGAAGGCGACACTTGGCCCCTCCGGTGTTGGATTGGCAAAGCCGTGGTGGTACGTACACCCTGACTTCACTTTTCGGAAGGAATCCTGATTTTTTGGCCGACGTACAATTGGTCCGAACGCAATTGATTGGCCTTTTTCAGATCATCCACAGTGGTCGAATACCGCTTGGCCAACCCAAACAAGGTCTCACCCGAAGACACGGTGTGAATTTTATTGTTGGACGGAGACTCCAACGGCTTTGCAGGGGCCACCTCTTCATGGGCAGGCTTTGACCTCACGGGTGGATTTGCGTTCAGCGTATTTGCGGGAGCAGATCCCAACACCTGCATCTTCTCTTTGGCCGAACGGGTGCTTTTCAAATGCAATTTCATCCCAGCCACCAACGGCTCCCTTCCCAAACGGTTCTTTTCCCTGAGTTTTTCCTCGCCCATCCCATAGATTTCCGCGATTTGGGCCATGTTCTGTCCTGCTACCACAATGTGAAACTTCCGCTTTTTAGGCGGTTTCAGGTAAACGATCTCCCCACCTTGGAGCAAGTTTGACCGGTCCATCCCGTTCCATATCCTGAGCTTTTCGGTTTTGACCCCTGCCTTCACGGCGATTTCCACCAAATTTTGTCCTTTCAAGGCCCTCAGGTAGGAATTCCCCATTTCCGGGTCGGCATCATCTGCAAGCAATTGATATTTTTTGGAATCCAATCCTTTGTCAGGAATTGGGTTCATTGCGGGATTCGACTTGTCAATTCGGACGGGATCCTTCACGGCTACCGCCTGCCCATTCAGGAAGTCATGCCGCATGGCCATGTGTTGTGGAGCTCCTTGTTGCAAGACGTAAACCACCGTATTGTCTCGCTGCGGAATGCTATTTCCCCGAATCCAGGCATTGTATTTTCGAAGTGTGGCCTCGTCTATCCCATACCTTTCGGACAATTCAGCAAGCGAAGTTTCCCCTCCCCCCGCTTCGGGTTTCAGCCATTGGGTTTGAACGGAGGTTCCCAAATGATCCCGGAATGCAATTTTGTACGCCAAAGCCTTCAAACCATAAACTTGTGTTTTTCCAGTCAGCTTCATTTCCCGTTTGCCAAAATATGATGGGTCAACAAACGGTTTTGCACCTGCTGGCCCCCGGTTGTAGGCAATCACCGCGTAGAACCAATTGTCAAAATCCCTGTTCAAACGCTGCAAGTAACGGGCGGCACCCATCGTGGCGTGGAAAATATGCATCCGCTCGTCAATTTGTGAATCAATCAACAAACCTGCCTCGCGGGCACTCTCCGCTTTGAATTGCCAAAATCCCACAGCCTGGGAGGAAGAAACCACATCCGGTTGACAGCTGCTTTCCAAAATCACCAAATACTTCAAATCCTCCGGCACACCGGCCTTTTCCAAGCCCTCCTCAACGAAAGGCATGTAAAAGTCCACCTTGGCAAGCATCGATTGAAATGATTTGGGATAACGGGTCAATTTGTCTACCCAAGTACCCACCACGCTGCGGGCCGAATCATCAAGCTGCAACTCCAATCCGCAATAGTCCAACTTGCTTGGAACGTCCCAAGCAGGGCGGGCCGTGATGCAGATTGGAAGCACCATCCCCAACAACCAAGAAAAACATCGGGTCAACATGTTACTTTTTCATCACGACCATGATTCCATCGCGGACAGGCAGCAATACCTCTTCCACTGCCTCGCAACCATGAACATGTTGTACGAAATCACGGAGGCCTTGGGTTTCCTTGTCGCGTTCCGATTCATCCAACACCCTTCCACTCCAAAGGACATTATCTGCCAAAATCACTCCCCCAGACCTCATTTTGGGTAAAACGATGTCAAAATATCTCACGTAATTTTCCTTGTCGGCATCCAAAAAAACCAAGTCGATTGGCCCCTCCACCTTTTCAGCTTCCACTGTGGCATCCCCAATCACCAAACGACAGCGGTCTTCCACTCCCGCCAACTTGAAGTATTTATGGATGATGTCCTCCAATTCGGGATTGAATTCGATGGTGACCAAGGCCCCCCCTTCCGCCAACCCTTCTGCCATGCAAATGGCACTGTACCCCGTATAAGTACCGATTTCAAGGATTTTGGTCGGGCGCAGCATTTTGGAAAACATCGACAACATCCTCCCCTGTATGTGGCCGCTGAGCATGCGCGGATACAAAACTTTCAAATTGGTCTCACGGTTGAGGGCGGCCAGCGCTTCGGGCTCCGGGCTGCTGAACCGTTCGGCATAGGCTTGAATCTTGGGGTCGATGAAATCCATTGGGAAAATCGGTAAGTGATGGGTAAAAATAAGCTTGAATGGAGGGCAAATGGTCCTTTTTATCTACAATGGAACAGGATACCGTTCTTGGAAATGGTCGCTTGGAATTGCCGCCCACTCGACATTGTTACCGCTTCGGGTTAGGCAAATTGAAATTCTTTCTATATTTGACCTCCTCAAGTACTTGATCAATTATTCTTGACTATGAAACTCAAGTCTATTCTATTTTTTGCCACCCTCTTGGCCGGTTCGGCATTCCTGCTCCAGAGCTGCAACAAATGCGACGAAACCGGAACGATTGAATTTGGAAGCGACAAGCAGTCCTTCTCCATCCGTTATGTGGTGGACAGCTCGGGTGTCAATTACAACACCATTTGGCGTCCTTCCCAAGTGAGCGTATTGTTCAACAACGATGGAGGCCGTGGTCAGTTTTCTCCGATGACGGAAGACATCAATGATGGCTTCATCGGACCCATCACATACACGATTGGGGCTCCGGACGTGGCCACCAAAGGCATCATGCACGACTACATGTACATTGTGACCAAAGACACTTTCGGCGTTGATACATTCCGCATCAAATTCTACCCTCGCGTGGATGAGTGCCAGGAGTATTTCAGCGTACTTGAATACTACAAAAACGGTGTATTGTTGGATCAGTTGAGCGGGCAAGAAGCCGCTGTGCTCGAAATCCGCGAATAATTTCCGATCCAGGAGCGGCCCGGTGCATGTACCAATGTGCCGGGCCGCTTTTGGTTTTAAAAAAATCCTGATTTGACCATTTTCCATTGACCTCCGAAAAGCCAGGATGCGGCATTTGGGTTATTCACAATTTGTGTGGAAAACTTGTTAATCCGCCTCGGTCTGCTAAATTTGGGTCATGGTTTGAATGTCCACCCTTGCCACGAAAAGTTTGGTATTAGAGCGGAACTGAAATATGGGTTGATTTGCTGCATTTGTGCGGTGATCATGGCCTCCACCCAAGACTTGTGGGGGCAACGTGTTCGACAAAACGAGCGCCAAAGGACTTCCATTTTCACACCTGGGGCCAATAGCAGCAATGCCAGGGTCAGAACTCCCCGCGCCAAGCATCAGAACCTCAACCGCTTCCAACAAAAAAACAAACAAAAAACGCATCGGTCCCTGAGTAGGATGGATGATCGCCGCGCACGTGCGAGCAGACCCGTAAGGCATCAAAATCTGAGCACACGAAACCCGAGGGTCAAATCGGTTGCCCCGCCAAGACATCAGAGCCTCAGCAGGGTCAGTCGCCCACAAGGAAAACAACCCACTAACCACAAATCCATCAGTCGGGTAAGGGTCCAACAGTCGCCACGGCCACCAAGGCACACTTCGCTGAATACCAAAAGCCCGAGACAGCGTACGCAGGCAGTTCGGCACCAATCTGCCAACAGGCGATCTGTGACCCAAGCATCAAGACCTGTCAGACATCAAAGCCTGAGCCGGGTAAACTCTCCTTCTCGCACCAGAAGCCAAGCCTCTCACCAAAACCTCAACCGCTACCGCCAACAGGACCCCAGAAGGCCCAAAACACAAAACCTCAACCGCTATTCCCAAAGAAGCCCCGGCAGGACCCCGCACCAAAACCTCAACCGCTACCGCCAGCAGGACCCCAGAAGGCCCAAAGCTCAAAACCTCAACCGCTACTCCCAAAGGAGCCAGAGACCTGCCCACCGCAGCCTGAACCGCTATAACATGCCCATCCCGAGGCAAACCCAGCACAAGCAGCTGAACCGCTATAACATGCCCATCCCAAGGCAGACCCAGCACAAGCAGCTGAACAGATACAACATGCCCATCCCGAGGCAAACCCAGCACAAGCAGCTGAACCGCTACAACATGCCAATCCCAAGGCAGACCCAGCACAAACAGCTGAACAGATACAACATGCCCTACCCTAGGCAAGTACGGCACCGGCAGCTGAACCGCTACAACATGCCCATCCCGAGGCAAACCCAGCACAAGCAGCTGAACAGATACAACATGCCCTTCCCTAGGCAAGTACAGCACCGGCAACTGAACCGCTACAACATGCCCATCCCGAGGCAGACCCAACACAAACAGCTGAACAGATACAACATGCCCTTCCCAAGGCAAGTACAGCACCGGCAGCTGAACAGGTATTGGATGCCAATCCCGAGGCAGGTCAAGCACCAAAACCTCAATGGAAAAAACCAAAGGACCATCCAAATGGTGCACCGCTCACTGAACGGCAAACGACCTCCCTTGTTGCAGGAGCGCCATAAAAGCTTGGAAAGGTTTGGGCCGCCCCTGATTACCTTGCGACATCGTGACCTCGAAAGGGGAAGAAACCCTTTCCGGGATCTTGCGATCAAGGAAATGAGGAAAGACAAAAACAGGTTCACTTTGCGCGGACTCAACAATGCATGCTATCCGACCATCAAACTGCGCCACAAAGATCTCACAACAGTTTGCTCCCCAAGGATCCAAATCGCGCACAAAGATTTAAGCAACAATTGCTACCGAACGGTCAAAATCAAACACAAAGACCTCCAATCCAAGTGCTACGCAACACCCAAAATCAAGCATCAAAACCTTTCTTCGGAATGTTTGCCCAGGTATCAAGTCAAACACAAAGGACTGAACAACGTGTGCTATCTGCCCATCCAAATCAAACACCGAGACCTGAACAGCAAATGTTATTCCCCCATTCAAATCAAACACCAAGACTTTGAACGCTTGTCCTGTACTGAGCTGAAGATTCACCACACTGACTTGAACAGGGTCAAAATCCCCTGCGACCCCAACATGCGAACCCACACAACCAACATGGAACGCATTGGCAAGGAAATCAATTTCTTGTTCACCAGACACCGGATGTATTGCAAGTTGGAAGACCGCTATTCGGGTGTGGCACAAGGAAACGTGATTGAAACCTCGTTGGGCACGGCTGTGGTGGAAGATTATGTGGTCAAAAAAGGCACCTACTATCCCTTGAATCTCATCGTTTCACGGCCAATCGGGGACGGAAGGAATGATAAAGGCGAAAAACAACTGAAATACACCAAACTTTCCAGGGAAGAAACCCGGGAAATCATGATTCGGGAGTTAATTGTCCGCGAGAAGTATATTTGGCTCGTGAGGATGTATCCCGAAGAAAGACCCAATTTGGAGAAGCTCAAAGAGCTGTACGGTCCTGGTGGTTCCAAACTCAATGACCCCAACCTGAATGTGCCGCCAGGCAACGGTCCGCCCGACGGCGGCAATTGACATCAACAGGTCTAGAAAACCTCCTATTTCGTGCAGGAATAAACAAAAGCGGGTGGAATGTTGAAGGGAGTATAGTCCAATTTCACCTTCCCAAAAAATGCTTTCAACAACTTCATGGCCGTGGTGGAGTATTGGTACTGCCGCAAAATCCCGCCCGGTCTGAGCAGACCATGCACCTCTCGGATGATGTTTGTTTTCAGCTCTACGGGAAACAAGGTCAATGGCAAGGAGGAGATTACGTAGTCCACTTGGGTTATTCCTTGAGCGGCCAAGTGTTTACCTACGTTTTCAGCAGAATCACAAACCACCACAACCCGGGGATCCTGGAAGTCCAAGAATTGGGTCACGAAAGTTTCATTCATTTCAAACACAAACAGTTTGGTTTGAGGTCCGATTTTGCCAATCAGCTCCCTGGTGATGCATCCATCTCCGGGACCAAGTTCTACCACAACCGAGGCTTGTTGGAAATCCAACCCCTTGAGCATTTTGCGGATCAGAAACCTTCCGCTCGGGGCAACTGAACCAACTTTGTTGCCTCTTTTGAAAAATTCTTTCAGGAATTGAGCCCTGCTAGTAGCCATCTTTGAGTTTGTATTGCGTCCGAAAGATAGCCAAATAAAGGAAATCTGCAGTCTTAATCGGACAAACCGTGCTCGATGGCCCTGTTGAGGAATTGGTTCAACCCGTGCATGCCGCGGTAAGCCCGCAAAGCCTCTTCTAAAAAACCCTCGGCGGTCAGCACGTCATCACCCAAGGGACGGGTAACAACAAAGCTTTTGTGCTTCAGATACTCAATCATCGGATGGTTTTTCGCATAGCCTTTGGGTATTTTCTGCAGCCGCTCCCCTCCTAATCCACCAAACAGTTCACGAAATTCCGTTTCCTGAACCAGGGCCAGAAACTCCTCATCCTCAACATCGACCGCCTCACGGATAGAATGAAGCACCTTAGGTTCCGGTTGATAGCACCCACCTGCCAAAAACGATCCATTTCCAGGTTGTAAATGAATATAGTACCCCGCAAAGGGAGATTTTCGACCTCCTTTGGCCATCCAGGCGCCAAGATGCGTTTTGTATGGCGATTTGTCGTGCCCGAACCTCACGTCTCGGAATATCCGGAATACACAAGACTTTGGCTCCAAACCAACCAATTCCTGATCGAATTCACAGATGCCCTTCAGCAAAAGTCCAACCGTGGATTTTAAATTGGATTGGGCGGCATCATATTCAGCCTTATGGGTAGAGAACCACTCTCGGTTGTTGTTGGCTTTCAAAACCGATAGGAAAGACAAGGTGGAAGCTTGGATGTGCATGTGTCTGTTTTGTTATGCTCTTCTTTCCGTTCGATTTTTGGTCATTGGGCAAACCAACGGCAAATCTCATCTTCAGCCGGCTTGTTTTGAGGCGTGTAATCCGAGTTTTGCGCGCCCCCCGCAGATTCGAAGGAAGTGTACCATTGCCACAGAAAAACGCCTGCAAACCAATCTAAATGCCAAAATGACTGAAAAAATGCCCGATAGGCATTGACCTGGGCCTGCAAATTCACCTGTTGGTCATAAGGAACATGTTCGATTTCCCATTGCTTCCACGTACACCTGTCGATGCTTCGATATCCAAACTCGGTAAACAACACCGGTTTGCGGAGCAGTTTGTACAACAAGTATACCCGGTAGGCTGGATCCTTCCATTTTTGCAGCAACTCCCCCACTTGAGGAGACTTTGCATCCGACAAGGGGAAATATGCATCCACACCTATGAAATCCAATGCATCCCAAAATTGGACTTCGTGGAAATGATCCCAATTGGCCGCATAGGTTAGCTTGCCCTTGAAAATTGCCCGAACATCTTGGATTAATTTTCGCCAAAACGTCGGTCGTTTGGATGCTGCGGCATTGAATTCGGTACCCACACAAAACAAGGCAACACCTTCTTCCTGAGCCATTTGAGCGTATTGTAGCACATAATCCCGATATCCTGCTTCCCAAATGCTCCAATCCTGTTCTGTCGCCAAATCGTAGGCACCCACCCAACTACCAGGAATCCAAACCATGGGCTTCAACATGACATTGATGCCATTTTGATGGGCTTGCCTAACTAATACTCGAGCTCCCTCAATACGCTCTCCCCACCATTGTTGGGGCAAGTCGTGGTACACCTCAGGCTTACCGGGATAAGAAAATCCATAAGGTTGAACTGCCACCCAATCTGCATGGATGCGACAAAGACTGGAGGTCCAAGAGTCGGTTACCACACGGGAGGGCGAAACCAAACTCACACCCGCGATGCGTGAAGTCTTTGCCCACGAATTTCCAAACGGGCATAACCCAAGTAATCCAAATAAAAGCAGTTCCCACGTCCGAAAACGGATGGCTGGGTTCGCCAAAAAATGATGTTGGAAAGAGATGATGATCAGCGTTGGGATTGGATGAACCTGTCCAGCTCCTCGATGGTAGACTCAAACGTAAACGCGTCGTTCACGAGGTAATAGTTGTTGCGGTCGGTGCATTTGGACCACGCGAATTTGGCAAATTCCAACCTTGAATCTTCGAACGAAAACAACCCCATGATGGATTTGATTTGGCTCGTGCTCAAGCAGTTGGCATTGGCAATCTGTTTGGCAACCGTCATTTGGCTGTCGTCAAAGGATTTGGATTTGATGCTCTTGCAAGCTCCGTCGAATGATGTTGCATCCATGGGTCCACAAGGTGCCACAGCTGCAGGGGCGACGGGTTGGGCAACGGGTGCTGGCGTGGAGGTGGTTGTGGTCGTCGTGGTCGTGGTGACAATTGCACTGGATTGGTTGGTGGCAACTGAGCTGCCATTGCTGCCGTTGACGTTCACGTTCATGTTGAATCCGGGGACGTTCACATTCATGGAAATGTTTTCGTTGCTGGGATTGGCAGGTGCAGGTGAGGGTGCAGTGGTGCTGACGGTTTCTTGAACCACAACCGTCGTCGTACTTTGCGTCGCGGGAGCAGGGGCAGGTACAGGTACTGGTGTTGGAGCGACGGAAGGGGCACCCCAAGCGTAAACTTGCTGCGAAGGGGTAGAAACGGGTGCCTGGGCAAGCGGAGTGGCACTGCGCCAAGCAACCTTGTAAGACCCTTTTTTGTCCAACTTCACCATGTAGACTGTTTCCTCACCCGGTGAAACCATGATGTCTTTGCTCACCTCACCAAGCCGATTGTCTTCAAAAATGACTTTGAGTTTGTAGCCAGGTTGGTTGAGGTCGGTGACCTTGACGTTGGTGGCAGGCCCAGTATTGATTCTTTCACCGTTAAGAATAGCCGTGAAGCGTTCTCCACCTTCGGAAAAAATCACAATGTTGCCCGATTGAGCCAAAGCGGTTACAAAGAATTGAAGGGAGAACAATGCTACCAAAAGATTACGTTTCATATGCTAACTGTTTGAAAGTCTTCAATGTGATATAAGCAAAAATAAGCATTCAATGCGAACAAATGATTTTGGCTGTTTTGCCAGATTCAAAACGTATCAAGTAAATCCCTGCTGGGAGGGAAGCCATGTCGATGTTCCGGACTTTTTCGAAGGTTCGCATCAACCTGCCCTCACTGCTGTATACGGATCCGGTTTGAACCTTGCTGAAAAAAAGCCTTGAGGACACCGGATTGGGCCAAAAGACTAAGGG
>Ga0068872_10003140_pt1 | contig 12714 bp, 12 predicted proteins | sample NOAtaG_7_FD_66441 | JGI IMG/M metagenome (GOLD analysis project Ga0068872, IMG submission 66441) | Freshwater lake microbial communities from Lake Erie, under a cyanobacterial bloom - NOAA_Erie_Diel1S_2200h metaG | ecosystem: Environmental > Aquatic > Freshwater > Lake | place: USA: Ohio, Lake...
TGATCGGCGAGCAGGCCATCCGCGAACCTTGAACGCCAATTCTCCGTAGGAACGTCCGCCGCGATCAACGCGCGGACGTTCCTCGTTTTGAAGGCCACCGATCATCGCATTACCCGCAACGTCCTGTTGGCTGTTTATGCCACGCTGTTGCTGCTGTGCACGGGCATCCTCGTGGCCGTTCACATCAACGAGCGTCGTGATCAGCGTCGGGAGGCCATGGAGCGCCTCAGCCTCACCACCTCAACGCTCGCAGCGCAGGTCAATGCCAACCACTTGGAGCAACTGCTCAGGCAGTACGACGGCCGGGGCATGATCTTCAAGAACACTCAGGACGCTCGTTACTACGTGCTACATGAACTGCTGCGACGCACACAGGAACGGACCGGGCCTGAGATACCGATCAAGATCCTCGTTTACGACAGTCTCAAGCAGGAGCTTCAGGTGATCGTAACTGCCGAAGTAAGCCCCAGCTTCCGCCATATCCTCGTGAACGACGGGACCTTCATCCGCTCTCACTACGGCCGGTCGGCCCGCAACGCCGAACGCGAGGCACGATTGCTCGCCATGGAACCCATTGTCAACGATGAAGGGCGTACGATGGGCATGGTGCTCGCAACTCTTCCCGCAAGTGAGGCCCACGCCAGGGCCACCATCGCCTTGTGGCGGAACATCGGGATGGCATTCGCCCTTTTCCTGGTGGCAGGCCTTTTCCTGAAACGCTCGGTGGGCCGATGGGTGGCACGCGATGCACAAGCACATTCGGAGCTCCAGGTGCGGCATTCCGATGTGACCGACAGCATGGCCTATGCAAGCAAGATCCAACGAGCACTGGTCCCCCGTCCCGAGGTCTATAACGAGCTATTCGATGCCAGTTTCGTGATCGACCGACCGAAGGACACCCTGAGCGGCGATTTCCACTGGGCGCATCGCCTGCAGCCGCAGATCAGCCTGGTGGCCGCGGCCGACTGCACCGGCCATGGGCTTCCGGGTGCCATGATCGGGGCCATTGCCTGTTCGCTCTTAACGGAGATCGCAGCCACTTCCCAGGACCTTGATCCTGCCCAAATGCTGGGCCTGCTCAACACGCGCCTGATCACCTGCCTGCACCAAAAAGGCCAGCAACGTGGTGGTGGAGATGGACTGGACATAGCCCTGTGCCGCGTGGACCGGGAGTCGCGGGAGATACTTTTTGCAGGTGCCATGCGACCGCTCTATTGGCTGCACCAAGGCCAGCTCAGCGTGATCAATGGTGACCGCAAGCCCGTGGGCGGGGCCCACCATGAACTGGAACGCAAGTACACCGTACACCGTATCGCCTACTCACCTGGCGACCGCATTTACCTGTTCAGTGATGGTTACGTGGACCAGTTCGGCGGCGCCGAAGGACGCCGGTTCATGGCCAGCCGCCTGCAGGAACTGATCGGGACACACGGACATTTGGCCATGGACCAGCAGGCCTTGGTGCTTGAACAGGCCTTCCTGCAGTGGAAAGGCGGCCGCGAACAAATGGACGACGTGTGCATGCTCGGGCTGGCGGTATAACATTCCCTTTACAAGCGTACAGGGGCATCCCCCTATCTTTGGCAGGTGCACTGCACCATGGCAGTGCTTGGACTATTGCGCATGGCAACGAAAGCAGAGCTGATCCATCGGCTCGAGGAACTTACCGCACAGGAGGACATCGAACAGGCCTCGGAGGCGGTCGAAGGTGTGAAGGAAGCGTACGAGGCCCTTGTGGCCGCTGCGCAGCAGGAACAGCCCGCCGTTGCCATGGAACCCGTGGCCGAAGGGGCCGGGGCCGAGGCTGCTGTAGCTGCCGAACAGGCCCCCATGGCCATTGAATCCGCTCCGCTCCTCGATGAAGAGGACAAGCGCTTCAAGCAGCTGCTCGATGCCTTCAACCAACGGGTGAACGACATCCGCAGGAAAAAGGCCAAGGAAGAGGCGGACAACCTCGCGGCCAAGAAAGCCGTGATGGAAGAGCTACGCTCCCTGGTCACGAGCGAGGAGAACATCGGCACGGCCTTCCAACGATTCAAGGACCTGCAGGAGAAGTGGAAGACCATCGGGAACGTGCCTCAGCAGGCATACCGCGAATTGCAGAGCGACTATTCGCACCTGCTCGATGAGTTCTTCTATCACATCCGGATCTACAAGGAGCTCCGCGACCACGACCTGCGCAAGAACACGGCCTTGAAACAGGCGCTCATCAGTGACCTGCAAAGCCTTGGCCAGAAGGACAACATCCGGGAACTGGAACAACAGGTACGCGAGTACCAGGAGAAATGGAACCAGGTCGGTCCGGTGCTGAAGGAGGAATGGGAAGCCATCCGAGATGGATTCTGGAACTCCACGCGGGTCGTTTACGACAAGATCCACGAGCACTACAAGGCCCGTCGCGCCGAACATGAGGTGAACCTGCAGGCGAAGCAGGCCTTGGTAGAAAAGGCGACCACGCTTACCGCCAATATCGGCACCCCATCCGCGAAGGAATGGAAGACCCTCACCGACCAGGTGCTCGAGCTACAGAATGCCTGGAAGACCATCGGCTTCGCCACCAAGAAGGACAACGAGCGCGTATGGAAGGAGTTCCGCAATGCGTGCAACGCTTTTTTTGACAGCAAAAAGGCCTACTTCGACAAGCTGAAGGACCAGTTCAAGGAGGCCCGCGATAAGAAGCAGGCCCTTCTGGAGGAAGCGTTGAAGTTGAAGGACAGCACCGATTGGAGACAGACCGCCGACAAGCTGAAGGTGCTTCAACAGCGCTGGAAAGAGGCCGGAAGTGCCGGACCACGCGATGAGAACCGATTGTGGACGCGTTTCCGCGAAGCGTGCGACACCTTCTTCCAGAACCGCAAGGCCACTTTTGAAAAGATGGATGCCGAGCAGGCCGTGCATGCCCAGGAGAAAGAGGCGTTGCTGGCCGAGATCGAGGGCTACCAGCTCTGCGGCGACCGCAACAAGGACATCGAGACGCTGAAGACCTTCTCCCAAAGGTGGATGAGCTCCGGCCGGGTATCGCCTAAGTTGTATGATGCAATGGGCGAACGATACCGCGCTGCACTTGACAAGCAGTATGGTCTCCTGAAAATGGAAGGCGACGAAAGGCGGCGCATGCAGTTCCAGGACCACATGGACAGCCTGAAGAGCAGTCCGGATGGCAAGGACCGCATTGAGCGGGAAAGCCGCTTTATCAAGCGCAAGATCGAGGAGGTCGAGAACGAGATGCGGCAGATGGAACGCAACATGGGCATGTTCAACTTCAAAAGCTCCAGTGGCGAGGCCATGCGCAAGGAGATGGAGAAGAAGATCGAGCGACTGGCCCGTGACGTGGAACGCCTGAAAGGCCAGCTTCGTGAATTGCTGAAGGAACTGCGTTGAGCGAGCAGCCGGCCCACTTCCCGGTTCAATTGGACATTCCCATTGCCTGGGGCGAGCAGGACGCCTTCGGCCACCTGAACAACGTGGCCTATCTGCGCTACTTTGAGAGCGTGCGTATGCACTTCCTGGACCAAGTGGGCATCCTGCGCTCCCATGCCGACCAAGGCTTCGGCGTGATCCTGGCGAGCACCACATGCGATTTCCTGCGGCCCGTGCATTGGCCCACCACACTAAGGGTGGCTACCACGTGCACCCACGTGGGCAACACCAGTTTCACCATGGCCTATCGCATCACCGATAGCACGGGGGACCTGGTGGCCAAAGGGACCAGCATACAGGTGATGTTCGACTACACCGCATCCACCAAGATGCGGATACCCGATAGCGTGCGCGCCTCCATTGCCAAGTTGTGTCCGGCGTAATTTCAGGCCATGAAGTGGTTCCACGGTGCACTGCCTTGGATGCTCGCATTGGGCTGTGGCCAGGCCGAGGAGAACGCCAAGGTCCTTGATCCGGAGCGCGACCAGCTCATCCAACAGCACTTCGACCATTTGGTCGGCAAGTGGAGCGCTCTGGAAGAGGATCCAGCTCACCAGTTCCATGAGGAATGGGCCCTGGCCGGGAACGACTCGATGACAGGCACCGGCTTTGTGCTCTCTGGGAAGGACACCGTTCTGATCGAACACCTCGGTCTCCATAAGCAAGCGGACGACTGGATCTATACCGCACGGATACCATCACAGAACGATGGCCGGACCATGGCGTTCAAGCTGACCCATATCGACAGGGATTCGATGTGCTTTGAGGATACCGCGCACGACTTCCCTCAACGGATCACTTACTTCCGATCGTCCCCAAAGGTTTGGAGCGTCTCGTTGAGCGGGCGCACGACCAATGGACCGAAGCATTCCGTGATCGACCTGCGATCATCGAAACCCGCCCGCCCGTGAAACGTCTGCGTCTATTCCTGGAGCGCTCGCTTCCACGATTGCTGCGCGCCAGCCAGGCCGTTATCGCGTTGATGTTGATCTTCCTGGTGTTCTCGCTCGGCGTCCTGTTGGAACGGTCCGGGTTCGTGCGTGATGTGCTGGACCCGGGCCTGAAACGGATCTCTCGTCCGGTGCTGAACGCATTCCGAGGCCGCCCACCTGAAGTGCCGCTGATATCGGTGGAAATGGATGGAACGGAACTGGACAGCCTCGATCAGCTCAAGCGCCGGGCAACGGAGCAAGGCTGGACCGATATTGAGCTGACCGCTCGCTTCGCCGTGGACCTCACCCTTGGCGACCACCGCATGCCGGGTGTTATCGGACTTCTGGAGGGACCGACCAGCAGTTCGGATGAGTGGTCCTACCACATCAGGCTGCTTCCAGGCGATACCCTTTTTGGCATGAGGACGTTCGAGGCCGTTCCGATGATCGATGGCAGTGGCCTGAAGGAATGGTGTCTTGACCACATCCTGAACGGATCAGGGCACCCAACATCCGGTGCGGCCTTGGTGGAACTGGCCCTGGGGGCTGGCCATCCGGCATTATACCTGCTCCGTGGCGACCTTGAGACCACCCGCATCAACTCGTGGGGCATGGGGAACGGGCCGGTATTGCGGTTCGACGATGAACTGGCCGTGAACGCCATGAAGGATATCCGTGGAACGGATCGCATGCTACCTCCCCTGCCCCAATCGGATTGGATGGCGGCACCCATCATGTTGGGACGACCCGAACTTCTGAGAACAACAAGCCCCTTCAGCAAGCGTGCGGCAAAGGCCGTGGATGCCCTCGAAAAGTTCCGCTCCGGGGAGCGCATGGCATCCGAGATCTTCGAAGTTCAAAGCACTGCACGATTGCTCGCATTGGCCGATCTGTTGGGCGCACAGGAGGCCATGCGGTGGCCCAACCTGCGGTTCATGGTGGACAGTTTATCCGGCCTGTTGCATGTTCTTCCCCTCCGTGGTGAAGCGTTCGTTCCCATTCCGGATCTTCTTTGTCTGCGCGAGCGGTCCTGGAACAACAATTCACCCGATATCGTGTCCAAGATCCTGGCGGACCCCGCCATGTTCAGGGCCTATATCGCATGCCTGGACAGCCTGAGCGGCCCAGGGTGGCTCGAACGGAACATCAACGCATGGATGCCGAAGATCGAGGAACAGGAGCGTATCGTGGTGGCCGAGCACCCGGGTGCTCATCTGGACCGGGCCCTGATCCATCATCACCGCGATATCATCCAACGGATGCTGCATCCAAGAGACCTCGCGCTTGCGTATGCCAAGAGCCTGAGGGAGGATGGCATCGACCTGGCCGTGGCCAACGTACATGCGCTCCCCATCCAGATCATTGGATTGGTGACGGGTCAGGATACGCTCCCGGTCGTTGGTGAAGTGATACTGCACCCCCGTGAACCGGACAGACCCTTGCGATATGGCATCGTGCGCTTCCGGGGGGATCTTTCGGATACGAACGGACCGCATTTGATCGTCAGCATACCCGGCACTCTGGAGAACAGGAACATCACGGTGCGTTCATGGAACGTCCTGGAAGCGCAGTAGCGTGCCATCGTACCACTTTCACTTACTTTGACACAACAACCAAACACACTACCACCATGGGCATGATGAAGGAATTCAAGGAGTTCGCAATGAAAGGGAACGTGCTCGACCTGGCGGTCGGTGTCATCATTGGTGGTGCGTTCGGAAAGATCATTGGCAGCATGGTCAACGATGTGATCATGCCGTTGATCAATCCGCTTATTCCGGGTGGTGATTGGAAAACGATCGAAGTGGGTCCTGGTGTAAAGCTCGGAGCATTCCTGGGCAACGTATTGGACTTCCTGATCATCGCCTTTGTGATCTTCCTCATGGTCAAGGCCATCAATGCCACGAAAAAGAAAGAGGAAGCAGCCCCCGCTCCCCCTCCCGGCCCCACCAACGAAGAGAAGCTCCTGATGGAGATCCGCGACGCGCTTCGCAAATAAGGTCCTGCGTAATACCTCATCAAAGCCCTGTCCGCAGACACGCGGACAGGGCTTTTTAGTTGCCCGTTCTACAGAGCGTTCAACACGGAACGGTCCTTGCTGGGTAATTTTGCCACGCCATGCGCCATTACGCCGCCTTGCTTATCCTGATAATGGCCACGGCCTGTGCCAGTGGTCGCAAACAGTTGGAGCGTGCGTCCACCTATGAGCGTGCGGGCATGATGCAGGAGGCCTACAACGGGTACGCCGGCCTGCACGATCGCAAGCCCCGGAACGTGGATGCCCATGTAGGCATGAAACGCACTGCACAGGCATTGTTCGACCGCATGCAGCAGGAAGCATCGGCCTTGTACATGGCCAATGACCTGGACCGTGGTGATCGCGCACGTGCAGAAGCCCTGAACTACAAGGACGGGATGGACCGCCTGGGTCTGGACCTTCAATTGGACCCGTTGTTGGAAATGCGGCGACGGGATGCACTGCTGTTGGAGGCCGACCGGCTTTATGTAGCCGCGGACACCGCATTTCGACATGACCGTTTCACCGAAGCGGAAGAACTGGCTGCGAAGAGCCTAAAACTGGTGCCTGATCGCAAAGAGCCGACCTATCTCTTGAAGCTCGCCCAATTGGAACCGCGCTACCGGGAAGGTCAACGGGCGATGGAAATGGGCTTATGGCGCGATGCCTACCAGCGTTTCAAGTGGGTCACCGATCGCGATGCGACCTACAAGGACGCTTGGTCGCAATTGTCCATGGTCCGTGATAAGGCGTCATACACCTTGGGCTATGTCCCCATCTACAACGGGGCCATTTATGCGAACGACATTGGTCTGGTGTTCGTGAACGGGGCCGTGGAAGCCCAACTAGCTGCCACCATCAAGTCCACGATCCTCGACCTGAACGACCCCTTCGTGGTGTTGGTGGACCGCGATAACACCGACGAGATCCTGGCCGAGCAACGACGACAGATGAGCGGGGTTTATGATGACCGTTACAGCACCGAGGCCGGAAGACTACTGGGGGCGCGTTACGTGCTTACCGCCAAGCTTCTCCGGTTCGACGACGTGCTCTTCAAACAGTGCGAGGTGCAGATGCAATTGATCGACACCGAGACCGGCCGCATCCATGCATCCGAGATCATCCGGGTGAACAAGCAGGAGATCGGCAAAGGAGCGCCCAGGGCCCAACTGCTCGAGAAGGCGGCCAAACGGATAGCCGCCCGTGTGGGGGCCTTCGATCCGGCCAAGCGCTGAGGTCGATGCCCCACCGCACCTTCCATCTTCTCGAAGATCGCCCGGGGATGAGAGACGCGCCTTTTGTGTCGATCGATCGGTATCCTATTTTTCCATCCTCAACGTCATCCATGGAGCACCTCGTCTATCGCCTTACCAGCGAAAAGTGGAAACGCCTCTTGATCGCGAACGGCCAGGTACTGGTCAGCTCCAAGGGCCACGACACCGCGCTCAGCTTCTTGGAGTCTGCCGAAAAGAAGGGCCTTCTGGAAAGCCTGAAGAGGATCCCCGTGGCCAGCATCACCCAATTGAGCCTGATCCCCGCGGATGATGACCTGAAGCTCAGTTGGATCGGCGATAAGGGCAAAGAGCAGCACTTCACCGTGGAGTTCGACGATGCGAAGGATGCACAGCTGGTGGCCGAAGCCATCGCTGGCACCCGGAACATGACGAAGCATGAGCGGGCATCGGACAAGCTACAGGCGATCAAGACCCCGGGCATCGGACTACTGGTGAGCTTGGCGCTAACCGTCATGACCTTTTTCATTGCTCAGGAAATGGCCGCTGGGACCGATGTCTCCCCAACGGGCCGCCGAGCTTGGCTGAAGTTGATGCTGATCGCTGCCGCTGAAGTGCTGGGCACCACAGGCACGGTGCTCGTTGGCGGGGCCATTTGCCTGGCCTTCGGCTACTGGGCGTTCAAGCGCCTGCAGTCACCACCGGTGGAAATGGTGTGGCGGTAAGCGGCTCACGGAAATAAGGACCGTATAGCTGTCAGTGCGGTCGGCTAAGAGCGCACCTCCGATCACATCCTCCTGTACCACCCCTTGATCCGCTCGCGGTCCAGCACCTTCTGCCAATCCGGGCCGAAGGCGTGATCCCACATATGCGGCAGGTTGTAGGCCACCTCGGCCATGGCGCTGATGGTCTCTTCGCTCCAATCCTTGGCGAGGCCTTGGGGGATGTTCACCTTGTTGTGCTTCACCATGCCCTTGAACTCCTGCACGTAGTCTCCATAAACGTCCTCCAACTTGTCGAAGGCGATGCAGTTGGCCAGGCAGTGGTGGATCTCCAATATCTTTCCCAGTCCGTAGCTCAGCGCGTGGCAAACGCCCACTTCGCTGTACGTCAGACTGAGCCCGCCCATGTAGCTGGCCACCATCAGGAACTCGTCGCTCTTGGGGTTGCTGCGGTCCATGCGCAGGTAGACCTCGCGGCACATCTCCAAGCTCTTCTCGCTGTAGGCTTCGGCGAAGGTGTTCTTCTTGGTGCCGGTAATGGCCTCCACGCTGTGGATGTAGGTGTCCATGCCCGTGTAGAACCACTGGTCGGTGGGCACGGAAGCGATGAGATCGGGGTCGAGCACGATCTGGTCGAACACGGTCCAGTCGCACTTGAGGCCGAGCTTCTTCACCGGACCGGTGAGCACGGCCGTCATGCTCACCTCCGCCCCGGTGCCACTGATGGTGGGCACACCACAATGGTAGATGCCCGGCTTCTTGATCAGGTTGAGACCCTGGTACTGCACGCTGCTGCCTTCGTTGGTGAGCATCAGCGAGAGCGCCTTGGCCACGTCCATCACGTTGCCGCCGCCGATGCCGACCAGCCCAGCGGGTAGACCACGGCGAGCGAGGATGTCGTCGCGCAGGCCGTCGATCTGTTCGGTAGTGGGTTCCTTGGCGGTGCTGCAGAAGATGATCTCATCCGCTTCCAGCTTGGGAATGCGGGCCAGGAACCCCTCGTTGCCTTGGAAGTAGTGGTCCACCAGGAAGACCATGAACCCCTTGCCCGTGTTGCGGTGCGGTTCCAGGATCTCGCCGAGCTTGCCGAAGCTGCCGCGGCCGTAACAGGTCTTGTTGACGGACTTGAAGTTGCGGAACAATTGCATGGTGCAAAGGAACGCAGCCGGACGAAGCCGGAGAACCCCCAACTTCACGGCATGGAAACAGGCATCCTGTTCGGCTACACCGGCATCGACCTCCTCCGCATGGCCTTCTCCGCCATGGTGGCCATCCTCTTCCTGCAATCGGGGCTGGACAAGGCACTGGACTGGAAAGGGAACCTGGCCTGGCTGACCGGCCACTTCGCGAAGTCGTCGCTGAAGGGCACGGTGCCGCTGCTGCTGCCTGTGATCACGGCCATTGAGCTTTCGGCCGGCACCTGCGCCGGGATCGGGCTGGTGCAAGTGGCCCTGCACGGCGACCCGACCATGGGTGCATGGGGTTGCATGCTCGGTGCCCTGGCCATCATTCTCCTCTTCTTCGGCCAGCGCGTGGCGAAGGACTACGCGGGTGCGGCGAGCCTGGTGCCCTACTTCCTACTGTGCGCGGGGGGAATGTGGGTGTACATGGGGTGATCGGCGGGCCGGATGACCCCGAAGGGGTCTGACCCTGTTGAATTGTATTCGGTGTATTCGACCCCAAAGGGGCGGACCATGTTGAACGGTGTTATTGAGACATTCGACCCTGAAGGGGTCGGAACCGGTGTTCTAAATTCACCTTCAGTCGACCAGCACCCCATGTCCACCTATTTCAAACTGCACTACCACATTGTGTTCGCGACCAAGAACCGGGTGGCCTGGCTTGACAAGTCCTGGCGGCCACAGCTATGGGAATACATGGGCGGGGCCGTCAAAGGGCAGAATGGTGTGCCGCATGGGATCGGCGGATTCAATGACCATGTGCACATGCTGATCGACCTGCGCCCGACCCACGTTGTCGCCGACATGGTGCGGGAGGTGAAGCGGTCGTCAACGGATTGGATCCGCACGCATACCGGGCTGAAGACCTTCCAATGGCAGGAGGGTTATGGCGTGTTCACCGTAGGCTGGCGGGAGAAGGACATCATCAAACGGTACATCGCTGACCAAGAGGCCCATCACGACAAGAAGACCTTCCACGAGGAATACCTGGCCCTGTTGAAGGAAGCCGGCGTGGACTTCGATCCGAAATACCTGCCTTGAACACGTTCGCGAACGAACACCGGCTCCGACCCCTTCGGGGTCGATAACGCCCGGTTGTGACCGGGCGACAGGCTCCGACCCCTTCGGGGTCCTGTCTGTGTTGGTGCAGTCGCAGATGACGTGACAAATGCGGCACCTGTTCAAGGCAGATCCATGACCGCTCCATGGCCTTGTCAGTTACGATACGGTCGAATCTGACGTGGCATGACTAATCCCACGTATGGCAACCTCAGACCCCGAAGGGGTCCGACCCTGTAGCCAGCGCGCAGCGATGGCGTTATGCGTATGGTTGCATTCGACCCCGAAGGGGTCGGAGCCGGTGTTGCGCGTTAGGGATAGCAGCGGAAAGCCCGGAGCCGCTTCGGCGAGGCTTCGCGAATGGCCCGACGGCGAGCCTTCGAGCCGGAACGCCCAAACCTTCCAACGCGTCACAGGTCGACCCAGTGGGTCGACGTTACAGGTGCGCTGATCACATGTTACCAGCATGACCCGTAGCTCAGTGCCTCAGTTGAGGTTGAGGTACGCGCTCAATCCGTGCAACCCACCTTCCCGCCCATACCCGCTCTCCTTGTAGCCGCCAAACGGTGAGGTGGGGTCGAACTTGTTGTAGGTGTTGGCCCAGATGACGCCCGCGCGGAGCTTGCTGGTGAGGTTGAAGATCTTGCTGCCCTTGTCCGTCCATACGCCGGCGCTGAGGCCGTAGGGCGTGTTGTTGGCTTTCTGGATCACCTCGTCCACGGTGCGGAAGGTCTGCACGGCGAGCACGGGGCCGAAGATCTCTTCCTGCGCGATGCGCGCGCTCTGCGCCACGTTGAGGAAGAGGGTCGGCCGGCACCAGAAGCCCTTGCTGGGCAGCTCGCAGGTGGGCTGGTACATCTCCGCGCCGTCGGCCTGGCCCACCTTGAGGTATTTGTTGATGGTGCCGAGCTGCTCGCGGCTGTTGATGGCGCCGATGTCGGTGTTCTTGTCGAGCGGATCGCCCACGACGAGGGAGCGCATGCGGTGCTTGAGCTTGCGGATCACTTCGTCGTGCACGCCTTCCTCCACGAAGAGGCGGCTACCGGCGCAGCACACGTGGCCCTGGTTGAAGTAGATGCCGTTGATGATGCCTTCGACGGCCTGGTCGATGGTGGCGTCGGCGAAGATGATGTTGGCCGCCTTGCCGCCGAGTTCGAGCGTGGCCTTTTTGCCCGTGCCGGCGATGCTCTTCTGGATGAGCTTGCCCACGCCGGTGCTGCCGGTGAAGGCGATCTTGTCGATGCCCGGGTGGTTGACGAGCGCCGCGCCCGTGGCACCCGCACCGGTGATGATGTTGACGACGCCATCGGGGAGTTCGGCTTCCTGCAGGATGCTGGCGAGGGTGAGCGCTGTGAGCGGCGTGGTCTCGGCGGGTTTCAGCACCACGGTGTTGCCGCAGGCCAATGCGGGGGCGAGCTTCCACGCGGCCATGAGCAGCGGGAAGTTCCAAGGGATGATCTGGCCGGCGAGTTGCCTTGGTCAATCTGGTCCAATGCAACTACCTTCGACACACCGCTAATCCATTGGGCCATGAAACGCTTCGTCCAACCTTTTCCGTTGATCTTGTTAGCCTTAGGTTTCTTGCCATCACCATTTGGCCTTCTAGGCGATGAAGGCGATGGCAACCTTAGCGCTCAACCCGCCTTCATTCCCATCGATCACAAAGGTGAACCGGCCTCCTCCGGCATCGCGATGTTTCGCAACGAAGGACAGACCCAGGATGTGTACTTTGAGCCTGCCAACGATGTCCTTTACCAGAGTTGGCAATGCACCCCGGCGGTATTCCTGTTGAAGGACAACACGGTCTCCTTTGTCGTGTACAACCTTCACGAGGATTCGACGGTCACGGACAGCATCGTTCGCATAGACTTGCGCCATGTCGGGGAGAGAGTGAACCTGAACGCACAAGCGCAAGAGTTTGAACAGATCCCGGAGTACCACAACTACTATCTCACACACTGTCCAAACGGGATCCTATACGTGCCGGGATTCAAGCGCATTGTTTACAAGGACATCTATCCCGGGGTGGATTTCCATGTCTACAGCAACCCGTGGGGCCTCAAGTTCTATTACGTGATCAATCCGGGGGCTGATCCGAACGACATTCTGCTTCAGTTCGCAGGCCAGGACAGTCTCGACATCGACTACCTC
>Ga0068872_10003154_pt1 | contig 12674 bp, 11 predicted proteins | sample NOAtaG_7_FD_66441 | JGI IMG/M metagenome (GOLD analysis project Ga0068872, IMG submission 66441) | Freshwater lake microbial communities from Lake Erie, under a cyanobacterial bloom - NOAA_Erie_Diel1S_2200h metaG | ecosystem: Environmental > Aquatic > Freshwater > Lake | place: USA: Ohio, Lake...
GCTGTACCTCCTCGTCGGTGCACGATTCACGAACCGCATCCGTACGTTCGTCGTCGCGGCATCCTTTTTCGCCACGGGTGTCGTCGTCACGACTCCCGCCCGCGGCGACGTACCTGGCGAAGGCCTACCGCGCGCCCGGGAGTTGTTCGGGACACTTCCGCGCGTACTCGTTGCGATCGGATCCGGAGTTCCGGCACTCGTCATCATCGCCGGGGCGGCATGGTCCGTGTGGCGTCTCGTGCGCCGACGCACCCCGGCACTCGCCGCAGCGCAACGATCCGCGCCGCTGTCGGCGGGTCGACTCGTCGCGAGCAACGTCATCGTCATGCTCGGCACGCTGATCTTGTCGGCGAGCGGCACGCTCGCCGGCCGCCTCGGTGAGGATCGTTCCTTCGTCGTCACTCTCACGGTCGGGGTCGTCGTTCTCTTCGTCGGATTCCTCGCCGCCGGCGCACGGCGCAGCGACGGGAGCGCGCTCGCCGACGTGACGGGCGATCCCCGCCTGCACACGTCCTGACGCATCGCGCAGACCGCAGTATCACTGCGAGTGCATCGCCCCGGCTGAACGCGGCGAGTGGTGCGACCGGTGCGCGCTCAGCCCATCGTCAGCGAGACGATGCCCGCGATGAAGATCGCCGCGAGGAGCAGACCGAGCGCGAGGGTCGTGGCGGGACGCATGCGTTCGACTGTAGCGACGTGAACGCGCAGCGCCGTGCAACGACGGGGACGTCCACGATTCGGTGCGTCGGCGACGCGCGCCTCAACGACGTTCGTTGCTCCCGCGCGTACCGAGCTGCACGGCGACGGTAACGCCCGGTGTCGCCACGCCGACCGCTGCTCGCAACTGCACGGAATCGCCCGCAGCGAGCCGCAACTCGTCGGCCGCCGAGCGCTGACGCATGCACACGGCGAGCATTCCGTACGAGTCGAGGACGAGGCCGAGGCCGCCACCGATTCCCTCGAACGACGTTGCACGCTGCACGGAACGCGTGACGCTCTCGCCCGTCGCCGTCGTGCACGAAAGGGAGAGCACGTCGCCCCATTCCGCGACGTCTTCCGGTGACACGTTCAACTGACAATTCCCGTAGCGATCGACCCACGTCACTTCGGCGACGAGTACGTCACCTTCCCTGCGCGACAGTGGGATGACGCCCGGCATGAGCAATGCGGGGTCGACTGCGGGTCCGAGCTCGCGCAGTGGTACCCCGTTGCACACGTGTGCGGCGACCGGGGCAAAGATGTCGCGACCGGCGAACGTTGCACCGGGTGCGACGAGGTGGTACTCGTCGTTCGTCAACTCGACGGCTTCGTCGGCACCTCCGGCGAGAGCGACGGCCATCGACAGCACCCCGTTGTCCGGACCGATGAGGACTCCCCGCCCGGCGGCAACGGAGACGGCGATCGCACGGCGACTCGTGCCGACGCCGGGGTCGACGACGGCGAGCACGACGCCTTCGGGGACGTACGTGATGCTGCGGGCGAGGGCGAGCGAGCCGGCCCGCACATCGAACGCCGGGATCTCGTGGGTGAGATCGAGCACCGCCACGTGCGGGGCGATGTCGGCAATGACACCCTTCACGACGCCGACGAACTCGTCACCGACGCCGTAGTCGGAAAGAAACGACACGTGCCGGTAGCGCGGTGACTGTGACGATGCCGATGATGGTGCCGATGACGACGCTGGCGACGGTGCATTCATCGCCGATCACGGTACCGAGCAGCAGTCGGTTCGAAGACGTCGTGGTCGCGCGGCGCGCAATTCCCGCAAATGTGAACGTGGGAGCCGATGCCAACCCCCCGACGGCATCGACTCCCACGGCGCAGCCCTTGCGGGCGCGTCTCCCGGAACGGAGTGACCCCCGTCCGGTGATCTGAAAACGCGTCATACGTTAGGCAGAAAATCCCGCCGACGACACGGTTCCACCGGGATTTTTTCGCGGTGGATTTGTCGGCCGGCAACGGCGACATCGCCGTGCCGCAAGCGTGCACGGGTGTGCAACAATCCGCGACTACCGCGGTGACGAACCGAGTTCCCTGCTGCGGGCGGTCGCTCGCTCGACTGCAGCGACGAACGCATCGTGCACGCCGCGGTCGTCGAGGGCGGCGATACCGGCCGCCGTCGTGCCGTTCGGTGACGTGACCCGTCTGCGCAGTTCGGCGGGTGACTCGGGTTCGCGCTCGACGAGCGCCGCCGCGCCGACGAGCAAGCTTGCGACGAGTTCCTCCGGCCGCGGCAGCCCCGCGGCACGTGCGGCATCGAGCAGGGCCTCGGCAACGTAGAACACGTAGGCCGGGCCGGAACCGATGAGACCCGTGAATGCGTCGATCGACGACTCGGGCAGCTCGACGACGACTCCGATCGCTCCGAGAATGGCGCGCGCCCAGGCGACATCGGCGCCGACACAGTTTCCGCTCGTCGCCATGGCGGTCGTCGACTTCCCGACGACGGCGGGCGTGTTCGGCATCGCCCGCACGACGGCGACATCGCCGCCGCATCGGTCCTGCAGCCGGGACAGCGTGACTCCGGCAGCGATCGAAATGACGCGGCGTACACCTCGGGCCGCGAGTGCCGTGCACGCCGCATCGACGTCGCCGGGCTTGACCGCAATGACTGCACCGTCGACCACTCCGTCGTGTGCGTCGATCGACGCGGCGATGCGTGCCGCCGGGTACGCCGTTGCGAGTTGCGCCCGGCGTTCGGCGCTCGCTTCGACGAGAACGAGTGTTCGTGCGTCGACTCCGGCCCGCAACAAGCCGTCGACCATGGCCGAACCCATGTTGCCGACACCCACGATCGCGAGATCGCCGAGGTGCTCCACCTCGCCGAGGCTACCGAGACGACCGACTCAGACCGGGAAACGCGAGTTCGACGAGCGCGGCGAAATGCCGTTCGATCGTCGCGTACACCGATCCGACGATGCGATCGAGCTCGGCATCGTCGAGCGATTCGAGCAGGAGCTCGCCGTAGATATGGAGCGCGTCCTCGGCGCCGATGCCGAAGTGGTGCCCGACGAGACGCTCGTTGCGCCGCAGGCAGTAGCGCAGCAACTCCTCGGAGTGCGTCGTCGGAGTCGGAAGAACGTACGTCTCGTGGCGAAGGGTGCGCTGCCCGAGCAGGAACCACACCGTGATCGTTTCCTTCTCTTCGCCGCGCAGGCGGACGAACCAACGATCCGGCTCGTCGGTCGACCGACCGGCCGCGAGAACGCTCGACCATTCACCGCGCACGCGGGCACACCATTCGTCGATCCGCCGCTCGAGCACCGCTCGCGACGAATCGTCGAACAGATCGGTCATCGCCGGGTCACGAACACGTGACGGGAGTGCGTGCCGAAACCTCGGCGTAGATCCGGCGCAGTCGCATCGCGGCGGAATTCCACGTGTAGCGCCGGCTGCGATCGTGCGCGGCCGCACCCATGTCGCGCGCGAGAGCGGGCGAATCGATGACCCGGCGCAGGGCGTGGGCGAACGAATTCACCTCGCGATCGGTGACGAGCACACCCGTCGCGCCGTCGTCGACGAGCGACAAGAGTCCGCCGACGGCACTGGCCACGACGGGTCGACCGCTCGCCATCGCCTCGAGGGCGACGAGACCGAAACTCTCGCTGCGCGACGGCACGACGACGACGTCGGCTGCACGGAAGTAGGTGGAAAGCAGGTGGTGCGGCATCGGATCGACGTGGTGCACGCGTGCCGACATACCCAGTCGCTCGACGAGCGAGCGCACGTCGGCCACTTCGCGCGCACCATCGGGACCGCTCGCACCGCCGACGACGACGAGTTGAACGTCGCTGCGACCGAGGGCTGCAACGGCACGGATGGCGAGGTCGGCCCCCTTCAGCGGCTGGATCCGTCCGACGAAGAGAACGACGGGCGAATCGTTGAGACCGATTGCCGAGCGCGCGCCGCGCACGTCGCCCGGGGCAAAGACGGCGTGTTCGACACCGGGCGCGACGATGTCGGCGGCACCGGTCCACTGCGGGTACAACATTCGCAGTTGATCACGCTCCTCGGCACACGACACGACGACGGTGTCGGAGCACCCCATCACGGCGACCTCGCCGGCATCGCGCTCGGGTGACTCACCATCACCGAACAGCGACTTCACCCGCGCGAGCGTGTGGAACGTCGTCACGAGGGGCAGACCGAGATCGTGCTTCAACGCGTGTCCGGCGAGACCCGACAGCCAGTAGTTGGCATGGATGACGTGCGGTTCGCTGCTCACCAAGTGGCGTCGCACCTCGGCGGTGAAGACGTCGACGAGCTGCGGCAGGTCGCCCTTTTCGACGTCGTAGTCCCCCGCCTCGACGTGAACGAGGGTGTTGTTCGGCTCGCGCACGACGACCGACGGCAAACCCGACTTCCACGCGCGCGTGTACGTCGTCACCTCGACTCCGAGACGGGCCAGTGCGGATGCAATCTCGCGCACGTAGACGTTCATGCCGCCGCCGTCACCGACGCCGGGCTGGGCCAACGGCGACGTGTGCATCGAGAGAAGGGCTACGCGTTGCATCGTGCAACGAGCAACCTATCGGCGGGTGTCCCGCACGAATCCGCCGCAGCGGACGGGTCAGTCGGCGAGCAGTTCGTCGACGGCGGAATCGTGCGTCTTGTACCGCCGCACCAACTCCGCGGACAATGCATCGATCGTGGCGAACAACTCGCGGCGCTGACGGGACACCTCCGCCTCGAAGCTCGAAAGTTCGTCGATGCACACGGTGAGCTCGGCGTCATCGAGGCCGTGCACCGATCCGAATCCGATGCGGTCGCACAGCGCCTCGAGTTGCACGACGAGCGGATCGTCGATGCTCGGCTCGGTGTCGCGCGGCGGGCGCTGCGAACCACCCGCGCTTTCCGCGGCGAACACTCGCGTGATCTCACCCGACACGTCGATTGCGCCGCCGCGATTCTCCGCACGTCGAGCCCTTTCGGCGCGCGCGATGTCGAGTCGTCCTTGGACCATTCGCCGCACGTACGACACCGCGTCCTCGCGCTGCTGCAGATCGTTGCGCGCCGTGCGCAAATCGGCCAGCGACAGGGCGGCGGGATCGCTGCCACCCGACACCGGCGGCAGGATCGCAACTTCGTCGAGCGCACCGACGACGCGGTGCTTCTCCGCCGGTTCGCCGTTCACCCAGACGCGACTCATCGACAGCACGTCCTCGAATGCGGGACCGCAACGTCCGATCACGTGCTCGAGCACTTCGCCAACCGTGTCACCCGGAACGTCGTCACTGGAGCGACCCGCGACGTCGCGCGCCTGGGCGAAGTACAGCACGCGCGGCATGTCGCAACTGTACCCAAGGCACTACCCTGCGACGGCGTGCACGCCGCGACATCGCCGACGATCACCCGCGTGCTCGTGCTCCGTCACGGTGAATCCGAGTGGAACGTTGCCGGCCGATGGCAGGGGCGCGCCGACGTGCCCCTCACCGAACGCGGACACCGCCAGGCACTGCTCGCTGCCGAGCGTCTCGATCCCGTCGATGCGATCGTCGCGAGCACCTTGCAGCGTGCGTCCCGAACCGCCGAACTCATCGGTACCGCGCTCGGTGCGACGACACCGGTGCTCGACGCACGCCTCGTCGAAACCGACGTCGGTCCGTGGGAAGGTCTGACGCGCGATGACATCGATGCGCAATGGCCCGGGTACCTCGATTCGATGCGCGTTCCCGACGGATTCGAACCGTCCCACTCCGTCGTCGGACGCGTGCACGAATCATTCGTCGACCTTGCGCGGCAGCATCCCGGTTCGACGCTGCTCGTCATCAGCCACAGCGGCGTCATTCGCACCCTCCGCCGCCACCACGGAGTGGCCGACAAGCGTCTGCACAATCTCGAGGGTTGCTGGTTCGACGTCTCCGCTGCGGGAGTTCACTCCGTCGGTTCGTTCGTGTCACCGCTCGCGACGACGGGGGACGCGACCGAGTCACTGTGAAACGATTCGCCGCGTGATCGCGCACTGACACCCGATCGACGCAACCAGCCGACCCAGCCAACCGACACAGCCAACCGACACAGCCAAACAACGCCACTACGACTGCATCGACAGCAGTAGCGTCGTGCGTCGTGCCACGACGAATCATCGATGAGTCGTATGCACCGATCGTTCGCGAGAGCATCGCGCCGCTGACGACGAGCAGGCTCACCGCGAATGCGGCCTACCGCTTCGCTCCGCCTTTCATCGCGATCATCGCCGCGGGTACGGCCGGTTTCGACGTTTCCGTTGTCGACGTGGGAATCGCCATATCGGTGTCGGAGCTCACCGGCTTCCTTGCGCCGGCACTCGGATGGTTCGTCGATCGGGTATCCCGTCGCGTCGCAATGGCACTCGGGCTGCTCGGGTGTATCGCGGGCATCTTCGTCGTCGCCGCCAGCCCGAACGTCGCCGTGTTCGCGGTGGGGCTCACGATGATCAACCTCCTGAAGTCGCTGTACGACCTCGGCATGGCGGCGTGGATCGCCGACCACGTCGAATACGAGAAGCGCGGCCGAATCGTCGGAATCACCGAGACGTCGTGGGCGCTCGGTTTGCTCCTCGGAGTCTCGGCCATGGGCATCGTCACTGCACTGTCGTCGTGGCGCTGGGGATACGTCGCCGGGGCGATCGCCGTCGCCGTGACCGGCATCTGGCTCGACTCGCGACTGCGGCACGACACGGTGGCGACCGTGCGTCGTCGCCGCACTTCCGGCGATGCACCGGTGCACGACTCGACGATGCGGGGACGCTCGTGGTTCGTTCCACTGTCGATGTTCGGGCTGATGGGTGCGAGCCAGTGCATGTTCGTCACGTTCGGGGCATGGCTCGCCGACGATTTCGGTGTCGGTGCATTCGGTCTCGCGGCGATCGGTTTCGTGCTCGGTGCAGTCGAGCTCGCGTCGTCATTGACGAGCGCGCGCAAAACCGACGCCTGGGGCAAGGAACGCAGCGTGCTCATGGGTTCGGTGCTCATGGTTCCGACCGCTCTTGCCCTCGCATTCATCTCCGACTTCATGTACCCGGGACTCCTTGCCATCGCTCTGCTCATTCTCGGATTCGAATTCGCCGTGGTCAGCATGTTGCCGCTCGCGACGCATCTCGTCCCGAGCGCACCGGGCAAGGGATTCGGAATCGTCATCGGCGCGGGCACGTTCGGACGCGGAGTGATGTCGCTCGTCGCAACCGCCGCGTACGAGTACTCGGGCATCGCCGGCGCGGCAATCGCCTCGATCGCCTGCTCGGTTCTCGCCGGCGCCGCGATCGCCGCATTTGCGCGCACGGGCGCCCCGCGTCGCACGTAACGACGGAGTGACGAAGGCGCGGCGCGGCGTCTAGCCGCGGTAGCCGTGCGTGATCGGCAGCCGGCGATCCTTGCCGAATGCCTTCGTCGTCACCCGCACACCCGGGGGCAATTGGCGCCGCTTGTACTCGTTCGTGTCGACGAGCCGCACGATTCGCGCAACGAGCTGCGAGTCGACTCCGCCGGCAACGATGTCGGCCGCCGTGCGGTCCTCCTCGACGTACGAACGCAGGATCGGATCGAGCACGTCGTACGGGGGCAGGCTCTGATCGTCACGTTGGTCCGGTCGCAGTTCGGCCGACGGCGGCTTCGTCAACGTCGCCACGGGAATCACGTCGCTACCGGCACGCTCGTTGATTCGCCGGCACAACTCGTACACCTCGGTCTTGAAGACGTCCTTGATCACCGCGTAACCGCCGACCGAGTCGCCGTACAGGGTGAAGTAACCGACCGCGAGTTCGCTCTTGTTCCCCGTCGTCAGAACCATCCACCCGAACTTGTTCGACAGCGCCATGAGCGTCGTTCCGCGCACGCGGCTCTGCAGGTTCTCCTCCGCGAGATCGTGCGCTCGCCCGGCGAACGACGGTGCCGTCATGTCGAGATAGGCGGCGAAGGCCGGTTCGATGGGGATCGTGCGGAAGTCGATGCCGAGATTGTGCGCGAGCGCCGCCGCGTCGGCGAGCGAACCCTCGCTCGAGTACCGCGACGGCATCGCCACACCGTGCACGTGATCGGCACCCAACGCCTCGACGGCAACCGCGGCGACGAGCGCCGAATCGATACCGCCGGACAAACCGACGACGACGTCGGTGAAGCCGTTCTTGCGCACGTAGTCGCGCGTTCCGAGTGCGAGCGCACCGAGCACCTGGTCGACTTCGGGTGCGCGCTCGACGATCCTCGCATCACGTCGCGCACCGACTCCCGGTGCCGCGCTCGATGCGGCACGCGACACGGCGCCCTCAACGACGACGTCGACGACGTCGCATCGCTCCTCGAATTGTTCGAGACGCGCGACGACCGCACCGTCGGGTCCGACGACGACGGAGCCACCGTCGAAAACGAGTTCGTCCTGGCCGCACACCTGGTTGACGTAGACGACGGGAATCCCCGTTTCGCGCGCACGTTCGACGACCGTCGTTTCGCGCAGGGACGCCTTGCGGCGGTCGAACGGTGAGCCGTTGATGTTCAGTGCGATCCGCGCGCCGGCTTCGCGTTGTCGCGCGAGCGGGCCGTTCTCGACCCACAGGTCTTCGCAGATGCTCACACCGACGTGAACGCCGGCGATCGGCACGGTGAACCCGGGAACGTCTCCGGGTACGAAGTAGCGCACCTCGTCGAACACCGAATAGTTCGGCAACATCACCTTGTGGTACACCGCCTCGACACGTCCATTGCGGCACACCGCGGCGGCATTGGCGAGGTGCGCGGGTCGGGCACTCGACGGTGTCTCGGCGACCCGATCGGGCGCAGCGGCATCGACGAACCCGACGATTGCGACGCAGTCGGTGACCGTGCGCGCAACGTCGTCGAGGGCGCGGCGCACGTCGTCGACGAACCCCGACTTGAACACGAGATCCTCCGGCGGGTAACCCGTGAGTGCGAGTTCAGGGAAGACGACGACGTCGCAGCCGGCCTGCGTCGCCTCAGCGATCCGGGCGCAGATTTTGCGGCCGTTTGCCGCAAGATCACCGACGTGCGGGTTCATCTGGGCGACGGCGACACGCATCCATCCGGCATGTGGCGTGGCACCGGGCACGTGGTGAGGCTACCGAGCGGGTCCGACGGCGGATCTGTTCACACGCCGTTCACACTCGGATGACGGAACCGATACGCCGGGCGACCAACATGGACGGGTCACTCCATGAAAGGAACCCCTATGCCCTATCAGGCTGAATACATCTGGATCGACGGCACGAAGCCGACGCCGTTGCTCCGCTCGAAGACGAAGATTCTCGACAACTCCGTGAAGACCCCGCCGATCTGGGGCTTCGATGGTTCGTCGACCGAGCAGGCGACCGGTGAGTCGTCGGACTGCATGCTCAAGCCTGTGTACTGGTGCAAGGACCCGATTCGCGGCGGCAAGAACATCCTCGTCATGTGCGAGGTGTATCTCGCCTCGACCGGCTTGCCGCATCCGACGAACACGCGCGCAGCGTGCGCAGCGTCAGCGGAGAAGTACAAGAAGCACGGAATGATCTACGGCATCGAACAGGAATACACGTTCATGCGCCTCAACGGTCGTCCGTTCGGCTTCCCCGAACTCGACGGCGAGCCGGGACCCCAGGGTCCGTACTACTGCGGCGTCGGTGCCGGCCGTGTCATGGGTCGCGACATCGTCGAACTGCACACCGAAGCGTGCATCGAGGCGGGTCTCACCATTTCGGGAACGAACGCCGAAGTCATGCCCGGTCAGTGGGAATTCCAGATCGGACCGCTCGATGCGCTGAAGGTGAGCGACGAAATGTACGTCGCACGTTGGCTGCTGCACCGCATCGCCGAGGACTTCGACGTCGTCGCATCGTTCGATGCCAAGCCGCAGAAGGGTGACTGGAACGGTGCCGGCGCGCACACGAACTTCTCGACGAAGGCGATGCGCGAGGGCTACGACGCCATCGAGTCGGCGTGCAAGGCGCTCGAGGGTCGCGTGATGGAACACGTGGAGAATTATGGCCACGACATCCAGAGCCGACTCACCGGCAAGCACGAGACCGCGCCGTGGAACAAGTTCAGCTACGGCGTGTCGAATCGCGGTGCGTCGATTCGTATTCCGTGGCAGGTCGCCAAGGAGCGCAAGGGTTACGCCGAGGATCGTCGTCCGAACGCGAACATGGATCCGTACGTCGTCACCCGACTCATCCTCGAGACGGTGTGCAGCAAGGAAAAGCTGCCCGTCGCCGAGGCGAAGAAGGGCAAGAAGGGCAACAAGAAGAAGTCCGGAAAGAAGAAGTAAGGCGACCGTGCGCGGCACGTGCTCGACACGTTCGCCGCACGGTCATCGGCTCACGAGGGCCCGGGGTGTCACCGCGCGGTGGCTCCCCGGGCCCTCGCCGCTTGACTGAGAGGAGAGGTTCGGATGCTCGAGCAACAGCGTGAATACGTCCTACGTACGGTTGAGGAGCGCGGGATTCGACTCGTGCGTCTGTGGTTCACGGACGTCCTCGGCAACCTGAAGAGTTTCGCCATCAGCCCGGCCGAGTTGGAGAATGCGCTCGTCGACGGAATGAGTTTCGACGGTTCGTCGATCGACGGGTACGGCCGCATCCAGGAAACCGACGTGCTCGCGATGCCCGATCCGAACACCTTCGAGGTGCTCCCGTGGGTCGATCCGAAAGGTGCCGAGGCACGGGTGTTCTGCGACATCGGCCAGCTCGACGGATCGCCGTTCAACGGCGATCCGCGCCAGGTGTTGCGCCGCAATCTCGAGGCCGCCCGTGCGCTCGGATTCCAGTTCTACGTCGCACCCGACGTCGAGTTCTTCTACTTCGCTCCACCGGAGGAAGGTGCGCCGCCGCGACCGCTCGACTCGGGTGGATTCTTCGATCTCACCACCACCGACATTTCGTCGTCCCTGCGCAAGGAAACCATCCGCACGCTCGAGACGATGAGCATCCCCGTCGAGTACAGCTTCCACGAGGACGCACCCAGCCAGCACGAGATCGACCTGCGACACACCGACGCACTGACGATGGCCGACAGCATCATGACGTTCCGGTTCGTCGTGAAGGAGATCGCCTCGCTGCACGGTGTGCACGCCACGTTCATGCCCAAGCCGCTCGAGGCCGTGCAGGGTTCCGGCATGCACCTGCACTTGTCGCTGTTCAAGGGCGACACGAACGCATTCCACTCCGACGACGACAAGTACAACCTTTCCGACACCGCGCGATCGTTCATGGCCGGGCTCCTCCGCCACGCACCCGAGATCACCGCGGTGACGAACCAGACGGTGAACAGTTACAAGCGTCTCGTGCCCGGTTTCGAGGCGCCCGTACATATCTCGTGGGCACGCAACAACCGCAGCGGTCTCATCCGCGTTCCGATGCCCAAGCGCGGCAGCGAACTCGCGACGCGCATCGAATACCGCTCCCCCGACCCGACGTGCAATCCGTACCTCGCGTTCTCCGTCATCCTCGCGGCCGGATTGCGCGGCATTGCGCAGGGATACACGCTTCCCGACGAGGCCGACTCGAACCTCTTCGAAATGGGCGACGACGTCCTCGCAAAGATGGGCATCGAACAACTGCCGCAGTCGCTCAACGATGCGCTGCGCGTCATGGAGAAATCCGAACTCGTCGCCGAGGCGCTCGGCGAGCACATCTTCGAGTGGTTCCTGCGCAACAAGCGCGCCGAGTGGCGCTCGTACAAGACCCACGTCTCGCAATTCGAACTGGACCGGTACCTGCGCGCACTATGACGACGCTCGGATTCCTCGCCGTCTATCCCGACCATCCGACGGTCGAGCTCGCCCGCACACTCGATCTCTCGGGTTATCCGTGGAAGGGGGTGTCGAGTGCCGACACGCTCACACGCCTCGAGCCCGCCGACGGCTGGGCCGGTGCCGTCATCATGTGCGACGACGATCCCGAGGGCGGCTGGGCGATGTGCCGTGCACTGCGTCGCCGCGACAGGCCCGTGCAGCGGGTGCTCGTCGTCGTCACGGGTGCCCAGCTCGCAGACCTCGAGTTGCGCGACGATCTCTTCGACGACTTCTGTCTGTCGCCGTTTCATCCGCGCGAACTCGACGCCCGGTTGCGGCATCTGTTCTTCACCCACCTCACGGTGAAACCCGAGTCGCTCATCGAGTACGGCGGTCTGCGACTGAACACCGAGACGTATCAGGCGTCGTTCGGCGGCCGTCCGCTCGACCTCACCTACATGGAATACGAACTGTTGAAGTTCCTCGCACAGAATCCCGGCAAGGTATTCACCCGCGAAACGCTGCTGTCACGCGTGTGGGGCTACGAGTACTTCGGAGGAGCGCGAACCGTCGACGTGCACATTCGACGTCTGCGCGCCAAGCTCGGCGAAGAGCACGCTCATCTCATCGAGACGGTGCGCAGCGTCGGCTACCGCTTCGGTCAGTCGAAGTGGAGCGTTTGACGACTGCAGTCGTCAAACGCATCGACACGTGTGATGACTGCAGTCGTCCCACGCATTGACACGTGTGACGGCCTCTGCCGTCACACGAGCGCGACGATGCCGAGCACGATGAACAGCACGCCGGCGCCGCGCTGAACGAAGCGCAGCGGCACGCGTGACACCAGCCACCGCCCGGCGAGTACCGCAAGACCCGACACGGTGACGAGCGCCGCCGCTGCACCGATTCCGACGGCGAACGGTCGACCCGTCGACGCGGCGAATCCGGCCGTGGCGAGTTGCGTGATGTCGGCGAACTCG